>Ga0315277_10000179_pt1 | contig 107466 bp, 92 predicted proteins | sample YL17G05_15_MG_FD_203695 | JGI IMG/M metagenome (GOLD analysis project Ga0315277, IMG submission 203695) | Sediment microbial communities from Yellowstone Lake, YNP, Wyoming, USA - YL17G05_15 | ecosystem: Environmental > Aquatic > Freshwater > Lake > Sediment | place: USA: Wyoming | collected...
CAGTCAAATCTGCAGCTTTCTTCTCTAATTTATCCATAGAAGCAGAGTCTTCAGTTCGAGATTTGGTTAATTCTGCAATTTTCCGTTCTAATTTCAATTTAAAATCCAACAGCTCTGTACCTACCACTTTATACTCCTTGGTCGGCTTATTCTCCATCTTGTCCCATTCAATTGGCATAGAAACTATCCCTCAATAAAACTTCAAATTTTTTTAAGACTCTTTTTAAATCTCAATTAACTTTTTTTTCGGAATTATTCTAATTAGTTTTAAAGATATAAGTATTATTTACCAGTTTTTAAGTGGTTTTCTGAGTGAAAGTGGAGCAGCCAATTCATAAAAAGAAAAAAAAGTATTGTTAAATTACCTTTCCCATCTAAAGGAAGCTTTGCCTCAAACCTGAAAGCAGGGACTCACAAATGCCATGATAGATAAGTTTAATAATTATTCTCATAATTCCAACACAAAATGCCGGACGCCGAAAGAGTCATCTTTGTCAATCAGCTTGAATCCGCTCTCATGCATTAATTGCATCATCTTCCGATTCTCGAGGAAAATATCACCATGAACTCGCTTGATTTTTCGTCGAATCATGATCTGCAGAAGATGCATCAGCATTTTCGTGCCGAGCCCCTTCCCTTGCCAGTCATCTGCAATTGCTACGGCTAATTCGGCTGAATCTGGAGGAGGGTCCAAGATGTATCGAGCAACACCCAACATCCGGTCTTTCCCGCTTTCTTTTAAAATCGCCACAATTGCGAAATTATTCACATAATCGATATGGACATACTTGTCGACCATATCCGGGGTGGGTTCGCGATGGCTGGTGAAGAATCGATAGTATTTACTCAAGGCACTCAGCGAATTATATAATTCCACCCACAGTTTATCATCCGTATGTTTTATAGGACGTAAAAGCACTTTTGTCCCATCCCGCATTTTCTCTGTTTTCTCATATTGCTTCGGAAAAATGCCCTTTTGCAAATCCTCTTTCATATTAGATCTCCATACGTTTTTTCAACTCGGTTCAATAGAACAGGTTTCCCTTTCATTTTTCATGCTAGGTTTATTCTATACTATATACTATTATTTCTCATTATATTTCTAATTGTGGCAAATGTGTCTGATAAAATGTAAATTATCCATTGGGAAAAAAGTCAAATATTGTATCACTAATCGTTGATAACAGACCTTAAAAAAATGATAGAATAAAATAAATAATAGAACGAGGAAGAAATATTAAGTGAAAGATTAAAAAAGGAGTGTATTTTGTATGATCGAACCATTTTGGTGGTGGACAGATGAACAAAAGGCAATAGCCAAAGAACTTGATGAATTTACAGATGCTCACATCGAAGAAGTGGAAGAATGCTATTGGTCGAAACGATTTCCCTGGAAGACTATGGAAGAGGTTGGCTCGAAAGGATACATGGGTGCAGGTGTGCCTAAGGAATATGGCGGCTTAGAGTTGGGTGCTACGGGCACACTTATTGTGGCTGAATCTCTTGGCCGGCTATATGCAGTCGGGCATATCTTCGTTGTCAGCATGCTGGCTGGGTTGCATCAACTACTCATTTTCGGGACGGAAGCACAGAAGCAAAAATACCTACGACAAATTGCGGAAGGTAAAGTTCTCGGCGCGGTGTGTATCACGGAACCGTTTGCAGGGTCCGATGCGGCCAATGTCTATACGACTGCCGTGAAAGAGGGTGATAACTGGATTATAAATGGGAAAAAGCGCATGATTACTGGGGCGGGTGCTGCCGGACGTTATTTCGTCTATATCAAGACGAGTGATGATCCTGCCTTAAAGGCTCAGTATCGGCATCTAACTGCGTTTTGCTTAGATCGGGGCATGAAAGGTTTTACTCTGGAGAAAATTAATACGCTCGTGGGATTTGATAATGTGCCCAATGGCTATATAGATTTTGATAACGTCGAAGTATCGGATGAACAGCGCGTGGGCGAAGTCGGTAGCGGATGGCAGGTCATGATGGCTGGGCTCAACTTCGAGCGGCTCATTGCTGCAGGTGTTGTGGGTGGTGGAATGGGAGATATCATAAAATTGGTTTCCCACTACATGGAACGGCGGGTCCAGTTCAATCAACAAGTCCAGCGGTTCACGAATCTGCAATTTGATTTTGCGGATATTGTGAAGAAATACTATATCATGCGCCTCATTTCTTACCATGCGGCGTACCTCTTGGACCATAGTAAAGAACTGAAACTCACCGAATTCGAGACAGGCACGTGGGCGTCGGTGGCAAAGATTTACAACACGGAGTCTGCCCGCGAGGTCGGCTCGCAAGCGGTCCAAATGACAGGTGGCGATGGGCTATGCAGATTCTATCCTATTGAACGGATAGTGCGTGAGGCAAAAATAGGTGAAATCGTAGCGGGAACTACTGAAGTGCAAAAAATGATTATCTATCGGATGAGTCAGCAGAAACGAGGCTTTTTAGATCTCAAGCATCACTTCAAGATTCATCCCGAGCTCGGTGTCCCCATTGTGACCATGGCAGATTCGGAATGGGCAGGTAAAGAAGTGACCAAAGACAATGTCTTGAAAGTTCTGGCCCAAGATTACAAGTGCAATCCGGGTCTCTACATGACGGTCGATGATATCAAAGATCTAATGAAAGGGCGACCCAAAGCGATCGAAGCTGTCCTCGATGAATTAGAAAAAGAGAAACTCATCGTCACGCTACGCCATCCCAAGACGCAGAAACTGATTCTGGCAAAGGCAAACTACGAAGGTCTACGGGAAGCCTATCCGAAAGAATACTATCGCTGGTTCCCAGACTGGGTCAAGGACGACGAGTTCATAATGGCTATGACCAAATTTTAAACCTTTTTTTCTCTCTTTTTTTTCTCTTGGTTTTTTTTAATAGAAAAATAAATTTAGATCCTGAACGATTCTCGATCAAGATAGTTTCCAACATTTGAAGGAAATAGAATGCCTGGCGGAATTGGACATCTCGTTTTTGGGCTTTTTCTGATAATCCCCATAATGTTAATGATACCACGGGACCGATTCAATTGGAAAATTGCCGTGATCTTCGTTTTAAATAATTACCACGGGCCGGAATCCTATTGGGTCTACCGGTTTATTCCGCTAAATATGCATCAAATTGTGGGCTATTTGCTCTGGGCTGTCCTTCTCGCATTATACTATTCCTATTTATCACGCTTCTCGATTCAGCGTACCCCCAAATTCTTCACCGTAGTAGATGATGGAAAGCGGGACATTGGCTGGCGGAAAGATATAAAAGAAAAATTTATTAAAAAGCCATAGGACTGTAAAATATGCCTGAAATTATACCATTCAAAGCATACCATTATAACACCACGAAAAAGATGACGCTTGAGAAAGTATTAGCCCCCCCACATGACGTCATTTCACCCGAGGAGAGAATTGGTTTTCAACAGAAGAGTCCCTATAATATCATTCACTTAATTCTTCCCGATTCTTACCCTGTAGCGGGGCAAGTGCTAACTGATCTTATCCAGAATAAAATTGTCATTCAGAGGAACTCGCCTGCCTTTTACATCTACGGAACTAAAAATAGGCTTAACGGTGTCGCATTTATACGGTATGGGTTGGTTGCGCTCGTTAAACTCTACGAATTCTCAGCAAAGCAGATTCTTCCCCACGAGAAAACTTTCAAAAAGGTGGCAGAAGGTCGGCTGAACCTTTTACGAGAAACTCAAGCCAATTTTAATCCTATATTTTTCCTTTTCAATGGATCTTCCACTTATTCAAAAATTATTCAGAAATATACGAAAAAGAGCCCGCTCTTCAAGACCGTCGATGGCGATAAAGTTGAGCATATGCTCTGGCTAATCGAAGATCGGCACGATATCGAAACCCTTCAAGATTATTTCAAACCAATTCCATTAACCATTGCGGATGGGCATCATCGCTACCTATCTGCATTAATACACTCACAAGAGAATGGAAGCAAACACATCATGGGGCTTCTAGTGGATATTAATGATCCTGGCTTGGTGGTACTGCCGACCCATCGGCAAATCCTCCGCGTCCCTGATCTCAACGCGGAACAGATTCTCAATCGATTACAAGAATATTTTCAGATTGAGGAATTTAACTTCAACAAGAACAATGAAACCGAAAAGGTAAGCCAGGCTCTTGATCAATTAAGCAAAAGCCCGCCAAATTCCTATGGAATGGTACTGCAGAAGCAATCAATTGTATTTATTCTTAATCCAAAATCTAATTTTCATCCTGAATCTTTAATTGACGGCAATTGGTCTGAAGAATGGAAACGCTTGGATGTGTCAGTGCTTCATGAATTTATCTTAAACAAATTGTTAGGGGTTCCCGAAGAAATTGAGGATTCAAAAAACATTATCTATAATAAAAATGTCAATAGTGCCATTCAAGCTGTGTTGGATGGTAAATTTCAACTTCTATTCATTCTCAATCCGACAAAAGTTGACCAAATCTTGAAAATTACTGCAAAATCTGAACTTATGCCCCATAAATCAACCTACTTCTACCCAAAACCGCTTTCTGGGTTAGTATTTTATAAATGGAATGCGAATAGTCAAGAACAATGAGAGAGTGGATTCAATGGTGCATATCCGTGAATGTCGTAAATCAGATCAAAATAGCATTACGGAAGTCTGTTTTCGGACGGGCTACATGGGAGAAGATGCCACAGGTCATTTCCGGGATAAAAAATTGTTTGGGCACCTGTTTTGCCTATATTATCCCCGCTACGAGCCCGAAAACTGTTTTGTTGCCGAAGATAAAGGAAGGATCGTTGGCTACATTTTAGGCAGCCCTGATACCACTCGACAAGAACAACTATTCTTAGTAAAAATGGGTTGGAGAATTCTACTTCGCGCTTTCTTCATCACCTTTTGGTTTTATCATCAAGATTTCAAAACGGTGCTTTATTTTTTACGATTACCCCATGCGACTATCCCGAAGGACCTGCCGAGGAAATACCCTGCACATCTACACATCGATATTTTTACGGCATATCAGCACAAAGGGATTGGGAGCCAATTGATGGAACGATTTGAAGCCTTAATGCGGCAATTAAAAGTCCCTGGAATCCATCTGGGGACTTCTGAGGGCAACATAAAGGCAATTCCCTTCTATAAGAAACTCGGCTTTCGGATCATCCAAACCGATCGGGTTGGGATGTGGCCAGACGCGCCTGAAAAGCGAGGGCTCGTCTTTGCCAAAAGCCTCGAGTGAAAAGGAGCGCATTTCCTAAAATTTGGACGGGAACATATGATGAAAATAAAAGAAATCAACTTGCGGAGATACTTACTACTCTTTGGCGTAATCCTGATCATCATTGGATTCGTTCTAGCGCCCTATGATCAATTTAAAACGGATATTAAACCCAAGAAGGTCTCCTTCCTCAGTCAAAATGATGGTGTAACCATCACGGGCGACCTTTATCTTCCCGAAGGGTTCAATCCCGCACAATCGTACCCCGCAGTTATACTAGTCCATGGAATTAATGATCGGGCCGCGCGATACCAGCACATGGCGGTGGAGTTTGTGCGCCGGAATTTCACGGCTCTGGCTATCAATCTGCGTGGGCATGATGGGTCAGGTGGGATCTGTTCCTTATCAGCCTATGAACCTTGGGATATTATGGGCGCAGCGGATTATTTATTGAGTCATTATAATATTAGCAACCTTGGACTTGTGGGGCATTCTTTGGGTGGCATGTCCGCAATTCGGGCTGCCCATAACGATTCACGCTTTAATGCGACCGTGGTAATGGGGCCACCTGTCTCCGTGGACCTGTTACTTTCGCGCTTTCTGAGTAATATAGACTTCATTCAAGAATACCAATATTTACTATCCCTCCATATGAATTTGTCCGACCCGTACGAACGTTACATCCGATCGCCTATTTATTGGGTAAATCAAACTCGCCCGAAAAACTTGTTTTATGTTTTAGGGAGCATAGATACCGCTGCGACCCCGGAGGAAGCGCTCCTCCTCATCTCTAATGCTACTGGCAATGCCTCAGTGCAGGTGAATGTTCCCTATGGAAGTTTTGAGAATTCTAATCGTACGCTTCTAAAGATCTACCCCGGGATAGACCATGGATCCGAGCCGACTACCCCTGAAATTATTCTAGATACTGTGTTATGGCTGGAAAATGCCCTGTTGGGGGCGCCCCAAGGAAATTTGACACTTGCTGACTTAATCCAGTGGAATCCAAGCACCTCTTATGGCATTTTCCTCACTGTTGGATTTTTCATATGTATTTTACCCGGAATTTCGTATATCTGCACTAATCTCTTGAAACCAATAACACTGAAAAAATCCACCATTGCATCCTCCCTAGATCTTAAGAAGAAAATTTTGAGTCTGAGTCTTTACTTTGGGATCTTTATCGGCGCTTCTTTAGTTACGTTTCCATTATTAAATCTGCTTCATTACGCGAGTTGGAGCCCCTATAACCTTGCTGGATTCGTGGTAAATGTGTTAACAATTCAGGCCTTAACTCTGCTTATCGGGCTGATCCTAGTCGTATTACTTGAACGCCATTATTATAACGCAACGTGGGTTGATTTCGGGTCGAACAAAAATACCAGTCTGAAGGCTGCACTGATCGGGGTTGTAATAAGCGCCTTCCTGATTTTCGGGTGCTTCTTTCTTCCAGAAATTCCGAATTTCTACTTTCCCTTACCTCGAGATTGGGGTGCCTATATCCTAGTATTTCTCAATTTTGTTCTCGTATCAGTTATCAGTGAATTCTATCTTCGCGGTCTGATTCAAACTAAATTCGCAAAAGAACCTTCCCGTATCCTAAATTGGATCAATCTATTGTTCATAGCACTAATCGGCGGACTCATCCAAGGCGTATCACTCATGATAGTCTTGATCCCTCTCGCTGATGTCACTATCACCCTCGGCACTTTCAGTATTAATATTCTTGTAATAGGGCTCCTCGGTGGATTTGCCATTTTCACAGTCTTGGGCCTCCTCAATTCCTGGATATTCCAAAAGACCCGGCATATCCTTCCAGCTGCTATCGTCCAAGGCGCGCTCATCAGTTGGTTTCTAATATCGTTTATGGTTATGCTTTAATACTCAAGGCTCTGAAGAAAGACATCGACGAAATAATTCTTTCTTTTTAATAAGTTTTAAATAGATGCCGAAATACTATCCTAACACTCTAATTATATCCCCATGAAATAGCGTAAAGACTATGGAAATTCGAAGGGTGAGTATTAGATTGAAACTTAAAATTGCTAGTACCATTATCTTAATATTTTTTCTTGTAGCTGTCATCACCGGGAATTTAATGGTTGCAACGCCCCACCTCCAACGTTCGTCAAGTCCCAACGCGCCTCTGGCGTCTACTATAGCGAACCCAGACTGGCGTACCGATGGAAATTCCACGTCGCCAGAAGTAGATATTACATACTATGACCTATTTCAATCATTCACCGGTGGTTCCGGAAGGCTGAATCAAATGATGAATCTATCGTACAATGATGGCACCCTCTGTAAAGTCTTTTTAAAGATAATGTGTAACTTTCAAAGCGGGGGCTTGGATTTCGACAATCAACAGGTCTTGAATTGGAGTAAATGTACGGCAATCATCACTCATTTCGGTACTCAATCCTATTTCAACAACTCCGTAAAGGTTAATACTGCCTATCAATTCAATGGATTTTATATTATAAACGGGACTGCCGCCGATGTAACATTCAAGAATACAACGACCGGGACAGGATGGGAGCTTGTGCCTGATAAAATGTTCGCCTACGTAGGTTATCAAGATACCACCACCAAGATTGGTCATGTCACTTTGTCGACACGTGACTATGCTTATCAAAACCAGACCTTAAAGGAAAGTATCGCCGATTTTAGTCTCGCTATTAACGCATCAATGGGCATAAAGGGTGTTCCCGAAGTTAATATTCCTGTCGTCCTCAACTTCCATATCACCCATAATGTTACATCAACCATTTACAAATACGGCGCTGATCTCAACTGGAGCGCGTGCAAGGATTTCCCCACCATAGAAGAGGGGGGTTCTGGAACCCTTAAAACTGGAGATGACTTCACCTTCATCGCAGCTGATGGACAACAGGGCGCCATTTACTTTATGGAACAAGATGAAGATATCCAATTACATGCCTTTGAAGTCAACGATGCCAACGATACAGTCGCATTTTACTATGCAGGGACCGAGTACTGTCACCTCTTTTTGACCACGAACTATATAATCGATGGCGGTACGCCGCGTAATACGACCCGTATCTATATCGAAAATAATGGCTATTATAACGGCGAATCTATTTCTGCGGTTTTTGTCTGCTTCGACGGTTTCAAGTATAATGAAAGCTCCGCATTGACGTTCGATCCTGCTGTGGAGGTCCCCTCGTTCATTCCTTCAGGCGCTGGTGGAATTGGCTGGGCTGACTTTTTACTCGATATCCTAGGGCTCTCTATCGTGGCTTCACTTATTATTTGGTTCAGAAGACGAAAGTCAATAATAGAACTTAGGGCAATCTGAACGGATTCAGCTACAAGCTAAATCATTCTCTTTTTTTTCTCGTATTGAATCAGGGATCAGTCCTTCACATCTGAATGGGGTAGTTCCCGAATTTGTGGGCAGCCTCCACCATCCATTGCAGACGGACTGGATCCACATCTGAATGATTATGCGACGGGGATAGAATGAATCCCCCGCCTGCGGCTGCATCCTTAATGGCTTTTTTGACCGCGTCTTCGATTTCTTTTCTGCTCCCCTTCACCAGTAAATATGTTACATCTAAATTGCCAATAAGCACCAGTTGGTGGCCAACCAACTTCCGGACCTTGCCCAGCTCCATTGAGGCTGTGGGTTCTAAAGTTAAGAGCCCGTCAAACCCCCACGCAATGAACTTGTCGAGCAATTTGTACAGATTTCCGCAGGAATGAAGAATGAGTTTCTTGTTCTGCTTATGGACAAATTCGGCAATTTGCCTGTAGGACGGACCGAAGACTTTTTCTAAGAGATCGGGGTTCAAAAAGGGGCCAGTCTTATGACCTAAATCATCCCCTATTATTATCACCTCATTCCCGGCGCGACAGATGGCCTCGACATGCTTGAGGTAATGCGCGGTTTGGAATTCCACCACTTTCTCGATGAATTTTGGCTTTTCGTACAGGTATTTCACAAACTCCGTGAAGCCGATCGGTTGCCAGCTGTTCTCGAAGATGCCACCTGCGGCGAAATTCATCACGTAGATGTCTTTCCCACATTTTTCAACAATCTTTTTATGGAATTGAGCGGAAGATTGGATGAAGTTATCGAAGAGAGCCGTATTATTCTCGATCCAGGCATCCCACTTTTCCTCCGTACTGCAGAACCCGCCTACATAGTTGGGGACTGGATTCCCGAAATTATCGATGCGTAGCTCCCAGCGGCGCCCCCAAGTATCGTACCAGAGCGAATTTGAGGGATTCCGCTCATCTTTTTTGAACTTGAAGATCAGGTACCACATCCAGTTGGCATCAAATTTTAATTCAATCGCCATATTCAATAGCTTTCTAAAGAAATTAAAAAATTCTATATTCCAGATTGAGTCCTGATTCATCAAGGACTCCGTCATATCTCGCAATTTGGGGTCCTTTAAGTACTTGAAGTAATTTGCGCTGTCTTTTCCGGTATACCGCGTGACATTTGAGGGTTCACATAATAAGCTCATCACCGGAACCCGATCCGGCTCCTCATGGTTCATCGTGGTCAAGATGCGCTCTTTGAAAGTCTGGGTTGCTACCATAATAATTCCTTCATAGCTGAATAGGGTATTTCCCGAATTCGTGGGCAGCCTCCACCATCCATTGCAGGCGGGTCGGATCCACATCCGAATGATTATGCGACGGGGCTAGAATGAACCCGCCACCTGCAGCTGCATCCTTAATTGCTTTTCTGACGGCGTCTTCGATTTCTTTTTTGCTCCCCTTCACCAGTAAATACGTTACATCTAAATTGCCGATGAGCACCAGTTTATGCCCCACCAATTCCCGCACTTTGCCTAACTCCATTGAAGCTGCCGGTTCCAAAGTTAAGAGCCCGTCAAACCCCCAGGCGATGAACTTATCGAGCAATTTATAGAGATTTCCGCAGGAATGAAAGATAAGTTTCTTGTTTTGCTTATGGACGAACTCGGCAACCTTTCGATAGGACGGTCCAAGGAACTTTTCTATGAGATCAGGGTTGAGTAGGGGTCCCGTTTTAAAACCCAAATCATCTCCTATTAAAACAATTTCATTCCCTGCCTTACAAATTGCATCGACCTGTTTGAGAAAATGGGCGGTTTGAAATTCCACCACTTTCTCTATAAATTTGGGCTTCTCATATATGTATTTTACAAACTCGGTGAATCCAATGGGTTGCCAACTGTTTTCAAAGATGCCGGGCGCTGCAAAATTTAACACATAAATTTCTTTCCCGCAATCTTCGACAATACTTTTATGGAATTTTGCGGCATACTGGATGAATTTATCGAACAGCGAGGTATGGTTCTCCACCCAAGCATCCCACTTTTCTTCCGTGCTACAGAACCCGCCGACATAATATGGTTCTGGATTCCCAAAATTGTCTATTCGCAAATCCCAGCGTCGCCCCCAGACATCGTACCAGAGATAACCCAAGGGAACACTCTTATCCCTCTTCAACTTAAAGAGCAGGTACCACATCCAATTTGTATCAAATTTCAACTCAACCGCCATTTTCAGGAGCCTTCTATAGAGGCTCAAAAAATTCATATTCCAGATCCAGCCCTGATTCATTAAGAACTTCGTAAGTTCTCTCAGAATAGGTTTTTTTAGATAATTGAAGTAATTGGTACTGCCTTTCCCGTTATATCGCGTGACATTTGACGGCTCACATAATAAACTCATCACCGGAACCCGATCCGGCTCCTCATGGTTCATGGTGGTCAAGATGCGCTCTTTGAAGTCCATAGTATAACCCTTATTGCAATCATCCTATATGATTTATTGTATTTGAATAGAAAGAAACCAATGAACTTTTTAGGAACTATCGGGATTAAGGATAAATATGCAACAAATTGTGGTCATGCAATTCGCAGAGTCTTGTCTACGCGATGCGGCTGGAATTCAGAAGATTTTTGATATCGTTCAGGAATACAAAGAGAATAATTTAGTGTTAATTGTCGCGGCGTTGCCAAAAATGAAGAATTTACTGTTAGACTGCGCAAATAAGGCGGATACTTGCAGTTCTTATGCAAGCGAGATAAAACAAATCCAGCACCAGCACATGGAGTTGATTGAAAGCCTATTTGACGAGTCGTACAAAGAGCGTGTAGAAAATTTCTTAAGCGATAAATTCACCCATCTTGAAGAGATCCTCGATGACATAGAGGAGTACGGGCTTTCAGATAATAAGTTAGATATTGTTCTTTCCTTCGGAGAGATTTTATCTGGATACATTGTTAATGAATTTCTTAATTCAAAGAATGTTGAATGCGAGTATCTATTGGGTGATAAATTTCTAATTACGGACGATAAATTCAGTCACGCCTTGCCAATCATGAACATGACCGTTCGCAAGATTCGGGCTTTATTAATTCCGCTTCTCAAATTAAATCATATTCCTGTTGTTACCGGCTTTATAGGACGAACGAAGGAGGGGCACCTGACCACATTGGGACCCGGTGGGACGGAATATTCCGCAGCGCTGATTGCCTATTGTCTTAAAGATGAGAATTTTGATACCAAAGTGATTCTTTGGATGAAGATAAATGGCATTTATACCGTGGATCCTAATGTCATACCTTCTGCTCAGGTAATAAAACACCTCTCTTATGCAGAGGCAAAGGAGCTTGCCGTTGGAACTAGGATTCTCCATCCCAAATGCATCCAACCTATTCAGGATCGGGGAATCTCCCTAGAAATTCGGAACTTTAATGCTAGAAATTCGGAACAGTATACAACCATTCAGAAAACGACCGATAATCAAGATAAGATCATCGGGCTTACTTACGAGGAGGAAGCGGCGGCGATTTCCGTCATTAGCGAAAGCACCGTTGAGATCCCGGGTATTCTTGCTAAGATTTTCGATTTAATGGGGCAAAATGATATCAACGTCTCAATGCTCAGCCAAACCTCCTCTGAAATCACCACCACCTTCCTAGTGCATGCGACCGACGCTGAAAGGGCCAAACAGTTACTCACTGAATCTGATTTTTTCAAGGGCTGGTTTGAAGTGCGCGTAGATTATGTTGGCATGATTTCAGTCATCGGAGACGGGGTTCGCAATCCCCATAATTTGGAGCGTATCTTCAAGATCTTTGACCAGAATAGCACCCAAGTCCTCGCCCTCTCTCAAGCCAGTGACGGGTTAAACATCACCCTCCTTCTGAAGAAAGAAGCTCTATTCAAAATGCTGGAAGCTCTAAACGAAGAATTCAATCTGAAATAAGTATAATAGCTTACTAAATTGAACCAAAAAATCGGTAATTGGGTTTTATATGAATTAATTTCAGGGAAATTAGTTTGAATTGAAAAATAGTCTTATTTCTTCCTTTTGATAGCCAAATTCTATTTCATTTACTCCATATATAATGTTTACCTCTTTTCTCTGCCCAGCTCTCAACGCCGTACTCTTTTATCAACCGAAGATTATGTCTTGGAGTTCTCCCATGTGCAATTGATAAAGGTTCTAAAAGATCGCACCCCTCAAACTCGGAGCACTCCCAACACCCTTTGAATTGTTTCTCCCGGACACATTTACGAATTTCACAATTAGGATTACCGCCGCCATTAATGCAGGATTTAGGACATCTCAAATCGATTAAGGCAGATAAGACCTTTCTAAAAATTCCATATTCCTTGAATATCGCATTCTTTCTACTCCTTAATTCGGCATAATTATCGAACTGTCGTTCATCCAGTTCTTCTGCTAAATTCCCTGCAAAGTCGAATAATTTTTGATTGGAAGGAATGCAATCCCCACAATATAAACCACAATAAGCTGTGAAGTCTTTATCTTTCTTATTATACACCTTAAGTTCCTCTTTTTCTTTGCCTCTAAGGAATTCCTGTTAAGTTTTGAAGATTTTCACCCAAGAGTTTCGCTCGCACATTTTCTTCTGGGAATAATTTTTCAATTCTCCTTTTAATTAATCCAAGATCAAACGCGCCTTGAGCACCCGGGGACCCAGGTCCATCCGTGCCGAATAAACATCTATCCGCGCCGAGTATTTTAACTACATATTTCGTAATTTTTTCATCAACATACAGGGTTTGAGACAAGTCAACGAAGATATTCGGGTTATTTTTAATCACTTTCCATGTCTTGGAGTAATATGGAAATGCCGTATGGGCAAGAATAAGTTTAAGATCTGGAACGGCTTGCAAGAGCGCATCATAATTTCCATGATCGTTAAACCCCAAATGCAGGAGCATGGGTTTGTCTAGTGATGAAATTTGTTGTGCCACGGGAAGAAGATCGATTGGAGCGAACCGATGCCAGAATGGGTGCGCCTTAACTCCAATGGCATGAGGATTATTCTTGTATTTATTAAATTCTTCCACTTGATTAAGTTTTCCTTTTGGATTAACGAATATCCACCCGAGAAATTTATCCGGATAACTCTCAATTGCCTCAAAAACGGGCTTATTATCGGGGTCTTGCTCTATTTTAACAGCGGTCCCGAGAATACGGAAATCTCCATCCGTAAAATTATCTGTGAATTTTCTGCCTAGCCACCGAAGAGAACTGTGCGTTAAAAGAAATCTGTTCATTTTTAAGAGATACTCTTTAACAGGGGGGAGTTGATCACACATGCTCGCCATAAGCACAATCTTTTCCACTCCCGCCTTATCCATTTGCCTTATTAAATCTTCGATTGGTAGTATGGTCTTATTTAAATGATAATGGCAATCAATAATCATAAGAGGGCTCCATTACCTTAATTTCTCTACGATTTAGATGTTTTATAGATTTCTTAGGTATAATTTTTATCGTTAGGACTTCCTGAATTCCTCGAGCAACTTTCTATCAACCCTATCACTAAGTAATATTTAAATATCGCAATTCTTAATTTTTAATTAAATGTCACAAAATGTGACTTATTCTCAATAACATAAAATTACCCTTTACTACAAGGAAGGATGTGATAAAGATGTTACGAAATGATAAATTAACCATTAAAGTACAAGAAGCCATTCTAGACGCAAAAGCTTTAGCAGAACAAAATAACAATCAGCAAATCGAAGCATCTCACTTATTGCATGCATTATTCAATCAGCAAGAGGGTATTACGATTCCGATCTTCCAGAAATTGGGCGTCGATCCCAATATGATTCTCACTGAAGTTAAACGAGAGATAGATCGGATTCCCAAGGTGACGGGATACGCAAATGAGAGTTTTCTATCGGAGGGCCTTAAAAAAATCATTGAAAAGGCTTGGAAAGAAGCCGAAGGGTTCAAAGATGAATACTTAAGCGTGGAACATATCCTGATTGCGATTGCAGATACGTCTCATGATCCTACTGGTCGAATTCTCCAGCGCTATGGCATTACCGTTGACGCCATCAAACGTGCGCTCATCAATGTCCGTGGCAGCACGTGTGTGACTGATCAGAATCCTGAAGCGAAATATCAGGCATTAGAGAAATACGCCCGGGACCTCACCGATCTCGCACGTCGTGATAAACTGGACCCCGTTATTGGGCGGGATACGGAAATACGTCGTGTGATGCATGTCCTTTCAAGACGAACGAAGAATAATCCTATCATAATTGGTGAAGCTGGTGTAGGCAAGACTGCGATAGTTGAGGGGTTAGCACAAAGGATAATAAAAGGCGATGTGCCTGAGAACCTAAAGAATAAGCGGGTTGTTGCTCTTGATTTGGGATCTATGGTCGCTGGAACGAAATACCGCGGCGAATTTGAGGATCGAATGAAGGCTGTTATCAAGGAAATTACCCAATCTGAAGATATTATTCTTTTTATAGATGAGATGCATACAATAGTTGGAGCAGGTGCTGCCGAAGGTGCGATAGATGCTTCCAATATGTTGAAACCTGCCTTGGCTCGTGGTGAATTACATTGTATAGGCGCGACTACGCTGAATGAATATCGAAAATATATCGAAAAAGATGCAGCACTTACACGGCGCTTTCAGCCAATCCTCGTCGAAGAGCCATCCGTTGAGGACACGATATCCATCTTACGAGGATTAAAGGAAAAATATGAGGTACATCACGGAGTTCGGATTTCAGATTCTGCTATAGTGGCAGCAGCTACCCTATCGAAACGCTATATAGCCGACCGCTTCCTTCCTGATAAGGCAATCGATCTGCTTGATGAATCGGCAAGTAAATTGCGCATTGAAATTGATTCCATGCCGACCGAAATCGATGAGGTCGAACATAAAATTCTCCAACTTCAAGTCGAGCAGCAAGCACTGAAAAAGGAAGACGATGCCGTCAGTAAGGAACGCTTGAGAAAAATCGAACAAGAACTCGCCGAATTGAAAACGAAAAGCAATGCCATGAAACTTCAGTGGAAAAACGAGAAAGACCAAATTGATAAGATCAAGACCTTCAAAAAGGAAATTGAGCAAACTAAAATTAATGCCGAACGTGCAGAAAGAGATGGCGATCTGGACAAAGCCGCTGAATTAAAATACGGTCAACTGAGCAACTTACAGAAACAACTTGAAGCGGCACGAGTTAAACTCGAATCGGTCCAAAAGGATTCCAAGATGTTAAAGGAAGAAGTCGATGAAGATGACATCGCCGAAGTCGTGAGTAAATGGACTGGCATTCCCATAACCCGTATGATGGAATCTGAAAAAGAAAAGTTACTCAAAATGGAAGAACGATTACGCCAACGAGTCGTCGGTCAAGATCGTGCTATAGAACTCGTATCTAATGCAATCCGTCGGTCCCGATCAGGATTACAAGATATGAATAAACCGATTGGTTCCTTCATCTTTATGGGACCCACAGGTGTCGGTAAGACTGAGACCGCCCGCGCATTAGCAGAATTTTTGTTTGATGATGAGAGGGCTATGGTCCGCATTGATATGTCTGAATTCCAAGAAAAACACACCGTCTCTCGATTAATCGGGGCGCCTCCAGGCTATGTTGGCTATGAAGAAGGTGGCTATCTCACCGAAGCCGTCCGAAGACGTCCATACTCAGTCGTGCTACTAGATGAAATTGAAAAGGCCCATCCTGAGGTCCTAAATGTCTTGCTTCAGCTCTTAGATGATGGACGATTAACGGATGGTCATGGGCGCACCGTGGATTTCAAAAATACTATTATTATAATGACCTCTAATGTTGGAGCACGTTATATAGTGGAATCTAAGACGCAAAACATAGCAGAGATCGAACCCAAAGTCCTAAGCGAGTTGAATAACTATTTCACGCCTGAATTTCTCAATCGGATTGATGATATCATTATTTTCAATTTCCTCTCGGAAGAGCTGATTAAACGCATTGTCGATATCAAACTGAAGAAACTGGCAAAGCAGCTCGAGGAAAAACAAATGGCCATCAAAGTTGAAAAAGATGCAAAAGAATTCCTAGCGAAGAAAGGCTATGACCCGGTCTATGGCGCACGACCTCTGATCCGCGCCATCCAACGCTACGTCCTGAACCCACTCTCGGTGGAATTCATTGAAGGCAAATTCGTAGCAAATGACACCATTAAAATCTCGGTAAAAGACGACGAGCATCTGAAATTCACAAAAGCCTAAAACTCACTAATTTCCTTCTTCCCTCAAACCAATTTTTTTTAATACAAATTAAATAAGGTATTAATTTACAAGGGATACCCAACTATTTTCAAATAAAAAGACCTATTAGACTATTTTCAAATAAGAAGACTTACTAAAGCTATATTTGTTAGAAAGAATTTACCAAAACTAGGAGGAAATAAAATGACAAAAGGTACTCGTATCGCAGGAGGCATCATAACAATTATTAGCGGGGCTTTTACCCTATTTCTCGCCATATTCGACAATTCTAGTATATTCACAATATATTGGATTCCAGAGTGGTTTGCAGGATCTGCATTTACGCTGATTACCGGCGGTTTGAGTATCGCTGGCGGGATTCTGCTTTGCGTAGACAAAAACTATGGCGCAATTTTAGTACTTATTTCTGCAAGCTATTATTTTCTCATCGGATATATTATGTGGGCTTACATATGGATGGGAAATATTATGATGTCAGTAGGACCCCTCTTAAATTGGCCATTCCATTTCTTTATGCTTGTTGGTGGAATTCTAGGGCTTGCCTCAGGCTCTGAAAAATAGGAAAATCCTCTAATCCCCCTTTTTTTTCTCTTTTCCATTTTTACCTCCAAAACAATATGAAGGATTAATGGGTAGATAAGCCGAGGTATTTTAATGAGACTGCATGATTCACTCCAAAAAGGCGTGGAAAAACTCTTTTTTAAGAATAAATCATCCGTCTGGAGCAAAAGGATTACCTTTATAATTGGAAACGTAATTTTAATGCTCATTACATTTTATATTTTATTGAACACGATAGCCTATAATTGGACTGGCTCCCTCTATCCGGAAGGGACTGGCTATCGGTTGGATTGGGTCTTCGGTGGTTTAGATAATTTAATCCCCTTTATCCCAGAGATGGCCATATTTTATGTATTGCTATTTTATGCCATGGTTATCCTTACTATGATCTATTTCGGATTTTTTGCCTCCGATAAAGGGTACGCCCTTGGATGGTCTCTAGTTATTATCAATTTCATCGCAATAATCATTTACATTTTCTTTCCCGTGTCGACCTATGCTTGGCGGATCGACCTTTTAGCGCATCCTTTAACGGGCAATCCTTGGGCTGAACTCATGTATGGATATTATTCTTACGATACATCTTTCAATTGCTTTCCAAGCCTTCATGCAGCGGTTTCAACGGCATTGGCTTACACCTGGTACCGCTATTCAAAGATAAAACCGTCAAAGATCACAATTGGTATTAGCATTGTGACAATTTTTATTGCAATCGGCGTAATCCTTTCTACCCTGTTCGTAAGGCAGCACTATATTGCGGATGAAATAGCCGGGTTCGTATTGGCGTATGTGGTGTCGAAATATATTTTCAACAAACTATGGAAATCCTTTGAAAAGCCTGTGGCAGAGAAAGTAGGATAAAAAAATTACTTTGGTTTATTTCTTTTCTTTCGGGTAAAAATACACGATGGCTTCTCCCTGTGAATCCCCGAGGAGGATGCATTTGGTTTCCTTGATTTCGAGGTTGTAATCATTCCCGACATAATCTTGAACCGCCTGCAAGAGCGAGGCAAGAGCTGCGGCCAGCAATTCGCCGTACGTGTGTCTCCTCAATTTTGCGGTATTGAAATCAATCCCAGGGCGCAGACCCGTGCACAAGGCGCAGACAGGGATTGTAATGCGAAACTGGGGAATCCCTTCTTTGGTTTTTTCCGCGGGGATAAAGGTAGGTTCGCTGAGAAACTTATTCCAATCCGGGCCGAGAATGACGAATAAGGCGGTTTGAGCTAAAAACTCCAAATCTTTTAGAGACTTCGAATAGAGCAACCTGATTCGATCCTGCATCTCGAACATTATGGATCGTGCCCCATTGACAAAATGAGTCGTGAAGGTATCTACGGCGAATCCGGTATCGCCTTCATAAATTTCTTCATATTTTTTAGTGACAGCATAGGCCATACTCGAGAGCATCCATAAATTCATTTTTCGGGATTTGCTCCAATAGTAGTGTTTTCCTAGTTTCCCCAAGAGTTTCCGAAGAAAACTCAAATTTTTTTGCACCATTTCTTAGTCCCCTCCGTATTTCAGTTCAATGAGCATTTGGCATTCCTTATCACCGGAGCCAACCGAAGCAACCGTTTTACAGGTAGCCTTGGAATATAAGGTCTGCCTTGTACTGACCAAATGATTCAACAGGGCTTCTGTGAAGCCTGCGATCGCAGAGCAATAATGAAGTTGCGATACCTTGAGCTCTTCGCCCTTTTTCTCAGGACACACAGGGCAATCCTTCTCATGGATTAGAATTTTTGACGGGGCCTTACCAAAGCGCTCCAAAACTTCCCCTCGTACCTTCTTGCCACTGAAAAACTTCTTCTTTATCTCATTCAGCACTTCGACGGGATCTGTACTTTTAGGCTCCCAGACCATCAATATTCGTTCCGCGATTGTTTTCCCGATGTCCCGAAGGTCCTTCTCTCCTTGCACCGGACCTCTTTTGCTAAGGATAAACCCCATCACATCCGGGAGGCTATATTTCACGACCATAAGCAATCCTTGTGCTTTATACACATCTTGGATATTCCCAATTCTGCCTGAGTTCTGCACAAACATCCATCCCTGCAATATTTTAAATGCAAGATACTTTTTATGGTAAATAATTATATAGAATCTCGAATTTTTAAAATTAAGTAAAAAAGCACTTTCCTTTGACAAAAGTTTCAGGGAATAGTTATGAGCAATCGGAAAAAGAATTACGTAACGGCTCGCCAAATTGATGGGCGCTCGGGGATACAGACCCCTCATGAACGGGAATTGGAATCAATAGGTAAGAACAAATTGAAACTTTTTATAAAAACACCTCCAGAAACTATAAAGGCTTTCATCGAGACGCAGTTGAATGGTAAAATTGAGAATATCGGATTTGGGGAGCAATATACCGTTTCCTTTGAATACTTCCCTAGTGTGAATATTCATATACTCTATTTCAACTACGAAGCAGAAGAGGGCGAACCGATTGGAGGCGCGGAGCTCAAATTTCTGTTCTCCGGCGAAAAGGTCATGTGGGTTCCCAGTGAGGATTTAAACAGTTTCATCGATGTCGCCTTAGAATATTTAGAGGATTTGACTGACTCCAAAACGGAACCTTATAATCTATCAAAAGATAAAACTTCGCTTCTCGAAATGGCAATCGCGCAACGGACTGACCCCTTCTTGAATTTAGAGCCCGCCCATTTGAACGAACTCGCAACCTTCATAGGGGGACAGTTGGAGCAGAACAGCACCGGCTGGGGATTATCGAAGACCTTTTTTCCGGGAATTGAGATTCTCCTGACGTATAATTATAATACCCGAAATTTAGATATCCAATACGGCGGTGCAAATGTACAAAACATAAACCACTATGCTCGAAATCTCTTAAGCATCTTTCTAATTAACCATTGCCTACGATTCATTTCAATCACCTATCCAACGATCCAAATGCCCCGAATTATGAAACAAGTCTTTTCCTATTCCTATCTGAAATCGCATTCTCCATAAATTCTGAAGCCAAAATTGAGAGTCCTATAGTTAATCGATTGTAAAATTGCGTAGGTCTATTAAATTCTGGAAGCCCTCGATCTTCCTTAGAATGGAGATGACCTCTTTGGTGTTGCCAATTTGTCCAGGTTCATGGGCATCAGAGCCAATGGTAAATTGGATTCCCTTGTCTCTCAAAAATCTGAGTCTTTGAATTGAGTTTTCATCCAATTGGGCTAAATAACGTGCGTTCAATTCAAAATAAATGTTGTTATCCAGCAATATTTCACTGAATTTCTCTAAATTGGCAATATTGAAGTAAGAATTATGCGCTAAGGTAAATATCGGTCTTTTCTTTAAATTTTGTATAAGCGAGGCGATTTTCTGTAAGAGGATCATAGAATCCACATACTCAAAGTCAATGATTTCAAACCATTCGAAAGGGACCCTAAGCACATCATCCCAATTGGAACCCACATCTATTTCTAATCCAATAAGACATCTGAAATTAGCTTGGGCGCGTTCTCTCCTGATCTCGTCACAATAGTATTTGAAATTACCGGGTTTAAGTGTATTTATTAAGGCTTCTTTCCAGGACGTAGTGAAATGATCGCTAATCGCCAAGCAGGAGAGGCCTTTAGTTTGCGCAATTTGAATTGCCTCTTTTACGGACATGGCGCCATCGGAATAATGGCTGTGTACATGTAAATCCATTTTTTCCAATTGCAACCACAATTACCGTCCTATTTTATTTTCTTCAGTAGTTCCGCGTATTTGCTAATCTCCAAGATCATTTTCTCACATATCGATAGCTTTCCATTTTTCTGAGTAAATGATGATCCTTACTTTGCGTTTATTATATCTAACACATTTAGAACATTATCCTTATAAATTAGGAAAAAATCGAATTTAATATTGATAAATTTAATCTTCTCCAATAAATTGAAAAAAAAATTGAGAATCTGGAGTGGAACGCTATTATGAATTATAGGCAATCAAGGATAATATTGGTTTTCATAATGTCTATTCTTTTAATTCTCCCTATCTTTAATTTGATCACTCCTTCAACTTCAAATTTAGGAGGAATTAATGCCAATTCTGGTGGGATCGTATTGAGATCCAGTGCGTGGGCACCGAATGGAACCGCGATCTGCACGGCGAGCCATGATCAATATACTCCATGGGGGGAAGGGGTGGTTCCCCTTCTCCAGTTATGCACCGATGGGGGTGGGGGTGCGATAATTGCTTGGGCAGATTTTCGAAGTGGAACTAATTATGATATTTATGCGCAGCGGATCAATGCTGCAGGCGCGATACAGTGGCCTGCAAATGGAACCGCGATTTGCACGGCTAACAATGATCAAAAAGAACTACAACTTTGCCCTGACGGGGCTGGAGGCGCGATCATTACCTGGGCGGATAATCGAAGTGGAGTTTATTATGATATTTATGCGCAGCGGATCAATGCTGCAGGCGTGGTGCAGTGGACCGTGGATGGCGTGGCGATCTGCACGGCGACCAATATTCAAGATGTACCCCAACTTTGCACGGATGGGGCTGGAGGCGCCATCATTGCCTGGGCAGATCTTCGGAATGGAGTTAATTATGACATTTATGCGCAGCGGATCAATGCTACAGGAGCAGTGAATTGGACAGCAAATGGCGTGGCGATCTCCACAGTTACCCAACAACAAGAGGGTGTCCAACTTTGCACTGACGGGGCTGGGGGCGCGATCATTACTTGGCAGGATCTCCGGGATTGGGCTAATTGGGATATTTTTGCGCAACATATCGCGGCAAATGGCACTACACTCTGGACTGCGAATGGAATCGCGATCTGCGTATATAGTGATTTTCAAGCTAACCCCCAACTTTGCCCTGACGGGGCTGGGGGCGCGATCATTACCTGGCAGGATTGTCGGAGTGGAAGTTTTCCTGATGGATTAGATATTTATGCGCAGCGGATCAATGCTACAGGAGCAGTGAATTGGACAGCAAATGGCGTGGCGATCTGCACGAGGAGCGCCACTGATGAGGGTATCCTACTTTGCACTGACGGAGCTGGGGGCGCGATCATGACCTGGGTGAATAGGGGAACTAATGAGATTTGCACGCAGCGGATCAATGCGACTGGCGTGGTGCAGTGGATCGCGAATGGCGTGGCGATCGGTAATAGTTGTTGGGGACCCCAACTTTGCCCTGACGGGGCTGGAGGCGCGATCATCACTTGGAAGGATTCTCGGAATCTGATCGGTGGTATTTGGTCGCAGCAGATCAATGCTGCAGGCGTGGCGCAGTGGATCGCGAATGGAACCGTGATCTGCAATGCGATCGATGACCAACGTAATCCCCAAATTTGCATTGATGAAGCCGGGGATGCGATCATCACCTGGCAGGATCATCGGAGTGGAATTTATTGGGATATATATGCGCGAAAAGTAGAAGTTATCCCGCCCGGTGATTTTTCAATTTATTCTCCAATAGGTTGGGCGAAAAATCAAACACCTACCATAATTTGTAAGTTTTTGGAGGGTGTTAGCGGGGTGAATGTTTCCACCGTCGAGTTTGCGTATTCTACAACCGGACTAACTACACCTACAAACTGGGCACCAGTAAATGGCACCTATAAAGATGCGGCATGTTCTATTCCCGCAGCAGATGGCGATACTGGGTGGTTTTATGCCAGAGTGCTCTCGGTACCATTCAATCAAGAGTCTGTATCACAAAATACAATTCGATTTCGCGCAACGGATATAAAGAACCAAAACGGCACGCAAGAAACCGCTTTCATAATCCCAATCGATGGTTCAATTCAAGCGCCAATCGGCGTCTTGACATGGCCGAGCGGCTGGTTTAAGTGGCCCGTAAATGTAAACTGGACAAATCCAGCCGACGTCTCAGGCATTGTCGGCGTGTATTACAAAAACGATTCGGCGCCAGTTTCAAATACCGATGGCACCTATGTGGCAGGACTGGGGATTAATAAGATACCAGGAATGTTCATTCCTATCGATTGCGCGCATATAGTATACCTTTGGTTAGTGGATGCGGCGGGAAATGTTGATTTCCATAAAAATAGTACTACTTACTTATATTATGACCATATAATCGATGCGCCAATCGGCGCCTTGGCATCGCCGAGTGGCTGGACTGATGTGAATTCCTTCAATATAACCTGGACGAATCCAGCCGACGTCTCTGGAATCGCCGCCGTGCGTTACAAAGTGGACCAAGAGCCCTTTTTCAATAACGATGGCATGTATAGAGCAGGGGCAGGAATTAATAATTTGACGGGGATAACACTTCCCAGTAGTGGTGTGCATACAGTATACCTTTGGTTAGTGGATGCGGCGGGAAATGTTGATTACCATAAAAATAAAACCGTAACTTTATACTTAGATAATACAGTTGACTCGCCAATCAATGTTTTGGCATCGCCAAGCAGCTGGACTGAAGTGAACTTCTTCAATATAACCTGGACGAATCCTGCCGACATCTCTGGCATTGTCGGCGTGTATTACAAATTTGATTCTCAACCAACTTCAGATACCGATGGCACCTACGTAGCAGGACCGGGGATTAATAATCTGACAGGGATAACGGTTCCTGGCGGTGACGGCACCCATTCAATGTACATTTGGCTCGTGGATGGGCTTGGAAATATAGATCGCAATCATTGTGGAATGACTAATTTGTATTTAAAAGCTGCATCACAATCCATTCCTTTTCCCTCTTCAATAATGATACTTATTATGGGTTTGATTGCAGCTATTTTTTATAGATATACAATTTCAAAAAAAGCCAATTTCAAAAAAAATTAGAATAACAGGAAATCAATGCAGAATAAAGGAAAAATCTAAAGTTTGACTCCTTTATTGAACGATTTCAGCGTTGTTCGTTCCGTTATTCACTTTTTTTAATTCATTTTTGGATAATTAATCATATTATTGATACTAAAATTAAATCGGTTGAATTCCCTCAATTGTTTCCCGATTATTAATCGAATTTATTAAGATTTGTAAGTATTTTTCGTGTTTTTTAGGCGATAGGTAATATTCCTGCCGATAGATCGTTTTGACATAGCGAATTAAAGCTTCTGATTTAACCGAATTTATTTCCGGTGAAGTTAGTATTACAAGATACATCGGCAACTCTTTCCCCAAGAGGGGTGGCTCGATATAGTCTACATCCAAAAAAATGGCATTAAATTTCTGGTAGAACTTGATTCGATTAAAAATAACGCTTTTTTCCTCTTTATTCCTTGCTAATTCCGGCTTTTCCACTTCAAATAAAATCAGCGGCGCCACCTTATATTTATTCGCATCGCGGAAAGCCACTTCTTTTATTTCCATCACTAATTGGGATCCAATCCCTTTGTTTCTGTAGTTCTTTTCGATTGCAATATAGGCGGGATAGGTAAACTCCCAATAGAAAATACTAATGCCAAACCCTATGGTTTCAGTCCCTGTACGGATGCCAAATAGGTGCAGTAGTCCCTCTGCCTTTCTCCTTTTTCTCTTAAGGTCATATTCAAAAAATTCCCAGGGAACCCTCTCATCGATTCGAAAGGACGATTCATAGAGCTCCCTCATTTTAGGCAAGGGGTATTCTGCAGCGGATTTTATCTCCTCAATCTCAATGTCTTTCATAGTGATTTCACTCATAGAAATATTGAGTTAGGCGCCACAATAACACATTCTAACGCATTAAAGGCGATATCTACTTTAAATTCTTTATAATTCGATCAATTTCCGGAACAGCAGTTTCAATATTTGTCTCGACACAACCCACATTTCCGAGATGCTCTAATTGGGGTAATCGTTTCTTGATTTTATCGCAGGTAATAGGCCATTTTTTTTCATCGCCCGATGTGGCAAAGCAAAGTAGCTTTTTATTTTTTAAGTCTAATTTGGCAAGTTTTTTGAGAAAACCTCGAAATGGAAAGAAGGCAGGTCCCCCCATATGGCAAGGCGACCCAACACATAATAAATCAAACGACTCTACAATGTTTGGAGTTTTTTTAATCTCCTTATCACGGTGAATTTCAGAGGTTATCCCTTTAGATTCAAGTATTTCTTTTATTTTCTTACCTAATGCCTCAGTATTTCCCGATTTTGTATTATAAATAATGATTGCTTTCATAAATTTCACCTTTCGTTCTTATAATTCAATTTTTTTTCCATTGAAATAGCACCTTCAATACCATTTAAATATTTCATGAAGGCATTTTGAAAGCGTCTGGTCTCGACAAATCCCTGCTTTTTATATAAATGCCGGGCTGGCAAGTCTTCAAACGTCACATCCAAGGTCATTGAACTTAAATGCTTATAAACTGTTATTTTTTCTATTATTTCGAGCATTTTCGTGCCAATTTTATGGTTTTGATATTCTGGGAGCACTCCCAATAGTTTAATGTAGCCGCTATTCGTATTAAAATCCTCAAATAGGAACCAGTACATGCCCAGCATTATTTTAAGAGCCCTTTTAATCCCAAATATGGGATAAGAGCGAAAAAAGTGTAAATTCATTCTTAGGAGATAGAAGAAAAACTGGACCAATTTAGGATCTTCGAAATCAAGGTGGGTGGCTGCCACAATTTTGTGATCAATTGTCGCCACTAAGAAATTTCTCAGATCCTTCTCCCCTACCACTTTTTTGTAGAAGGTCATAAATACTTTTCGACCGACTTCAAAATCCTTTCCGTATAAATAGGAAAAATCTTTCTTAAAGGCGCTGAATAGCACGCTTGTTAGCTCTTCGACTTCTGATAGCACTGGATATCGGATTTTCATGAAATTATTCTGCCTTTTGGACTAGTGAAATTTGCACTTCACCAAATAATTTCGGGGAGCCCCAAGATCTATTTTCATAGACGATCTTTTTCCCATTATCTTCGTAACAAAAAGTTTTCATTCGTTTCGCATAGATTTGTTTTCGAGCCTTCATTAGGGCCTCCCCAACAGGTGTTCCTTCCAGCAATAATCGATAAAAATCGACAGAAAGTTCCTTGATCGCCTCATCTTCTACTTCCCAATTATTTCCCACACATCCCAGTGCACCACCACGAATGAGTGATATGGCGACGCCATCAAATTTCAAAACGCCCTCTTTTGATTCAACAACTTTAATTTTGCTTGCGTCACACGAGTTCAAGTAGATTAAAGGATGATAGCTGCCCATATCATTTGCCATTTTCAGTGCCTCCTCCAGTTCATGCCCGGTTAATATTTCCTCCTCCTTTAAAACGAGCCCTGACTTGGCTGGCACTTTCTCATCAAAAAAGGTGTGTCCCGCGTAATGAATAAGCTGGTACTTCCCTGATTTAAAGCACTCCAAGACGTTCTCTTTTGAGGCCTCATCGCCTAGTATGGCTTTTACTTCATCAACGATGAATATGTCCTTCAAAGCTTTTCGAATTATTTCTGCTTCTAGACTACTATTTTCAAGATCTCCGATAGGATTACCGATTATTAGGACATTTATTTTATCCTTTCCGAATTCTATGGGCTTAATTAACTTGTATGCAGTTGGTTCCATTACAATATTTCCGGTGGCTAATTCGTTGATAACAAAATTCTCCCCAGTATGGAAAAAATCCCAGGGAATCTCAAAATCATCAATTTGCAGTTGTAGGAAAATAGTTTCTTTAGAATCCTTCTTTAGGTAGAGAAATACATTACGAATTGAAGCTGGCAATAAGAGGAATAACGTTCGCCCCAGAAAATAAAGAAGATCAGATCCAAAATCCTCTGCCTTACAGCCTAAAACATCCTCAGTATCAGGCGGCGCCCCGAAGGCCTCAACTTTCCAACCTAAAAAATCCTGATCCCCAATTAGTAATTTACAGCTCTCTTTATCTTGTCCTGCATATGGAAAGTAGTGGATTACATCGAAAATATGAAGAATGATATGTTCTCGCGCATTCTGATCGATGTAGAAATTATCCACTACGCGGATGGGTGCTTGAATTTTACCCTTTTGCGTTAAACGTAAGGAAACTTTGTATTGATTTTCCATCTTGTGAAGTGTAAATTCAATGCGCGAGGCATCTATTACCCTATCTCGAGGTGTGTTCTCGATTGCCTTTAGAATTGAATTTCCAACGTTGTAAGCATTCTTTGTCGTTCCCCTAAAAATCTTAAGTAAAATTTCACTGAAATGAACATCTTGGTCTAAAATAGCATTGCAAAGCAGATTTGCCCAAAAATTCTCAGGATGACTGTAGCCTATAAGCGATTCTATAAACCACGCCTCGCGAAGTAAATATAAAACCTCGAGATCCTTATAGTTCAATATGTTATTAATGAGGTTTGGAATTTTTTGATACAACCCGTCTGCGAGCTTCATTTGTTGTGATATATATAAATTCGTAGAGACGGTTAAAATGAGTTTTATGAATTCTTTGATTTTTAGTTCTTCAATGAGATTTCGATTGTTCAATATTATTTCTTCAATTTTGTCAAAGATTTTAATGGTCTGCCCAAAATTATTGCTATCTATTAAAATATTCAACAATTTAAAGGCGAGATCCAATTTCCCCTCTGCCTCACTTAAATGGATGACGCTATTTGACGCGGTCTCTATGTAATTATTGAGCCAATTTTCTCTATCGACTTTGATTAAATTAAAAATAATTTTCTCAGCAATCTTGTACACATCATTAACTAATTTATTATTATTATTTTTGATTCCGAAATTGTTGAGCGTCTGTAAAAAGTGGTAGAATAGCTCGTATTCCTCATTTTTAATCATTTCTCCAGCAAACCCGAGTAATTTTTCAATAATTTTATCCACTTCATTTTTATTTTTTCCATAAAGGTCCTGGTTGATTAGCAAACAAAATAACAGAAATCCGTGCAATTTTTTATCTTCTTCGAACAACTTATCAATTCGGATAAGTTGGCGCTTGATTAATTCATTGTATATATCTTGTTTTACACTCAATTTGTCCATATACTGAAAATATTGCAGAAACCCTCTATCTAATATTTCCCAATCCTTTTCTCCTAATTTCTTCTTGCTTAAAATAGTTTTAACTTCTTGATATAGAAGTTCTCGTAACGCCAGTAAATAGGCATAAGTATCCTCAATGTTTTCCTCCCCCCAACTATTTTCTTCATCCTGCACCTCTAATACTTGCTTTATTAGGCTCTCTTTCATGCTTTCACTAAATTTCACCCCATTCCGGAGTAACCCGTATATCGCATACCCGTTTGAATAACATACCTCTGACCATAGAAGGGTTGACGAGTAATTCTTCATGAACCACTCAATGGCATGTTTTTTGCCAGCCTCAAAATTGTTGGTTTTCAGGTAAGATTGTAAAATCAAATAGAAAGCGGTATAGTGTGGCACAACCACACTTCCATCCTCCTTCGATTGCTTTGAAGTCAGCCATCGCATCGGTCTTTGAATCAAATCTAGTTTATCGTCAGTTCCCGCCTCCAAGAAATACCATAATACGAACGAGCTCTCCCATAACTCATCGTTCCAGAGGCCATCTCGTGAATCCTGTTTATGCTTGATCCAATCCTCGGCATCTTTAATCACCCCTGCAATATCAATATCCTTTACTTTGAACAATGCTTTCAAAGCTACTGCGGTTTCCCATTGCTCTTCCATCCAATTGACGCCCCTCCTCTCATTTAACAGCCAATCTACGCCATCACTTATGAAAGATGATTGAAAAGAGAATCCATACTGAATTAATAAATCTAAAACATACGCTGATTCCCTTACACTACCCCAATTCTTCTCTGGGTTAAACTTCTCAATCATCCAAATTAATGCGTCATCTAACCCATCTATCAGGCTTAACAATAAGCTCGTATCCACCATAAACTGCCACCGATTCGTGATTTATTTTCCAATGCGGTTTATAAAATTAAGTGAAATTAAAATTCTCAATTTATGAATTTAATTGTAGAGGGGGAATAAAAAAGATTTTTAATCTGTGATTTAAAAGGGGTGGATTCATTTTTATAAAAAAAAGGAGAATTAAAAGGATTCTGCACCAGATTTCTCTTTATTTTATGGCCAGGGCCAGGGATTCCAGGGATCCGCGCTACCCGTCACAAACACGGAAAGCCCGAGGGCAATTCCAGCAATGACGAGGGCGAGGACCAAAAGCTTGCTCTCGCTCAAGAGTTCTATTTTGTTCATGATTTCACCTCATTGTTGGGCTGGGGGTTTTCTCAAATGAGCATATATAAACTCCCCTAGGGTGATCCGAATGCGCAAAAATTCAATTAGACTGGTTAAGCAATGAAAATTCGGGAAAATATATTGAAAGAATGGGGGCATGGAAGGCGCAAATTTGGAGATCAACTCGGATTCTCAAAATCGCTAAAATAAAATCTCGAGAGTTCTACATAAACGCGGTTATACCTTAAGCTTCGATTCTCGAGATTGCAGCACTTTAGAATAAATCTGATATAGACCTTCTATGTCCTTTGAGACTTTTTTAAAATAAAATTTTAGCTTGTTATAGAAATTTAGATCTACATTCATCCCTCTTGAAGTGAGATTTTGTTGCAGCTTTTTGGCTAATTCCTGTCCGGCATTATCAAAATCGGTTAGAATAATGATTTTTTTAAATTTTGTGGCATAATCACACATTTCATCGAAATTTCGTCCTTGAATTTGAGCCACATGCTTAAAAATTCCGAATCCCTCAAGGGAACGAATATCTTTGCTTCCTTCCACAAAAATTAGAGTAGCTTCTGATCCTGCTTCTCGCTTTAAGTCCATTAAAAGTGTCTGAATCTCTTCAAATTGCTTCGAAATAAGGTGCATTTCCCTGAATTCCCCTAACTAAATTTGAACTCGGTATTAAAAGAAATTCAATCGCCCCAATCCTCGCTTTCGGGAGGAGGATGGAGATTCATCTCCTGAAATACTTCTCGCTGAATCAGGAATCGCAGAATTTCGTTTGTTCCTGCCACAATGGAGGACAATCTCGACTCGCGGAATATTTTCTCTATCGCATAAGCTTGAGAGCCGTCAGGCAGCAGGAACTTATTCGATTCCTCATCCCATTCGCCTTTCATGTACCCTAAGCCACCACAAACCTGAAGTGCCGCATGGGCGCATTCAAAGGCAATGTCTGTTGCATAAACCTTTGCAATCGCACTGATTTTGGATGCATTTTTGCCCGCATCAATTGCGCAAGCCGCTTGGTACACTATACTTCGAGCTGTCTCCAGTTTTATTGCCATATCCGCGATCCTGAATCCGATAGCTTCGAAATTCCGGATTGGCTGTTTGAACTGCTTCCGTTTATTGGCATGCCGGGCGGCGATTTCGAGCGCACGACGTGCCAGCCCTAAAGCCCCCGCTGCCGCTAATGTCCGCTCACTATCCAGTTCATCCAAGAGAATTTTACTCCCCATTCCCTCTTGTCCTAGCAGATTTTCCTTCGGGACGAGCATATTCTCAAAAGTAATGTAACTATTCTTCAATCCATAGACGCCCATGAGATCAAAATCGGCAATTACCTCTAACCCCTCAAAATCGGATTCGACAATGAAGGCGGACATCCCCATATTGCTCGGAACAGTGGAATCGGTGATTGCCCAAAGGGTCATTATATTCGCCTCAGAGCCGTTCGTAATAAAGCGTTTCTCGCCGTTAATAACATAATAATCGCCGCTGGGGTGCAATTTCGCAGTAGCCTGCATGCTCCCGATGACATCGGACCCCGCTCCTGGCTCGGTCATCGCAATTGCCCCAATACTATCTCCTGACAAGATTCCTGGCAAATACTTGTCAATTTGTGCTTGCGTTCCGAATCGCATAATTGGGATGCTGCAAAAAATCGAGCAGTCGAGTGCTGCAGTAAGCGCCCGCATGCACCAGGAAATTTCCTCGGCCAAAATGATTCCAAATTTAATTCCTTTCTCAGTTCCCCCGATTGATTTCGGGAACAGAACGCGAAGGTAACCCTGATCCCCCATCTTTTTGAATAAATGTCGGGGAAACATTTTTCTATATTCCACCAGATCGGCTTCCGGATAAACCTCCGTTATCACCCACTCTCGAACTTCTTGCCTAAATTCCCTTTCTTCTTTGCTTTCTAATACATTTTCGGAGGGATAAAAGGTATAATCAAGCATCATTCTTCCACTTCCCTTAATTTCCCACAGTTAATTTTATTCGGCCTATTCTACCTTTTTAATCAGATTCACCTGACATATTTTCGCAGATAAACAGGAACTACACGATTTGATTTCGATTTTAATTAATTGATCTGCAAGTTGTTCAACTTTAATATCGCGTTCACTGCAATGTGCTTCTTTTTTAGGACATTCATACACAGTGACTTTGATCCCTTCTTGCGAGCGCTCCCTTACTTCTTGAAGCCGTGAAATGGCATCTTCTAGATTATACCGGACTGTTTCATCAGTTTCCTGTTCCAGTGCGCGCTTTAATACAGGATGAGCCTCAATCTTTTCGTATTTTCCGATGGCCCAGGCAGCATTAGCCCGAACTGAGGGCTCTTTGTCCTTCTTTAATAGAGTTACCAGTAAATCATATGTCTTATCTGCCCGGATTTTGCCAAGCGCCCACGTTGCGAGGGCTCGAATCTCACTATCAGGGTGCTTTAGGAACGGAATTATTGCCTCGACTCTCTCCCGGCTCATGCGCCGGCCTAGTGCATCGAGCGCCTCCAACACAATTTTTTTATTGGAATTCTGCAACAGTTTGATCAAAATTTCACTGGATCCAATGCGGGAGAGCGTCCATAAAATGGTTTCAATAAGTTCTTCGTCTTTTACCGTTTCTAATTTCTTGAGTAAGTAGGGAACTGCTCTCGAATCCCCTAAATCCCCCAAACGTGCAATCGCATCTCTGATTTTGGAGTCCACTTCACTCTCGAGCTGTGCTACTAACTCCTCAAATTTCGACATTGAATAAAAAAAAAGAGGATAAGATATATTTGTGTTATTGTTTGAAGACAGCCTATTTCGCTTTCACTTTAATTTCTGGCACAATTAATTTCTGGGGTAATGTTTTAATAATATCTTCCGCTTCTGACATAATGGAATCGAATAATTCCTTGACTTTGGGGATGTTATGAATTCGACCAGTTACGCTGCCTCCTAATATGATGGAATTGTCTTCATCGCCATCAAATAATTTCGCTAAGCCATCCATCTCAAGCTTCATAATCGCTTCGTTCGATTCCACTGGAATGCCTTTAAATAGATTTCCGCCCTCGAGTTTCACAGTTTCATCGACAATTTTCAAGGATTGCGCATTACGTAAAAATCGCATCGGTCCAAATAATCCACGACCAACGAGCGTGTCCTGCTCAGATCGTTTTGTGAGTGCTTGCTTCCACATTGGCTCAAAATCTGATTCTTGAGTGGCAATCATTCGGGTACCCATCTGAATTCCGACTGCGCCCATCGCTAAAGCAGCAGCGAGACTGACCCCATCACACATGCCACCTCCACATACTACAGGCTTTTTCACGGTCTTAACTACTTCAGGTACGAGAACTATAGTTGAAACATCTCGCCATGCACAGTGCGCGCCTCCCTCTCGTCCAGTGGCAATAATGAAGTCCACATTGGCTTTCTCAGCCCGTTTCGCATGCTCAACCGCCGGGACCACGTGCGCCCACTTCACACCAGGCATTTCTGCTTGAAGCGCGATTCGCGTTGATTTGGCGCCTTTATTCATGGCATCTACCGCCCATGGTAACGGATCTCCCGCGGAGGTAATAATCAATTTGAGTTTCTTTTGCACTTCTTTCGATTCATTCCACGCTTTGATCGTTCCTTTCAATAGTCGTAGCGCTACTGTCACAAACTCGTTAGAAACAGGGCAATTTACCCCGAAAACTGCATCCGGATAGTCCTTAAGTTCCTCAATCATTCTCATAATGGAGTCATAGATTAAATCCTGTGGCTTTCCTTTTCCGAAGATCTTTGTCGCGGCTTCTGGTGTCGCAGACGATAGTCCCACACCCATCCCAATCGTCGAGATAATGCCTACACCGCCCGCCTTCGCTGCGGCGGCACAGAGTTTGAAAGTTGCATATGGACCCATCCCCGCCTGTATAATCGGGTATTTGGTCCCCAATAGTTCTTGAAATTTTGTTCTAATCATATTTCTTCAGCTCAAAACCTTTATGAAACATTAAAAAAAGTAAATCCTATTAAATTTGATCTTAGACATCAACATTTTATAAATTGCCTATTTACTTTTAGTATTAGAGAAATAGAAGGTATCCTATGGCACTGATTTTAGTAACAGGTGGAACTGGCTACCTCGGAACGAATATCCCGTTACAATTATTGGAATTAGGGCATCAAGTCAGAGCGTTTGGACTACCCGGGTCAACGACGAAATACATTGCAAAGTCAGGGGTGGAAAATGGACCCCTATTTAATTTTAATCCAAGTGAAGTCAATCATGTTTGAAAAAATTTAAATTACCCCCTTTCACTTATTATAGTAAAAGACTATTTCTAATAAGTTGATTTGCTATGACTACATTAACAATCAAATTTCGGGGAATTCAAGAAGAAATTTTGGAGGAGATGATTCAACTGGGCATTGCAGAAACGAAAAGTGAAGCAGTACGAATGGCTTTGCTTAATTTTGCCCTCAGTTCCAATATGATCTCAAAAGAAAAACTACTCCAAGAAATTCGCAAGAAAGCAAAGGAAATTAAACTGGATGAGGGTGAAATTCAGAAGTTGATAACTGATGCCAAAGAAAAAAGTATTCATTGATAGCTCTGTACTTATTAGAGGCTTTATTTACGAAGGATCAAACTCTTCTGTAATTTTCAATCTAATTGTACAAGATGAATTAAAGGGGATAATTAATTCTAAAGTAGTTATTGAAACCTTGAATGTCTTAAAGACACTACTTGATAAAGACTCTTTTTCTCTCGCATTGTCCTTAATTCACTCTCTGTTTGAGATCATTCCCCTCGCAAAATATGAAGATAAAATGAAATTACTCCGAAACCAAATCAAAGAAAAGGATCTGGAGCATTTAGCTACAGTTCGGGCGCTAGAATTAAAATATCTGATAGCTTTTGATCGCGACTTTAATGACGTAAAGGAATATATCACGCCAAAAGAGTTTCTACAATCTGAAGGAATTCAGGCGTATGAGACAGAATTCTAAAAATGAATTCCACGGACTTCTTTTAGGAAAAAGATATTAAGTACTATAAAAAAAGAGGTGGATTATGACACGAGTTTTAGTGACAGGTGGCACTGGTTTCCTAGGAACGAATATCACATTACAATTATTGGAATTAGGGTATCAAGTAAGGGCGTTTGGACTGCCTGGATCAACGACGAAATATATTGAAAAGCCAGGGGTCGAAATTCAATTTGGGGATATTGTCAATCCCGCTGATGTGAAGAAAGCGGTCGAGGGCGTGGATGCCATTATTCATACCGCGGGCGATACGGGCTTCTGGAAAAAAATGTTCAAGCGCCAACGCGCGATTAATGTGGAGGGCGTCAGAAATATTATGCAGGCTGCCTTGGATGCCGGCGTGCGAAAGGTCGTGCATACTGCCACCGTGGATACATTGGGGTATAATCCAGATGGGCTTGCAGACGACCACTGGGACAATGATCCCACACATTTCAATTACGCCCATATCGGCTATAATTACGCGGAGACGAAGCGGGCGGGCGAACAAATCGTATTTGAGTTTGCGAAAAAAGGTCTGGATGTGACGATAATCAACCCGGGCAGCATGATGGGTCCCTACGACCATACGCTCCAATATGGACGGGTTTTTATGGATATTCGAGATAAAAAAATTCCGGGGATTCTCCCTGGCGGCTGCCCTTGGGCCCATGTTGCAGAGGTGGCGAAAGCCCATATTGCCGCCTTGGAGAAAGGGCGGAAAGGGGAGCGATACATCTGCGGCGGGGTGCATGAAACCTACAAGACCCAATTCACCTTAATTGCCGAATCCATTGGCGTAAAACCCCCAACCTGGGTGATGCCCCGATGGTTCGTTGTTTTTTACGGATACCTCAGTGAATTTTGGTCCAATTTCTCCAAAAAGAAACCGCAGATTAACCCCGGCCAGGCACGCTACATGTCCGTATTTCCGAAGTACGATTCCTCGAAAGCCGAACGGGAGCTCGGTTTTCGCAGTGTCCCGCTGAAACAAATGGTTGAAGATGCTCGCAATTGGTACATTGCCAATGGTTTTTTGTAGTCTCTTAATCTCGTGTCATGGCAAACCAGAGGAAGATTCCGACACCGATTGCAGGGAGAATAGTTGCCCATCAGAATAAGGACCGGAATTTCTAATAAAACAATTATTTTTTATTAATTTCCTTTATAATAAATTAATACTTGCTTGCTACTCGCCATACTGCATACTCATATGCTCTCGCATGTTATCACTGGATTTGAATAATGCGTTACAAATAGTTATTTTCTCTAAAATAAAAAGTAAAAAGTAAAAGGGAGTTCCTTAAGAGAGGGAGTTAAAGCGCATCATAGGCTTCACCAAGGGCATTTATAAGTTGAGTATTGCGGGGATCCAGCAGCATGTTCCAATTCATTTTGTTCATGGCATACCCTGCACTCATTTTTGCATCAATGTCCATTATTGCGATAGAACCTCCCAATCCTGTCCAATATAACGTCCGTGGATGAGGAAAGGGGGCTTCTTTACAGGGGAGTCCGAAGCCTAACCCAAATCTTGTGGGAACTCTGAGAACAAGGTCTCTCTTGTACGATTGCTCTTCTAAGGCTTGCTCTATTACGGAAGGCGAAAGGATGTGCACGCCATTCAGTTCTCCACCACACGCTAAGGCAGCGCCGATTCGCGCAATCGATCGCGCATTCCCGTGCCCATTCGCAGCAGGAATTTCAGCTCCACGCCAGGCTCGTGTATTGATTGCATCCACAATTTTAAACATATTAGGTCTGGTGAGAACTTTGACCGCTATGTTAAACGAAAGGAGTCTCTGAAGGAAAGTGTTTCCGAGAAGCTTAATTAGTAAAGGCACTTTTGGTGGAATTAACTCGGCAACGCGCGGATCATTTTCCTCCGGCATCCCAATATGAAAATCTGCGTTTAAGGGGCTCGCTACTTCCTCTCGGAAAAAGGTACCAAGGGATTGTCCAGTAACTCGCCGGACGAGTTCCCCTAAGAGATAGCCATAGGTTATTGCATGATAGCCGCTTTTTGTTCCTGGGTTCCACCATGGCTTCTGAGCGGCAAGCTTGGTGACACAAAGATTCCAATCATAGAGCCCTTCCCACTGAAATGGCTCGGTCCAGCCGGGTAGTCCCGAAGTATGGCTTAAAAGGTACCTAACTGGCAGTTCCTCTTTCCCATTTTGTGCAAATTCGGGCCAGTATTGTGCCACCGGGGCATCAAGATCAAGCAGTCCGCGATCAACTAGCATCAGCGTGCAGATCGTTACCATAATTTTTGTTGTCGAGAACACGTTAATTATTGTGTTCTCTTCCCACGGTCTCGTTTTGGCGGCATCCGCATAGCCTGCCCAAAGATCTACGACGAATTTGCCTTGCAATGTGACCGCAAGCGACGCACCTACCTCTACCCCTAATTTGAAATTTTCCGCAAAAACTTCCTTCACATTCGCAAACCGTTCGTCACAATATCCGTGAATCTCAATCTCATTTACCAATATTTGTCAGTCCTTTTTTTTTAATAATTCTTATTCGTATATTAATAATTTTAGTCTGGCAGAGTAGAGATTAGTAGTGAAATTCTAAAAAATCCACATTTTAAACAAAAAGAATTTGAAACCCAGTTGAAAAAGGATAATAAGTATTATTTGTTATCAAAATCAAAGGGTGATGTAACCCTCAATCAATGGGTTCCTATAGATTAAAAGGGTATTCACAATGAAAACTGTTCATAAAATCTTGTTTAAAAGTTCCAGCGCTATGGAGGACGTAGAGGATAAGAGCGTGGATCTCGTGGTTACCTCGCCTCCGTACCCCATGATCGAAATGTGGGATCAACAATTTTGTCAAATGAATCCGCAAATTGGCGAAGCTTTAGAGCGGTTAGATGGGAAGAAAGCTTTTGAATTAATGCATCAGGTATTAGACAAAACTTGGGATGAAATATACCGAGTACTGAAAGACGGCGCTATCACTTGCATTAATATTGGCGATGCGACCAGAAGAATTGGTGATATTTTTCAATTATTTTCGAATCATTCTAAAATTCTAAATTATTTTATTCGAGTAGGATGCAATATCTTGCCTGATATTCTATGGAGGAAGCCTGGTAATAAAGCTAATAAGTACATGGGTAGTGGGATGTTACCTCCCAGTGCATATGTCACTCAAGAGCATGAATACATCTTAATCTTAAGAAAGGGAAAAAACAGGGAATTTCAAGAAGAGGCTAAGAAAATTCGAGATGAAAGCGCATATTTTTGGGAAGAACGAAATACGTGGTTCTCGGATATATGGACTGATTTGAAGGGCATTGACCAGAAATTAAGTACGAACTTCACGCAGCGAGAAAGATCTGCTGCATATCCGTTTGAATTGGCCTATCGGTTAATCAACATGTTCTCGGTTAAGGGCGATCTGGTATTGGATCCCTTTTTAGGGACCGGAACCACATTGATGGCGGCAATGGCATCAGCCAGAAATAGTATCGGCTTTGAAGTTGATCAAGGCTTCAAAAAAGTAGTCCAGGACCGAATCCAGAATACTACGAATTTCCTGAATGATTATCTTGTAAATAGAATCACCCAGCACTTGGAATTTGTTAAAGAAATGGACAAAAATAATAAAGCGCTGAAATATAAATCTGAGCTGTACAATTTTAAGGTGGTTACCAATCAAGAGACCAAAATACGCTATAACTTCATAAAAGAGATTAAAGAAACAAACGATATGCATGAAACATTCTATTTTGATGAAAAAATGAATCAAAATATAATCGAAAACATAATTAATAATTGCCAAATTGACTTTAGCCCTGATGAGAGAAAAATCACGTTCCAACAAAAATTACGTTAAAATTGAGGATTTGATTCTATTGCATTGAAGGTAGATTGAAATGGATGTGAAAGGGAAAAAGGTGCTCATTATTTCCGCAAGTAAGTTCGAAGATTCGGAGCTAGAATATCCAGTAACGCAATTGAAAGCGAAGGGCGCAAAAATTACGATTGCGGGCCCTTCTAAAGATCCGTTCTACGGGAAAGCAGGAACGAAAGTTAAGCCGGATATTTCTTTCGATGAGCTATCACAGGACTTTGATTTCCTCGTTCTCCCGGGCGGAAAAGCTCCTGAAATCATTCGGAAAAACGAGAAAGTCTTAGAGCTAGTTCGCCGCTTCAACGCCGCAGGCAAATTAATCGCCGCCATTTGCCATGGTCCCCAAATCCTTATTTCTGCGGGAATCATTCAGGGGCGCATTGCCACGAGTTATTCTCAGGTCGCCAAGGAACTGAAGGATGCTGGCGCTACCTATCTGGATGAACCTGTTGTAATCGACAAGAACCTGATAACCTCCCGGAAACCCGCTGATTTACCCCAATTTATTCAAGCCATTTTTGACTATAAAAATTAGGAAAATACTCGTTCCGGACGTTGGCTCTTCCATTGCCATAATTCGATGTAGCAGTTAAAAAGCTTGGTCCCACGCCCATGAAGACTTAAAGGTCGAATATGCTTGAGATGATTCGAGAGAATATAGTGTTTTTTTAATTTTTTATCTTCCAACATGAATTCATGCGCTTGCGATAAAGCAACCGGGGAAAATTCTCGGGCTATAATAATAATTTTCGAAGGGAAATAATCGAAATATAATTCACATCGCTCCTTATTATGGCATTCATAGCCAAAATCCTTACAGGTCTCAATAAATTGCTCGATCTCCTCTAATCCCATGGTTCCATCTATTACCCGAAAGAAAACGATATCATGATTATATCCTTTATAGAATTTGCTCAATATCTGTTCTCTCGTATGAAGATCTTTCAATTCTCCGCGATCTATTACAATATCTATAGGAATTCCGCCGTAGGAGTAGGAGATCAGTTGTTGATCAATATGAATATGCCCTCCGAATTCCTGAGCCGCCCATTTTGCCACTTCTACCACAAAGGCATCTTTTTGATTGTTTAATATGGAATCGATCTTCTCTCCAAATGAATTGAAGGTCTTACGATTTCCATCCCACTGCGTTAAATCATAACTTTGACTAAACTGATGTCCTATTTCGTAGGCAATTCCTTGCCATTTCTCTGCAGAAGCTTCAATATGCATAATTAATGCGACGACCACGCTTTCAGTAAGTGAAATTAGAACTTGTTTATCATGCGTGGAAAATGAAGTTAACATCCCCACATGAATATCTCTTGTGAAATTTCGTATTGCTTCCAGAAGCCCACTGAATAAATCCGGGTCTATTTGCACTTCTTCGAATTTCTTTTCTAATAAAAGCCTCCCGGATTCCCGATGAACGATATAAATGCAATCCAATATAAGGTCATTCTCCTTAAGTGATCACTTCTCTAAAATACAAATTTATAATTTATGGAATAATAGCTCACTGCTTTAAAATACAAATTTATAATTGAGGGAGTAGTAGCTGGTAAATGAAGTGAGGTATTTCGAATGGCTCAAGAAGAAAAGATAGAGAAACGCCTGAAAAAAGCATTAGAGGATATCATCACCACTGAAACGGCAATTGTTACATTTCTGAAAACTGAGTATGGTGATGACGCAGTTCAAAAATTCTATTCTGTCTATCGCCCCAAATACATCTTAGACCTACAGCTCGGCATGATTCGGCGGGCGCTTGCGAAGATGGCTGCGAAGATTGCCAAGAAGACTCTCCTTAAAATGATTATCGACACGCTCCTCGAGAAAGGTGAGTGGTATCAACCTCCGGATACCGTCGAAATTCTTCAGATAACTAAAGACGAAGCTGCAGTTAGAATTATTACCTGCAATCGCAAGAAGATGTTTACGAAGATAATGAAGAAAATGGATAAAAAGGTGGAACCGAGCTATATCTGCCGAACGTGCTGTTCACCCGAACTTAAATATTATCTCTCCTACATTGGGCTCATCCCCTCCATTAAATTAGACCCGGAAGGATGTTGCATCTCCGCGGTTTGGGACCCCACCAAAATCAAATTCGAAGCGGAAATAGAAGAAAATTTGGACGAAACAACACAAAGAGAAGTAAATACTTTTTAAGTAACTTATTTCGAATAATGTAATAAAATTTGGAAGGATGAAAGTTGTCATTAGAAGGAAAACTGGCAGTCATCACAGGTGGCGGGCGCGGGATTGGGAAAGCAATTGCGCTCGATTTCGCCAAATATGGAGCCGATGTGGTGGTTGCCGCTCGAACTACAGCCGAAATTGAGAGTGTAGCCGCTGAAATTCGTAATATGGGACGGCAATCCGTAGCGATTCCAACGGATATGACTAATGAGCAGTCAATCCAAAACCTGATTTCGAAATCGTATGAAACCTTCGGGAAAATTGATATTTTGGTCAATAATGCCGGCATTTCTTTCCTGGCGGCTGTAATTGATATGAAAACCGAAGATTTTGATCAACTTATTGCCGTCAATCTCCGAGGAATGTTCATCTGCACCAGAGAAGCGTTACGAATTATGAAAAAGCAGAAGCAAGGGCGCATCATTAATATCTCCTCTGGATTTGGCATTGAAGGGCAACCGATGCTGAGTGCGTACTGCGCCTCGAAAGCGGGGATTCTCCTTTTCAGTGATTCGCTCTCAAAAGAGGAACGCAAAGTACAGGTCTATGTCATTAATCCGGGGTTGATTGAAACAAAAATGACCGAAAATTTACAGGGTAATAAGGAATCGCCCGAAGTCATTGCGAAAATAGCGACTTATCTCGCATTCCCTGAGAATAAATTTCCCTCCGGAATGGTTATTAAACAGCTGCAATTGGACAACATTAAAGCCGTTATAGCGCCTCTCATTCAAGGACGCACTTTTCCCGATTGGAACACCTTATTTCAAGGGGTTAAATCGAAATTAGATGCGAAGATCTTGGGTAACATCGAGAAGTACAAAGTGATGCTCTCATATTGGTTTAAGGAATACCTCCAATAATCGAGCACCGATCCTTTTTCTTTTTGGATTATTTATCGCTCAGTGGCGAATCTCGAAAGATGCAAATTCTCCCGTAGAATCCATCCACTCAATTTGGATGTCCTCCACAATGGCATGCTTAGGACCTTTCTTTAAAAATTCAATGAACTCCCCTAATATGTTTTCCTCTGCTTCCGCCATAACCTCTACCCGCCCATCAGGAAGATTGCTCACCCAGCCGACGACATTTAACTGATGCGCCATATCGTCCGTCACCCAACGGAACGCAACGCCTTGGACTCGCCCTGAAATCAACGCGTGAATTCGTTTCTGCATCGTTCATTACCATAATTACTTGTTTAAAACTTTAAGAAGAAAACTTTAATAAAATTATCTCTTACGGAGCTATACCAGATTGTAAAATATCCTATGCAAAGCAATCGAGGAAGCGCAATTAATTAAAAAATCTTAAATTGCAAAATAAAACAACATAAAAAAAGAAAATTAGAAAGGTAGCTAAGTCTCACTATTCCGTGGGTTTCCCGTTATAATGCTCTTCTTTTGCCAATGCTTCCGCCTTGGTCTTGCGCACTGTCTTGTCTTCATGCTCAGGTGGCGAGTAAATCGTATACAGCTTGAGCTCTGCTTTTGCCGAGGTGTTCACTACGTTATGTTTAGCCCCACATGGGACGACAACCGCATCGCCATCCTTGACGACGTGGCCAACACCATCAATGATAACCTTTCCTTCTCCTGCCTCAAACCGGAAGAATTGATCCACATCATCATGTGTTTCTTCTCCTATTTCCTCCTTCGGCTTGAGACTCATTAAAACCAGTTGACTATTTTTTCCTGTATATAGGACATGCCTGAAATCCGTATTCTTTCTTGTCTCTTTTTCAATAGCAGTTACATAACCTTTCATACTTATCATCTTAGTTCTTTCGTTTCTCTTTTTCAATAGAGTTTGTATAATCTTTCATATTTATTTTTCTTATCTCTATATTTTTTTTCTCTTAAGAAAATCTGCAAATAATTCTCTTACGGATTTCATATATAAAAAAGTATGATGGTATTATGTTTTCGTTCCTATGCCCTACTAAAGTACTCCGCACAATCGTTCTGTGATTGCGAGGTCGTAGGGGGGTCTTGATCGTTTTCGCATAGATCGCCTGAATTCCTTGAAATCCCCTTCGCCCCCTTGTCCGCCTACGAATTTTGGCAAATAGTATTTCAAACCGATATTATCCTCTAAGGCGATAATATTAATTAGCAAGCCTTTGGGCTCTAATTGGGTATAGAAGTGCGATAAGCCCTTGAGATCTTCAAAGAAATCGATGAAAATGTTCTTGCCTGCCGCTTGGATTTTTTTATATACGGGCATCCACTTATCACTGCATTTGGGCGCCTCGCTTGCGCCGGGGACCCATTGAATTCCGTGAATTGCCGATACGGCGAGTAAATCATCAAGATGCACGAGTTGGTTAGGACCATCTAAATGATAGAGTGCATAGTCTAAATGTTCCGCCTGGGAAATAATATCCGGAAGGGCAAATCGTTTAAACCATTTCGGCGATAGCATGTAACTGAAATCGGATTGGATCGGATACCACCGCTTAGGACACCAGAGGTGCATCCAACTACTGCAGCCTTCCCCATATCGCTCGATAACTGTCTGCAAATCGTCATATACCTTTAACAATTTTTCAAGGATGATTGTCCGACACCGGTCAATGAGCTCCGGTTGGCGATTCATCGTGATTATAAGCTTCTCAGGACCCAAAAATGAGGATAAAATGTCCAAAACACCCCCAAGATCCGTCATAGCAACGCAAAAGTCCTTCTTAGCGCGTTTCGCCGCGAGCTCAGTGACCCGCCTTAACCGTGCATACCATGGATTGTTCATATTCATCTGCGCGCTTTCTAGCAATGGGATGATTTCTTCTAAGGAGGTATCCCGATGAAACCACATCGTCCCCCCTTTATATTCGGGTGCAACTCCGAAAACAGCCGCCATAATTCCAGCCCCATAGTTCGGAAAGAATCGCGGGATGCTTTCTCCTCCATAACAAAGTTTGTTTAAATTGCTTTCAAAATTATTCAAACAGATAGTAATATCATCCCAATTCTGGGCTAAATACCACGGATCAAAATATTCCCGTATCTCATCCACTGAAATTCTTGCTCCTTCTCGAAGCATCCAATAAGAGATACAAGGCCGGTCTATGAGGTCATGGTCCCACCACGCAGCTAAGCGTTCCTTGGCCTGTTTCATATCCTCTTTAAAGACGCTCATACCAAAATCCACCAAGAAAAGATCTGAAATTTATTATAATTACTTTACTGCAATAATTTTATTCGATATATAATGCAAAATCTTAAATAATTCGATTAGTTCGCTAGGTTGAAGTATGCCCCGCCGCGATTTTACCATTTGGTTCCTCCTACTCAGTTTCTTCTTTAAAGAGTTCTCGCGGAGTTTGCTGGTCCCGAATTTAATCGTGATTTCGGATTTCTTTTTTGGACCCGGTCCATTTGAAGCTATTGAAATCGGGGTCGTGATTGCTGTTCAAATGGGGGGGTCCGCGGCTGCTTGCTTATTATTTGGAATCTTAGCCGATAAAAGTTCACGCAAGAAAATCACCTCGCTTTCGCTTTTAATCTGGATCAGCGGCTTGCTGCTCATTGGATTCGCATCCAGCTATCCGATCCTACTGATCGGGTCATTGCTTTTGGGATTCGGCGCTGGCGGGTATACACCAGTAGCACAAGCTATTATAGGTGATGCCACTCCTCATGATAAGCGAGGCGGTCAGGTTTATGGCTGGTCTTCAATGTTCATGGTTATCGGCTACTTTTCTGGCCTTTTCTTTGCCAGTGCCTTTTCTCCGTCTTGGCAACTTCCCTTTCTTTTGATCGCAATTCCTATCACAGTACTTTCGATATGGTATCTGTTCAAAGGGCGAACTTATCAACTCGGAATGCATGAGCCAGAGCTCCAAGTTGCCGCTAAAGCCGAAAATTATATTTACGAATATCGTTTAACAAAAAGCACATTTAAAGCAGTTCTCCAAAATAGGACGAACATCCTCATATTTATTGAGGGGATTTTCTCCGTGATAGGGTTCTCCATGATTACCATCTATCTTTTCCCTTTTCTTGAAGCAAGTCCTGCCCATATAACCCCATTTATCGTTAGTTTAATGTATCTATTATTCATAACACCGCCTTATTTATTTGGTATTTTTCTTTGGGGTCGAATAGGCGATAATCTCGTGAAGAAATACTCCCGTATTAGAGTTCTACTGGTTACTCTCAGCTTTTTTATTACAATCCCACTGTTTATGGCTGTATTCTGGATTCGTGGGTCCCCATCCCCTTTAACTGATACTCTTGGCGCTGCTCTTGCTAATCCTGGAATCTTATTATTCTTTGTTCTATTTGCAGTAGGTATCTTTCTCACAGCGATGTACGATCCGAACCAGCCTCCAATTCTGAATGCAATCAACCTACCTGAGACCCGCGGCTCCGTTTTCGCATTAAACCGATTCGTAGAAGAAGTGGGAGGTGCGTTGGGGCCTCTTATAGTCGGCATTATCTTTGAATCCGCAGGTCAGGATTTTTCACTCGCAATGACGCTCGGTATGCTTTGCATGATCCCTGGGGCTGCCTGCTGGATGCTCGCCCTAAAAACGTATCCGAAGGATCGCAACCTCATCCAAAAAACCCTCACTGAACGCGCGAAAGAAGCTATGGAGAACAATATAAAAAAATCGTGAGGGATTCGTGGTTTAAAAAAAAGAGAGGAATTAAAGTTTGAAAGTTTTTGCTTGATTAATCCAATTCTCTACTTCTTTGAGGGGCGGCAGTCTGCTTACATCATTAGTTTTTTCATTATATTGTTTCATTTCGAACCAAAGTTCTTGGGGACTACCTTTAAAATCGTGTAATTTTTGTAAATTATAATTAATTTCTACCAACAAATCGCTATATTGGCTTCGAATCCCATTGAGTTGATATAAGGTTGCCATCTCTCGCCATCGTAAAATCTGCTTTTTGTAGACATTTTTCTCATCGTCCCTTAAATCGTCCAAATTGACTTTATTTAATAATATATCAGGACTGGCATTCATTAAATCTTTTATTTTTATAATTCCTATTTCGAGGAGTGGGGCGGCAAACCTGTTGTCTAATCCTTCGATATTTGTGATGTGATAGTACTCCAATTTTTTATCATGAATCCGTTCTTCATATTCTTGGTCTGATTCGATCTGTGCTAATGGTAGGGGCTTGGTTACCGTAGATGAGCACCATTCATTGGAAGTCTTTCCATAGATTGGTGTGGGCACATGGCAATTCCGGATTTTAGCAGATACTGAAGGTCCTTCTGCCTTTGTCTCTTTTCTTAAGGCGGGTCCCAATACTTCCTTTGTCAAATGTTTGTGCAATTTTGAAAAATCACTGAATAGAAACATGTATTGCAATTTTCCATCCTTAGTTATGAAGGAATTGCAGTTAGGGCACATTAAATCGGTTACTTGATCGGCCAGTATTTTTTCGGTTTTTTTCCGATAACTTTCCTCGGTCATATCTCTTGCATTAAATCTTTCAAGACGTTTTCGAAGTCGTCTGATAGTCTTTATACTTTCGGGTAATTTCGTTCTTTCACCACAAATAACACAATAGAATGCTTTCTCATCAAAGGAATTATAAATGGAATATAAAATCGCGGGTAATGGATTGTAGAGTGGTCCGACATGATGAGAGAAAAAGGCAGACAGCTGTTTCCAATTGATTAGATTAAGTCCAATATTCGTGAATCTAACATCAATAGATTTTTTAACATCTTTTACATCCAGCCAAAATTCTTTCCAATGCACGTCGGTTGCTATGAATTCAACCATTTTACTACTTATAGTGGGTTTTTTAAGATTTATTATAAAATCGACTCTTTCAAAATCGGGCATTTCATGTAGAATTCCTCCCGTTTTTATTCCTGACGCCAGATCATTTAAGCGTAAATCGATCCACCAGAACCATACTCGTATAGCTACAAACTCATCCGAATAAAATCGGAATAACTCTGCAGTTACCATTTTGAGCGGGTCTAGAAATACTGAGTCTGTAATAGTACCCTTTAAATGCCCAATCAGACGGAGATTAGTTCTTGTTTTCTTATCTTTGAAAATCCCCATCTCAAATTTATAAAATATCTTTACTTCTCCATTTGGGTATGACCTAATAATAATGTTTTTTAGTTTTTCTTTCAATTTATCTGGTACTGGGTTATAATGTATTTTCCGAGGAGGAATCCATCGGGGATAATACCCTGGGAGTTGGTTTCCTTTGAAAGTTATTTCCCTGTACCGCTTTTTTTCTTCAAAATCATAGTCATAGTTTGCGATTACTGGGCATTTGGGATCCGCATAATCGGGGAGTAATTTCCCTAACTCTGGTACAATATCTCTAGGATATTTCAACTGAATTGTTATTTCATCCAAAACTTCTTGATTCCAGTCTTGCTCGTCTATCGCTTCAAAAGTTATTGAATAATCAATGATTTTCTGTATTTTGCCTCTCTTCGGTTCTTCACCTTTCGGGGTTTGATTCTGCATTTGTTCATTTTGATGTCGTAGGAAGAAGAAAACATATTGTTCTCTATGTTTGTCCACTGGTCCAATTTTAAATCCCGCCATCTCTCCGCCACCATAAGTCGCCATGAACCCTCTCCGTAAATCGAACCTTCCATGTTCATTATCCATCCCACAGATATAATGTGACCATTCAGGATTTTCCGCATATAAATCAGGGGTAAACCTTGGCTTAATCCAAAGATTTTTTACAGGTTTATTCACAATCACCCGCAATCGAATGGTTGTTACACCTAAAAATGGTAAATATTCTACATTTTTATCGTGATAATCTCCTTCAAGTGGCTCTATTAATAATTGTACTGTCTTCTTACTGTAATCTTCCTCTATTCCCTCGTCTTCTTTAAGTTTGGCTTCTTGCGCTTTAAGTACTCTTTTTTGCTCGTCTTCTTTAAATCTGGCTTCTTCCGCTTTAAGCAATTTTTCATTTTCCTGTTCAAATTCTTGTAATTGCTTTCGAATATCTCGATTAAATTTCTTAAATTGCATCACTATATCCTTTAATTCATTATCGTTAGGATCGATTTTTGTGAAGACCGTGTTTAAAAATTCTATATTTCTAGCCAAGACATTCCGTTCTATGCCTAGTCGCCTATAATTATTGTTTTTAACATAATGTGGCAAGTGGCTAAGCTTATGCTCAATTAATGGTCTAGCATCCTCGAGAATCCCTTCGTATATCTGTCTAAGTAAGGTAGGATCTTTCTTTATTTCACTGCCAGCCCATTGATTATATTTCTCCAACGCAATAGTGAAATTTCTGCCCTTAAGCATATCTTCCATTTCAGGTAAATAATCATCTGCTTCATTTTCAATCATTTTATCATCCCCACTGACTTCTTTCCTATTGAAGCCCTTTCGAGATCAAGTGAATATACCGAGAGGTGCTATTTATAGCTATAGAATTTTCTTTAAGGACCTGTTCAATGTCGTGTTAGTATTAATAAGAATTTATTAAAATAAATCTCCGTTTTTACAATAAATTCTACTCTTGTACATTTATCAGTAGGTTTGTGTCTTTTAGACGATTATTTGATTAGGTTTCCTAATTCCATTATAAGATTAAACTAAATACCTAAGCTTTATTTTTAACAAATAGAACTATTATTAAAATGATTTGATGTGAACTGAATGTCCAAAAAGAAAACGGAGCCTATAATTAATATCGATGAAATCGATACTAATCTAACCGAGATTCTCAAAGGAAATAAAGACGATCTTCAGAAAGAGATTGAAGAAATAGCAAGAGCAAAAGAAGAGAATCAATTAGAACAAAGAATAGAACAATTAAAAGAAGAAATAAAGAAAATTCAGGAATTCATCAATAATCAAGGTTATGACAAAGAAATTGAAAAGATCCAAAAGAAATTAGACGAAATTGATGAAGAAATCCAGAACCAGACTTCTCTGAAAGGAAAACCGACGCTCATCGATTTTTGGGCAGAATGGTGCGGCCCTTGCCGAAATATCTCTCCTGTGGTTCATCAACTAAAGGATAAACATCAAGAGCTTTTGAATGTCATCCAAATCAATACAGAGACCGCTGTAGGTAATAAATTATTCAAAACCTATGCGGAGCCTTTTAAGGTCGATGGAATTCCCTATCTCATTCTCTTTGACAAGAATGGCACTTTGGTGAATAGGCTTGTCGGCGCCTATCCGGACAAACTCGTCCAAATGGTGGAAGATATCTTAAAAGAATAGACCCTTTTTTTTCATTCTATTTTCTAATCCAGTCAAACTGCAGGTTGCTTCATTCGGACATCCACTTTTGCTAACTCGACGCTCGTGTATTTGCTCAAGAGGCTCGCTACTTGCGGGCGAATAATTCGATTTGCGACCCACCATTCCTCTTCTTTCGTCAGATTTTTATCGTAGAATTCCGCCAATTCAAACGGTTTTCCAAATTCTATAATGAGTTTAAATGGAAAAGGGACTAGCGAAAATAAGATCGGATCAGGCGGACCATGTTCTTGCTTATACTCCTTAAAAATGGGGCTTACCTTATGGAAGCCTACGGATGCAACTGGCACTATTGGGACTTTATACTTTAATGCAATTCGCACAATTCCCGGGAAGAATTTATTGAGCATATGACGTCGTTGGAATAAGCCGGATTGCCCTTCCGGAAACATACAGACTAATCCCGGATATCGGCTGCCCTTCTCATGCAAATATGGATTTATAAACTGCCATCGAATTCCGCCCTGTAGCCATAACGGTATGCCCCCTGCCACCCAATATCTCCCCCACGCTGAATTGATGTAATGATATTTATCCATGATTAATACTTGAATCTCTCTTGTCGGGTGGCAGCAGTGGCTAATTGCCACAATATCCAAATCAAATCCCCCGCTATGGTTCGGAGCAATCAGCGCAGCGCCTTTAGGGATGTTGTCTACCCCTCTAACCTCTAACCTATGATAGAATTTGAAATATTGACGAAAAAGGAAGTTATGGGTTTTCTGAAAGGTCTTACAGTTCATTATAATCGCTTATTTTTTGGGGAATATTGCCCTTATTACGAGACCAACAGAAAGCATGATCCCAATACCGAGAAAAATGTAAATACCCAATTCAAGCGCAATACCAATATCACCTGCAATTTCGTGGCCGAAGGGCGCTCCTGCGCCGCATCCCATAAAAGATCCCTCTGTATTGAAGACATATTTTAAAATATACAAACCAGAACTGAGAAGGAAGCAAAAACCAGCCAGAAGAACTCCTGCTTGGTTTAAATGCAGTGTTTCTCGGGGAGGTGTTTCTTTGGATTCAGTTAGCGTCATCTTACTATCGAGGTATTCTAATCCACGTGCCATTATCGGTGCAATTATTACGCCGTTCAAGGCAGCAATGAAAAACAAGGGGATAGAATAGAAAAGGATGGGGAAGAATAAACCCAATTGATCTGCGAAAACAGAGAGCATTGAAGGTACCAGTGTTCCTAAAAAGGCGGCGGCAAGCGCATACAGGGATATCTTGAACAAATTCCACCCTTCCGTATATTTTCCTCGGTAATATTTGCTCAATCCTGGGATGAGCCCCATCAATCCAAATCCAAGAGGCCACCAAATCCAAATTCCGCCATAAAGAATAAGATCTGCTATAAATTTACCACCAAATCCCACTAAGAAACCGACAATGGGACCATATTTCGCGCCGAAACTGATTGGAACTGCAATTGCCGGAACAAGTGCGAACGTAATATAATAATATGTCTGAATTGGTAGATTGAGAATTGTAAATAAAACTTCTAGTCCTATAAAAATTCCAAGTCCCAGTATAAGAGGAAAAATGCTTTCCTTACCAATTTTCCAACGGCTTCTCGCTTCTTTTTCTGCCATCACTATCACTCCTCTAGAATTCAATCACGAAATTGTAATTGCCTCCGTTATTTAACATTATAGTGAGATTACTCCCGTTAAGTTGCGTGCTCCAACCGGAACTTTGCTTTGAAAAGACCGTTCCGCTTCCCGCATTCGTCAGCGTAATGTTCCCGGGGGTGGCGGCACTGCATGTCAGGATAAACGCGGAGTTCGACTCATCATAGGTGGCTTGATTGATGAAAATGTTTTCAATATTGGATACATCTGCAATGAAAGGTTGGGTCCAGAAGGACGGAGATCGCCGCTGTGTGAAATCACCCAAATTTACCCATTCCTGTTGTGCCCAATAGACAATCATATTAAAGACAAATTGTAATCCCTCGAATATAGGGGTAGGCATGTAGTATTTATTTCCTTCCCATTTCGGCGTAAAATAATGGGTGAGCCAATTAAGGATTCCATCCCGTATTTGGTAATCTCCCATTTCTTTTGCGCATGCGACCCCGAAGCCATTGGCTGCAAGGGAAAACGCAAAATCCATGATGTTTGTCGAGAAAGGATCTATATTCTTATCCTCTTTCATATACGCGAGTTCCCCGAGAATACCCGGATAAACCGTTTCAGTGACGTAAGCTGACTTGAATTTAGGATAGAGTTGTTGCGCAATGCTCTGATTATATGCGTTGATGAAAGCAATACTCCAACCTTGTGTATAACCACTATCAAAATCATCCACATAATCTGGTTCCCCATTCACAAACTTCGTCACATTAATCCCATTCACGAAGAGCCCGTCCTCATTCGTCATATTGGCCAGCTCGAAATCAATTAAGCGTGCTGCCGCCGAGTAATAGTTAGTAGGCGAAGTATTCAAGCAATTATCATATATTTTAAACGCAAGACTCTGAATCGTATTACATTGAACGAACAGCTGGTCCGGTTCACAAGGTACCCCTGGGGTTGTATATGTTGGATAGGATGAATTCGTCATTTCTTCATAGAGCAGAGATAATTGTTCTGTTAAGGTCGTATTGTATTTCGGGTCATTAAATAAAAATTGATAAAGCGCCTCCATCAAAGCCCAATGCCCACGATACATGATATTCGTGTATTTAAGCCCCTCATAATCCCCAGGAGGCACTCCGTAGTGATCAACTACGAATTGATAAAAACTTTTACCCCCATAGAGCATACTCGACTTATTCCAATACTCCTTTGTCTTAGGAGCCTCCATTTTTTGTAGGACGCAATCACTAGTATTTTGGTAATAGGCGGGGTCGCGATAGCCCGGAGTCGTTTCCATCATTTCCGACATCCCATACATGAGAAAGGCAAGAACATAGCGAATTCCCGAATCCCCGCCAGGCCCCAAAAGCATAGCGTCGCCGCCTATATACGGCTCAATATTCTCAAATTCGTTTATGCCCTGCCCAAATAAGATCGACCGAAAATAATTGTACATTCCTATTATCTCGTTTGTAAGGGAGGGATACTCGGTTAAATTGTAGGTGCGTTCGGAAGTTGTTATCTCGGGAAATCCCGGGGTCCCCAAGCGCCCTGCTGGCTCATAAACCGTTATGAAAATCAATCCAACTAATAAGATACCGCACACAAACAGATATTTATTCTTACTGAGGAAACTCATTCGTTTCAACTTCCTTTAAATAAATTTTCGGCTTTTTTCGATAATACGTCAATTATTATACTAAGGTCCTCATCTGAAAGCTGTTGCACGCGAAGCTGTAGAATTTGGGGGGATAATTCTAATTGCTCAATGAATGCTTTGCTCTGATTCTTTGTGAATTGAATTCCCTTTTTCTCGTGCAATCGAATAAGAGCTTCTCTTAACGCATTTATAACCATTTTGGTAGGTTGCTCCAAGAGTTCTCTGAGGATATAGCGATTCGGATATGGAACTAATAATTCTTTTTGCAAAAAGACTCCTTCGTATAAATACGCTGGTTGCACAAAATGGGGTTCAAATGCCTCGGGCGGAATGGAGAGCATTAAAGTCCAATTCCAAAAGAGCGAAAGGTAAGTTCTGGTCAATGCAGAGGATTCAATAGTAGTTAAATTCTGGAGGATCTTATCAATTTGAAAGGGGAGCATCAGATAGACTGTTTTACAAAACTTAAGTTTGATCCACTCTACTAACGGATTAAGATTGAAACTCGGTGACTCAACAACCAGTTTCTCGTAGGTGCCTGCGAATCTCGAGGGGGGTGGATGAACCATCTCAATGCTATCAATATTTGTGAGATAAAAGAGGTCTTCGGGCATTCTCTCAAGTTCAATACATTTCAAAGAAACCCCCTTTGTGATAAGGAATTCTTGTAACAGACCAAAGGGTGAATTTATTACCGCAATTGTTTTTGGGTTCTCCTTTAACATTTCAAAAGCAATCCGCGCAATTAAATCTTCTTGGATTAGCCTGAATCGAACCGAGGGACCTATTAACTGCACCAAATCCTCTTTTTCGCTGTATCCCGAATAAATTGGGCTCCCTATTTGCAAGGGCGGAATTTTAATCGGATATTTTGCGGGCTGTAATTTAAACAGGTGCGAGGTCGAACCAATCGACTGGGCTTTCGTGTAAATATTAAAATTCTCTAGAATTGTTCTAGCCACCAGACCTATTTCATTCAAGACCCCTTGGAATTGGAGGCCTACACTTAAGTTATTTACACTGTATCCGAAACAGCAATATATTCTGCCATTCGGGGCTAACGCTCGTAACGCGTGGAGAAGAAAAAGTTTTGCTCCGTTCAAGGTGAAGGGCGGGTCCGTAACGACCACATCGAAGGAGGCAAGTAATTGGGGTGGAAAATCTAATCGCAAATCTTGAAGATGCGTCTTAATGGGAAAATGGTTGGCATCGGCTGTATTTTGAATTAGGGAAAGAAGGTCGCCATCGATGTCTATGACATGAATTTCTGAGGGGCCTCCTCTCTTAGCGACTGCCACCGAGGTTAAATCATAGTCCCCTAAAAATAATATTTTAGTTCCAGCCAATGCTCCCTCTCTCTCTAAGAATTGCACTCTCCGTAATATCGTGTCTACCGTCGCATCAAATTGATCTATGGACCGTTTTGGAAGCGCTCTTCTTGTAATAACTTCGTTAAGGAATGCTCCGAGCTGTTTGCTTTCATCAGTTAACGGAATCCAATCAAACCTTTGCAATTCTTTATGTTGAATCCTTGCCAAATACTGCAAAAATATTCCGGGAGTTTCGGGTTTCATTCGGATATACTCAGAGGGGGGCTCCAGAAAATTCTGCAGTTGCTGGAGAATTTTCACAACCAAGGATCTCGGAAGTCGGCTCAATTGAATCAGATTCTGCATAGTCAGGTCTTTTGAATTCAATATAATAGCTAATACATCCTGACAATATTGCCTATTCACATCTGAGGTATCAATTGCCTCTATTAATTGATCTAAAGTCAAATTTTTCACAATTTTTACCCTTTATTCTATATCTGTATCTACATTGCTTAAAGTTACTATAATCCAATCCCTTAACGAATGCTTCAATTTCAATGATACCGTCTAAAATATCTCGAAAATAATCCATATTCTCATGTTTTTTCATAAATATATATAGCCTCTCTTAAAATATGTTCCCCAATCCTCGGTTTTAATGCAGTTTTCATGACAAGATCCACTTTTTCACCGATAATTGCGCTTAATTCCCTTTCAAGAGCCATGAATTGAAATAGACCTATTGGTTTTTCAAATTCAACTAGAATATCAACATCGCTCTTTCTCTTTTGAGCTCCCCTAACGTATGAGCCGAAAAGTGCTAAGGTCTTAATTTTATATTTATCTTTTAGGACCAAATATTTCCGTCCAATTTTCTCCATAATTATTTCATATTTTTTCAAATATCTCCTACCTCTTTGAATTCCGATAATATTTCTTTATCTATTCACAATTTCTATTAAAAAATGATATCCATTAAGTGGAAATTCTTAAAATTTATACCTCTTTCGTGTTACAAAAATTTTACTTTCTACCTTTCGTAATTAATTTTGCGATTTTAATCTCAGTTTTTGACATGATAACTCATGCTAAAAAAAGTGCTTCGTGGTTATTTCGTTAATTTTATTATTAAATTCTTATTGGAATATTATTTTGTTTTAATGCCATTTTAAGATCCAATATGGCAATTTCCCGAAAATGGAAGATAGAGGCAGCGAGGGCGGCAGAGGCATCGGTAATTGTAAATACATCAATTATTTGTTGCACTGTTCCGGCTCCACCAGATGCAATAATGGGGATATGGGTACGTTTAACAATTTCTTTGGTAAGTTGTAGATCGTACCCATCTTTGGTGCCATCGTAATCCATTGAAGTAAGCAAGATTTCACCGGCGCCGAGTTCTTCGACTTGCTGTGCCCACTGAATTGCATCAAGACCCGTAGGTTTTCGTCCTCCATAGATATAGACTTCCCACCAACAAAGCCCCTTTGGTGTCTCAATCAATGTCCGATTTCGTGGTGGATTCTCACGATCGATATAGATGCGTTTTGCATCGATCGCGGAAACGATGCATTGACTACCAAATACCCGCGCTGATTTTTGAATGATATCAGGCGATTCCACTGCGGCAGTGTTGATGCTAATTTTGTCTGCGCCAGCTTTCAGGATGGTTTGGATATCTTTGACCGTTCGAATCCCACCACCGACCGTGAAAGGTATAAAAAGTTGATCAGAAGTTCGCTGCACCACATTTATGAGAATATCGCGCTTCTCATGAGAGGCGGTTATATCTAAGAACACAATTTCATCTGCCCCCTGTTCCTCATACAGAACAGCGAGTTCAGGCGGATCGCCCGCATCCTTTAAATCGAGGAACCGCACTCCTTTTACAACACGTCCGTTGGTCATATCTAAACAGGGAATAATTCGTTTTGCGAGCACTTGAAAACCTCTATTTCTTAATATAATTGATGAAATTCTCTAATATTCGCAGACCAACCGCACTACTTTTCTCTGGATGAAACTGCGCGGCAAAAATGTTGTCCTGGGCTACCATTGAAGCAAATTCATTCCCATAATCTGTTTTCGTTAGGATTATTTCTGGATTTGCCGGGACTGGGTAAAAAGAATGCACAAAATAGACATAACTATTATTTGCTATGCCTTCCAGTAATGGCGCGTCAAATTTCTGAATTTTTAACTGATTCCACCCAATATGAGGTATAGTTACGGTCTCAGGTAATTTGACCACTTGTCCTTTCAGAATTGCCAAGCCTTTGTGAAGACCGAATTCAATGCTTTCTTCGAAAATAAGTTGCGCCCCTAGACAAACACCAAAAAAGGGTTTTCCCTTATTTAATTCTTCAAGAATCGTGGATTTCAAGGGAGATAGGTTTTTCATCGCATCGCCAAACGCCCCGACACCCGGGATGACGATCCCATCCGATTCCATTAACACTTTGGGGTCCTTTGTGATTTGGACAGTCGCCCCTACTTTCTTCAACCCACTGCTGATACTCTTTAGATTGCCCATTTCATAATTTACAATCGCCAGCGTTACCAAGTCTTTCACCAATTCATTATTCCAATTCAACCGTTGCAGGAGGCTTATTAGAAACGTCGTAAACGACTCGATTGACTCCGGGGACTTCATTGATAATCCGGGAGGCGATCCGTTCTAGAAGATCCCAATCGACTTTTGCAAAATTGGCGGTCATAGCATCCTGACTTTCGATCATCCGGATGAGAACCATATTCTGATACGTTCGCGCATCCCCCATTACGCCCACTGATTTAATCGGGAGATAAACTGTGAATGCCTGCCACACTTTATTATAAATTCCTGCCTTTTTAATCTCTTCGATTAAAATTGCATCGGATTCTCGCGCAATCCTGAGTTTTTCTTCGGTCACATCACCAATAATTCTGATCGCTAATGAAGGTCCCGGAAATGGATGTCTCTGGATGAAATCCTCAGGAATCCCGAGCTCCTTTCCCACTTTCCGAACTTCGTCTTTATATAACAATGCCAATGGTTCCAGAACTTCTAAATTCATTTTTTCTGGAAGAGTTACGTTATGATGACTCTTAATTTTCGCAGAGGCGCCACTAGTTACGCCGCTTTCTATCCGATCGGGGGCAATAGTGCCTTGTCCTAAAAATTTTATTATACCATATTGCCCTTTCAATTCCTCCGCTTTTGCCTCAAATACTTCAAAAAAAGTATTTGCGATGATTTTCCGTTTTTCTTCAGGATCCGCAATACCTTTCAACCGTGAGAGAAACAAGTTTGAGGCATCTGCGACTGAAAAATGCTTTAATTTCAATAATTTTTCGAAATTCTGTTTAACCTCCGTCACTTCATTTTTTCGCATTAACCCATTATCTACAAAAACACAAAAGATGTGATCCCCAATGGCTTTTTCAATCAGCTTGGCGGCGACGGTGGAATCCACCCCGCCACTAACGGCCATAATGACTCTCTCATTTTGAACGCGGTTCCTAATCTTGGAAATAGTCTCGTTTATGAAACTTGCCATTTTCCAATTTGGTGCGCATTTACATATACCAAACACGAAATTTCTCAGAATTTGCATGCCATTTGGGGTATGATTCACTTCAATATGAAACTGAACTGCATAAATTTGGTCGGTCTTATTTTGAATCGCTGCAACAGGACATGTTTCAGAGGACGCAATGATCTCAAAATTTTCAGGTAGCTCCGTTACTTGATCTCCATGACTCATCCAAACTACTTCGGTAGCGTCCAATCCCTCCAATAATCCCTCTTGATTCAGCACTTTTATTCCGATTTTCCCATATTCCTTTTTCGGATATGTTGTTATTTTACCCCCGAGAACCTGTCCAATAAGTTGTAATCCGTAGCAGATACCAAGAACGGGAATAGAGTGCTCGATACAAAAGCTAAAAAATTCTTCTGATATAGTAGGACTCGCAGCTTCATAGACGCTTCTTGGCCCACCGGACAGAATAATCCCTTTTGGGTTGAATGCTTGAATATCACTCAAATTCGCAGTATACGGGACAATTTCAGAATATACGGCTAACTCTCGTATGCGCCGGGCAATCAATTGAGTATATTGCCCACCAAAATCCATAACTAAAATAGTATCCGGTTGCTTCAATTTGTTCTTCCTCTAAACTATTCTAACCCACTCCAATATTTAAATGGTAATTTGTCTAAGTATTCATTCAAAGAAATTATTGTAAATTCTCTTCTTTGCGATTTTTCCAAGGCAATAACCAAGGAATTTGCCAGCTCCAAATTAGTAATGACTGGAATGTTAAATTCGACCGCTCTTCGGCGAATTTCATATTCATCTGCCAAAATATCAACCATTTTTTCCAACGTAGAGGTTTCGGGAATATTTATGATTAGATCGATTTTTCGATCAAATAGATATTCAAGAATATTGGGTTTTCTCGCAGGCTCTTTGATTTTATTCAGTACTGTTGCCGGAATATTATTTTTCATAAATATTTCCGCAGTATGCTCCGTCGCGTAAATCTTATAGCCCAATTTCACTAGCTTCTTGGTAAGAGGTACTACAGCTTGTTTCAACTTTCCACCTACCGTGATTAAGACATTCCCACCGTGTAGGGGAACATCAAACTCTGCTGCAAGAAGCCCTTTTAAAAATCCCTCATAAAAATCCTCGCCGAAACAGGCTACTTCGCCAGTGCTGACCATTTCAACGCCCAGAATTGGATCTGCTCCATGGAGCCGCATGAATGAGAACTGAGGAATTTTTACGCAATTATAGGTGAGTTCAGGTGTCTCTAATATCCCTAAATCACGCAACTTTTTTCCTAACATAACTGAAGCCGCAACCTCCATCAAATTCACACCTTTAGCCTTAGAAACATAGGGCATAGAGCGGCTTGATCTTAGATTGCACTCTATCACAAATACCATATGGTCTTTCACGATATATTGCACATTAAAAGGACCTCTGATTTGTAATGCTTTAGCAATTTCGCCTGTATATAATTTGATATTAGAAATTACATCTGATTCAATTGTTAAAGGCGGGATGGACATCGAAGCGTCGCCACTATGAATGCCTGCATTCTCTACATGCTCTACTACGGCCCCAATTAGGACATCCTCGCCATCTGAAACCGCATCTACCTCCACCTCACGCGCGTTCTCAATATATTTCGTAATCACAACGGGGTATTCCTTTGAAATCGCTGTGGCGAATTTGAGATACTCGACCAATTGCTCGTCTGAATACGCTACACGCATTGCAGCACCACTAAGAACATAGCTAGGGCGAATTAATACCGGATATCCCACGGCATTTGCGAAGTTTTTTGCTTCTTCAAGAGTATTAAGGGCATTCCACTTCGGTTGCTTTATATTTAGCTGATCTAAAATGCTGCTGAATTTAGATCGATCCTCTGCTTTGTCAATATTTTTCCCCAGAGTACCTAAGACATTGATGAAACGCGTTTTATAATGATCTCGTGCATGGGCTAGTTTTGGGGCAAGATTATTGGGCGTCTGGCCTCCAACAGAAACGACAATGCCATATGGGTTTTCTTTTTCATAGATATCTAATACACGCTCTAAGGAAATTTCCTCGAAATAGAGTTTATCGCTGATATCGAAGTCGGTCGAAACCGTTTCAGGATTGTAATTATACATAATTACTTCATTTATACCTAATTTCTTGAATGCCCAAACGAGATTCACGGATCCCCAGTCAAATTCCACACTGCTCCCTATCCGGTAAGTTCCTGACCCGAGCACGATTATTTTTTTATCCTTTTGTTCAAAATTCAAATCATCTTTTATTCCTCCATAAGTTGCATAAAGGTAATTTGTTTCAGCGGGCCATTCTGCTGCTAAAGTGTCAATCTGCTTAATGACCGGAGTTATTTCAAACCGTTTACGTATGTTGCGAATGCTTAAATCTTCCATCTTGAGGCAGTGCGCAATCTGTTGATCTGAGAAGCCATACTTTTTTGCGTAGGCAATCAAAGAAGCTAATTCATTCGCATCACCATTAGTATTCCCTCTAAAATCCTTTAACTTCTTCTCAATTTCAATAATATGGAGCATCTTATAGAGAAACCATCTATCAATTCCCGTTAATTGAAAAATCTCATCAACTGAAATACCCTGTTTGAGTGCCTTCACAATTTTGAAGAATCGTTCATCCGTGGGTTCTGCTAACTCCTGTTTTAATTTCTCTAAAGGTTCTTTAGTTTCTTCATCTTTATTTCCAACGAGGCCGATCTTTCCGATTTCCAGCATACGGATCGCTTTTTGGAAGGCTTCTTCAAAATTACGTCCGATACCCATGACTTCGCCTACGCTTTTCATCTGGGTTCCAATCCGGCGGCTTACTTCACCACGGAATTTTATAGTATCCCATCGGGGGATCTTGCAAACGATATAATCCAGAGCTGGTTCAAAACATGCTGTCGTTTTATGTGTTACTTTATTAATGAGTTCCGGTAGAGAGTAGCCTAAGGCCAGCTTTGCCGCTATATAGGCAAGCGGATAACCAGTTGCTTTGGAGGCTAAGGCGCTGGACCGGGATAATCGTGGATTCACCTCTATCGCTCGGAACTCCTCCGAATACTGATGTAGTGCATACTGGATATTGCACTCTCCAATAATTCCAAGGCGGCGAATCACGCGAATAGAGGCATCACGAAGAAGATGATACTCTGAATTGGTTAAGGTTTGAGAAGGTGCAACAACGATGGAATCCCCCGTGTGAATGCCCAGTGGATCGACATTTTCCAAATTACACACGGTTATACAATTATCTTGATGATCCCTCACGACCTCATATTCAATCTCTTTCCAATGAGGCGTTTCCAAATATTCCTCTACCAGAATCTGTCGGATCATGCTCTGACAGAGCCCTATTTTCGCTATTTCGATAAATTGCTGGTCACTTCGGGCGACCCCCGATCCCTTCCCTCCCAGCGTATAAGCAACCCGCGTAATTATTGGATACCCAATTTCGTGCGCGATTTTGAGTGCATCCTCTATAGTAGTAGCACTTTTACTCCTTGCTATCTTAATGTCTGCCTTTATCATTTCTTGACGAAATAGTTCCCGATCTTCTGTATCCTGAATAGCCTTAATGGACGGGCCTAAAACCTTGATACCATATTTTTCATAAACACCCTTTTCTGCCAGTTCAATGCCGCAATTAAGTGCCGTTTGCCCCCCAAAACCGAGCATAATGGCATCAGGACGTTCCTTTTCGATGATTTTCTCCACAAAATCAGGGAGGATGGGCAATAAATATACCTTGCCCGCAAGCTGTGGGTCGGTTTGAATAGTGGCAATGTTTGGATTGACTAGGACCGTTTCTATTCCCTCTTCTCGGATTGCCTTAAGAGCCTGACTTCCGGAATAGTCGAATTCCCCTGCTTGCCCAATCCGGATAGCTCCGGAACCCAGTACCATTACCTTTTTCACCCATTCGAATCGGCCCATCTACCCACCTCTCGTCTCTACTGTATGTACAAAGTAATCAAACAGATATTCAGCATCTACAGGACCTGGATAATGCTCTGGATGAAATTGCACGGAGAACGCGTTCTTCTTTGTGTGCTTCACGCCCTCCACGGTCCTATCATTCGCATTAATGAACCACAATTTCAAATCCGTGTGTTTTAAAGATTCTACATCGACCGCAAACCCGTGATTTTGGGTTGTTATATAGCACCGCTCTGTCTCTAAATCCATACACGGCTGATTCTGAGAGCGATGCCCATATTTCAATTTATAAGTATCTGCCCCCATCGCAAGCGAAAAGATCTGGTTCCCATAGCAAATCCCCATCAAAGGTAAATTTTTCTCTACCAGTTCTCGCGTGGTTTCGATCGTGGGTTTTAAGCTTGGATGCTTCGGGTCCCCAGGTCCATTTGTGATAAAGAATCCGTCCGGCTTGTATTCAAGGATTTCCTTCGCCGAATAATTGTAGGGCACTCGAATAACCGTTAAATTCTTAGCTAATAACTTACGAATTATGTTTAATTTCGCCCCAACATCAATTAATACAATTTTCAAAGGACTCTTATTTTCATAAATTATCGGATTTTTGACTGATACCTCTTTAACAAGATTTCTATTATTGGGATCCTGAATATTCTGCGCCTCAACCACTAAATTCTCAATATCGGGCTCTTCTCCTTCTTTACAAATTTTTAATAGCCCTAGCATCACTCCATGAACCCGCAGCTTCTTGGTTAATTCGCGCGTGTCAATCCCTTCTATCCCCGGGATGCCTTCGCTTATCATCCACTGCTCTAAGGTCATTTTTGAATTCCAATGAGACGGGTGCTGGCACAATTCATGAACCACCAACGCGGTTATTTTAATTCCCTTCGGATGAGGATGCTGATTGTGCTGTTCCGTTGGCTGGCTCGGTGCATAATCATCGAAATCCGACTCAAAAAAACGCGGCATATTCCATTTATCACGCGCATCCGGATCGGGCACGCCATAATTCCCTATTAACGGATATGTTAAGGTCAGGATCTGCCCTTGGTACGATGGATCAGTCATGCTCTCCGGATAGCCGACCATTCCGGTGTTAAACACCACTTCACCATCAACCTTTGCCGTGGCACCAAACCCAATTCCTTCAAAATAAGTGCCATCACTGAGAACCAAGATTCCTTTCCGGGTGTGCATCATAATTATCACATTTTTTAACTATCTTTTCCGAAAAAGAATCATAAAGAACTGATGTTTCAATTACAACGTTTAACCGAAATGCTGTTTCATAATCCATGTCAACGAAAAAATTATCAATTAACTCTAAAAAAAATGAAAAATAGAAATATTTATAGTGCATTAAATGCCGTAGCGAAATGCTAATTTATCGAGGTATTCATTTAATGGAATGATAGTAAATTCGCGTCTCTGGGCCTTCTCAAGGGCGACAACTAGTGCCTCTGCTAATTCAAAATTGGTGATAACTGGCACATTGAATTCGATGGCTCTCCGGCGAATTTCATATTCATCTTTCAGAACATCCACCATTTTTTCTAAAGTGCCCGTAGAGGGAATATTGATGATCAAATTGATTTTGTGCTCAATCAAGTAATCAAGGATATTGGGTTTTCGTTTTGGTTCTTTGATCTTATTCAAAACAGTCACAGGAATTTTATTTAAAGAGAAAGTTTCCGCGGTATGCTCGGTAGCAAAGAGTGTATAACCCAATTTGATTAATTTTTGGGCAAGGGGAATTATTCTCTGCTTTAATTCTGGACCGCCTCCGATTGTAATCAATACATTACCACCTTTCAATGAAACATCGAATTCAGCGGCTATGAGTCCTTTTAGGAACGCCTCGTAAAAATCTTCCCCAAAGCATGCAACTTCTCCTGTGCTGACCATCTCAACGCCGAGGATAGGATCTGCTCCTTGGAGCCGCATGAAGGAGAATTGTGGTATCTTCGTGCTAGTATAAGTGATGGGAGGCGTTTTTAATATCCCAATGTCTTTTAATTTCTTTCCTAACATGATCGCCGCGGCAACTTGGATCAAATTGATCCCTTTAGTTTTTGATACATAGGGCATAGAACGGCTGGATCTGAGGTTGCACTCGATCACAGACACCTCATTATTCTTGACAATATATTGGACATTAAAGGGACCTCTGATCTGAAGTGAACGGGCAATTTGCCTGGTATAGTCTTCTATAGTTGCAATGACGATGGAATCGAGGGTCTGAGGTGGAATGACCATCGAAGCATCCCCACTATGAATTCCTGCATTTTCTACATGCTCAATTACTGCGCCAATCAGCACATCTTCCCCATCTGAAACACCATCGACCTCTACCTCTCTTGCATTCTCAATATATTTCGTAATAACCACTGGATATTCCTTCGAAACGCTGGCGGCAAATTTCAAATAGTCCATTAATTCCTGGTCTGAATACGCCACCCGCATGGCTTGACCGCTTAAAACGTAGCTTGGACGAATTAACACAGGGAGCCCGACCTTGTCAGCGAAGGCTTTAGCCTCTTCTAAAGTGCTGAGCGCATTCCATACCGGCTGCTTTATCTTCAATCCATCCAAAATACTACTAAACTTGGATCGATCCTCCGCTTTATCAATATTTTTTCCTAAGGTGCCCAAAATATTGATGTATCGTGTCTTATAATTTTCCCGCGCCGTTGCAAGTTTTGGTGCTAAATTATTCGGTGTTTGCCCTCCCACAGAAACCACGATGCCATAGGGATTTTCTTTTTCATAGATGTCCAAGACGCGTTCGAGCGTCATTTCTTCAAAATACAGCTTGTCACTTATATCATAGTCAGTACTGACCGTTTCCGGGTTATAATTGAACATTATTACCTCTTCAACTCCTAGCTTCTTCAAACCCCAAACTAGATTCACGGAACCCCAGTCAAACTCGACGCTGCTCCCGATTCGATAGGTGCCTGAACCGAGCACAATTATCTTTTTGCCCCGCGTACCGAAATCTATATCATCAGTCCTGCCTCCATAAGTCGAATACAAATAATTAACGTGGGCAGGCCATTCCCCGGATAGGGTATCAATTTGTTTAATCGCCGGGTTAATGGAATTCCGCTGGCGCATTCGACGAACACTCATTTCGTTCGTCTTCAAGTATTTAGCAATCTGCATATCTGAAAAGCCGTAGGTTTTAGCATCCCTAATTAAATTCGCTACCTCTTGCTCATCCGATAACCGGTCAAAGGACTTCAATCTTTTCTCTATTTCAATTATATGGAGAATTTTATACAAAAAGAATTTATCAATGCCTGTTAATTTATAGACTTCATCAATGCTCATTCCTTTTTTCAGAGCTTTTACCAATTTAAACAGTCTTTCATCAGTCGCTTCATACAAGGCTTTTCTAAGGTCCTCCATGGATTCCTCAATGTCCTCATCGGGGTTTCCAACTAAGCCAATCTTGCCGATTTCTAGCATTCGAACAGCCTTTTGGATCGTTTCCTCAAAATTCCTGCCAATAGCCATCACTTCGCCGACGGATTTCATCTGGGTACCAATGCGACGACTGACTTCACCTCGAAATTTCGTGGTATCCCAGCGTGGATACTTCACTACAAGGTAATCTGGGGCTGGCTCAAAGCACGCCGTAGTAACTTTCGTGATCGTGTTCTTCAGTTCGGGTAATGTGTAGCCTAACGCTAGTTTTGCCGCGATATAAGCTAACGGATAGCCCGTTGCTTTGGAGGCCAAGGCACTGGATCGGGACATCCGGGCATTGATTTCAATTGCCCGATATTGCGCGGTCATAGCATGGAGGGCGTACTGGATGTTACATTCGCCGGTAATTCCTAGTTGGCAAATCAAACGGATGGATGCATTACGAAGTTGATTATGTTCCGTAGCGTTGAGCGTTTGAATAGGTGCAACTACAATCGAATCGCCCGTATGAATGCCCATCGGGTCAAAATTTTCCATGCTACAGACCGTCAGGCAATTATTATCACGATCACGCACTACCTCATATTCAATTTCTTTCCAGTAAGGTAAATCTAAATATTCCTCAACTAAGACCTGCCCAATCATGCTTTGGGTTAAGCCAACATTTACTATATCGAACAGCTGTTTCTCATTCCGAGCTATCCCTGATCCTTTCCCACCCAATGTATATGCAGGTCTGATGATTATTGGAAAGCCTATATCCGTTGCGATTTCGAGAGCCGCTTTAAAACTAGTTGCGACGTGACTTTTCGGAATTGTAACCCCTGCTCTCATGCACGCTTGACGGAACAGCTCCCGATCTTCTGTATCTCGAATCGCTTGGACAGGAGTCCCAAGGACTTTCACATCATATTTTTCTAAAATACCCATATCAGCTAACTCGACCCCACAATTCAGGCCAGTCTGCCCTCCCCATGACAGGAGAATCGAATCTGGGCGTTCCTTTTCAATGACCTTTTCCAAAAAACTAGGAATTAGTGGGAGTAGATACACTTTATCCGCGAGCTGCGGATCAGTCTGGATCGTAGCAATATTGGGATTAACTAACACCGTATAAATGCCCTCCTCTCGCATCGCCTTCAAACACTGACTCCCCGAGTAATCAAACTCACCGGCTTGGCCAATTCGAATTGCGCCAGAGCCTATTATTAGTACTTTCTTAATCCATTCATATTTTACCATTCTCAAGTCCTCCTACGATTTCATCATCTCAATGAATTGATCGAACAAGTGTTTCGCATCGATGGGTCCTGGGAGATGCTCCGGATGAAACTGCACCGAATACGCCTTTGCCTTGGTGTGCTTGACCCCTTCCACCGTCTGATCATTTAGATTCACATACCATAACTTCAAATCCGTCTGCTGCAACGAGTTGGCAACAACAGCATAGCCATGGTTCTGGAAAGTCACATAGCACCGGTTAGTTTCGAGGTCCATGCTCGGTTGATTGGCTGATCGATGCCCAAATTTCAGCTTGAAGGTATCTGCCCCCATCGCTAAAGCGAATATTAGGTTGCCGGAACAAATGCCCATTAATGGAATTCCCTCATCGACTAATTGGCGGGTAGTTTCAATGGTCGATTGTAGCCCCTCATGTTTTGGATTCCCCGGTCCATTAGAAATTAAAATCCCATTCGGTTTATATTCCAAAATTTCTTTCGCTGAAAAATTGAAGGGTACCCTCACAAGAGAGGCTTGCCGGCTTAGAAGACTTCGCAAAATATTGAATTTTGTCCCTAAATCAATCACAACCACTTTGAACAGCCCGTCTTTATGCTCGTAGTGAATGGGCTCCTTGATGGATACCTCTCCTACAAGATTCTGGGTATCTGGATCCTCGGCTTTCGCTGCTTCTTCTTGCAATTTCTCAATATTAATATCTTCGCCCTCATCAAAAACTTGCAAAATCCCTGGCATTGCTCCGTCTTCACGCAACTTCTTTATGAGTGCACGTGTGTCTATCCCCTCTATTCCTGGAATGCCTTCTCTCTTCAGCCACTGGTCCAAGGTCATTGAACTAGTCACATGCGACGGTACTTTACATGCCTCATGAACCACAATCCCTCGGGTTTTGATTAAATGCGGTCCTGAATAATCTTCATAGGGCTCTATGGGTGTTCCCGGCACAATATGAGCGTAATCCGATTCAAAAAATTTTGAGATTCCATACTCATCACCCTCATTTGGGGAGGGAACCCCTATATTCCCAATAAGCGGATAGCTAAATGTAAGAATTTGACCCTTATAGGATGGATCGGTCATACATTCTGCATAGCCAAGCGTAACGGTATTAAACACGACTTCGCCTTCAACTTTGGCGCTTGCACCAAACCCAAACCCTTCATAATAAGTGCCATCTTTTAGCACTAAAACTGCTTTCCTATCTTCTGCCATTTCAATTAATCCTCTTCAGAAATTTATCAGGCTAAATTAATTTTTTTTCTGAATTCAGATGCTATTTATGTCGAAAATTTAGTATAATTTTTCGTCACTTTTACTAATCCCTCTCCCTCAAAAATCATAAACCTACTGTTTTACTTACAACATTTGGTAGCAGGGATGTTCTAGTCTTATCTAGAAATTACATCCATAATATATTTGTAAAAATAATAATCGAAAGAAATTAATTCCCATAAATTTCGTTCAGCTTTTGAGTGTAATACTCCCGCGATATCTTTATTTCCTCTCTAAGCATTTTAATGGTTTGCTGCCGAATTAAACTACTAATTTTGAGCATTTTATTGTGGATTGTGAATTCCATGCCCTCCTCTGCGTCATCAATGAGACAAAAGGTCGCTTTCCACGCAGCATCCTTTGTTTTATAGGCATTGCGCATCAACTCTTCATAACAGTCTCCACAACTGTTCAAGAGGTCGTTACTGTTTTTTACCATTAAGGCGAAACTCTTCTTAATTCGATCCCGTAATTCCGGTGTTTTTGAATGCGTCTTTTTACATCGTTCATAACCCGGATCATTGGCTAAATATTCTGCGAAGTACTTCTCCAAAGCCTCGTTGGAATTCCCATCATACTCCTTGCCTGCCTTTAAAAGCAGATCAAATTGCTTCAAAAGTTTCTTTTTAATGTCTTTCGATAAAAAAAGGCTATAAAGACGCGCCACAATTCTGTTAAATAAAAGACCCCAAACACCTGCATAGAAATCTTCTTTAATTGCCGCCTCTAAATCCTCCATAGCCCCCTCTAACTTCTCTGTCCACTCCTGCTTCAGGATTTCTGCATTTTTTTCGAACTGCTTTTCAGTCATAGAAGTCAGCTATTTTATCGGTTCTATCTTTTCCTGCGTAAATAAAAGACATCTTTCTTTAAAATACTAGGTTTTATAGCTATAAAATTTCAGCATTTTAAAACGGTTCATTAGAACAAAGACCACAAACGGATATTAAGAATATCTTTTTCGATTATCAAGAATTATAGCTAGCTCACGGCTTTTCACCAGTTGAATTTCAGAGAAAATTATTTTTTCTTATCAAGCGAATTTTAATTTTACGCAAATTTGAAAAACAATTTTAAATACAACCTATGAATCATTTTTATACTCTAAAACAGAATTAAATTAAAGTGATCGTAAAATGATAAAACTCCACGAGATCGAGCAACTGAAATTGCCTACTTTACAAGCAAGCATGGTTCGTGCCCTATTAACGGATATCCATTACTATATGGATCACGGCATGACGGAAGATCAGGCAATTTCCGTAGTAAAAACGCTATTGAAAATAATGGAGCAATAGAATTTTTCCATTTGGGTTTCTCTTTAATATAAAAAAAGAGAAATAGGATAAACCCGTCAATCCGGCTTTTATAACTTTTAAACCCAAATCTACTTCCTTAATTGAAAAATTAACTTATTTCCCCTAATTTATCCTTGAATCGCCTCTTTTCATTAAAATCTCAAAAGGCAAGAAAATCTAAGATTTTTCCCCTATTCTTCTTCTTTTTTCTTTCTGAAGAAGGATTTCCATATGGGAGATGATTTCCAGTTTGATATTTTTTTCAGGATGTTTTCCCTATTAAACTTGTTCAAGGTTAATTCGGGATCCGCTTTCCGTAGCATATCTGCGATCTTGCTCATTTCAGAAAGAAAATCGGTATAAAACATCGTTTTTTCAATCTCTTCCCTCCCTTCATCAAAAAGATCAGCCATCTTTCTCATTTCATAGTTGCTTTTTACCAATTGTTCCAGATAGTTCAAGATTTTAAAGGGATCATCCGTAGGCATTGGCGATAACGTTCTCTCTTCAGCCGGCTTTTTTTCAAATATTCTTAGTTCGAATTTCTCTCCTTTCGGAATATATGACTCTGGAATTGTCGGTTTCTCGGGACCAACTTTCTTCGTTGCTTCTGTTACGGAAGGAATCTCTATAGTGCTGGGCACTCTTTCCCCAAATTCCTTTCTTTTAACACTTGGTGGCCAGATTGCAAACTCATTTTTTCTTTCCTCTGCTGTTAAAAAGAAAGATTGCTTTGGGATTTTTGCCCTCCTAATGAATTCTTGGTATATGACATCCGAGGGTTCGGTTTTTGTGACGGGCTCGCGAAAATCTGGTGGTGGACTGGTGGTAGTCGGTTCGGCTATCCTTTCCTTTAGCGGTGGCGAAGACGGTTCAGTTAAAGCTTCGGATTTAGGCGCAAAAATTTTCGACCGTTCAACTTTTGGAGCCGTAGTTAAAGTAACTTTTGGAAGATCCCTCCGTATCTGAACATTTAACTTTTCGATAACCTCTGTAATCCATTTATTTATCAACATTTTCATTTCAATCCAAGGACTTTCCGAAAGAAAATCCAAAATCTTCGTAATAGCGATGAATTGCTGCTCTTGGGAAACAGCCTGCCCATATTTCGTGTAAAAAGTCAGGTCGAACCCTTCTTCTGCTTTCATTAAGGGATATTCCTGCGCTCGTTCCAATGAATTAACAATTTTTTCTAACATGAATTGTTCGATGTCTATTTTCAAGGAAAACGAGATTGAGAGCATTGCTGAATTACCTGCAACCAAAAGCTTAACATTTCCGTAATCTTCAAGTTTCTTTTCAATAGTCTTACAGCTATCCCTCTTTTCACATGTAATACATGCCCTTTCGCCAACAAATTGGATACATGTAGTTGATCTTGTTGTAAAGAATTTGTCTAATAACAATTTTGCTCGCTCAATCGGAGTCATTTCATTCAAGTGATAACCTCCTTAACTTGAAGTTCCGCCCTTATCATTTCTAGGAGTGAAAATAAATAGTTGGTATCAACTTTCACCTTGGCAACTATCCCTTTCAAAGACTTTATGGATTGTTTAATTATCTGCAACTCCTGCGAGCTAAAGAATTCTTCTAGTAATTTATCTGCTAAGAACTGAATATTTGAAACGCCGGCAGTTGGCTGAATATAATCAGAATGCTTTACTGTTTTAAACGCGTCCGAAACTAATATTCGATTAAAATTATTGGGATGGGAACTTAATATCTTGTATCCGGTCTGATCGACAGAGTAGGAATCTTGCTTTTTTCCCTGCTCCAATAATCGTAAAATTACTTCCTTATAAGGTATGAATACATTGCGCATCAAAGCTCCTTTTATAAATGTTTGTTGGGTCTCAGTTTTTTTCGAGAGGTCTATTGGAATTTTAATAGCAAGTTCATTTATAATTACATCATCATCATTTGTTAGTGTGATCTGCTTCGCTGTCGCCATATAATCATATACAAAATCTGCCATTAATAATCCGTTCAATTCTCGCTGATCGAGGATGTAGCTGCCATTATCGAGTTCGAATTTTAAAAAATAAAGCCCCAATCCAAACAGGAAGTAGGAAGTCCCGGTTTTTTCGGTGATCGCGCACTCTAAGTTTGATAACATAATGACTGAATCCAAATGGATTTTGGAGACTATGCGATTCGCATAAAATCCTTTAAATGTTGTGCCCAATAGATCATTCCATCTGGGTATTATAAGAATCTTAGTGGTTGGAACCAACCCTGATTTCTTCAGGACAAGTCCTGACAATTTTCGACCCCTTCAATAATTTATATTAACAATTATTTGAAATAGTATTTTATTTAATATCATAATTATTTGAACTAGTATTTAATTTATGATTGGTTTTAAATGAATTAAGTGAGGGTTTATTATGGATTTCTCATTTACAGAAGAGCAACAGACGTTAAAAAAAATAGTGCGTGAGTTTGCTGAGAAAAAGTTAGCACCCCGCGTCCGCGAATTTGAAGAGAAAGGCATTGACTATGATCTGGTCAGAGAACTATACAAATTAGGCGTTATGGGGCTCTCCTTGCCGTCAAAATACGGCGGTGGCGATACCGGGTTCTTGGAATCCATTATCGTCATGGAAGAATTGGCACGGATCTGCCCGGCATTTACGATGGCGGCAAATGATACATGGGCGGGGTCAGTGGTTATTAATAGTTTTGGCAAGATTTCGCAGAAGAAGAAATACATTATCCCGAATTTGAAAGGCGAGATATTCTCCTCCTTCGCAACGACGGAGGCAGGGGCGGGCAGCGATACTTTTTCTATGAAAACGACCATTATTCCAGATGGAGACGAATTTATCGTCAATGGCTCGAAAGCTTGGATAACGAATGCAAGCGTTGCTGATTATTATATTATTTGGGGCTATACAGACAAAAGCAAACGCGCCCGCGGGTTCACCACAGCGATTCTTGATAAAGGAATGAAAGGATTCACCTTTGGGAAAAAGGAGGATTTATGCGGATTCCGCGCGAGTTTCACCGGCTCTCTTTATTTCGATAATGTGAGAATCCCTGCTGAAAATATAATAGGAGCGCCCGGTGATGGATTCCTACACCTAATGACGCTCTTGGATGCCGGAAGGGTGGCGATGGCCGCTATCGCAAATGGAATATCGCAAGCCGCATTGGAAACAGCCATAAATTATGTCAAACAACGCGAGCAGTTTGGACGCCCACTTGCAGACTTCCAATCGATAAGAATGACACTCGCCGATATGTGGACGGAATTAGAGGCCTCAAAGTTAATCAGTTATAAATGCGCTTATCTTGCGGATAAAAATCCTATGGATGAAGAGTTAATTAAACTTGCATCATCTGCCAAATATTACGCCAGTGAAGTTGCCATGAAAATCGCGACAGACGCGCTCCAAATGTGCGGTAGCATGGGCTATTCGAAAGAAATGCTCCTTGAAAAGTATTTCCGGGATGCAAAGTTCATGTCGATTGGCGAAGGGACGACCCAAATCCAAAAGCTCATCTTAGCCTCTCGAATCTTAGGCTCGAAGAAGGTAATTCTTTAAGTCTTGAATTTCTCCAATTCCCTTTATAGCAATCGAAACAAATAAAAAGTGCCTGACTGAGTGAGAGTTTGTGAAAATAATAGTATGTATTAAGCAGGTACCAGAATCCACTGAAGCAAAGCTCGATCCAAAGACCTTTACGATAGATCGAAGCAGTTCCAAAGGGATAATTAATCCTTTTGATGTGAATGCCGTTGAGGAAGCTGTCCGAATTGCTGAAAAGCTCGAGAATGTCGAAACCATCGCGCTTTCCATGGGTCCGCCCTCCGCTGAAGATACCTTAAAGGAAGCACTTACCTACGGTTTGGATGCGGCTTACCTGTTAAGTGATAAGGCCTTTGCAGGGGCTGATACACTCGCCACCTCTTATACCATCGCAAAAGCCATTGATAAGATTGGCAATTACGATTTAATTCTCTGCGGAAAGCAAGCTATCGATGGCGATACGGCACAAGTTGGTCCTGGAATAGCTGAAAATTTGAATCTCGCCCAAGCCACGAATGTCCAAAAAATTGATTTCGTCGATGATAAAACCCTAAAAGTGGCAAGCGAGCTTGAAGATGGGTATAAGATAATCGAAATAAAACTCCCTGCTGTTCTAACGGTTACTAAAGAAATCAATATTCCGAGGATCCCTAGTTTTAAGACTGCCCGTTTGGCATTAAAAAAGGTCATTGTTAAATGGACAGCTCAAGATTTAGAGAATATCGATAAATCCAAGATCGGGATGGATGGCTCTCCAACCAGTGTAATAAAAGTTGAAACGCCTAAGATACAGAAAAGTACAATCTTCTTGAAAGGTACCCCCTCCCAAATTGCCCAGGATTTCGTTCAAAAATTAAAAGAGCGGTATTTAATTTGAGGCGGTATAACTATGGCTGTGAAAATCGTTAGAGAGAAGTGCACTGGATGCGGGTTGTGTTATGAATCCTGCCCGAACGATGCCATCGATTTTGATGAAAACGATATTCCTTTAATAGGCGAAAACTGTACTCTCTGCGGGATTTGTATTGATCAATGCCATGAAGGGGCTCTGAATCTTGAGAAAGAGACAAAATCCGTAAAAATGAATGTAGCGGACTACAAAAACGTGTGGATTTGCGTTGAACAACATGAAAAAACTATCGCAAAAGTGGTCTTCGAATTATTGGGTATCGGAAGAATTTTGGCATCAAAACTAAATGGCGAATTGGCGGCAGTATTACTAGGCGATGAAATTAAAGATTTAGCGACCAAACTATTCCACTATGGCGCTGATAAGGTCTATCTCATTGATGATGCCAATCTAAAAGAGTACAGAACAATTCCCTATACCGATGCCTTAGAATACCTTGTGAATAAATATAAGCCGGAAATTATTTTATTTGGTGCTACGAAACAGGGACGCGATCTGGCCCCGAGGCTGGCAACAAGGCTGAAGACAGGGCTCACTGCCGATTGCACCGGGCTCGATATAGAAGAGGGCAATTTAGTCCAGACTCGCCCCGCATATGGCGGAAATATTATTGCTACTATTAAGACCCTCAATAGCCGTCCTCAGATGGCTTCCGTCCGCCCTAAGGTCTTTCAAATACCCGAAATAGATGCTGCAAGAAAAGGACAATTGGTTCAAGAAAAACTCGAGTTACACGAGACCGATAAATGGACAAGAGTGATAGAAGTCGTGCGAGAGGCAAAAAAAACCGCAAATCTTGAGGATGCTCAAATCATAGTTTCCGGAGGAAGAGGCTTAGGGAAGCCGGAAAACTTCAAACTGATAGAGCAATTTGCCAATTGCCTCAATGCGTGTGTGGGGGCTTCGAGGGTCGTTGTTGATGCAGGGTGGATCCCACATTATCATCAGGTAGGTCAAACTGGTAAGACCGTCCAACCAAAATTATACATTGCCTGTGGGATCTCTGGGGCAATCCAACATCTGATCGGGATGAAATCCTCCGACTTCATTATTGCAATCAACAAAGATCCCGACGCGCCTATCTTCAAAGTCGCTGATATCGGGATTGTGGGCGATTTATTCGAAATTATCCCTGAAATAATAAAAAAACTCTCAAGTCTTTAGAAAGACAGTTTGATAAATTTGAATAATTAGGAATTGTCCAAGAAGAGGTAATGAAGTTGACGAGTGACGCTGAAATTGAACGCATCGTATCTTTTATTAAAAAAATAATTCAGGATTCTAAGGCAGAAGGGATAATTCTCGGATTAAGTGGAGGCATCGATTCGGCACTGGTAGGCACATTATGCGTGCATGCTCTTGGCAAATCCCGAGTCTTTGCATTGTTGTTACCTATTCATTCACCAGAGACGGATTTGGATGATGCAAAATTAATGGCTAATCACTTAGACATAAAATATGAGATAATTGACTTAACGCAAACATTTGATCTCCTATTGAGCGCCCTCTCGCCCTCGCAAGAACCGAAGCAATTAGCTAAGGCCAATTTAAAGCCACGATTACGCATGATCGCATTATATTATCATGCCAATCAACTGAATTATTTAGTGGCAGGGACCGGGAATCGGTCAGAGAAGGAGATTGGCTACTTTACAAAGTATGGCGATGGCGCTGCTGATTTTCTCCCCATCCTCCACTTATACAAGAAACAAGTCCGGGAAATGGCCCGTTATTTAAAACTGCCAAAAAAAATTATTGAGCGAAAATCGTCCGCTGGCTTATGGGCGGGGCAAACCACGGAAGGCGAGGTCACTCAGCAATTAGGATTTCCCATCACCTATGATCAGTTAGATGAAATGCTAGAACATATTGCGACTAAGACCTTTGATCGGACCGATGCTCACTATCAGAGCTTGCTTAAACTCCGGGAAAAAAATAGACATAAATCGCAACTACCCCCCTCTTTAGCAATATAGTCCGAGAGAAAGATAAGAACGAAATCTTTTTCTTTATTTGGCTTATCCCTTATTTTCCTTTAAAATCCAAATAAACTTATAATAAAGCGACCCTAATCAAGAACAAAAACACTTTTTGAAGGGATTACGAAAAATGCCGATGTTAAAAGATGGACTAATTAAGAATTCATACGATATAGTTGTAGTGGGTGCGGGAATCGGAGGATTGACCGCCGCCGCACTTCTTGCAAAAAGGGGACTCAAGGTTCTAGTCATTGAACAACACTATATTCCCGGGGGCTGTTGTACCTCGATTCGCCGTCATGGGATTGCATTTGATGTTGGGGCCTCAATGCTCTTTGGCTGGGCAGAGAAAGGATACAAGCCACATCGGTATGTCATGAACGAACTTGAAGAAGAAATAGACATGATTCCCAATGATTCTATTTACCGTATGCATTTTCTAAAAGATAAAGAAGTTACCTTTTGGCGTGATTTCGATCGTTATATAGAGGAATTAGTGAGAGCATTTCCTCATCAAGAAAAAGAGCTTCGAGCTTTATACAAGTATCTCACAAAGGTTTACAGCAGCGTGGTATTGGATGGTGCTGCCTTGACATCTCCGACAGAGATGTCTTTCAAAGAGATGTTTATGTCATTTTTAAAAAGTCCAATAGGCATGATACGGGTTGCCCTCACGCTTAATAAGACCATAAAAGACATATTGGATAAGTTTAAAATAACGGATCCGAACCTCGTTGGCTTTTTTTCGATGTTGATAGCGACGTTCTTTACGACAAATGTGGAAGAGACTCCTGGGCTTATGGCCCCAATTTTATTCGTTGATACCCATAAAGGTGGGGCGTGCTACCCCGCAGGCTCACCTCAAATGCTCCCTAATAAACTAGAGAAGGCGATTGAAAAATATGGGGGGCAAATCCTGTATCGGCATCTGGTCGATGAAATCCTGATAGAGAACGGGAAAGCGATCGGTGTCCGGCTAACGGATAATACCATTATTAAAGCGGACAGGGTAGTTTCAGACGCGACAGTTTGGAATCTTTATGGAAAGCTTATTAAACCTGAGCATATCGATCCTGAACGCTTGAAATGGGCACAAAAGTTTGTTCCGACTTTAAGTACTATGATTTTATATATTGGAGTCGATGGGGAAGTAATTCCGAAGGATTTCAGGTCTAAAGAAGCATGGGTTGGAGATCTCCAAGATTTTAGTAAGGACACCTATTTTGCATTTATTCCAAGTGTAGATGATCCTTCGATCTGTCCCTCGGGAAAACACTCCATGAGCGTAATATGCCCTATAGGCGATACAAAATGGCCCCGTCCTTGGGATCCCGTTTATCAGACTGATGATTATGAAGAAATGAAGCAGCAAAAAGCCGAAAAGTTACTAGAAGGCCTTGAAAAACATATACCCAACTTGAGAAAACATATTGAGGTCATGGAAGTTGCGACGCCAAGTACAATTGAACGCTTTACCTTAAAGAACTGGGGAAATGTCGGTGGTCCCAAACAAATGATGGGTCAGGATCTCTATAAGCGTCCTCGTGCTAGGTGCGAGTTTAAGAACCTCTATTTAGTCGGCGACTCCACTGCATTAGGAGAAGGGGTCGTTTCTACAACGTCTTCAGCAATCGGTGCGGCGAATATGATATTAAAGGACCTTAAAATGAAACAATACAATTACTATAAGCAACCCAAAAATTATGTGAATTTTATAAAAGGGAAAGAAGCCATTCCACTACCTGCCCTAAAAGAAGCTCTTACGGATGAAACAGCAAAACGGGTAGCAGTAGAGTGCCAACTGTGTGAAGACCCTAAATGCATGAAAAATTGCCCAGCGTCCATTGATGCGTTGAATTTCATCCGTAGGATCGAGGCAGGCAACTATAATGGGGCTGCACGAGTGCTACGTGATATGAATCCGTTAGCCGAAATCTGCGGTTTTATATGTCCTGCAGAAAAACTATGCCAAAAGGAATGTAATCGTCTGGAATTTTCAAAAAACCCCGCAAGAATTGCAGATCTGCAAGCATGGGTTTGTAGCCGTGCTGGTCCTGAAGGTTTTAATAGGGATATTATAGAAAAGCATGACTCTAAGATTGCAGTAATCGGCGCAGGTCCCGCTGGGATCTCGTGCGCACATTTTCTAGCTCGAATAGGCTATACAGTCGATGTATTTGAAAAATTCAGCGATGCAGGGGGCATGCTCACCCATATCATTCCCGAGTTTCGTTTACCAAAGGATTCGATTGAACGTGAATTCAAGGGTTTGTTCCTACCTGGAATTAATTTCCATTTTGGCACAGAATTAGGGAAAGATGTAACGATAGACCAGCTTTTAACAACTCATAATGCACTATTCTTGGCGCCTGGGTTATGGTCTGGTCGTAAATTTGAAATTCCTGGAATTGAAATGGTAGATCATATCGATGCACTTTCATTACTCAAATCTTTTCGAGAGACTGGGACATGTAAATTAAAAGATAATGTATTGATAATAGGAGGCGGGAGTGTAGCCACTGATGTAGCAATGACCGCCAAAAAGTGTAGTGCAAAAAAAATAATCATAGTATGCTTAGAAAAAGAAACTGAAATGCCTGCTTTGCAAAGTGAAGTCCAAGAATTGAAATCTCAAGGCGTAAAAATTTCTAATGGCTGGGGACCTAAGGCATTTCTCAGTAAAAAAAAGTTATCCTGTAAATGTTGTACATCGGTCTTTGATAAACAAGGTCATTTCAATCCCGCATTTGACGAATCGAAGTCACTGGAATTAGAATTCGACCAAGTAATCATCGCCATTGGTCAAAGTGTGGAGTCCAATTTAGCATCATATCTCGAAAAGGAATTTGGATCCGCTAAGATCAGCGTCAATAATGAGACACAATTAGTAGCAGGAAAATCAAATATCTATGCCGGAGGCGATATTACACGTGGCGCAGGGACGGTAGTTCAAGCAGTTGCAGATGGACGGCGTGCTGCAATGGCTATTAATGCAGCCTTAGGAAAAGGCAAGGATCAGCATAATTAATCGCCATTAATGGGTAAATTCCTTACTCATCTATTCTTTTTTTTATTTAAATTCATACTAATATGTCAAATCTCTCAATTTATAAGTTGCTGAATTTTTACCTATTTCCAAATAAAAAAAAATAAAAAAAATTTAGTTACCTTCTTCTATCCCCGAAAGCAGGCGCTTTTACATCTTTTTCTTCCTTCTTTGCGGGCGCCTTTACAGTTTTTTTTGCAGTTTTTTTTGCGGATTTCTTTCCTTTTGCCATTTTCTCACCATTTATTCTGTTTTTTATTATTTGTCCCCCGTAAGTGCCGCCCCTGGTTTAAATTTGACAACATTCTTTCCCTTTTTGGTATTTTTATTTTCTTCAGGGATCTCTTCCTTCTTTACAGGGGCTTCTTTCTTCTTTGCAGGGGTCGTTTTCACGCCTTTCTTGGCAGATTTTTTTCCTTTTACCATAATTTCACATTGTATGAATTAATGGTAGTTTAGAAAATATAAAAAAATGTAGGCTTTCCTTACAGATATCACATTATTTAAGAATAAATTGAAACCATTCAAATGCTTTCGCTAATTTCCATGCAATAAAAACATGGCAATTTTAAACCAGAATGGCATCGTCTCCGCTCCAAGCCAATTCGTGAGCGGAATGGTTAATCCTATTACAAAAAGCGCATATAGGGCAAAACCGAAGGCGACTTTTACCAACAAATGCTTTTTGGTTATTCTAGGAGGGCTAATATGAGGGAATTCGGCGCCCATAGAATAAAAGGAACTAAAAGAAAAATACCCAGTCCAAAATAGAAGAATCCAAGCGCTGATTGTTAGATAGGTTCCTAAGAGATAGATATTCCATGTTCGAGAGATATTCGTAAGCATCATTAAGAGTAGAATGATGTTCATAGGAATAAAGAAAAGATTGTTTCTTAAAAGATATAATCTACTAAAAATTCGCATATGTAGGCCATTACTTTGTTGCTGTAATTGACGGTTTATATCTTTTTTGAATCCGCGGGGCAAAAATCCGAAGAGGATGCTATTTATAATCACTATAAAAAATATGAAGATCACGAGGATAAGCCAGCTCGGTACAATGCGATCTGCGATGATATAAATCGCAAAGCGGCTCCAAATACCGTATAACTCAAATGCACACGATAGAGGAATGATATAACTCAGCAGTAAAACTAAACTTTTCTTTATCCCATTGAGTTTTGCGAAATTTCCTGAAACCTGATTAAAAAATCTCCTAGGATGAATCAACCAATCGATTAATAGGTAATATTTATTATAATTGTTATAATCCTCATTAACCATCAAAATTCCCTCCAAGAATGAATGATCCTAAATTTACTGCGTTCTCTTCAACAATATAAGTAGTCGGTGGAACCAATTTCGATCCTACGTAAATGGCGTTAACAGTTCCAGAGGGTTCTAACCCGAAGGTAAGTGCGTTTAAAGTATTGGTTTCATTAACCGTCAAGATTCCTGATGCGAAGGACAGCAATGATGCATCATTAATAAGCAATTCCTTCGTATATTGAGTGAAGATCTGCGTGATCTGATTTGTGAGGTTGAAGTGCAGCGTTAATTGCCTTCCCTTAAAACTAATTTCATAACCAGCCAAATTTAACTCCACAGACTTGCTTCCAGCGGTCGCCTCAGAGAGTGAAATCTGCAACTCTGCGCCTTGAGCATGTTGGATGTAAATAATATTACCTGGTGTAGTGCCCACCCCTCCACTTTGATAGCTTTGCCCACCGTATTGAAAGGTCGGGGTCGTAATAGTGATGTTAGGCGTGTCTTCCGTGGGATAAAACACCGTAAACCACAGGCTCGGCCCTGTGGAATTCCCTAAATAGCGTAAAGTCATACATTTCTCTAGAACATACATTCTAGGACTGTACCACCCATAAGGCTGCCCGTATGTAGCGGAATCGCCCCCCGTTATGTTTTGTATCTCCGTCCAAGGACCAAATCCATAGATTCCTAGGTTCCCCGAACTATAATTCGATTTCATACAGCCAATACTAGCCACGACCTCATCTTTACTGATCTGAGCCGATGTATTATCTATGAAAACAGGATTGAAATTCGGCAGCTGCCAATGCATTGCGAGATCATGCGTTCCTGTGCCATCCCAGAAGTCCGACACAATCCAGTAGCGTGCTAAATCAGTCGCATCTGAAGGATTTGTAAGGTTAATGTCCTGCGTCAGATTGTTGCGAAAATTTGAAAATAACAGTTCCCGTTCCAGTTTTGCTCCGTAATAAGTATGACTGGCTCTCGCACACGACCCTAAATAGCCAGCAGCCCACGAGGAACTGCTGGGATTGACTTTCCCTTGCGATTGTCCATCGACCAATACCACATTGTGACTGTAAGATTCCAACATATAGCGACTCATTTCATCCAGCGTGTAAGTGAGCCGACCGGGGTCTAAAAGCCAGCGGCGATTAAAGGCGGCAAGTTCAATGCTGCCAAAATCGTAGTGCGCATGGTAAAATTCGCCAAACGGACCGCCATCAAAGAAGGAGTACAACGCGTTTGAATCATTCCATTTGCTTCGTGAAATGAAGACGCCTGAATCGGGAAAGACCACGTTCAGTTTTGGGGGTGTATTTCCCGCTATCGGATTTCCATTCGCATCGAAATAATCCAGTTCAGGGTTGTCAAAAAGTTGTGAGGATTTTCCTAACTCGTATTTATGAGAGCTCTGCCCACTATCTCCGAAAGTCGTCGAATAGTAATCCGGAAGCGTATTATACAAAATATATCGATACATATCAACAATTCTATTTGTTAACTCGCTCGGCGCTACTATATGATCATATTGCTGAGCAATCAGCAGCGCAGTTCCCAATCTCCCCGTCGCTACACGATGATAATTCATCGCCTGCTCTCTACTCCCTCCATCAGGATAAAAAGTGCTCTCAATGGATTCTGCGAGCTGCTCCCACGCAATCTTTTGCCAAGAATCCATTTCAGTTATCTCTGGTAGATAGGCACACAATTCAATCAGGCCTTGGCATTCAATGAACGCCCAATTAAACTGTATCTTATGAAAATCCGCCAAGTACCGCCCATGATCCACTAAAAATCGTAAGAAAATATAACAAAAATCGGACGTAAAAGCACTACTATTTTTGATTGCATGGATTGCACCAATCGCATTGGAAATCCGGATTGCTGAATCGATGGTGCGCCATGAATACATCGACCCGACAGGTTCCTTGGCAATGAAGTCCGTGACGAGATCTACCAATGCTTCTGCGTAATACTCCGCCGCAGAAATGTTTCCCAGCGCAACATTCCCGAGATAACTCCGTGCGAGATCGCCCATCCAGCCCCACCGGCTCAAGACCCAAATCCACTCGTCATCCTTCGTATTCGGATTCCTATGCCAATTTGTGTCCAGAATCTCCCGTCCGTTCACCTGTATTTTTCCCGCTTCAGAACAATTATACAGAAAGTAGGTTTCCTCATTGATCGTGAAACGCCGGTGAATAACGAACTCCGCATTCTGCATTTCCCACGTTAAATTACCGCTGGCGATCGTCGAATACGGCGCATGGGCACGGCTCACAAAGTATTTGTGTAGCAACGATCTGGCTCCGGTTAGATTCCCTTCGGAGGCAACGGCTCTAATTTCCCGCAGCTCGGCGGTTCCATCGGATAAGAGAGAAAATATGTCATTCGAAACTGTATTTTCGAGCGGTAAGAGTGGATAGATGCCTACAAATGAAACTGCAGCAAGCAGGATTACAGTCCTGAGAAAATGTGATGCTTTCATTTCCTTGTGGCGCCTTTCTACTTATACAAATAATTCAGTATTTTTTTTCAACTTGCATTATTGATATTTCAAATCTCTTAATTTATAAATTGATTGAATTTCCCATCCATTAAAAAAAGAAAATAAAGTATTTTATAATTCAACTAACTAAATTTGACTACCTTGCGCGCCGGTATCTTTTCAGTATTTTCCAACTTTTTTAGCAGATTTCTTTCCTTTTGACCACTTACTCTAGTTTAAGTTGTCTGAAGAAACGATTAAAAAAAAGAAAATAATATTTTTTGTTATTTACCTGTAAGTGCCGCCCCTGGTTTAAATTTGATAACATTCTTTCCCTTTTTGGCATTTTTATTTTCTTCAGGGGTCTCTTCCTTCTTTACAGGGGCTTTTTCCTTCTTTGCAGGTGTCTTTTTCACGCCTTTTTTGGCAGCTTTCTTTCCTTTTGCCATTATCTCACCACTTACTCCAGTTTATATGATTAACGTTAATTTTAGAAATATAAAAAGATACAGGCTTTAATTTCACATTTTCGACTTTATTGGTCTTGGAGGTTATCTTTCTTTAACTCTTTCCCTGGTCTAAACCTAGGTACCCTCTTATCTTTCTTTGCTATCTTGGTAGCTTTTCTTCCTTTTGGCATAATCTCACCCGTTCTATTGTATATAGAAAACAGTCAATTATAGAAAGATAAAAAAATATAGGCTTTAGTTACAGATAATGCATTATTTAAGAACAACTTGTAACCATTCCGTTATTCTCTTTAGTGAATCTTCTCGATTTTCTTGCAGAATCAAGTGGGCTGAATTTGGAATAATTTCTAGCTTCTTGTTTTGGGACTTTTGTAATCGATCTAGGATTTCTTTCATATATTCAATGCTAAAAAGGGGGTCCTCAGTTCCATTAATAATCATAATCGGTGTTTCTATCGTGTCAGCTGGACGCGCTAGGGGCTCTGTCATTTGTGTCCGGATGGATTTTAAGGTGTATTTATCGCTCAGCAGTTGATCTGCCAATAGCAAATCCACTTTCTCTAGCCACTTCTTGTCCTCTGGATGGACTAATTTGTACGGATCTAAATAAACCCAAACGCTAATCCTCAAAGTCGGAAAAATTCTGGCAAAGAAAGGAACAAGTGGTTTCAAAACTTTATAAATTCCTTTCACCTTAACGATCTTGTGATGAGCTCCTTCATTGAAAATCGCTGCATTATGGCAAATCCCTGCCTTTATTCGTTTATCGTTCGCGACAGCATACAGGGTCGTAATACCCCCTAAGCTTGACCCCATCACCACGATTTTTTCCCCGTATTTCTCAATTACGTAATTGGTAACATCTTGAATCGTTGCGGTGAATTCTTTCATGGTGAAATGCCCCCGTTTGCCCTCACTTAGTCCATGGCCTGGCATATCTGGCGCAATTACCCGATACCCTTTTTTATATAACGCATAGCAAAATTCCGCGTAAAATTTACTATAAACTGAGGTCCCGTGAATAAAAATCACGTTAATACCCAACCCTGTGTCATTATAACCGTAAATATCCAGATGAATTTTTTTCCCTTGCGAAACGATAAACTCTTCATGAATGCTTTTCTTGATCTCCTGCGGATCAAGTTCCGCCACATAATTAAACCAATAATCCTCTGACTGAGGGAGTTTCTGAGAGCCCATTTCCAACATCCTCTCCTTAATTTATTTAATCCATTTTATCAAGATATTTTAGATATTCTACGCAGATCTGGAGCGCTTGCCCCAAAGCCCCTTTTTCCACCACATCTGGTGTATCCAAGCGCGTATGATAATATTTCGGCAGGCTCAATTTATGGGGATATGCCATGATTACGGTCGCAGGCAGTTGCTTTTTTGAGAAAGCCGCCGCATCCGTTGCGCCAAATGGCAAGGTGCCTATCACCGCTCCAATCTTTGAATTTTGGGCAATCTCAAACAACTTCTCGACCATTTTTTTGTTGTGTTTTGCTCCAATTAATAATTCATTTTTTCCGATAATGATGTTATCTTTCACACCGATACTATCCATATTGACCAAAACGGCTCCGCTCTCCTTTAATTGCTCACAATGCGCTTGCACATAGCGTTTTGACCCGCGTAAGCCTGCTTCTTCCCCTGCAAACGAAATCAGGTGCACTCGGGTGTGTTTCGGATAAATTTCCGGGTTCTCCTTATTCTCAGCGAGATATTTTCCGATTCCCAGCGTCACCGAGACTGCCGACAAGTTGTCGAAGGCGCCCGGAACTGATTTGTAACTGTGGAAGAAAATATAGACCACCGCAATAGGAAGTAGGCAAAGGAAGAAGATTCCGAACCCCATGAAAACAGAAGTCCAATCAATACTTAGGAAAGAAAAAATTAGTTTAAGAACGATTACAATGCTTAATATGATCGCCCCAATATACCCAAGAAAAATGGTCACCGCGCCGAGTGTTTTCAGATAATAAAATGTGTTAAATTCATATGCAGAATCATGATGCCCTGCAAAGAGAATTGTATGCTTCACTTCTCCCGTTGGATTTATAATTCCGATAATATTTTTCGATTTCCTTTTCGGAAACATGAAGTCTACGATTTCATAATAAATCATAACCTCGAATATGAAGTAGATAACCGTGAACACTGCCATACCCGCGGCAATAAACATAAAAACGAGATTTAACTCCGGCGTAATCTGCAGCATTCCTAAATCTTTTAAAAGAGAGAGCCAATAAAGCACAATCGCTCCTATTAACAGCATTGCCCCATAACGAATGAATCCGAGAAATGCAGTGGGGCTGCTAATATATTCTTCCTGATGTGTCTCATCACAAAGTTTCTTCATTTCCTCCTCGATTATGTCTCCCGCTTGTTCTTCTGCTTTTGTCCCCGACTCTCGGGGTCCTATATCCTTACATATCCGAATTATGAAATCGTGCATGTAATTTTCGTGCATACTCGCTCACTCTCGAAATTCGTTTTTAATATAACTTAAAATCAAATAAAGTTAATTAAGATGCTAGGTCCTCAGAACTTCTCAAATTTATATAAACTTTGATCATTTTAGTATATGATTTTTTTATAAAAGGACCTAAAGGCGTCGGTATCCCGACTTGCCTTGATCCTGTCCATGTTGGTTACTTCCCTGAGTACTATTTAAAAAAGAATTGGAAAAATCTTTAAATACCAATTTGCTAATAGGATTATATAAGTGTTTTATTATTAAAACAAGATTTTCTCATTTAAAAATAGATTTAAAGAGGAATACAAATGTCAAAAGGATTAAGACTTACCTCCGTAATTGTTCTCTTAGCCCTTTCTTGCGTGTGTCTAATATTCGGCTTCATTTGGGGACCTACTGGCTTATTTGCCACTCCTTTGATGGGTGTCTTTTTAATTACTTTACTAGTTGGACTAATAATTTACGCAGTTTTGCAGCTTATCGATATACTTTCATCAGACTAATCCGCTCTAATTAAAAGTAATCAATCCTTTCTTCCTTTTTTTCCTTTAAAATAAAGAATTCTCAATAAAAACTTGTATGAATGATTAGATAGTAAAAGAAACGATTGGTTCCGCAAAGGCATCGGGATTCTCATTAATCGAGAAATGCCCGGTTGGAATGACGACAAATTGGGAATTCGGGATTAATTTATGTATTTGAAGGGAGGCTTTTCGTAGATCTCGTTGATCATACTGGCTTGAAATCACCAGCGTGGGAATTTTAATATTGGGCAGTTTAGGTTCTAAATTGGTATTATAGCAATTGGAAATGGCGCTGACGCCCACATGAAGTGGTATTTTCGACGAATATTCCATAAATTCCTTGATAAATTCTGGGGGTGGGGGTGTTTTGAAGGACCCCTTGGCCATCCTTGTAGCCATTTTCTCAGGATTTTTTTGGAAGCTGCCGCTCCGATACATCCGAATCGCCATCCACCACATAAACCGGGATAAGAGCGACCGCTTCAAATTAGCAGAAGTATTGGCATTAATGAGATGAGTTAGCGTTTCGGGATATCTGATGGCATAATCCAATATAATATGACCTCCCATCGAATGCCCTACTATACTGAAGCCAGAGGTCCAGTCGAGCTCTTTTACCAATGAAAATAGGTCGTTTGAAAAAACTTCACTCGTATACTCGCCCTCAGGCTTATCTGAACTCCCATATCCCCGCAAATCAGGTACTACTACATTATATCCCTTCTGAGCTAATCGTTCTGCAACATCACGAAACATCTCTTTGTACCCAAGCCATCCATGGATCAACATGATGCGCTTGCCTCCCTCTTTCCCATAGCGATTATAAGCTAACTGAATGCCATTCACTGTCACTTTACATTCTTCGATATGCATCTCACTGTCACTTTACGTTCTTTAATTTGATACTAGCCCTCCGTAAAGATCTCTTTAAAGGTTGTTACGATATTAGAGCCAAATGAAATTTAATATCAGGAACGTAATGAAAATCACTGCTAAAATAATACCCTCTTTTCGATTCATAGACCCTTTACGCGCTATGAAATGAATAATCACCAGAACCACTAGTAAAATTATGGCATTCCAAATTAAACTCGGGATTAAACTGAAATTTACTAATATTACGCCGCTCACTCCAAAAATCAATGTCAAATTCACAACTAATTTTCCGAGCATTCCCCCTAAACCCACTTCCACAGCCCGTTTTTTGATGGCTTTTATTATTAAAGTAAGTTCTTCGACATTATTAACGAAGGCAATTATTACCAAACCAAAAAACGATTCCGACAAGCCTGTCAGTTTAATAATTTCTTCAGCCGATATGACCAGTAATTCGCCCCCCAAAATAATAATTATCAAACCAATTATAACTAAGAATATCATTTTTCTTTTTGATTTTTCACCCTTTTCTTCGCCCTGTAATTCCTCTTCTTCCGCTGTGCTTCTTTCCTCGAAATCCTTCTCCTGCGAATATTTGAGATTCCTGATGAGATAAACAGTATATAACACAAGTGTGGTGATTCCGGCAATTAATAATCCAAATGGGAGGAAGAATCCCAGCACTATCATAAAAAAAGCTGCGTAAATGATTAAAAAGTAAAATTGCGAAACCCTTTTAAATTTAAAGACATAAAAGATCGCCGGCAAAGCAAAACATAAGGTAAGCGCGATGATTGAATTTCCTAAAATATTCCCCATTGCTAAATTCGGCAAACCATTAGCCGCTGCAATAGTTGAAGTAGCGAATTCTTCTAAATCAATGCCTATTCCCACGACTAAGGCTCCGATAATGAATGCCGAAAGCCTGTACGCCGTGCATAAGTCTTTCAAATTATCTAAAAATACATCTACGGAAAAGAAGATGAGGAAAAAGGCTCCGATGAATAGAAGAATCCATAAAACAATTTCCCACATTAAAAAAAGAATAAATTTTTTAGATATATAATGTTATATACAAATTCATAGGCAATGCGGATGTGGATAATTGGAAAAATACGTGCAACTGGCTAAGGAGCTCGGAATGATTGATGCGTTAATTATTTCTCCGAAGCAGCTCTGTTTTGATAGTCGGGTAATATTGAAATGTAAGTGGGGCTGTGAACAAAAACCGGTAAAATGTGATCCCCAAGGGACCACCTATTCCGAGCGTGTTGGGGCACTGAAAAAATATACGCATATTCTCTTGGTTCACTCTCATAGCGGGCAAGATGTGACAAAGGCGCTTTTGGAGTTGGAGAAAAAAGCGTTTCTTGATGGATATTATTTAGCCATCGCCATGCGATACTGTCATTTCTGTGACGACTGTAATATTGATGAAGGTGGAACTTGTGCTTTTCCACAGAATGTGAGACCTTGTGAGGGACTTTTTGGCATCGATGTCATTAAGACCGTGCGAAATTTAGGGCTACCAATTAATGTTCTACAGAGTAGGGATGAGACTCAAAATCGTTATGGCTTCCTATTAATTGATTAATGGTAGTGAATTAGGAATGGTAAAAGTCACAAAAATCTTATTACTATTGAAAAATATGGTCTATGAAAGCACAGCGCCCATGGAGATAATACGATTTGCGAAATATTACAAGAATAAAGGATTAAACGTCCATGTTATCCTTTGGGGACCCATGGGCATTCTCCTGGGCAAAAAAAATAAGGTCGGGCGAATGCAGTACGAAGATGAAATGAAGGAATGCGTCAAATTAGGAATTAAATTCACTTGCTGCGACCTTGCGGCTAGTATCATTGGTTTAGATAAATCCGAATTGATGCAGGGTGTTGAAATGCAACCCTCCTTCAAGGTAGCGGATTTATTATTGGAATATCAAGAGGCAGGGCAATTGATTATTTCGCTTTAGGAGTAGCTAGAGGTTTTAATTATGGACTTTGAGGAGATTCAGAACCGAATAAAAACGCTCATAGACGGACCCGTGTACGCCATTCCGGAAGAGATAATGGCGACAATCCGCAAGAAAATTGAAAAGACATGTCCTACCTCCAAGAAAATATATGATGAAATGATACACTGTATTCCAGGCGGGCTTGAGCATCAGCTAGTTATCACGGATCCATTTCCGCTCACTATGGCTCGCTCGCTTGGATCCAAAATGTGGGATATTGATTCCAATGAATATACGGACTTTTTAAGTGGGGCTGGCGCAGTGATATTAGGGCACAATTATCCGCCACTCCGCGAGAAACTCACACAAGTTATGGCCGATTTAGACACCGCAGTGTATTACCCCACTGAATGGGAATTAAAGGCCATTAAATTGATCAAGGAATACGTGCCTTCCATCGAACTGTTCAAGTTTTTCCAGTCAGGAACGGAAGCCGACATGGCAGCTATCCGACTCGCCCGTGTCTATACTAAAAAAAAGAAAATTATTAAAATCGGCGGAGCCTATCATGGCTGGTCCGACCAATTGACTTATGATATGCATGTGCCCTTTTCCGGGGATATGGAATCGCACGGTATCCCGACCTCCTGCTTTAAAGAGACCATCGCAGTCCCTCCCAATGATCTAGACGCACTGGAGGCGACCTTCAAGCAGTTCGAAAAGACAAAGGGTATTGCGGCTATCATCCTTGAACCATTGGGTCCCGAATCAGGAAACATCCCCGTGGCTCCGGATTATAATAAAACCGTGCAAGAATTCTGCGAAAAATATGATTCGCTCATGATTTTTGATGAAGTGGTTACGGGATTTCGCATGGACCTCGGCGGGGCTCAGAAATATTTCAATGTGAAACCTGATTTGACCGCGTTTGGGAAACTCCTCACACACGGGCACCCTTCCTGCGGTGGCTTGGGGGGACGAGCGGATATCATGGAATTAACTGCCAGCACGGTCGAACCCGGCAAAGAGAAAATTATGGCCACGGGCACTTTGCTGGGCAATCCGCTTACGGCGGCGGCGTGCTATTGGACCCTCACTTTCCTGAAAGCACATAATGTAATAGAGAAAGCCAGTAAAATGGGCGATCTCCTCACGGCGAAACTCAATGCCCTCTTTGACCAGCATGGGTTCCCATTTTTCGCCTACAACTTCAAATCTGTAGTGCAATTCAAGATTTACGCTGAAATTAATATGGATATTCGAATTCCAGGCAATATCGAGAAAGCAATGCACCGTAACGCTTGCGTTAATCGCATTGCTACTGCGCTGCTTGCCGAAAACTTAATCTCAAAGCGCGGCGCGTCTGCATTCACCACTTTTGCGCATACTGCCGAGGATATCGATACTTTCATAGCCGCGCTTGACCGCGTCTTAACCCTAATCCCTCATTAGTCTCCGATTCTTCTTTTTTTCCTTCTTTGCGCCCTTCCTTTTCTATTACAAACTGACTTAGAAAATTATAAAAAGGCTCTATATTAAAGTCAAACAACAAATAAAATGTTCTAAGGGAATATTATGTTAGATATACCTATAGAGGATTTAATAAGTGTGCTTTTTATAATGATTGCCGTCATTTTGACCATGATGATATCCATAAAATCTTTTAAGAGTTATAAGGCAAATAAAGCAGCGCTTACGGTGATAATTGCAGTGTCCGCTTTCTTTGTTTCACTTGCTATGATATTTTTAACCGCTGAAAAAGCCTTATTTACTGAAGCTTTCTTCAATGACAAAGTAGGAATATTCTGTGGTGGTATCGCCATTGTTTTTAGTGGGGCGGCGGTTTTATCCTTCTGTCTTTTCGCCTATCAAATGGCTTTTCCTACAAGAACTAAGATCTTGGGAATTCTCAGCGCAATTCCCATAGCATTTTATGTAATAATTTGGCTAACTGACGAGAGTAAGTTTGTAACACCTCCACCTCATGAAATTGGATTTGGTTTCATGTTTGGAATTGATCAATTCACGCCGATACTGGCCTATTTTACGCTTGTTCCTCTGTTTTCTGTTCCCATCATCATCCTATTCTACTATGCAATGAAAGTCCGGAAGGAAAGCGGTCTTAAGAGTAAAAGAGCTGCAGGATTGGGGGTCGGTGGATTAGCCCTCGCCTCCGCCTATATTATGGAAATAATCGGATTAGATCCTACCTCAACCATTGTCATTATAATCATAGTAGTCTTTAGATTTTTATTCGTCGTTGCTGGAATATTCTTCTATTGGGCGCTATTTAAGTTGAAGTCAAAAGAACAATAAAGTAATTTCTTATTTTTTTTGGGTTTTTTTTAACTGAATCAAGAGAATTACGCAATTGAAACCCAAGTCGTGGACTTATTTTCATTCATCCGGGCATCAAAAAAAGAGAAATTAATCGAAATATTTTACGTAGGTGTATAAAATGATGCCTAATCCGATGCAAATGGCTAGAATTGGGCCAAAATGGAACAGATCGTCATTTATTGCAACTAATGCAGGTGCAACCAATTTTAATATTTCATATCGGAAAGTGCCACCGACCAGCGCGAAAAGAAACCCGATTCCGAATAGGAAGGATCGTATTCTTGCTTCCCCACTACTTTTAATGGCTAAATAGAAGTACAGCAGCGGGAGCAGAAAAATGAGAGCCATGGTCAAAAGACTCATGGGGGGGACCAAGAAACCAAGTCCTGTTATGATACCAATAACTAGAACTGCAACGATATCGATAAGATAGATAATAGTCATTATATATCTATTCTTGGTTAACACTACGTGTTCAATCGTGAAAACCATCACAAGGAGGCTAATCATCGAAACAATGACGACGATTTCCCCGAACAGGGGGTCACAACTGATGAAAAATGTACATGACAAATAATAGGTATAAATAACAAAGCTCATTGCAAAGAAGATCGCTAGTCCTAAATCAAATCTGGCATCCGTTCCTTCTTTTTTCTTCTTAGCATATTTGTAGAATAAGAGTCCCATAATTGTGACGGTCAATACTTGGGAAATTATCCAAAAAATCATTTCAAGAGATTCTCCCCATGTTTGCATCATATGAAGTTCCTCCAATTGAAGTAAGGATATGACTTCTATAGTAAGAAGGCTCTGCTTTAAATCTCTTTTTATTCGCTCTTTTTTTAAATTAGACGGTATACAATACATTTTTCAACCATATGATGCGGCACATAGGATTCTTTCGCCTGTCTTAAACCTAAATCTCCAATATCCTGCTCTCTATTCACGAAAATCGCATTTACACAACAATTTTTACAAAAGAAATTATTAATTGCTTGATAAGCGCCTTCGTACTGCTTCAGCGCTTTCTCGATATGAATAACAACCGTATTCGGATTCAATAATTCACCAAATGTATAGGCAATGCTTTTATCTTGCAGATTCAATAGTCCTCCTCGAAATTTCAGTTCAGTATAATGGTCTAGCGCTTCAGTGATTGCTCTTTGTTCTTCCATCAAATCCTCTGAGAGCCGGCACTCATTCATATCACACCATTCAATTTGTAATTTTCTGCAGGTCTCCACCCATTCATCAGAAATCACGTGAAATTGAAAATCGGGATGTTGTTCCAAGAATCTTTTCAGCCATCTCCGCTTCAAATAGAGTTTCCGTCCGGATAACTCTATTAATTTGCTTTTTTCATAGACATAATCCCAGTTATTTCGGTCCTCTTTCCAACCAATTCTTAAAGGTTGTACCAGTGCATTCGTTTTCAAGTTCTCAATAATTGAATTCGGAACCCGGTGAAATTCAATATTTTTCAAGGATTCAAATAATTCCAGAATGATTTGAACAGGATCCTCGCCGATTGGAGGGTAGACCAGAATTGTTTCCTTGCTCTTCGAGACGGATTCTTTTCTTGTTTTAAAATAGTCTTTTGAAAAGAGGATTAAATGATTTTTCCATTCTAAGAATTTAAAATTATAATAATATCTCCAAATGAATAAGTTGGTAAAGGTCAGTTCCGATATCTCTGGCGGATTCTTTTGAAAATAATCGTCAAATAGGGGTTTATCTTCAATTTCAATCGATTTTCCTTTGGTTAAATCCATGAATTAGTCTTCAATGCGGTAGAGGTTAAAAGCATTATGTCAAAGATTACAGATTTCCAGAAAAAGGATGGGATGACTTTATATTGGCTTAGCTGTGTAGTAACCAGCGAAGGGTCGATGCGATCCTGGGGTAATTTTAGTAAATGCTTTTTCCAAGATGAAATCTTCGTCAATTTTGAAGTTTTTGCTAAATTCGGAAATTATAGGAAGTAATATTTTTATGTCCTCTTCGGAAAACCGCGTTTTCATGGCTCCAACTCCTAAATATGAGTCTGGCACGTCTCCCCTTATATAGATCTTTCCACCATGGATTCCACTGCCCAAATTAGGAGAAACAGCCCTTTCAAGATTTACGACATGGGAATTTTTAAATTTTAAACCCAGCGCAAGTAAGATGCCGCCCGCCATATATTCCCCGAAAAATTCTTTGCCAGCTCCGCCCAAGACTAAAATAGGAATCTGACTCTGATATTCTTTCATATGTATTCCTATTCGATACCCACCATTTCCTTCCACGAATATTTTTCCGCCTCGCATCGAAAGTCCAGCCACATCACGACAGTCTCCTTCAATAATGATAGTTCCATTGTTCATCGTATTTCCAACTTGATCCTCTGCATTTCCTTTGACGGTTATTGTAGGGCCATCCATGAATATCCCTAGATCATTTCCAGGAATCCCATTTATTTCTATTTCTATTGGATCCTTTTCAGTACATTCCAATCCTGCGCCAATAAACCGCTGACCAAGGACCTCCATTAATTTTATCCGTCTCTGATTATTTTTAATGGAAGTTCTAATCGAGGCATTCAATTCTTTGTAGGATATAGGCGTACTATTCCGCTTCGCGGAGATCGTATTCCAATCCAAAATAGCTTTACTCTCCAGCATGTTTTACCCCCAATACTTCCGCAATCTTAGGGTTTGCTCCCACATATCGCAATCGATCTTTATTTCCTCTCAGACTTTCCACGGAATCGATTCCCATGGCTCCAAGGATCTCCCGGAGTTCCTCATTCCATGATTTAAAAAGGTTCATTATCCGTTTGCTTGCCAGATTCACATCCAAGCGTTGCACTAAATCCGCGCGTTGGGTTGCAATTCCCCAAGCGCACAATCCACGATGGCAACTCTGACAGACCGTACAGCCCATTGCAATCAGAACCGGCGTACACACTTCCGCCGCGTCTGCACCCAAGGCAATTATTTTGATTAAATCAGCTGAATACCGGATACTCCCACCTGCAAAGATGGTGACATTCTGGCGAATCTGCTCTTCGCGTAAGCGTTGATCGACCGCTGTAATGGCGACTTCGATGGGAATTCCAACATGATCTCGAACAATACGGGGCGCGGCTCCCGTGCCGCCTCGAAAGCCATCGATGGTTATAAAATCTGCTCCGGCTCGCACGATTCCACTCGCAATAGGTGCCACATTATGCACTGCCGCAATCTTTACTCCTACTGGGACTTGATATTCCGTCGTTTCTTTCAAGGCTCCAATCAATTGGGCTAAATCTTCAATAGAGTAGATATCATGATGTGGATAGGGCGATAACGCATCCGAGCCTTGGGGTATCATTCGAGTTTCTGAGATCATTTTAGTGACTTTTTCACCGGGTAAATGTCCACCATGACCTGGTTTGGCGCCTTGCCCAATCTTAATTTCTATTGCAGCAACTCCTTTGATATACTTCATGTCCACACCAAACCTTCCCGAAGCAATTTCTCCTATGATATAATTCTTGTACTTGTAGAAATCTTTATGTAATCCGCCTTCACCAGAGCCTGCTAGCGTCCCAATTTCTTGGGCTGCTTTATAAATCGACAAGCACGCATTATAGGATATACTTCCGATAGACATATGCCCGACAATGAGCGGCTCTTGAATTTCCAAATTTGGCGGAAATTCCATCTCCAGCGTCACATCACGGGAATCCATTTCAGGAGTTAATTGCGGTAATTTCTGGCCCACAAAAACTCGCGTTTCTATAGGCTCTCGCAAGGGATCAATTGAGGGATTGGTCACTTGGCAGGCGTCGATTAAAAGATCATCAAAGATATGGTGATAAGGTAAATCACATCCGCTGGAGGCTAGTAATACACCACCACTACCAGATTGTTCATAGATAATTCGTCTGATTCTATCATCGTAATTGTAATGCGGTGCATATTGGAAGGAGTTCACCTCGATTTTTATAGCAGCTTGAGGACACATCAGTGCACAGCGCAAACACATGACACACTGATAATTATCTGCAATTATACGCTCACCATTGAATGATAAAGCCCCATAGGAGCAATTGATGGTGCACCTCTTACATAGAATGCACCGTTCCCTATTAAATTGGACAAAGAATTTGGGTGGAATATTATGTCTTATATTCGATTCAACCGCCATCGCTATCACCTCACGCAATTTCTGCTCCTATTTTTTGAGGACGAAGCAAACGTTCTGTCCCTTGTGAAATGAGACCAACTCCTAACTCTGCAATGATAGGCGTTCCAGCAGTCGGAGCCCAAACCATAGACAGTTCGGGAGATACATACCGCAGTGCACTTTCTTCGCTGCTCATATAGACTGTATTGCCATCCCCTGAAATTCCGGCTATTAAGGGACGCAATTTCTTCCGATCGGTAAGTCCTATGAGGGAGGGAACCGGTCTGTTACACGCGACAAGAATACTGAATGGTCCATTCAATATCGCAGGCCCATAATTCATACGAAGCAATTTGAAGAAGTGCTGTTCTCCAGTAGTCATTCGTTCAATTTCATTATAATAAGGGGGCGTTAAGATATTACAGGTAACTAGTTTAGATAGTTTTTGTTTCCTCATTAACAAATCAAATAGGTATGCGATCACTTCCGTATCCGTCCGTAATTTGCATTTATAACCCCACATCTCTAAATATCGCCTATTTGTGCCGTAAGAGGTTATCTCGCCATTATGCACCACTGAATAATCCAAAATATTGAATGGATGCGCTCCACCCCACCACCCTGGCGTATTCGTAGGGAAGCGGCTATGCGCTAACCACATAAATCCTTTATACTGTTCTATCTTGTAAAAATCCGCAATCTCTGTAGCCCATCCATTGCCTTTAAACACCGCCATGTTTTTGCCACTAGAGAGACAGAATGCGCCGGCGATTTCAGAATGAATAGCCATCACTAACTCGACTATAAAATCATCGGGATTTTCTTCTTTGGCAGGGACATCGACGAAGAAACGCCATATGAGCGGGGCAGGATGAATGTTATGACTCACGGGGCATTGCTCATCCTTAACTATATTCACTTTTTTCTTCAGATATTCCTCTACTCTTTCTTTCGCGGTCTCATCATCTAAGAGAAGCTGTAAACAATATTGATCTTGGAACTCCGGCCAAACTCCGTAGACCGCAAAGCCGCCGCCAAGGCCGTTCTCGCGCTCTTTTAAAATCGAAATCATTTGCTTAACCTTTGAGCCATTTTCACATTGCCCATCTAAATTGATAAAGCCCGCAATGCCACAGGCATCAAAAACCTTATCATCTTTGAGGTGAGGCATATTTGCAAAGGAAATTTTCTTCATATTTCCACATCCTGCTTTGCTTTTTTCGCTAATACTTCTTTCAGATCCCTAATTCCTATTGCATCATTGATTGGAAGTTGTAACTGCTTCCTTCCTCCGATTAATTTTCCTGTTACGATGCCATCTTGAAGAAATTTACCTGATTCCGCGGTTATTGAAGCTGGTTCGTAGCCTTGTTTAATTGCCAAATTCCGTAATTTCATAAAGAACTGTGCCAGCCCTTGCCTCTGCGGGCATTTCTCATAACAGCCATAACAATTGAGGCATTTCCAAATGCCTTCACTTTGAATTGCCTCTAAGACACGACTTTCTAAGATCAAATCTACGTATCGTAAGGGGTCAAAGTCCAAAGTACCCACTAACGTGCAATCCTTTGAACAGGCCCTGCATCGTGCACAAATTTTTAGGAAATCCAAATTCAAATGGGTTTCAACGAACTTCATTAACTCTGATTTAAGTTGTTGAGAGGGGAATTTTGGCTTGATCTTATGCATTTCCAATAATGAATCCATATTTTCAATTCCCAATGCTATTGCAATGAGCTCCGCCAGGTGTAATACCGGGATTGCAATCTCAACATTTTGTTTTGCTAATTTGATTTGTCCCATTTCTAGTTGTAAATAACAATATGGACAAATCACTGCAATGCAATTCGCACCCGCTTTTTGGATCTGCATGAGTTTTTTCTGAACGATTCCGAAAGAATCTATTTCGTTCAATAAATTCAGAGATCCTCCGCAACATAAATCCTTCATTTCGTAGTCTATATTAGTGGCACCCAAAGTCGTTACAATCTCTTCTAGGGTTTCTGGCTTCCGATTGTCGTTAAATTCAACAATCGACGTCGGACGGGTCGAATGGCATCCATAGTGAATCGCGACATTAATTCCCGCTAAAGGTCGCTCTATCGCATTCATTAATTTCTTCAGGCCAATATCTTGGAGAATGAATTCATGAAGATGCTTGATTTTAGTGGTCCCTTTAAATTGGAGTCCAAACTCACTTAGTTCCGAATTTATTTTGTCAAAGAGATGAAAATCCTCTTTCAATAGGGCAGAAACTTTCCTAAACGTGCTATAACAGCCATTGCAAATAGTAAGAATATCCAAATTTGCCTTTTCAGCGAGGGCTAGATTTCTTGCCGCCGTTAAAATCCATAACTCTTCACTATAACTTTGGATACCTTGGGGATCCGGGCAACAAGTGAACCCTTCAGGCTCTACCAATTCAATCCCCAAACGATCTGCCACTAACCTCATGCTTTTCTCAATAAACGGGAACCGATAACTTATCAAACAGCCCGGATAAAAAATGAACTTATTTGCCATATTGATCGAATATATCATTTCATACAAAAATTTCAAGCTTTTGTGACAACAAAAAGGAAAATTCTTAGTAGATTTAGATTTTTAATATAGAAATTTTCAATTTTACTAATCTGTTATAACACTATTTTTGAAGAGAATCTATTTTTCTCTTTGTTTTAAGACGACAAAAATCGAAGCAAAAAATATTGAAAGGAACAAAAAAATTAGTAAATTTTGTTCATCAAGATAATAAAAATCATTAAAACTGAACAAATATAATTCGATATTCAAACCGAATTTTTCTCGGAATGACGAGCGAAGAATTTCCTCAGTTCTTCCGCCGCAATAATGATTAAAGGCAACAAAATCAAGTAGGCCCAATCTTGGAGAGCTAAGGCTGTGGTTCCAAAAGCGGGTTGTAGCCAGGGAACGTAAATCAAGAGACATAGAACTGATATCTGTGAAAGAATTGCCCAGAAAATCAAGGGATTCTTCAGCAAACTTGTTTTAAAAATTGAGATTTTATTTGTCCGGCGGCTAAGTAAATTACCTATTTGTGCCATAACAATTCCTGCGAAGGTCATTGTAGTCCCCTTCATATAGGCATAATCCATTGAATCTAACTGCATTCCGAATTGCCATCCATACCTCATCCATATGCTAAGGCACCCGATCAGCGCCCCTATAGCAATAATTACTCCAATATAGAAGGAGTGTAAAAACACTCCTGAATCAAAGAGCGGTTTTTTGATACTGCGGGGCATTTCCTGCATAATTCCAGGTTCAGGGGGCTCTCGGGAGAGCGCGAGCGAAGGGATGATATCAATAAAAAGATCAATGGCTAAAACCTGAATAACGAGCAAAGGTAATGGTATCCCAATCAAAAAATAAAGTAAAAAGGGGATAAGTTCAGCCCAATTATGAGAAAAAACATAAATAATGAACTTTCGGATATTAGCATAAATAACCCTTCCAGATTCGATTGCCTTCACAATAGAGGCAAAATTATTATTTAATAAAACTATATCGGCAGCCTCTCGGGCAATATCGGTCCCCCCTACTCCCATCGCAATGCCAATGTCAGCTTCTTTCAAGGAGGGGGCGTCATTAGCTCCGTCACCAGTCACTGCAATAATTTCATCGGCGTGTTTTAACGCCTTTACAATTTCCAGTTTCTGTTCGGGAGAAACACGCGCAAAAACGACATTCTCTTGTTTTATTTTTTCTATAATACCTTGTTGCCCTAAAGCCCGTAAATTTTCACCTCGAATAATCTCCGTTTTTCCCTTTTCTGTAACGCCTACCTCTTCAGAAATCGCCTGTGATGTGGGACCCGAGTCTCCTGTAATGATAACCACTTTTATCCCGGCCTGCTTTGCATTTAATACTGCATCCTTTACTTCTGATCGAGGTGGATCCTGCAATGCCACAAGACCAAGGAAAATCATATTATCTTCTGAAATTCGCCCCTCATACGTCTGCTTTTCATCAAGTTCCTTATAGGCAAATCCCAAAATTCGGAGCCCCGTTTTAGCTAATTCTTTGTATTTCTCTTCAATAATGCCACGAAGTTCGGGTGTAAAGAGTTCAATATGGTCATTTAGCGCAATTTTTTTACAAATATCCATAATTCCATAGGGCGCACCCTTGGTATATTGTAAAAACCGCTTACGCGACTGATGAACGGTTGTCATCCGTTTCTTCACATGATCGAATGGGCGTTTATAAAGCAGGGGCTGTTGAGCGTAAAGTGACTTTAAATTCATACCATATTTCAATGCAAGTACCAATAAAGCTCCATCCGTTGGATCTCCTATGATATTATAACTTTTTATTTCCTGTTGTTTCTCCTTTTTCAGAGATTCTTGCTCTTGAACTTGTTTTTTGGGCTTCTGAGTTGAGCGTATTTCCTCCGCCTTAGCTTCATTACACAGTACCGAGATTTCAAGGAGTTTTTCTAAGGTCTTTATCTCATTGCGCTTTATCTTTCTCGGAATCCCTGACTCTCTCAAAATTAGATCGCCTTGGATATCGAACCCTAAACCCATGACTTCGATTATCTGATTTGAGACAAATATTCTTGTGGCAGTCATTTCTCCTTTGGTAATAGTTCCGGTCTTATCAGTACAAATTGTGCTGACACTACCCAATGTCTGCACCGCAGAAAGACGCTTCACCAGCACATTTTGCTTCGTCATCTTGAGCACATTGATCGCTAACGCGCTCGATACGGTCACTTGGAGCCCTTCTGGAACACAGGATACCATAACACCTATAAAAAATAAGATGCTCGCATATAGAGTATTTTTCAGAAAAATAATGCTAAGAATAAAGAATATCCCCCCAAAAGCTAACGCCAATATAAAATTATATTTCGCAGTTCGCTCAATTTCTTTTTGAAGTGGACTCATTTCCTCCTGAATCTCTGAAGTTAAGCTTGCAATCTGACCAAATTTAGTATTTTTCCCCGTATCAATTACGATCGCTTTTCCCTCTCCTGATACTATCGAGGTACTCATAAACACCATATTTGTTGCATCAAGGTAGGAAATATCAGGATTTTTTTCAGCACGAGCAGTCCTTTGCTGCGGCTCAGACTCTCCAGTTAAGGGGACATTGTTTGCCCAAAGTTCATTAGCCTCAATCAGTCGCCCATCAGCTGGGACTCGGTCGCCCCCTTGTAGAAGGATCAGATCCCCTGGAATAAGGTCTTTTACGAGGATTTGCTGCAATTTTCCGTTTCGAATGGCTTTCGTATATTCGGGTATATACGTTTTCAGTGCTTCCATCGCTTTTTCAGCACGATATTCCTGAAATAGACTTAGGGCCGCATTTAAAAACACGATTATCAGGATCACATAAGCTAATTGCCACATTGCACCTATAAATGAGAGTAAACTTGCCACGATCAATAAAATAGTAAACCAATCCCGTAATGTAAAAAAAAATCGAGTGAGCAGAGATCTGGATTTTCTCTTTTTAATGATGTTCAACCCGTACTGCTTCTGCCTTTTCTCCACTTCTTCTGTTGTTAACCCCTTCAAAGAAAGGTTAAACCGTTCCATCACTTCATCTGAAGATAATTTAAGGTAGTCATTAATCATTCAGATTCCCCGTAAAAAAACTCGTAGAGAAAAATAGCGAAGGGAAAGCTAGAAAGGTTTGCTTTTTAAAATCCTAAAATAAGCTGAATTTCTCATAATTTACCAACTCAATTTAACACAAAAAACCCGCATAATAATATAAATATTGTGTGAAAATTAGCCTACTATTATGATACCAAAAACTTCTGTTTATGACAATTTTTTGAAGGTTAATATCCATGAAATTAAATTTTGTAATAAAAATTTGAGAATACTAACTAAATTTATTCTCGCTTTCATCCTCTAATTTTTATAAAAATATATTGTGCTCCTATTTTATTAGACGTTTTTTATTATAAAAAATTTACCTTAATTATAAAAAATATTTCTAATTCTGACTTTTTTTCACACAAAAGGTTAATGAAATGGCAAAAAAATCATATTATAAACAATGAACAATTAAATCTTGAAACTATGAAAAAATGAACAATGAATGAGATGAGACTATGAATCCTGAAGAATTTTTCGAGTATGCAAAAAAGATGAAATCCAAGATGATGGATTTAAAGTTCGTCGATTTGTTGGGGACTTGGCAGCATTGTACGTTCTGCATTGAGGATTCGGTAATGGATGAAAAAGATTTTGAGAGCGGTTTTGGTTTCGATGGATCTTCCATTCGAGGGTGGCAGGATATTCATAAAAGCGATATGATGGCCGTGCCTGACCTTAGCACTATCTGTATGGATCCTTTTTTTGCGGCACCCACCATTTCAGTTATTGCAAATATTGTGGATCCAATAACTCGTGATCGCTATAGCAGGGATCCGAGGTATATCTCCCAGAAAGGGGCGCAATACCTTAAAGATACTGGCATTGCCGACACAATGTTCATCGGGCCGGAACCCGAGTTTTTCATCTTCGATGAAGTGCGATTCGAACAGAAGCAGAACAAATCCATGCATGAAATCGATTCCGTCGAAGGGGCATGGAACACGGCCCGTTTTGAAGAACCAAATTTAGGGTATAAGCCCAGCTTTAAAGGTGGCTATTTTCCCGTTAGTCCCACGGATACACTATTTGATATACGTGGAGAAATGGTCGCCGAAATGCAGAAAGTCGGGATTGCTATTGAGAAACATCATCATGAGGTCGCCACCGCAGGTCAAACGGAGATCGATATGAAATATGCCGAGCTGACGAAGATGTGTGATCAATTCATGTGGTACAAGTATATTTGTAAAAATATAGCGAAACGATACGGCAAGACCGTAACCTTCATGCCCAAACCCATCTTCGAAGATAATGGATCAGGTATGCACACTCATGTTTCACTATGGAAAGCCGGAGAACCGCTCTTTGCTGGTGACCAATACGCGGGGCTAAGCGAAATGGCGCTTTATGCCGCTGGCGGATTGCTTGCACATGCCGCAGCCATTCTTGCGTTTGCTGCACCAACAGCCAATAGCTACCACCGCCTTGTGCCGGGGTTTGAAGCCCCAGTCAATTTAGCGATTTCAGCTCGAAATAGATCTGCGGGTATCCGAATTCCCATGTATACAGGAGGTCCTAAATCCAAACGCCTCGAATTCCGTTGCCCGGACCCCAGTGCTAATGGCTATCTTGCATGGACTGCAATGCTTATGGCAATCATCGACGGTATTAATAGAAAGTTGGATCCCGGCGAACCACTTGATGTTGATATCTATCATATGTGTTCAGAAGACGAAAAAAAAGTACTTAAGGTTCCTGGCTCTCTGGCGGAAGCTCTCAATGCACTTGAAGCTGACCAGGAGTTCCTCAAAGCGGGTAACGTCATCACTTCAGATCTTATCGAAGGCTGGCTCGAATATAAACGGAAATATGAACTGGATCCTCTTCGACTCCGCCCGACCCCGTATGAGTTCTACCTATACTACGATTGCTGAGAAAAATCAAATACCGTGGAATTTTCTTTTATTTTTTTTTTTTATTTAAAATTGAAAACATGAAAGTGATTGGAAATGAATGTAGAGAATGAGATAAATAAAATTACGAGTTTTATTCGAAATATTTTTAGAGAATCCAAGGCGAATGGTATAATTGTGGCCTTAAGTGGTGGAATTGATTCATCAACTACTGCTGCCCTATGCACACGAGCTGTAGGAAAAAAGAACATCATTGGGTTTATCTTACCCTGCTATTCAGATGAGGAAGACAAAAATGATGCACTTTTGCTTACCAAATTCCTAGATATTGAATCTCAAATCCTCGATTTATCTAAAATCTATGATACCTTCATTGACCTATTACCAAAGGATCAGAATGTGAAGGATTTGGCGAAAGCGAATTTAAAACCCCGAATCCGCATGAGCACCATCTACTTTTTCGCAAATCAAATGAATTATTTGGTGGCAGGGACTACAAATAAATCTGAAAAGTCTGTCGGCTATTTCACAAAATATGGCGATGTGGCTGACTTTTATCCAATAAAACATTTATATAAGAAATATGTGCATTTAATTGCTCAGTTTCTGAAAGTCCCTCCTAAAATAATAAATCGCAAATCGACTGCAGGCTTATGGGTTGGCCAAACAACTGAAGGAGAGATTTCCGATCAATTGGGTTTTCCAATTACATATGATACTTTAGATGATATGCTTGAACATCTGGAAAAAAAGGATTACGATGTAACAGATGAAAATTATCAAAAATTATTTACCTTAGTTCAAAAAAATGTTCATAAATCTCTATTATCACCGGAATTAGAGGGGATTTAACCCCTATTCTTTTCAATTTCTCTCTTTTTTTGCTACTATCTTTATAAAACGAGTTCCCTCTTAATCCTATACAAGCAATTAATCATTAGGCGCGTTTGAGTATGAAAGTTGCATTAGGTCAAATTAACCCTACCGTGGGAGATCTGAAAGGGAATACCATCAAAATTAAAAAGTTTATTGCGGAAGCTAAAAAAGAACAGGCTGATATCATATCATTTCCAGAGCTGTCGACTACGGGCTATCCTCCCCAAGATCTGCTGCTTAATACGCAATTTGTAATAGAAAATAGGGACGCTCTCTCGGAGATTATAGGAGAAACCGAAGGAATTCTCGCAATTATCGGCTTTGTGGATTATGATGAGAACCGACATTTGTATAACGCAGCCGCTGTCATTAAAGATAGATCCCTGGTTAAGGTAATTCATAAGACTCTACTACCTACCTACGATGTGTTTGATGAGGACCGCTATTTCGAGGCAAATGAGGAGGTGGCTATTCAACCGATTCCAATTGACCATAAGGGATTCCATTTTAATTTAGGTGTTGAAATTTGCGAAGATATATGGGACGAACAATATAAAATAAAAGTAACCGATTTATTAGCGGAAAGAGGTTCGAATCTCATTATTAATATCTCAGCGTCACCGTTCTTTGCCGGAAAAAGATTTATGCGCTTGAATTTATTGAAAGAAAAGGCCCTCAAGACTAGGATCCCTCTTTTTTATGTGAATCTAGTTGGAGGACAGGATGAACTAGTTTTTGATGGGCAAAGCTTCGCTGTCGATAGCAGCGGAAATTTGATTGCGTTTGCCAGGCAATTTGAAGAGGACTTAGTTTATATAAATCTTCAGTTGAGATCTGGTACTGCCAAATTGGTTTCATTACCTCCGTATAATCCTGAAGAAGAGATTTTTAAGGCGCTGGTCCTCGGTATCCGAGATTATTTTCGGAAAACTGGCTTTGAAAGGGCAGTTATTGGGATGAGTGGCGGGATCGATTCTTCGCTCACCACTTGCCTCGCTGTCGAAGCACTAGGGAAGGACCATGTAATCGGAGTGTCCATGCCATCTAGATACTCAAGCGCCCATAGTAAGAACGACGCTCAATTGTTAGCCGAAAACTTAGGTATTTATTTCATCCAAATCCCTATTCAGAAAATTGTTGATACCTATGCCACTGAATTGCAGGCTCCCTTGGAAAAAGTAAGAGCATTTTACAAGATTAATCAAAGTGAGGATGATCCAATTGCAGATGAAAACATTCAACCCCGCATCCGTGGAAATACGTTAATGGATATTTCCAACAGATTGAAGAACCTGAAAATTTTGGTTCTCAATACTGGGAATAAAACCGAGATGGCTCTTGGGTATTGCACACTCTATGGCGATATGAGTGGTGGGATCGGCGCGATTGGAGATGTCAGTAAAATTGAAGTCTACAAACTCGCAAACTACTATAATAAGAGCAAAGGTCGAGACATAATCCCGAAATCTGTTTTTACTAAGAAACCATCGCCCGAACTTAAGGAAAATCAATTTGATCCTTTTGATTTTGATATTATAAGCCCACTCGTTGATGAAATAATTGAGAATCGAAGACCTCTACAGGAATTAATAAATAAGGGCTACCCTCAGGATATTATCAAGGATACGATGCGAAAAATTAAACTTGCTGAATATAAACGATGGCAAGCTCCTCCTTGTATTAAAATTACCCGCAAAGCCTTCGGGATTGGCTGGAAAATGCCTATCGTTAATCGATATGATGAAAACCATTAGCAAAATAGAATCACGTTTAATTTAACTAATTTTCTTTCTAATTCTTCTCAAGGACTTATTAATCCTCTTGCAAATCAGCTTCCTACAATAAAAGGGATTAACATATTTCTGTGTAAAAATTCTATATCATCAGATACTATACACATATATGTTGAAAAAGTATTTATTTCAGCAAAGGTTTTATTTTGATGAACAAGACTAATAAACATATATAAAAAAATGAACATAATCCAAAATTATGAAAAGTTTATTGAAATCAATTTTTGATTTGGGATTGCTATGATAAAACTTCACGAAATAGAGCAATTAGGATTAAATTATTTAGAGGCTGGAATGGCTCAGGCCTTATTAACTGACATTCATTATTACTTAGATCATGGTATTTCAGACGATCAAGTCATTTTAGTTTTGAAAAAATTAGTGGAAATAGCGGACCCCTGATTTAATCAATCTTTAAAAACAGGATCCTCATTTTTTCTCAATAAATTAAATCCTCCTACTTTTTAAAAAACACCATAATTTTTAACAAATATCTGAACAAAACCTTATAAATCTTATAATCTATTTGAAAAATATTCAGATGTTAGATGATGGTGAGATTTGAGTGGAAAAGGAGTATAAAGTAGATGAGGTGGACTTAAAGATCCTCAAGATTTTAGAAGAAGATTCTAAAACAAATTACCGTACAATTTCTGAGGCGATTGGCATGGCAATAGGAACTGTATCCAATCGCATTAATACTCTGATGGAGAAGCGAATAATAAAGAAATTTACCATAGACGTGGATACTCACAAAATTGGATATGAAATCAGTGCGCTTATCCTCATCCAGATTGAGGGGAAATATATTTCCCCGGTAGAAGAAGAATTAACTAAAAATCAGAATGTTTACGCTATTTACGATACTACAGGCGATTGGGACTGCATTATCGCTGTTAAATTCAAACGTGTTGCAGATCTTAACAATTTCCTTAAGGATCTTAATAAGATTGAGCATGTCCATCGGACTTCCACATGTGTTTGCCTTAATGTGGTTAAGGAAAATATAATCTTTCCCATCCAATTGACCGAAGAAAAAAAATAAAATCAATTAAGAAAAAACTTTTAGATAATTATCTCACCACGTTCTCCCGTTCGTATCCGAATGGCTTCTTCGACAGGCGTTACAAAAATTTTCCCATCGCCCGGATGACCTGTTACAGCATTCTTAATGATTATATCGATTACTTGGTTCAGATCCTGATCTTTATTCAAAACCATTTCTAGTTTTAGTTTATCTATCCATTCCACGCAATATTGTCCTGCGCGCCCCATCAGTTTGACGCCACGTTGTGTACCGTGGCCTTTAACTTCATAAATGGTCATCCCGCGAATTCCTACATCAAATAATCCTCTCTTTACTTGCTCTAATTTTTCCGGTCGAATATAGCATTCAATTTTCTTCACTTCACTTCACCTCTTTCTTCTTATATTTTCTCTCCATGTTGGGTAATATCCAATCCAAGGTATTCCTCCTCGGGCGAAACCCGTAAGCCAATGGTCTTTTTAAGAATCCACGCCAAGGCAAGAGACACTCCAAATGCATATCCCATGGTGCCTAATACTCCGACTAATTGAATTAAAATTTGCCCCGGATTTCCAGTGATCAGCCCAGTAGCGCCGACAGCTGCGAAAATTCCGACAGCTATCGCGCCCCAGATCCCGCCCACCCCATGAACGGACCATGCATCCAAGGATTCATCGATCTGCGATTTTGATCGGAGCCGTAAAGCGAAGAAACATATTGCACTTGCACCCATGCCAATTATTAGCGCCGCCCATGGTTCTACAAATCCTGCTGCAGGCGTTACGGCCACAAGCCCTGCTAAAATTCCCGTTGCCAAAGCTAAAGTACTTGCCTTTCCGGTTTTTGCCCAGAACAGAATTAACCAGATGAAGCCAGCCGCACAAGCTGCCAACATCGTATTAAACATTGCGAGCACTGCGGTTTCATTCGCTAATAGGGCACTGCCCCCGTTAAAGCCAAACCAGCCGAGCATCAGTAGACCCGTCCCTAACAAGACCGAAGGAATATTAGAGGGCTCCATAGGTTCCTTTTGGTATCCGCGGCGCGGCTTTATCACGACAGCTATAGCTAGTGCGCTGAACCCTGCATTCACATGAACGACGGTGCCACCAGCGAAATCTAAGGCCCCAAGGTCTTTCAACCAACCACCTGCACCCCAAACCCAATGCGCAATAGGCGCATAGATCAAGAGTAACCAAAGCGCAATATATAGCATGAAGGAACTGAACTTCACTCGTTCGACGAATGGACTGGCAATAATTGCAACCGTTATTATTGCAAACATCATTTGAAATACAATAAATAGCAAATGTGGTATTTCCGTCGAATAAATCGGATAATATCCGATAGTGATACCATTTAAAGCGAAGAAATTTAAGCCTCCTAAAAAGCCCATTAAAATATCAGGCGAAAAAGCCAGACTATATCCTAGAACAAACCATAATAGCCCCACTAGTGCAATAGAAACGAAGCACATCGCATACATTGATATTACATTTTTCTTTCTTAAAAGACCTCCGTAAAACAGTGCCAGACCTGGAGTCATTATGAATACAAGTCCCGTGCAAATTAATATAAACGCAATATCAGCACCAGCCATAAATTCACCTCTTTTTTCTCATCTTCAATTCAATACCTTTAAATGCGAGTTTGATCAATTCTATGCGTTAAATCTGAAAAGATTTCAAATATTTCTATTTTACTTACTTAACAATACACTTTTTTTAAAGTTAGTTGATCAAAAAATAATAAAAAAGAAAAATTACTATGCTATTGATGTACATTTTTCTCGAAATATTTGCTTCGAATGATACTTTCTTTATTCTATAATTCTATTAAAATCATTTTTGACGGAAATATACAAAAATAAAATCACTAAAGAATTTCCTTTAAAGACCGGTATTTTTCCGACAAAACTCTGTTCAGAATAATTTATACAAAATAAAAATTTTCCATTTTTTCAAAATAGAAAATGAAAAATAATGGTATTTTTTTAGTAAAAAGTTGTTGTTTTTTTTGGAATTTTTATCCTGAATTTTATTATAAAAGACAATAAAACTCCTTTTCTGTTATTTTTGAGTCCCAATTTCGATCATATTATCTATAATTAAACTTAGAATCGCTCATTTGAATACAAAAGATCTTTAAATAATAGCAGTGATAAGATAACATTAAATCATATATCTATTCTTTTTTGAAAAAAAACAAAGTGATAAACAATGTCAAAATTAA
>Ga0315277_10000181_pt1 | contig 107066 bp, 124 predicted proteins | sample YL17G05_15_MG_FD_203695 | JGI IMG/M metagenome (GOLD analysis project Ga0315277, IMG submission 203695) | Sediment microbial communities from Yellowstone Lake, YNP, Wyoming, USA - YL17G05_15 | ecosystem: Environmental > Aquatic > Freshwater > Lake > Sediment | place: USA: Wyoming | collected...
CTGAGAGGCTTGTTGGCCCAAGTCAGTCCAGGTGGCTCCGTAATCAGTTGATCTTAAAATTTTACCGCCAAGGCCTGTCCCCGCTAAAACAATACCATTACCCAAGTAAGCAAGGAAAAATATTTGGGTCTGAGAGGCTTGTTGGCCCAAGTCAGTCCAGGTGGCTCCGTAATCAGTTGATCTTAAAATTTTACCGCCAAGGCCTGTCCCCGCTAAAACAATACCATTACCCAAGTAAGCAAGGGAAAATATGTAGGTCTGAGAGGCTTGTTGGCCTAGATCAGTCCAATTTCTGCCTAAATTATCCTGGACACCTTTTAACATTCCCCCGCTAATATATTCATCATGGCCAACAAACTCTTTATCAGCCAATACTGACCAGATAGTTGAAGTTCCCGAACCAACGCTGCTTATGCCTCTTCCAACAATAGAAAGTTTTTCACTGGGGGCTGTTGTACCTATGCCGACGTTGCCTGAAAAAGTTGAAGTTGAGACTGCCCTGAAGGTGCCATAAGCATCAAGGGTGTAAGCAGGAGAAGTCGTTCCGATGCCGACGTTGCCAGATGAAGCAATAGTTAAATACTTGCTGGTGAGCATTACGTTTCCGATATAAAAGTTAGATGTATCATCATTGTCTAGACCTATCGCAAAATTATTGGTGACGCCAGTGCTGAACCAGAGAAATCCTTCAGATAAAGTATTGACCCTACCTATTTTTATATATGCATTATCATTGCTATTTAACTCTAAATCGACATCGCTGCCAGTAAGATTAACATCACCTACAACATGAAGTTTAGTGCTTGGTGCCGTTGTCCCGATACCAATGTTACCGCCATCGAGAATGGTAAATACTTCAGTGGTGTTGTCAAAAACATTAAGGATATCTCCTAATCCTTTTTGGCCAAAGGTGAAGGCAGTAGATGAAGAGTTAGCGTCAAAAGCAACTTCACCGGAATCTACATATAATCCTCCGGGACCGACATTGAGACCGTTTTGAACATACAGATTGTTGTTGATAATGGCATTGTTATTAACCATGAAGGTGTCTGCATTGAGGGATCCGGCAAAGAGATTAGGTGTTTCAATACCACCAATATCCACAATAGCAAGGTTACTAGAGTTCGCTCCCGCTACATAGGCGTATTTGCCGGAAACCTTCACTGAAGCGGCGCCACTCATCACATTAGCATCATTGGGATCCCAGTTACCTACAATAGTCGGGCTGCTAGGATTGCTGATGTCCACAATAGCAAGGTTGTGAGAGAACCATCCCGTCACATAAGCGTATTTGCCGGAAATATAAACTGTTCTGGCGCCACTCATCACATTAGCATCATTGGGATCCCAGTTGCCTACAATAGTCGGGCTGGCGGGATTGCTGATATCCACGATGGCAAGGTTGTTAGAGACCAATCCCGCCACATAAGCGTATTTGCCGGAAACATAAACTGAATAGGCCTCATCCATCACATTCGTATCATTGGGGTCCCAGTTGCCTACAGTGGTTGGGCTGCTAGGATTACTGATATCAACAATAGCAATATTGTCAGAGCCTTCTCCTGATACATACGCATATTTGCCGGAAACATAAACTGATCTGGGATAAGCCATCACATTCCCATCATTGGGGTCCCAGTTGCCTACAGTGGTTGGACTGCTAGGATTACTGATATCCACAATGGCAAGGTTGCTAGAATTATATCCCGCCACATAGGCGTATTTGCCGGAAACATAAACTGAATGGGCACGCCATATCACATTAGGATCATTGGGCTTCCAGTTGCCTACAGTGGTTGGACTGCTAGGATTACTGATATCCACAATGGCAAGGTTGTCAGAGGTCCATCCCGCCACATAGGCGTATTTGCCGGAAACATAAACTGATCTGGCACTATTCATCACATTCCCATCATTGGGGTCCCAGTTGCCTACAGTGGTTGGGCTGCTAGGATTACTGATATCCACAATAGCAAGGTTGTTAGAGAGGAGTCCCTCCACATACGCATATTTGCCGGAAACATAAACTGAATAGGCAAAACTCGTCACATTAGTATCATTGGGATCCCAGTTACCCTTAAGAACAGGGTTGGAACCGCCCTCAACCCGAAGACTGCCATTCACATCTAGCTTTGCCCCCGGACTTGCCGTCCCGATGCCAAGGTTACCGTCACTGTTTAGAACCAATAAACTGGTTCCATCTTTTTTCAAATCCAGGAGGTTGCCTGAAAAGGTTGAGGTGGTATTGATGGCAAAGAAAGTGGATGAGGCAAAGGTAGTGGTGGCGTCTAGAGAACGGATCAGGAAAGCAGGGGTGGTTGAAGCATAGACAGCTAAGGTGGCGTAACCATTATCAGCTATGGTAAAAACTGAGTTTCCATCATCTTTGAATTCCACAATATTGCCTGTTCCGTTCTGGGTAACAGTGAGGGCAGGACTGGAACTGTTGGTGGAAAATAGATGAGCGCCAGAAATGATAAGATTGGCGCTGATAATCAGGCTCTGGGTACTGACCGTAATATTTGAGGCTGCTGACAAGACAATATTTCCGCTGCCAATGGTTTCCAGGGTTATTTCTCCGTTCTGAACGGAGAGTTTCGGAGAGCGGCTCTGTTCAGAAACTGGTTGAATAATAGTTGGGGCGGAAATAAAACCAGATGTGCGCCTAGACATATCCAGCTGCAACCCGCTGATTTGTTTGTCGTATACGTCAAGCTTGGATTCTAGGGATTGAATTTTTTTTACCGACTCCTCATCAATGGTGGTAATTAATTTCTCCCGCGTGAATTCCTTAATTTTCTGAATCTGGGGAACCTCTTTTATTTTTGTTCCTTCTTTTAAGTTCTCAATTTCTGTTTTAAGGTTTTTAATTTCTTCCTCCGTTTGTGGCTGAGGAGTAGCAATAATCGTTTCTTTTTTTGAAAATCTGGAAAAGAAATCTGAAAATGATTTTTTTGTTTTAGAAATTTGTTTTCCCAAAAAATCGTTAGCGCTCAAATAATCAGACCTTAAATTCTCTCCGATGGACTGACCGTAATCTTTAAACATTCCTTGCAGATCAGCAGCTAAAAAAGAGTAGCCTTTTGGTGAAGAAAGAGAAACAAGTCCTTTATCAAACCCTTGGGAAAATTCTTGGACCAGAGCAGGAATATTTTTAAAAATATTTACCAGTCCTTCCCTACCAAAAACTCCAGTAGCCAGAAAAATAAAAAGAAGCAGAATCAGCAATAAATTATAACGACGGGCTGGCTTTTTTTCTACCGGTAAATCATCTGGTGGTTGGGGTGCTTTATACTGAACAACGATTAGTGGTCTCCCAGATTTTATTTTTTTCTCTTTAACAATTTTTTTAAAATCCTTATGGCTTTGAATATATCTCTCCAACCACTTTCTGGTAGTCATCCAATCTCTTTCAATTTTAACTGCTTTTAATTTTCCTTGTCTGGCCCTTAACGATAAGTATTCCTGCGAGTAATTACAAAATTTACTTGCTTCCTGCAATGATATATATATATATTCCTTATTATTAACCTTATTAACTTTTCTGTTTTTCTTGGCGACCATGCTTTTTTTCCAGACTTGACAAGTAGTTTATATTTAATTAAAATCTATCAAGAAGACTCCAATAAAAAACCGCCATTTCTTTTTTTGCGACTAGATTTGGAAGAATTTTTGCGGAGTCTTCTTTTGTTTTAATTAAAATTATTTTTTAAATTTTCCCGAATTTTTAAAAAAATTTTGATAATCCGATAACTTTTAAACTATTTTTTAGAACCGTATGACTTGTTTTATTTTCTCGTGAAAAAAAACCCTTGTCAAGGGTCAGGTTGTGGATAAAAAGAGTATCTAACCGATATCGGTTAATACCTTTTTTCCCGAATAAAAATGATATTATCCTTTATTTTGTAATTAAAGGGACAAAAATGAAACCTTTATGCTCTTTTTCTTCAAAAATTGTCTTTCCATTGACCAGTTGCTTGTTTTTAAGGGTTAAAATTGAAGAATTTACCGGAGCGACGATTCGACCGCCGATATTCAGCTGTTCTTTCCAAGAATCAGGGATTCTATTGGTTGCTGCTGAGGCTAAAATTTTATCAAAGGGTGCTTCTCTTTCGAAACCCTTAGAACCGTCGCTGCAAACAAATTTTACAATTCCCTTGCTGATGAAATTATATTTAGAAACATTTTTTTCACCAAACTCTTTTAATTCTGGAATTAACTCTATGGAAATAATTTTTCCTTTAGATCCAACTATTTCTGCCAACAAGGCAGTGGTCCAGCCCGAACCGCTTCCGACATCCAAAATCTTGTCTCCGGGTTCAGACTGCAACTGTTCTAACATAAAAGCCACTACTAGTGGCTGAGAAATTGTTTGGCCGAAACCAATCGGCAATGCTTCGTTAAATTCTGAAAGGTCTTTCAATTCTTCGGTCAAAAAATCCATTCTCTTAATTTTTCTAAAAGCATCAATGATTATCTGTGTCTTTAACCATCCTTCTTTAATTAAAGAATCAACTAGATTCATTTAAATTTTTTTCTGTTTCTAAATCTTTGCCAAAAACCTAAACGATTAAAAATTAAAATGCCGTCCAGATGATCAATTTCGTGTTGAATAATCCTAGCCGTTAATCCTTGGACTTTCATTTTAATCATCTGACCATTTTCATTTAAAGCCTCCACTTCTATTTCTTTTGCTCTTTTTATCTCTAAATATGAACCGGGCAGACTCAGACAACCCTCTTTCCTAACCTCTTTAGACCAACTCTTCTTAATAATCTTGGGATTGATAAAAACCTTGGGGCCGCTTTCAGTCCGAACAATGATTATTCTTTTTGATTCGCCGACCTGAGGGCCGGCTAAACCGATACCCCTGCTGCTTATCATCGTTTCTATCATGTCTTCTGCCAGTCTTTTGATATCCTCTGAAACATCCTTAATCTCTTCAGCTCTCTTCTTTAATATGGGATTTGGATATTTGACAATTTCTTTATTCATATCTTCTTAAAGATTCTACCGGCGTAACCTTAGAAGCTTTCCGGGCCGGAAAGAAACCGGAAAGACAGCCGATAAGAAAAGAAAAAACCAAACCAAAAATAATTAGGCCGGGAGAGATGGAAGCGGAGAAATAAAACACGGGATGAACCTGGCCGTAGTATTCAATGGTTTTTGCCATTAAAACGCCCAATAAGGTTCCGCCTATGCCTCCGCTAAAACCAATTATTCCCGCCTCAAACATAAAAATAGTCAAAACCGCTGAATTCTTAGCCCCTATGGCTTTCATTATTCCGATTTCTCTGGTCCTTTCCCGCACTGAAGTAAACATGCTATTCATTATGCCGATGCCACCGACAACAATGGCAATGCTGGCAAAAGCCATAACGGCAAACTGAATTATTCCCAATATGCTTCCCGCGATGTCGCTCATTTTATCAGAAGTGATTACTGAAAAATCCGCCTCATCGGTTCCTGCCCTTCTTTTCCTTGTCTCCTTAAGGTTTTGTTTAATATCCTCAGCTACCTGATTTAAGGAAGCGCCCTCCTGTATTTTAGCCATGGCAACCTGAGCTGAACCCTGTTTCTCGCCGGTTAAGCTCTGATAAATATCCATATCGATATAGGCAAAACTGTCATCGGTCTTGCTGCCTAAAGAATTTAATACGCCGACCACCTCAAACTTTCTTCCTTTTATAGTCATCTCAGTATTAGCCCTGATTTTCTGTTTAAATATTACATTGGCTACCTGCTGACCTATGACTGTTTCTTTTTTGCCCGGCACCGGCCATCTGCCCTCGGCCAAGCTCCAACCCTGATACTTCTCTAAAATATCCAAGCCCTCATCCCAGGAAATGCCAGCCAAAAAAATAGTCTTTCCCTCTTCTTTGTATCTCACCACGCTTCCGGCATAAGACATTCCCAAAACCTTATCCACGCCTCTTGTTTTCTTAATTGTCACCATATCCTGTTTTTCCAATTTATCTCCTCCCATCATCATCATGATGGGATTGGCTTCGCTTCCCGGCATGATAAAAATCATCTCTCCGCCCAGAGCCTTTAACTGCTTGGTGATTGTTTCTTTGATTCCTTCGCTTAAAGAAAGCAGGCCGACAATCAAAAAAACGCCGATAACAATTCCCAAAATTGTAAGCCAGCTCCTTAAAGATCGGGTTTTAATATTTCTGACTGCAATATGAAAATATTCTTTTATTGTCTGCTCCATAAAACTTCTGAAGTCTGCTGATGATTTTTGATTATTTCACCATCTTTAATATTAACGATTTCTCTGCTGTAGGCAGCAATATTGGGATCGTGGGAAACAACAATGATGGTCTTGCCTTGATTTTTATGAAAGTCAGTCAGAACTTCCATTATTTTTTTTCCGGTGGTGGAATCCAAATTACCAGTGGGCTCATCAGCTATTACCATTTCCGGATTATTGGCAAAAGCCCTGGCAATGGCCACTCTTTGACGCTCGCCTCCGGAAAGCTCGGCGGGCTGATGTAAAAACCTTTCTCCCAAACCTACGCTGGTTAAAATTTCTTTGGCTTTCTTTTCCCTTTCAGCCAGAGGTACGCCCTGAAAAGTCATTGGTAGCGTTACGTTTTCCAAAGCGTCAAGATTGGGAAGCAAATTAAATTCCTGAAAGATAAAACCAATGGTCTTCCCCCTTAACTGCGATAATTGGTCTTCAGACAACAAAGAAATGTCTTTGCCTTTTAAAAACACTTTTCCTTTGGTAGGAATATCCAGACATCCTACCATATTCAAAAGGGTGGACTTGCCGGAACCGGAGGGACCCATAATAGTTACAAAAGCACCTGGAGCAATTTCCAGGCTTACATTTTTCAGGGCAACCAGATCCACTTTTCCCAACTTATATATCTTCCAAACGTTTTCTAATTTAAGAATCGGTTCAGGCATTTGATTCTTTTCTCTTTTAATTACCTAATGATGACTTTTTCTCCCTCAATAAGGCCAGAAATAACCTCTATTGTGTCCTTATTCCCCTCCAGGCCGACTTGAACTTCTTTTTCTTCGATGTCTTTGCCTTTCAGCACTTCAACAATTGTTTTTCCGTCCTTTTTATTGGTGGCATTCCTGGGAACAATCAGAACATTATCTTTAGAAGCGGTTTTAATAACTAAATCAACGGTCATTCCCGGTTTAATTCCTTCCGGTATTTTTTCAAAATCAATGATTGTTTTGTAATAGACCACCCCTTCAACTATTTTTTCCGCCGGATCTATGGAAATTACTTTTCCCTTAAAAGCCTGGTCGGGTAAAGCAATCAGAGAAATATCCACCTCGTTGCCAATATTCATTTTAACCACGTCTTCTTCATAAATATCCACCTCTATATCATATGTGTCGGTGGGTAAAAGGATAATGACGGCATCGGAAAGCGCTGACTGAACTAATTCCCCTGCTCTCTTTTTAATTTCTATTATCTGACCTTCAACCGGACTCTTGAGATAAGCTTCCTGGATTTTATTCTCCAGAATTTGAACCTCGGCCCCAGCCTTATCCACCTGGGCCTGATACAAGGTAACATCTTCCTGGCGCGGAGGAGCAATAAGGGTATTTAAGCTGTCTCTGACAACCTTTAAGCTTCCTTCACTGGAAGAAGCAGTAGTCTTGGCAGTGTTTATATTATAATCATTGATAAGCTTGGCCGAGGTTATTGCTTGCTGGATATTGGCAATGTCGGTTATGGCCGTGTTAATGTTCAACCGATGGGTATCCAAAGAACTTTTGTCGGTTGAAGAAACAAGACCGACATAACCCGGCTGTTCGCAATTTTCCCTGATTGTTTTAAGGTAACCTGAAATATTGGACAGTTCATTTTTTGTTTGCAACAGATTGAGATCAATATTGTTTCTGGTAGGACTAGCTTGGACAATATCAAGATAAGATTTAATTTTAGAAACAGAGGATTCTGTTGCGCTTCTTTTTTCTTTAACAATAGTGGATTCTTGGTCGTTTCCCGAAAAATAGGTCCTCTGGATGAGAGTTGCTCCGTTTTGTGCATTGTAGGCCTTTAAATAAGTATCGTTTAAGGTATTCAGGGCGTCTTCATAGCTACTGCCTAGGCTTTCTTCTGCCTGAGCCGTAATGTCTGTTAAGTTCTGTTTGGCGTTTTGGAAAGCAGTTTCAGCGTTAGAGACGGCGGTCTGAGCTGCCTTTATTTGTTCGGCGCTGGCTCCAGCCAAAAGCTTGTTCAACTGGGCATTGTTTAAAGAAAGATTAGCTCTTGCTTCTTGAAGCTGAATTCTCAAATCGCTGGTATCCAATTTAGCCAAAACACCTCCTTTTTTTACCTGGTCGCCAACCTTGGCAGAAATACTCTCAATTCTTCCCGGATTCTTGAAACTGATGTTTATCTTATCCCCTTTCTGAATCTGTCCGGTTTCAGAAACTTCCTGAACAATAGTTCCCCTGACAACATCAGCCAAGGTATAATTTGGTTTTTCTTTTTTAAAGAAAATCTGGTAAGCGAAGAAAGCTAAAATAACAATGATTATTAGTATGATTATTTTTTTGTTCATATTGATTAATTTCAATTATTTAAAGCGGGGACGCCAGGATTCGAACCTGGAACGAGAATTTTGGAGATTCCAATGATGCCATTTCACCACGTCCCCCTCAAAATTACTTTTTTTCCTTCTGCGAAATATATCTCTAATAATTCATATTATATCAAAAAATATGAGTTTTCAAGCCCTGTCTTGACAGTTATTTACTTAATTTTTTATAAGAGTTATATTTAAATTGATATTTATATGTTTAGTCTTATTATTTTTTTTATTGTAGCCGCTGTTATTTGTGTTTTTGCTGTCATTTATGCAAGGGCCGGAAAGGTGAGACGAAAACATATCGCCGAAGCGGAAAAACGGGGGGATATAAAAGAAGCTAAAAGGTTAAGAGATATGTCCGATGACGAAGCCGCTGACGAGTTTGAAGATGAATTGTATAAATAAACTTTTATTCACAAAAGCACCTGAATGGGTGCTTTTGTTGTGTACGTCCTAAACTGACGGAGGGATTATTTCTTCCCACTCAAGAATAAAGATGCCTACTTTTTTGTTTCTTTGTGTGCTGTATGTTTTCTGCACCATTTGCAGAATTTTTTCAATCCCAACTTCTCCTCAGCCATTTTTTTTGATTTGTGAGTAAAATAATTAACTCTTTTGCATTCCTGACATTGAAGCTTAATAAAGGGTTTTTTGGTTGCCATATATATTAATTGTATATCATCTGGTTAAAATTAAAATTACAAGAGCCGAGAGCCGGATTTGAACCGGCGACCTTTTCATTACCAATGAAATGCTCTAACCAACTGAGCTATCTCGGCAGAAATGTGGGTAGGGAGGGATTCGAACCCCCGAAGGCTAGAAGCCACGACGTTTACAGCGTCGCCCATTTGGCCGCTTTGGTACCTACCCATTTTCTGATGTATTTTAGCAGAAAATATTTACTTTTCAATAATTTTCCCCTCTTTCTTGCGCCATTTTTCAATCTCTTTATGATTGCCGGAAACCAATACCTTGGGAACCTTCCATTGTTTGCCTTTTTTAGGAACAAAAACTTCAGGCCTGGTATACTGTGGATATTCAATAAATCCTTTTTCCTTGGTAATTCTTTCCTTTAATAACTGGGGTTTTCCCAGTGCGCCGGGAATCAGCCTGGTTATTGTTTCCATAACCACCATTGCCGGCAAATCACCTCCCATTAAATCGTAATCCCCTATTGATAATTCCAAATCAGCAATATGTTTAGCCACCCGCTCATCCACCCCTTCATACCTGCCGCAAATCATAATTGTTCTGTTTAATTTAGAAAGAGAATAAGCGGTTTTTTGATTAAACTTTTTACCGCGAGGAGTAAAAAGTATAATCTTTGTTTTTTTATCAGAAGATTTCCTTAAATCCTTTATTGCCTTAAATATGGGCTCCAACTTTAAAACCATGCCTAATCCCCCGCCAAACGGCCTGTCATCAACGGTCTTATGTCTGTCAAAAGCCCAGTCCCTTAAATTATGAACATTAATCTTAATAAGCTTCTTGTCCTGGGCCTTTTTAATGAAGGATTCTTTAAGGTAAGAATCAAAAATCCTGGGAAAAATGGTAATAATGTCAAAAGTAAGCATAAAAGAAAACAGCGCTATTTTAGATAATAGCACTGTTTTCCTCTTATGTAAACGATTTTTTAGAGTTTTAGCTCTTCAAGACCCCCTTTATCAAAAGAAGTCTTTTTTCCCGGAGCTCTTCCGCCAGCTGGCTCTTCGATCTTTAAATTCACTCTGGCGTGATTTTTTAGACCGACGATACGAACCAGGTTTCTGATAGCTCTGGCAGTTGATCCTTCTCGGCCGATTATCTGACCCATGTCTTCTGGGTTTACTTTCAAAGAAAGTAATACTCCCATTTCATCAACCTTGCGGTCGATTTTGACATCTTCAGGATGATCAACCAAGGCTTTCACAATATACTCAAGGAAATCTTGGTCGCTAGATGCTTTTGCCATAATCTTTCTGAATTACTGATTTTATCATTTCTAGTAGCCCGACCTTTCGGAATTCTCTCATTCGGTAAAACGGGAGAATCTGAAAAGCTACTGTGTATATTCTACTCTATTTTTATATGGTTTGTCAAGAGGTAATAAAAAAAAGGGGGCATTATTTCTGTCCTTAAGCCCCCGACGTTTTCAAAGTTGAACTATCTTTTTTATCTCTTCTTCTACCCTCCTGACCGATCTGCGGAAAGAACTTCTGCTGAAATTTCCTTGAGAAATATCATTAGCTGAAGTTTTTTCATACTGCCAACGTATTGGCGAATTTATTCCTTCAACTATAAGGATTGGACCACCGATTGTCGCTACCGGATAAACATCAATCAGATGACCATCTTGAGTCCTGATCCAGGAATGCGGATGATTGGGGAAATAATAACCATCTTCATATTTCTGCGAAAAGACTTTTGCAGTCGCTCTCGCTAAAATATGACAAGACAGTTCGATTTTTCTCTCATATTCATCAACACCAAGATCTATTTCTGGTAGCTCATTAATTACTTTGAATATTTTGTTAAATAGCTCTCTTTCCTCAGTTGAAACATGCCTAGCTGCAAACGGAATCATGATGAACCCTCCGAACTTTTATAAGTATAAATATAATATTAGGTTATGTCAATCTTAAATTATAAAAATAAAATTGGCCAAGGTTTAACCTCAACCAAATGGATTGCGTAGTTTAAAGAATTAAAGATTATTCTTTCGGAGTTTCTGAAACCGGCGCCTCTTTTTTCGGCTCTTCTTTTTTCGGCTCTTCTTTTTTCGGTTCTTCAATCGGTTTTTCCTCAATGGGCTTTTGTTCTGCCGGTGTTTCTGCTGGTTTTTCCGGTAATGGCGCTATTGGTACAGGTGTTTCGGGGGTCGGTTCAACGGTTTTTTTTGATTTTTTATAAACATCTATCTTTTTCCCTTCAATAATCTTTTCTGAAATTAATAAATTAAAAACTGTGTCGGAAGGCTTGGCTCCCATTGACATCCAGTGTTTGATTCTTTCATTCCTTAAAACCTTTTCCTTGGTTAAAGGATTGTAAAAACCAACTTCTTCCACAAAACGACCTCTTCTGGAAGCTTTCTTTTTATTGGTAACTACTATTTTGAATGAGGGTTGGTTTTTCTTGCCTACCCTGAATAAACGAATGACTAACATATTTTTACCATTTTTTAATATCTAAACCTTTTTGGGCCGCCTCTGCCTCGGCTTCCTGTTTTGAAGAACCGGAGCCCTTGGCTATTATTTCTTTACCAAGAAAAATACCGACAATAAAATGTTTTGCGTGGTCAGGCCCTGATTCTTTTAAAACCTTGTAGGTGGGGGTAATTCCCTCTCTTTCCTGGGCCTGTTCCTGGAAACAGGATTTGGCGTCCTTGTAAAGACCTTTTTTAATAATTTCCGGCAATCTTTCGATTAAATGTTTTTTAATTAATTTCTGGCAAACCTTGTATCCGGAATCAAGATAAAATGCTCCGATAAAAGCCTCTAAGGTATTGGCTAAAATGTAGTTTCTGGCTTTGCCTAATTCCTTGGTTTCTCCCTTGGAAAGTAGTAAAAAGCCGTTAAAACCCAGCTCATTGGCAACCTCAGCCAGCATTTTGGAATTTACCAAAGCAGCCCGCCAGTTGGTCAATTCCCCTTCCGGTTTCTTGGGATATTTCTCGTAAAGGTGTTCCGTCACAACCAACTCCAAAACAGCATCTCCCAAGAATTCCAGCCTCTCATTGTTGTCCAAACAGAAATCAGGATTTTCATTAATATATGAACGATGGCAAAAAGCCTGGGTCAACAGATCCTTATTTTTGAATTTAATATTCAATTTTTTCTCAATCTTGGAAAAATCCTGCATATTATTTATCTTTTTTCTTTTTTTCCCTTTCCTCCATTTGTTTGTAAACCGTACCGAGTACTCCGTTAATGAACTTGCCGGAAGACTCGCCGCCAAAAGACTTGGCCAGTTCTATTGATTCGTTTATGGCCACCTTGGAAGGAACTTCCTTTTTATCGGCAAACAATAATTCATAAAGGCCGATTCTTAAAACATTCCTGTCAACAATGGTAATCTGCTCTATCGGCCATTCCGGAGCCACCTTTTCAATGATTTTATCAATTTTTAAAATATGTTTTATCACCCCGCTGATTAATTGCCAGACAAAACTGGCGTCTTCCAGTCCCGGACCGAATTCTTTAATGTTTTTCTCAACAATTTTTTTAAGATCATGTTTTTTACCTGAAAAATCCCATTCATATAGGGACTGCATGGTAATTGAACGTGATAAATGCCTGGATGCCATATTATTACTTTTTACTAAGTTCTTCCCAGCTCAATGGTTTCTTTTCACCCACTCCTTTTTCTGCTTTCTGGGCAGCTATCTCTTTCTCTCTTTGTTTTTTCTCTTTTTTATCCAGTTTCTTCAAAACATCTATAATCTCCTTTCCCTTGTAATAGCCGCAGTTGGAACAAACAGTATGAGGTAAAACCGGCTTTCCGCATTTGGGACAAACCGTTAAACTAGCTGCTTCAAGATAAATATTACCTCTTCTCTTATTCCTTCTTGATTTGGTGTGTCGCTGTTTCGGTACGGGCATGATGTTTTATCTTAACAAAAATATTTTATTTTGCAAGCCTGACCGGTCCGAAGCTTTTCCTGTGTATTTTACAGGGTCCGTGTTTTTTCAACAGCTTGAAATGCAATTTGGTAGGATATCCTTTGTGTCTGTTAAACTTATAAAGAGGGTATTTCTTGTGGTATTTATCCATAATTCTGTCCCTGGTTACTTTTGCAATAATGCTGGCTGCAGCGCAAGATAAAACCTTTTCATCAGCCTTAATGATTGATTTTTGAGGAAGAGGTGAATTAATTTTAAAATTGCCGTCTAAGATTAAAAAATCAGGTTTTTTCTTTAATCCTTTTATGGCTTTTTTCATCGCCAGCTTTGTCGCCTCTAAAATATTAATCTTATCAATTACCTTCTCGGAAACTATACCTATCCCCCATTCTACGGCTGGATGTTTTGTTAATGTTTTGTAAAACTCTTCTCTTTTCCTTGCGCTTAGTTTTTTTGAATCTTTGATATTATCAATATTGAATTTTTTTATTTTTATTACCGCTACCCCGGCAACCACCGGTCCGGATAACGGACCCCTACCGGCTTCATCCAAACCGGCTACAAATCGAAAACCATTTTTGCGCAATTTTTTTTCTTCAGAAAAATTGGGATATCGCATTGAAGTATTTTAACAGCTAAAACAAATTATAAAAAGAGCGGGTTGTAAAACCGCTCAACTGAGGACCACCCAGGTGCTTATAATTTTAATAGACCTTCTAACCGTTAACAAAGGTAGAACAACAAACCAGGAAAAGAAATCAATATCCAGTAAAGTTACGGATTGAAAAGGCGGTCCCAGGATTTCTATAAATTTTTGTTCCAGCTTTTCACGTTTCCCTGGGGGGCCAGAAAATGAAACCTTTATAAGTGAACCATCAAGAATATAAGAAATGCTATATGTACAGTCATCATCTTCTCTTTTAACATTCTTTTTGCTTTCTATATCTTCCCTTATCTGTTTTTCATCCATATTTATCCTCCCGGTGGCTTAAATTTTTAAGACTCACCTGTGTAATTTTACCAGACCCATATTAAAAATCAAGAGGTGATAGCTTTTGCTTTTATCATTAAAATCTTGTAAAATGGTCTATTATCATGAAGTTTACTCACCTACATACCCATAGTCACTATTCCCTTTTGGATGGTCTGGCCAAGATTGACGAACTTCTTGACCGGACAAAAGAACTGGGAATGGATTCTCTTGCTTTGACTGATCATGGAAATATCTATGGGGCTGTTGAATTTTCTAAAAAAGCGGTGGAAAGAGGAATAAAACCGATTATAGGGGCGGAAATCTATCTAAGCCTGGAAAAAATGTCAGATAAAAGACCGAATATAGACGATAAAAGATACCACCTAGTTTTATTGGTAAAAAACGAAGAAGGATATAAAAATCTTACGAGGCTTTTAACCAAGGCTCATCTGGAAGGATTTTATTACAAGCCGAGAGTTGATGAAGAGTTGCTTTCTCAGTATTCCAATGGTTTGATTGCCCTTTCCTCTTGTCTGGCCGGCAAAATACCGAAATTAATCTTGGAAAAAAAGATTGCCGAGGCGGAAAAAACTGCTTTAAAATATCAGGAAATCTTCGGCAAAGGAAATTTCTATTTGGAAATTCAAAATCATCCCAACTCCCCTGACCAGAAGCTTGTTAATAAAGAAATGGTCGGGATTGCCAAAAAATATGATATTCCCTTGGTAGCCACCAATGACATTCATTATTTGAAGCCGGAAGACGCCGAAGCCCAAGACATCCTGATGCTGATTAATACCGGCTCAAACCCGAACGACCCAGAAAGGTTAACTTTAAAAGCAGATGATTTTTCAATGAAAACGCCGGAACAAATGATTGAGGATTTCAAAGATGTTCCGGAAGCAATAGAAAACACCCAAAAAATTGTTGAAAACTGCAACTTCAAATTTGAATTGGGCAAGATCAAGCTTCCGAAATTCGACGTTCCCACCAAACAGACTCCCGACGAATATCTGGAAGATCTTTGCTATCAAGGATTAAAAAAACGCTTTGGAGAAAAACCTGGCCAGGAAGTTTTAGACAGGTTGAATTACGAACTTTCAGTTATAAAGCAAACTGGCTTTGCACCATATTTTCTAATCGTCCAGGATTTCGTCAATTGGGCAAAAAACAACAGAATTGTGGTTGGTCCGGGCAGGGGTTCGGTCGGGGGCTCCTTAATAGCTTTTTTATTAAACATTACCAATGTTGACCCCCTAAAATACAATCTTTTGTTTGAAAGATTTTTAAATCCGGAAAGAATATCTCTCCCTGACATTGACCTTGATTTTACCGACAGAAGAAGAGACGAGGTCATTCATTACGTTGCCCAAAAATACGGCAGAGACAAGGTAGCCCAGATCATTACCTTCGGAACAATGGCAGCCAGGGCTGTTATTAGAGACGTGGGAAGGGCTTTGGGCTATACATATAGCTATTGCGACCGGATTGCCAAGATGATTCCTTTTGGAATGTCTTTGGATGACACTATAAAAAGAATCGCAGAATTTCGCAATCTTTATGAAGAAGATCCTCAAGCAAGAAAATTGATTGATTTTGCCAAGAAATTAGAAGGCGTTGCCAGACACGCTTCCACCCATGCCTGCGGAGTGGTAATTTCCAGTTCCTCTTTAAATGACATTGTCCCCCTTCAGCACCCGACCCAGGATGATGAGACAATTGTCACCCAATATGAAATGCATTCCATTGAAGACCTCGGTCTTTTGAAAATGGACTTTCTGGGATTAAAAAACCTGACAATTATTGAAGATACCTTGGCCAGGATTTATAAGGTACAGGGTTTTAATCTTGATTTGGAAAAAATCCCTGTAGATGATAAAAAAACTTACCGATTGTTGCAAAAAGGAGAAACAATATCCGTGTTCCAATTAGAAAGCGACGGTATGCGGCGTTATTTAAAACAATTAAAACCAACCGATTTTGAAGACATTATTGCCATGGTTGCTCTTTACAGACCAGGCCCAATGCAGTTCATTCCAGATTATATTGCCGGAAAAAACAAAAAGAAAAATGTTGAATATCTGCATCCCAAGCTTAAACCGATTTTGGAAAGCACCTACGGAATAGCGGTTTATCAGGAACAAGTTATGAGAATAGCCAGGGATTTAGCCGGTTTTTCCCTTTCCGAGGCCGACGTATTAAGAAAAGCAATTGGAAAGAAGATAAAGAAATTATTAATGGCTCAGAAAGAAAAGTTTATTGAAGGAATGAAGAAAAACCAGATAGACGAGAATATTGCAACCCAAATCTGGTACTGGATTGAACCCTTTGCCAGTTATTCTTTTAATAGGTCACATGCCGCTGCCTATGCCATGATCGCCTATCAGACCGCCTATTTAAAAGCTCATTTCCCAGTTGAGTTTATGGCTGCTGTTCTTACCTCAGAAAGAAATGATATTGACCGAATTTCCGTTTTAATAACCGAGTGTAAAAAAATGGTAATTGAAGTTTTGCCGCCGGATATTAATGAAAGCTTCAATTATTTTGGGGTGGTTCCCAAAAAGAATCAAATAAGATTCGGTTTGTCAGCAATTAAAAATGTGGGCTCCGGAATCGTAGAAACCATTGTCGAAGAAAGAAAAATGAACGGTCCATATACTTCAATTGATGATTTCGTTTCCAGAATCAGCTCTAAAGATTTGAATAAAAAGTCTCTGGAAAGCTTAATTAAAGCAGGGGCTTTTGATAAAATAGCGGAAAGAAATCAGCTTTTGACTAACCTGGAAAAACTTCTGGATTCCTCCAGGGAAAATCAGAAAATAAAGACAAACGGTCAGAGAGGACTTTTTGAGGGAATGGATTTTAATAATAAAATAAAGATGAAGAATACTGTTCCGGCCAGCGATAAAGAAAAACTGGCCTGGGAAAAAGAATTGCTGGGACTGTTTATAAGCAGCCATCCATTAAATAATTTCAGAAAAGTTCTGGAAACAAAAACGACAGCCATAGCCAATCTGGCCAAAAACAATCAGGGAAGAAATGTTAGAATAAGAGTTGGAGGGATTATTTCTAAAATCAAAAAAATAATAACCAGAACCGGAAGGCCGATGCTTTTCATTAATCTGGAAGATTTAAGCGAAAAAGTTGAGGTTGTTGTTTTCCCGGGACTAGTGGAAAGGAATCCAGCTGTATTCCAGGAAAACAAGATTGTCATGGTTTCCGGAAGAATTGATTCAAAAGACGGTGTTCCTAAAATAATTTGCGAAGAAATAGAAGAAATAGTAGAATCTTAGAATAAGTGCAATTATGAAAATAGATACTGTTCGTCATTCACTCGCTCATTTAATGGCTTATGCGGTTCAGGAATTATATCCTGACGTTCGTTTTGGCATTGGTCCGACAATCGAAAACGGCTTTTATTATGATTTTGATTTAACAGAAAGACCAACGCTAGAAGATCTGCCGAAAATTGAGAAAAAAATGAAAGAATTAATCAAGCAAAATCTTTCCTTTACTAAAGAATCTGTTTCCAAAGAAGAGGCTAAAGAATTATTTGAAAATCAGCCATATAAGCTAGAACTAATTGAAGAATTGCCCGAGAAAAATGTCACCATCTATAAAGTGGGAGATTTTACGGATTTTTGCAAAGGACCCCACCTTAAATCGACCAAAGAAATTCCTCTGGATGGTTTTAAATTGACAAAGGTTGCTGGTGCTTATTGGAGAGGATTTGAGAGAAATCCTATGTTGACTAGGATATATGGCATGGCTTTTCAAAGCAAAAAGGAAATAGATCAATACTTATTAAAAGAAGCTGAGGCAGAAAAAAGAGATCATAGGATTTTAGGAGAAAAACTAGAATTATTTCTGTCTGATGAAGAAGTTGGAGCTGGTCTTCCTCTTTGGGCGCCCAAAGGAGCTGTTTTAAGAAAAACCATTGAGGATTATTTATATCGGGAACTGATTTCTCAAGGTTATGAATTCCTGATCACGCCGCATATAGGGAAGATAGATCTCTGGAAAACATCGGGCCACTGGGATTTTTACAGGGAAAATATCTACTCCCCCATTGATATTGAGGAAGAAAAATATATCCTCAGACCAATGAATTGTCCTTTTCATATTAAGGTTTTTAAATCAAAAATACGTTCCTATCGTGACCTTCCCAAAAAATTTGCTGAGTTTGGAACAGTCTATCGTTATGAAAGATCAGGAACCCTGCATGGCTTAACAAGAGTCAGAGGGTTTACCCAGGATGATGCCCATATCTGGTGCACGGCTGACCAGTTAACCAAAGAGGTAGAAAAACTCTTAAAGCATGGTTTTAAAATTCTTAAAGCTTTTGGTTTTAAAGATTATGCCATTTATCTCTCCACCAAGCCGGAAAAATACGTCGGTAATCCTAAAAACTGGGAGAAGGCAACTAATGTCTTAAAGTATTGTTTAGGAAAGTTAAAGCTGAAATATCAGATTGACCCAGGCGGTGGAGTCTTCTACGGACCTAAAATCGATATTAAAATCAAAGATTCTCTGGAAAGAGAATGGCAATGCACTACTGTTCAGGTTGATTTCAATCTGCCGGAAAAATTCAATGTGTCGTATATAAACCAAAAGGGTAAAAAAGAAAGACCATATATGATTCATCGGGCTCTGATTGGTTCATTTGAAAGATTTATCGGTGTTTTAATAGAGCACTATGCTGGTTCTTTTCCCTTCTGGCTGAGTCCAGAACAGCTTTGGGTAATTCCTATTGGCTCTGCTCACCAGAAATATGCGGAAAAGGTCTTGGAATCATTAAAAGGGGCCGGACTACGCTGCAAATTAAAAGATGAAAACGAGACAGTTTCGAAAAAAATAAGGGAAGGAGAAATCCAAAAAATCCCCTATCTTCTGGTTGTGGGAGACAAAGAAAAGAAAAATCAAACTATAAGAGTGAGGGAAAGAGGAAAAGGAGATATTGGAGAAATAAAATTAAGTAATTTTTTAAAAAAGGTCGAGAAAATAAACAACAAATAAGCATGAATAAATCAATTAAAATTGCTATTGCCATATTATTTCTTTCATTTTCTTTGGCCGGAATCGTTTACGCCCAAGAAGTTACACCAACCGTAACAGCTAACGAAGCAGTTAGCCAGGATGAAAATATTCAAGCTGCAAACTTGGGGATTTCCGAACCAACAGTTCTACCCAACAATCCCCTATACTTTCTCAAAACCCTGGGCAGGAACATCCAAAGCATTTTAACTTTAGATTCGGTAAAAAAAGCTGAGCTTAAGGAAAAATTCGCCAATGAGAAATTAATAGAGGCTAAAAAATTAATCGAAACCGGGGCAAACAAACAAACAATCGAAAAAGTAATCAATAATTACCAACAGGAAATGACCCAGGTCCAGAAGATGGTTGAAAAAATAAAGGGAACAGCTGAAACAAATCCCGAAGCAGGAAAATTCTTGGATAAATTCATCCAGCAGCAAACTCTTCAACAGCAAATTCTCCAAAAATTAGAAACTCAAGTTCCAACGTCAACGCTTGAGAAAATAAAAGAAGCGAGAGAACAACATTTAGAAAAATTTGCCCAGGTGATGACCAAATTGGAGGATAAGGCAAAAATCCAAGAAAGACTGGAAAAAAATATGGAAGAAGTAAAAGGAAGCAACTTCAATGATTTCAAGAATCTGGAGGTTTTAAAGAGCCTGGAAACAAAAGTATCAACAACGGTAAAAGAAGCAATTCAAAAAGCCCAGGAAACTTCTTTGAACAGGCTGCAGGAAAAATTAGGAGCAATGAGCCCGGAAGAACAGGAAAAATTTAAGGAATACCTGGATAAGATAGGCGGGGACAAAGAAAAGCAGATGGAAATATTGCAAAACCTGAAAACAACCGTAAATTCTGCCACCGCTACAGCCAAAATATTGAAGTTAAAGGAAAAATTAGAACAAACGGAGACAAAAATTATTCAGAAGATTGAAAGTAAATTAGAAAAAGCCAACTGCCCCCCTTGGGTAGCGCCAACAGAAGGATTCTGCAAAGAAGGAAAGACATATATACCTAAAGACCCGAGCACTGGCTGTCCTCTGCCTCCCAAATGTATCATGCCAGCAGAAACAAACATTTCTAAACTCCAGATAGCTCCCGGAATCGCTGCCTGCATTACCTTGTGGGATCCGGTTTGCGGAAAGAACGGAAAAACCTACAGTAATTCCTGTTATGCTAAAAATGCCGGGGTAGAAATAGACCATACGGGACCCTGTATGAAAAGCACTGAATCAGCGATAGAATGTAATCTTTTATGGTGGTTTGACAAAGAACACAATTACTGCCAACAAAAGAAATTCTGCGGAGCATTTATGTATTTAGGATTACATACCTTCAAGACTCAAGAAGAATGCCAGTCTTTTCTTAAAACCGTCCCTCCCCAACAAAGTATTACTCCTCAAAATACCGCGCCAATAAATACCGCTCCAACCCAGTAGTTTTTACTATTTGAAGGAAGGAAAACAGCCTTGAATTGGCTGTTTTTCTGTTTTAAGATTAGGAATATGCATAAATATCATATTATAACCTATGGCTGTCAGGCCAATAAGTCAAACAGTGAAAGAATTGCCACCATACTGGACAAAAAAGGATACAAGGCTGCCCGAAATGCCAAGCAGGCTGATTTGGTTATCATTAATATGTGTTCGGTAAGGCAGAATGCTGTTGACCGGGCTTACGGCAGAATTAGAAGTTTAAATGATAAGAAGGTTATTCTTACCGGATGCATTTTAAAAGAAGACAGGGAAGAATTTAAAAAAGAAGCAGAAATTGTTGATTTTAAGGATTTATTCAGAATAAAACCAAAAATTAAATATCCTGACGGCTTTGTTCCTATTATGGAGGGCTGCGACAATTTTTGCGCCTATTGTGTTGTTCCTTTTACCAGAGGAAGAGAATATTACCGAAAAGAAAAAGAAATAATTAAAGAAGTTAAAAGTTTGATTAAGAAAGGTCTTAAACATATAACTCTTTTGGGTCAGAGTATTGCCAGTTATCCTAATTTTCCCAAACTACTAAAGAAGATAGATAAAATTCCCGGTAATTTCCAGGTATTCTTTTTAACGAGCCACCCCAGAGACTTTTCAGATGAATTAATAAAAGTTATTAAAGAATCAAAGAAAATCAAGAAATACATTCATCTTCCCGTCCAATCAGGAGATAATGAAGTTTTAAGAAAAATGAAAAGGAATTATACCAGAGAACAGTATTTAAAACTTATTAAAAAAATTAAAAAAGAAATTCCCGATATTGAAATATCTACCGATGTCATTGTCGGTTTTCCCGGAGAAACAAAAAAACATTTCCAGAATACGCTAGATTTATTCAAAAAGGCTGATTTCTCCAATGCCTATATCGCCTGCTATTCTCCCAGACCCAATACAGCCGCTTTCCGCTTAAAAGATAACATTCCTTCTGAAAAAAAAGAAAGAAGAGCAACAATCTTAAGAAATCTTTTTAAAAAAATGAAAAAATCGAAACTCATTGTTATCCTCGGACCAACTGCTTCTGGAAAATCAGAGATGGCTTTAAGGTTAGCTAAAAAATTTAAAGGAGAAATAATCTCAGCTGATTCAAGGCAGATATATAAGGAAATGAATATAGGGACAGCAAAACTAAAAAATAATCAGAAAATTGTTCATTATTTGATTGATATCAAAAAACCTAACCAAGAATTTAATGTTGCTCTTTTTAAAAAATCAGCCATAAAAATCATTAAAGACATTCAAAGACGAGGAAAAACGCCATTTTTGGTTGGTGGTACTGGTCTATATATCAAATCAATAGTTGATAATCTCAACTTCCCTACCGCTACCCCTCAATTAAAATTAAGGGAAAAATTAGAAAAAAAATCGTTAAAAGAACTTTTTAAGATTTACAATAAACTTGATTCAAAAGGGGCTAAATTTATTGATAAAGAAAATAAAAGAAGATTAATAAGGGCAATAGAGGTTTGTAAGATTACGGGCAAACCCTTCTGGGAACAAAGAAAAAAAGAAGAACCTGTTTTTGAAGTCCTCCAAATTGGAATAAAACTGCCGAAGAAAATATTAAAAAAGAATATTGAAAAAAGAGTAGAAAAAATGTTTAAAGACGGCTTAGAAAAAGAAGTAAGAGGTTTAGTAAAAAAATATGGCTGGATTCCCCCGCTCCAGACTATTGGTTATCAGGAATGGAAAGAATTTTTTGAAGATAAAATCAACGAAGAAGAAGTTAAAAAATTAATTATCCAGCACACTAATAAATTTGCCAAGCGCCAAATGACCTGGTTTAAAAGAGATATAAGAATTCACTGGATTAAAAATCAGAAAGAAACTGAAAAACTAGTAAGAAATTTTTTAAAATAAAAATTGGGAAGTCTACGCTTCCCTTTTTTAGGAGTGAAATTGATTTTTTTAACGGCGATGTAGCAAGGCTTTTTAAAGTGTTCTCCTTTCTCAACAATAGTATACCCCCTCTCCTCTAATTTAACAGGAGAAGAAATCATATCATCAGGAATAATTGCAATTATTTTCATTAAAGCACTCCTTTTGTGCTCTTTTTATTATACGCTTTATTTTTTATTTTTCAATACTTCGTTTAATACTTTATTAATTATCTCAGGATTTGCCTTCCCTTTGCTCTGAGCCATAATTTGACCAACTAAAAAATGAAAAGCATTTTCTTTTCCTTTTTTAAAATCTTCAACTGCTTTTGGATTTTTTAAAATTACTTCTTCTATTATTTTCTCTATCTCCCCCTGATCGTCAATCTGAATCCAGCCCTTCTCCTCAATGATATTAGAAGGATCAGCTCCGCTTTTGTACATTTCCGCCAAAACCATCTTGGCAATCTTGCTTGATATCTTTCCTTCGTAAATCAGGGTAACATATTCAGCAAAATTCTCCGGAGTGATTATAAAATTTTTATCGTCGATCTTGTCCCCTGCCAATAATCCTTGGAGGTCGGTAATAAGATAATTGGTACAAAACCTAGCTACTTTGAAAAAATCTTTTTCTTTTATCCCCTCTTCTTTCAGCCAATCGGAAAACTCTGACATTACTTTTTCAAAATATTCCCCAAATTGCCTGTTTTGAACAAAAATTTCACTGCTTTTTTCATCTATCCCGTATTCCTTTTTAAAACGCTCTCTTTTTTTCTGGGGAAGTTCTGGAATCTCAGCTTCTATCATATTAACAGCTTCTTTTGTTTTAAAATGATGAACCGGTAAATCCGGCTCGGGAAAGTATCTATAATCCTGGGCTTCTTCTTTTTCTCTCTGGGAAACGGTTACTCCCTTAAGATCATCCCAGCCCCGCGTCTCCTGAATAATCTTTTTGCCTGATTCTAAAATCTCTGTCTGCCTTTTAATTTCATACTCAACTCCTTTTTCCACCGAACGGAAAGAATTCAAATTTTTAATTTCTACCTTGGTTCCCAATTCTTTTTCCCCTTTGTTAAGAGAAATATTCACTTCTACCCTCATCTGACCCTTTTCCATATCTGCATCAGAAACACCAAGGTATCTCAACATCATTTGTAATTCCTCAGCAAACCTTCTGGCTTCCTGGGCTGAATTAATATCAGGCTCGGTGACTAGCTCCATTAAAGGAACTCCAGCCCGATTAAAATCAACTAAAGAGTGGTCAGCACCTGAAGGATGAATTAGTTTGCCGGTGTCTTCCTCCAAATGCACCCTGGTAATTCCTATCCTTTTCCCGTCCATTTCCAAATAACCCTTAACACAAAAGGGTTGGTCGTACTGACTGATTTGATAACCCTTTGGCAAATCAGGGTAAAAATAGTTTTTCCTGTCAAACTTAGAATATTCAGGAATAGTACAATTTAACGCCAATCCGGTTTTTATCACTTTTTTCACCGCTTCTCTGTTAATTACCGGGAGGGTTCCAGGATGACCCATACAAATCGGGCAAACATTAACATTGGGCTTGGTCTCATTAGGATCATTCAAACAATCGCAAAACATCTTGGTCTTTGTATTTAATTCAACATGAATCTCCAAACCAATTGTTGTTTTATAAGGCATATTGTCTTATTGCTTCTCTTATAATTTCCACCCCTGAACTTGTTCCAATTATATCGGCCCCGGCACTAACCATTACTTTAACGTCTCTTAAGGTCTTAATGTTACCTGAAGCCTTGATTAAAAGACCGGGCGCGGCACTTCTCATAATTTTCAAATGCCTGGCTTTTTCTTCAAGCTCCCTGTTTTCCAAAGGATCTTTGGCCGTGGCGGTTTTAACGCAAATAGCACCAGCTTTTTTAACAATTTCTGATGCTTTCTGAATTTCTTCATACGTTAAATATCCTGAACCGATAATGACTTTGGTTGGTAAAATCCGACAAATTTCCTTTAAGTCTTTTAAAATTTTATCCCATTTTTCGTGTTTTATATCGATTAACGACATAACCACATCGTTTTCATCAGCTCCGTCTCCTTTAGCCTTTTTACAGGCTATTAATCGTTCTCTGTGCGAACTATCACCTATTGGCGCATCAATTAAACAAATGGTTTTGATATCGGTTCCTTTTAATTGTTCTTTGACCAATTTTACCCACTGAGGGTTTACGCAAACGCCCCTGAAACCGTATTGAACGGCTTCCTGACAGGTCTTGATGATATCTTTGGCCTTGGCTTCAGACCTGATATTTGTCTGGTCAATTATATTATTTATTTTTGGCTTAAACATTATTTTCATTATCTTTACTATACCTTATTTGCCTCAAAGAAAAAAGCCCGAATATTTCAGGCTTTTTCCTTCTATTAAATGAGATTACAGATTAAATTTCTTTCTGACCTCCTCATACATGTCTTTATATATCTGCATACTGACCGAAAAATGGGTGTATGTTCCGATTCCAACGCCAATCTGGTCGGCCATATATTTTTGTAAATTCGTAAAGGCGTAGGCGTTCTCCGGCCAGGCGTTATACAAGTCATTGGTCTTCATTATAACGAACATATGGAGCTTATCATCAACCAGTTGAGGGTAAGCCAATACCAGACAGGGTGAAGAAGTGTTATCTCTTTTCGGTCCAAACTTCATCAGGTCCCGATAAGGAATCCAGGTGTGAAGAACCACGGTTCTTCTGGTGGGATCTTTCTTTAAAATATTAATGGCTTTTTCCACCTGATCAATACGCTCAACAACGCACTTCCCATCAGGAGAAATTTTTCTTACCTCTGCCTCAAGTTCGGCAGCGGAATCGGTCACGCTTGGCAGAAAAGCCCTGACTTTACAATCGGGATAACAACGCAATCTAGAATAATATGTGTAATCAAAACTATTTTCATTGGCTTTATCGCTTCCAAAAATAAATTTCTTGGAATAATCATCAGCCTGCTCCCGTTTAGCGCCAGCTTTAGAGCTTATTCTGGGCTCGGAAAATGGCTCGGAAACCTTAATAATTAAAGGCATGTCCTTGGTTTCCGTCTTATATTCCGGCGCCTCAACGTAGCGGTCGTGACCCTCCTTCATCATTAAAATACAGGCCTTTTCCCAGGCCTCGCCTAAATTTTTTGCTTCGATTATTTTTGTTTCGTACATGATTTATTATTTATTATTTTTAGTCAAAAAAACTATACTGGTCGACGTTTTTTTTATTTAATTCATTATTATAAAGTTCTAATTCTTTATCTTGTTCGTAATTTAAACTATTCTTAAGAGAAAATTCTGCTTTTTCGAGTTCTCTTCCTAAATACATCAAGTGTTCTAGTTTTTGTTCAAACTCTCCGACTAAATTCATTTTAGCCACCGTATCGCAAACCTCTTTGGCACTACTACCCACAATCCTCTTGTTAATTTTTCCGTTCTGATAATGTTCAGTTATGATTTTTTTTCTTGAATTATCAATGCTTATAAGAAAATATCCACTGGGATCCTGAACCCAGCCCGCTTCAACGGCATCAGTCTCTGGAAAACTCTGAATCTTAATTTCTTTTGCCTTAAACTCAGAGGGTTTTGTATTTAAAATTTCATCTATAACCTTTTCTATTTTTAGGGCATCGGTTTCCCCTATTAGGTTTATAGGGATTATCTGTTCTCTGAATCTATCAACTAATTCTTTGTTAATGTTTCTTAAATAAGGCATGTTGCCCTTGGCGCCGATAATCCTTCCGTCTTCGGCAACTCCGTTTTCTTTTATGCTCTCTATGGCCTGAGCAACAAAGTGTCCTTTTGACTCCCTTCCGCAAAGAACCAGATACCTAATATTGGGATTGGAAACCATATTCTGGATTATTTTTTCAATTCCGATGTTTTCCGTAACGCACTTTCCGACAATCGCCACTTTATTTAAATCAAACTTTATCTCATCAATGCTGGCATTAGTGCAAACGGCAATCGGAGAATTTTTATTACCTATTTGATATCTTCCTTCTATTAGTGGCCAATTTTCTAAGCTCATTTTTTCTCAAGCTTACTTTCTTCTGGAGACTTGGCTCCTAAATATTTTGCTCCTTTCTTTTTGTAATAAGGGATCCTGGAGGGCGAGGAAAGCGTCTCAAAAACCAACTGACAGATTCTCATTCCCGGGTACAAAAGCACTGGCAGCATTCCGATGTTCTCCATCTCCAGATTAATTTTTCCCTGAAAACCGGGGTCAACGTGACCAGCGGTTGAATGAATAACTATTCCCATTCGTCCGACACTTGACCTTCCATCAACCCTGGCGCTAATGTCATCGGGTAAGAAAACTTCTTCTATGGTTATACCCAGTACAAATTGATGGGGCTGAAAAACGAAAGGTTCATTCCCTTTGATTTTCACTAATTGAGTTATATTCTGAAAGGTCTTTGGGTCTCTGGTATCAATAAATGGTTTTTTCATGTGGTCAAAAATTCGGAATTCATTTCCCAGCCTTAAGTCTAAAGAGGCCGAACCAAGCTGCTTTTTCAGGTTAGGCATTGGCTTTATCTTAATCCTGGCTGTTTTAATGTATTTTTCTATATCGCGGTCAGATAGAATCATAAATTTTTTTACTTTTAAAAATTATTAATTTGATAACAAAATAATTATTTTTCAATTTCAATTCCCAGACTCCTGGCGGTGCCTTCGATTATTTTCATTGCCTGTTCAAAGTTATCGGTGTTCAAATCAGGCATTTTCTTTTCGGCAATCTCTTTAAGCTGGACTTTGGTGATTTTTCCAACCTTGGCCTTGTTGGGCGTTCCCGACCCCTTTTCAATTCCCGCTGCTTTTTTGAGTAATTCAGCAGCCGGAGGTTGTTTTAAAATAAAATTAAAAGTCCTGTCCTCAAAAATTGTAATTTCTACGGGAATAATAAAGCCCTGGCTGTTCTTGGTTGCATCATTGAATTTCTGACAGAAATCAGAAAGATTAATGCCGTGAGGAGCCAGGACCTGACCCACCGGAGGAGCAGGAGTTGCTTTTCCGGCCGGAATCTGAATTTTAACAATAGCTTTAATCTTTTTCATGAATATATATTATTCTATACCTTCTTAATTTGCAAGGAGTCCAGCTCAACCGGAGTGTCCCGACCAAACATATTGACCAAAACCTTAACCTTTCCCCTTTCCTCATCAACTTCAGAAACCTTGCCGTCAAAATCCTTAAAAGGACCGTCGGTAATCTTTACCAAATCCCCTTTCTTAACCTCAATTTTATACTGGGGCTCTTCTGCGCCGGTTCTCTTTTTCAAGCTCTCAATTTCTTTAAGGGAAACCGGAACAGGAGTGGTCCCTGCTCCGACAAAACCAGTGACATTTGGCGTATTCCTGACCACATACCAGGAATCGTCAGTTACCACCATTTCCACCAGTACATAGCCCGGATAAATCTTTTCTTCCACTACCCTTCTCTTGCCGTTCTTAATTTTAATCTTTTTCTCTTTGGGGACCAGCACGTTAAAAATTTTGTCTTCCATACCCAAAGACTCAATTCTCTGTTTCAAGCTCTTAGCTACGGCGTCTTCGTAGCCGGAGTAAGTATGCAAAACATACCAATTTCTTTCTTGGGGTATTTGTTGTTTAGGCATTGTTTTTAAAAATTATCTTAATAAAAGTCTGTTGAGAAAAAGGGAGAACAAGAAATCAAGGCCTCCCAAATAAATTGCGACCGCAACTGAAACCCCAATAACAATTAAGGTGTATTGGATGGTTTCTTCTTTTGAAGGCCAGTTAACTTTTTTCATTTCCAACCTGACCTCTTTAAGAAAGGTTGTGATTTTATTTGGAATTGATTTTAAATCCATGTTTTTTAAAAAGCCCTTCCCGGGCTTTCCGGATTCATATTATCAAAAAACCGCTATATGTCAAGATTCCTCACTTTCTTGGCATGGGTCTGGATGAATTTTTTACGGGGCAAGACCTCGTCTCCCATCAGAGTATCAAAAATCCGATCAGCCTCCTTAACATCATCAACGTTTACCTTGAGAAGAACTCTTTTTGCCGGATCCATGGTGGTGACCCAGAGCTCTTCCGGATTCATCTCTCCCAAACCTTTGTATCTTTGGATGGCAACCCCGCTGATTTTTTCCTCCCCTTCTCCATCCTTAGTTCTTTTTATTTTAGGAGAAGACCTTTTTATCGCTGATATAATCTTATCTTTTTCTTCTTCGGTATATGCATACTGAAGCTGCTTTCCCGTCTGTATTTTGTATAAAGGGGGCTGGGCAATGTATAAATGGCCATTTTCAATTATTTTAGGGAAATGACGGTAAAAAAGGGTTAAAAGCAAGGTCCTGATATGGGCTCCGTCCACATCAGCATCGCTCATTATGACAATCCTATGATACCTTAACTTTTCCAAATTAAAGTCCTCGGCAATGGCTGTACCTAAAGCAATAATCAGGGATTTAATTTCTTTTGACTCCAAAATCTTATCCAGCCTTGCCCTTTCAACGTTTAAAATTTTCCCTCTAAGAGGCAGGATGGCCTGAAAATGTCGATCGCGCGCTTGCCTTCCGCTTCCTCCGGCACTCTCTCCTTCAACAATGTATAGTTCTGATTCTTCCGGCTTATTAGAAGAACAATCAGCTAATTTCCCAGGTAAAGCCAGACCTTCTAAAATTCCTTTTCTTAAAACAGTTTCTCTGGCTGCCTTAGCCGCTTTACGGGCCTTGGCAGATAAAATACATTTTTCAATAATTGCCCTGGCATCCTGAGGATTTCTTTCCAAAAAATCAGCCAGGGTCTCGGAAACCACTGATTCCACTGCTATCTTTACTTCTGGATTGCCCAATTTTGCCTTAGTTTGACCTTCGAACTGGGGTTCTCTGATTTTTACCGAAACAACACCAGTAAAACCTTCCCTAACATCCTCGCCGCTTAAATTATCTTCTTTTTCTTTTAAAAGCCCGTTCTTTTTGGCATAATCGTTAAATCCTCGAGTTAGGGCGGTTCTAAACCCGGTTAAATGAGTGCCTCCTTCACCGGTGTAGATATTATTGGCAAAGCTTTCTTCAAAATATTCATACTCTTCGGTAAATTGAAAAGCTGCCTCAACCACTGCTCCATTTTTTTCTCCGTAGCCGTAAAAAATATTTGGCTGGCGCACGGGCAAACCCCTGGTCAGATATTTAACGTAAGAAGCCAAACCGCCTTCAAAATAGAAAGTATAGGGTTTTTCCGGCTTCTCTCTCTGGTCAATTATATTAATCCTTACCTTTCTGGTTAAATAGGCCTGCTGCCTTAGATGACTTAAGATCTTTTTCAAATCAAACTTGATTTCACTGAATATCTCCGGGTCTGGCTCAAAACAAACAGTTGTCCCTCTTTGTCTGCACTTTCCGTCTTTTTTAACCGCTGTTTTGGGTTTGCCTCTGGCATATTCCTGGGTGTATCTTATTCCGTCCCGGCAAACCTCAGCCGTCATTTCCTTGGATAAAGCACAAACCACCGACACTCCAACTCCGTGAAGACCACCAGCCACCTGATAGGCCTTACCGCCAAACTTGGCTCCGGCATGCAGAGTAGTCATTACGGTCTCCAAAGCTGACTTCTTTGTTTGAGGATGTTTGTCAACCGGAATTCCCCTGCCATCATCAATGGTCTTTACCTTGTTGCCCGGCAAAAGAACAACGTCTATGTTCTTGGCATAACCAGCCATGGCTTCGTCTAATGAATTATGAATTATAATTGGCGAAAATCCGCCTATAAAGTTTTCCCCGTTAGGAACAGAGATATCATAAACCCACGGATGGTTATACTCTATCTTTTTAATTTCTCTCACTTTTAATATTCCTAAATCAGAATTCAAAAATTTTAACGCACCCTGTTTTAAACTTATTTTTTCTCTTTCCAATAAAGCTAAAACCTTATTGTGAGAAATACCCAATTGGCCATTATTTCTTTGACCAACCGTCGGCTGATCCATACACTTTTCAATCACTTGATCAAAAGGAAGATAATTTAAATAAGAAGAATTAGTGTTCCAATAAAAATCAAGTGAGTAAGAAATTTTTTGAGACTTAATTTCCCGTATTTTTTCTTTTCCTTTGTAAATTATTTTAATAAACCTTTTTTCTTCATTTCCTTTTCTTTCCCCGTAAGAATAGGTTTTATTTAAAGAAGAAAAAAGATAGGAAAGCGTAGCGATAAGATACTTACTTTTAGCTGTGGCATTAAACTTCCTTCTTTCTTCTTCTGAAGGAACACTATTTTTAATCAAATGGTTGATCCAAACCTTGGTCGGATAGCCGTCGCCAGACAGGAAAGCTATTAAATATCTTTCCCTTAATTTTTTGTCTAAATTAAATATTAAATCCGGGACTTTCTTATTAGAACTGTTTTCCCCAGTTTTAATAATTTCTTTAAAAATCAGGGTTGTTAAATAGGAATCAATGGCAATTGTCCTGGCGGTTTCATGGACATAATGATGTTTTACATCAAAGTTAAAAACCTTTTGAATTAGAGAAAGAGTATAATCAATCAATTCCGTCTCGTGAGCACCCAAGCTTAATACAATCCGATTGGCAATTTTTTTGTTTTTTACTATTGAACCTTCTGCTGCAAAAATACCCAAAAGCTCAATTAGTTCTTTGGTAATCTGTAGTTTATATGAAATCCGCCATTTATCGCTTCTTCTGTTCCCTAGGAGAGGATTTTCATCCTTAATTTTCTTTAAGTCTTTATCTTTTAATTTTCTGATTAAATTAAAGGGCAGATAATTGTATCTCAAATAATCCTGCCAGATATTAGCCCTATGCCTTGATTTATTGTATTGAGGAAGTTGGGATTTAATTTCTAAAGCTAATTCTGAATCAGCTTTTAAGAGGTTATCGAGATTATATATGTTTATTCTCTCAGTTTTTTCCGGAGATAGCTGTAAAAGCTCGTTAATCAAATCAATCGTCTCAACCGAATTTTCGTTTTCCGGCCAGATCTTTGGCACCATAACCGGGATGCCGATTTTTAAATCAGCGCCTTTAATAGGTAAAACCTCCCCGTTTTTAAGTGTGAATAAAGAATGATATGGGGTGATTTCTATTTTTCTGCCGTTTTGAAGGGTAACCTCATAAATATCGCTGTTTACTTTATGGCGAATCAAAGAAAAAATTGGCTGGAATTTCAGCTTTAAATTGGAGGGATTAAAAGATAATGCTTCCATCTCAAAACCCTTTCTAAAAAATTCCATTTCCCCGTCTGTTGATTTATCAATCAAACTGGAATTGTTTTCAAAAAGTTCGTCTATTGTCTCCCCTATCTTTCTTATTTGGATTTTCCCCTTGTCTTTTATCATTATGGGCGTCTGGTAAGTAACGGAGTTATCAACACACTCCCAGATTAAATGATGCAAACCTTCAGAACCGGTTGTTCCAATATACATTCCCGGTCTTTTCCTGACCGGTTCAAGTCCTTCCAGAACATAAATATCCTTTGCGTCGTAACTTGAATCTTTTTGAGATTTTGTTTTTTCTTTAGCCATATTATTGAGCTTATTTTTGACCTATTTTTATATTTTTACCTTACCGAAAACAAGATTTTCTGAGCTTATTATACCTTAAAATAAAGCTAAATTCAAACCAAAAACTGGGGAAAACTCAAAGAAAAAAGCCCAATTTTGACTATTGTTGGGCCGTTTAAAATATATGATTTATTTATTTCTGGTCAGTTGTGCCCAGTTTTTCTTTGGCCGAAGACGCGGAGAACCAACCCTGCAAAGAGGGCAATCTGCTGGATTCCAGTTCTTGATTTCCCTTTCAATCAGAGCAACCACTTTCAAATCACCGTATTTCACAGAAAGCGTTTCCGGACGGTGAACTAATGCTCCGATAACAGGAACGAAATTTACCGCTTCAGAATTCCCTTCCTGAATTGCTCGTCGGACTTCATGGAAGGTCCCGCTCGTGGTGATCAGTTCCTCCACCTGTAAGACAACTGAACCCTCTGGAATAGTTATCCTCTGCCAGAGCATCTTCTTTCCCTTCGGATCAGACGGGTCTTTTTCGGTGAACATGAACTTTGCTCCAACCGCCTTGGCCACTTCGTGGCCGAATGTGATAGCGGCATAGGCAGAACTTACAACCCAGTCCACCTTTCCTACTCTTATCAAGTATGGCTGCATTTTTTGAGCAAGCTGGAATCCAAGAATTTCAGCAACGTTGGGATAGCATAATATCCGTAAGCAATCAATGAAGCCATCGCTACAAAGCCCTGAGGTTAATTCGGCATGAGGATTCTTTGGGTCCGGCGATCCTTGATACTGCCAGAACGCATCCTGATTTTGGAACCAGGAAATAATTGTTTCCGGAAGAACAATTGTGTCTCTAAAATGCCAGGGCTTAAGATCTAAAAGGTTTATTTTCATCTCTCCACCTCTACTCTCGGGCGATCTGGGAAGTAAGCCTTATGGCGGCTTCCCTTTTTCCGGTTATTCCTTTTTTATTATAGATATCGCCGCCAACAATAGCATGCCATTCGCCATCGATCAGCCTTCCAGTTTCGGTAATATCGCCGCCCTGGGTGACAAATCCTGGAGAGAAAACAACGAAATTTCCTTTTCCAAGCTTTTCCTCAAGTAGCTTGAGATACTTTGGGAAAATAGTTGGCTTGTTTCCTGGCAGAACGAAATGAGTAACTCCGCACTCAGCCCCTATTGTGTACATCCTTTCCGGAGCAGCGTCGCTGATGAACCCTCCTTCACTTTCAAGGAATCCATCTTGGGTCATGTGTCCACCGACCAAGACGACCAAGCCCTGTTCTTGGATGGCCTTAATCCATGCTTTTTCAGTTACATGACCACCAAACGGGAAAAGAATTACTGCATCTGCCCCTGCTGATTTTGACACTTCAGCCAGGTCAGTTCCAAGGGGCGGAATATCAGTTCCGCCTTTTTGCCAGTCAACAATTATCGGCAAATCTGTTAAACGCCGAATAATTTTGACTACCGTTGGTAGTCCGAACCTGGAAATCAGCGTCAATCCGCTGACCTTGTAGCCTCCGATACCGGGAAGATCGTAGGTTGCACCAACAACCTCTTCAACATCTTCCAAGGTTTTAACATCCAAGGCAGGGATTATGCTTCTTGGTTTCCTAACCAAACGTTCCATTTCCTTCCTCCCTTTTGTTGTTCAAACAGCTACACATTTTTACAATCGGTATTATTTTTTAAAAGAAAGAATTTAGGTATCATCACCTCCATATACCTAAAAAGAAGAGTTTCCCCTCCTCTAAATTAGAATAATGCTTCTATATAATAAAGTCAAATAAAAAAGGGCTTTTTGCTTTCATAAGCAGTAAAGCCCGTCTGGGATAAGAAGATCTGACTCCCTGACCTAGAATAAGTTGCCTCCCCCCACTGGTTTATTGAAACTGATTATCACGGAAGCTCCATCGCTGTTTTTCACCATGATAATTCCTTTTTTTCCCTCGACGTCGGTAACTTCGGCTCCATGCACCGTTATCCCAAGTTTTGTACTTTTAGAACCATCCTTTTCTGAAAGTTCCAATTGTACAAAGAAATCTTCGTCTCTTTGTTCGCTTTGTAGGACTCCCAAAATAAGACCTTCCATCAATCTCATGTCTTTCCTCCATCCAGTACTTACATTTAGTACTTGAATACAATATCACATATTGAATATAATGTCAATGTTTGTATTCAAATCTGACCGGGCATTAAGAAGGTCCCGTCAACACAACTTCTGCATCCTTTGGAAGTTCCACAACTTCCGCAAAGACCAATTCCGCATCTTGTTAAAAAGTCTATTGATGAGTAAATTTTCTCTGGTTCTATATATTTACCTTCCATCTCGATGACAGCCTTGATCATCGGCTCTGGTCCGCAATTAATACAATATTCCGGCTTTATTTCTTTTATTACGGCTTCTAAAATATCCGTTACCCGGCCTTGCTGTCCTATTTCGCCATTTTCAGTAGTGAGGTAAACGCCTTCACACAGGTCCTCAAAAGTTCTGTAAATCCCCAGGTGATTTTTATCTTTTGCTCCCAGGATGGCAAAAGTATCATAATTTCTCTTGGCAAATAAGAGAAGCGCCGCAATACCGCTTCCTCCCCCAACCAATAAAGTTCTTCCTTTTGATTTCATCAGAGGCTTCCCATAAGGACCACGAATATAGAGGGCATCTCCAATTTGCAGACTTGATAGTTCGTTGGTGAAATATCCTCTTTTTTGGATAAGCAAAGACAGAGGATTATCGTCTAGCACAGAAAATGGTTTTTCTCCCTTTTGCGGCAACCAGGCAAAGATGAATTGGCCAGGCTCTACTTCTATACTATTATCTAATTTTAGAAGAAATAAGTCATCTGCTATTGGTCTGTTTTCCATTACTGTATACTTAATGTAATTCATTGGTAATTGAACTTTCAAAAACCTGTTCGCGTTGCTGGTATTGTTTTCCAGATCTAAAAGTAGCTGGTGGAAAAATTCTTTTATTTCTCCTGTGTCCATTCCTGCTAACGCTGAACCAATCCCGAAAAAGGTTGCTCCAGCGTTTCTGGATTTCCTGACGTCTTCCGCGGTTGAAATGCCGCCACAAGCAATTATTGGCAGATTGGTAATTTCTCTTACTTCTCTTACGCATTTTATTCCCAGTTGGAAAATCTCCCTACCTGAAACACCACCTACTCTATTAGACAGGACCGGATAATTATCATGTAAAAGCGTTTCCGGACCCCTGGTATTGATGGCCGTTATCCCGGCAATGCCGTTTCTGACGGCAATTTTTGTGATCTCCTTGATATCTGAATTCGGTGAAAGCTTAACGAATACTGGTTTTCCCAGCAAAACAACGCTTTTTATTATCCTTTCCACCAATTCTTTATCTTGGCATATGACCTGGCCGTATCTTTCGGAATGGGGACAGGAAATGTTTAATTCAAAACCATCAGCAAAATCATATAATATTTCAGCCACCCTTCTAAATTCTTCTGGGGAGCTTCCGAATATGGAAATCAAGAGAAATTTATCTTCTGGAATCTTAATTTTCGAGAGTCCTTCAGCAAAGGCTTCTGCTCCTGGATTGGTAAGACCAACGGCATTAACAAAAGAAAGGAATCCATAATTACCTACAATCGGCTCCCTGTTTCCCGACCTTGGTTCTGGTCCAATACTTTTGGTAGTAAGTATGCCAATCTCAGGAATTTCTCTGGCAATTCTTTCCAATGTTGATACTCCTGTAGTAACTATACCCGAGGGTATAGTAAAAGGCCCACTAATTTCTTTTCCGTAAAGCATCATAAAACTTCCCTTCTAGGATCTTTTCCCTTTTCATCATGTTTTAAAAGGGCTAATTTCCTGATTTTTAGACTATCAAATATGAAGAACCTGTCAAATAAAAGAGCCAAGAATGATTTATAATCTTGGCCTTGTTTAGAATTTCCCTCCAAATGTTTTTACGACGTTACGGAAAGTCAGTTGTTCTATTTGCAGAGGAAATAAACCTTTCCCTTCGAGCCAATTAAGGAGCTGAGAATACAAAGAATAATCGGCTATGCCAGAAGGGGCATCCGGCCTTAACTTTTCTTCCAGTGTATGAGGTGCGTAATCACTGGCTATCCAAATCCATTCCGCCCCTATTTTGCTTAGAAAATTTTTCCTTAGTCCTTCTACTATCTCCTTTCTCCTTAGAGGAGGATTAACTTTGAATCTTAATCCTTCTCGCTTTCTCATCCGTCCGTCAGTAAGTAAAATATGGTGGGGAGTTATCTCACAGCTCGCCTTTAGCCCCGCTATTCTTGCCTTGGATACCATCTCGATTGTCTCTGGACAAGATGCATGACAAATATGAAGATTTCCTTTGAAGTCAACTGTCTTTGCAAATCTTATTTGATCCTTAACCGCTTTTATTTCTGCCAGAGGAGGTCGGGCCTCTCCATGGGTCCAGGGTTTCTCCGGATCCCACCGCGCGGGTTTTAATTCTTTCTCTTTTTCGCAGTGAACTGCCAGAACTCCTCGGTAATTCAACGCAGAGAGGATTCTGTAGATTTTCTTTTGATCATTTTCATCGGTTACGCCCAATTCTCCTGTGGTTGGACCGGCATAGAGTTTTAAACCAATTACCTGCGGAATTTCTCCCACTACTCTTACCGCCTCTTCTACCTGATCTCTTTTCGAGGTTAATCCGATCCAAAGGAAATACTGGACCAATGGTTTTCTTTCTTTGGCTAACCTTAGTCTACGTATAACATCCTCTTGCCAAAGGATAGGAGGTTTTGTGTTTGGCATGTCGCCAACAGCGATTATCCCCTGAGCAGCTGCTTGTTCTGAACCACCTCTTATTGTTTGTTTATAAGCTTCTTCCTCATCTCGCCAATGAACGTGTGTGTCTATTTTTCCAGGCATCAGAATCACCTTTTAAAGGAACAATTGTTCCTCTTTTTTATATATACAATTTTCAAAAGTTTGTCAAAAACCGCCTTTTCGGCGGTTTTTTGCTTTTGAGGACCCTGTAGCCTGCCTACCGACAGGCAGGAATTTGAAAAGTTGCCCGAAAGACAATATTCGCGTCAGCGCAGAATAGCGTTTAAATCTTGCTTTGTTTTATTTCTTATTTCTTCTTGGATTTTATTTATTTCGTCGCTCTTCAGGGTTCTTTCTAGCGACCTATAAACTATGCGGAACGTATAGCTTTTTTTATCTTTGCCGAATTTCGCCTCATCTTCATAGCTGTCTATAAGCTTTACTTCTTCAATCAAATTCTCGGCAAAATCCCTTACGATCTCATAATAATTATTTAAGTTTATATTCTTATCTATCACAAAAGAAATATCTCTTGAGGTTTCCGGATATTTGCTTACTTCTTTATATTTGCTGTTTATATCTTTGAACTGGCTGGTAATTCTTGGGTCGTCCGACCAAAATATTCTTATATCCGGAATTCCCATTTTTATCATTGCCAATCTGTCGCCAAACCCAAATGCCCAGCCGTTGTAAATCTCCGGATCTAAGCCAAAATTTTTCAAACATTGCGGATGCACAAGACCTGCTCCGTTCACTTCCATCCATTCATTATTAAACTTAATATCCATTTCTAGGCTTTCAAACGTATACGGGAATTCATCAGGAATAAATTTATATTCGATATCAGAACCAAAAATTCCTTTTGCCAGTTCGATTTGCACGCCCTTCAAGTCTTCCTGCGTGATAATCTTTTTCGACTTTTTGCAAATTAATAAACCGTCAATTTGATGAAAAGCCGGATAATGGCTTCTGTCAATTTCATCTTTCCTAAAAACAATCCCTGAAGCCAGCGCCTTTATCTCACCCTCTTTTTCCAGCCTTTCCAAGACTAACTTGTCCCTCAAATAAAAAGGCCAAAAAGCCGTGGTGTGGGTACGCAGAATATGGGTCTCATCTAAATAATAAGTATCTGTTTCCTTCCTGGAAGGATGGTCTTTCGGCATGTTTAAAATGTCAAAACACTGCTCAGTGGTTACAATTCTAGGGAAATCAACCAAGTCAAAGTCCTTAAACATGGGCAGATTTATTATCTGGTCAAATATAATTTTTACAGGAGAATTTTCTTTTTTTGTAAGGTCGGGAAGACTTAATAATTTCTTAATCCTTTCTGCCTTAACATCATTTCTTTTATTTAACTCTTCAATCAAAGAATTCTCTTTTTCGTACTTTATTACAATGTTTTTTTGCATATTTTTTACTCTATCTATCGATAGAAAATGTTTTCTGCGGGCGCGACGGGATTTGAACCCGTGATCTTTCCCGTGACAGGGGAATATGTAAACCAGGCTACACTACGCGCCCATATTTATTTTAAAATGAAACTTTCAAAAATTATCTTTTTTCTGTTTAAAAATAATCCACTCTTAACGCTCTGCTTATTATACATATAAGAATAAAGTTTCTGACTGTCGTTAATCGAAAAGTATAATCTCCAAGCATTATTTGAATAATAGAATGTACAACCTTTTACAATTCCTATTTTTAATAGTTTATTTTTAATTTCCGCTAAAAATTTCTTACTTCCCGATGTAAAACCTGAGCGTAAAATCTTAAAAGTTTTATTATCTCTCGCTTTTCTTTTATATCTACAAGCAATAACGTTTCCGTCGCCATCAAAATATCCTCTGATAAAATCGGAAAAGTATTTTGCAGGGACTTTAGGCAAATTCAAGCGCTTGCTTTTTCTAGATTTTAATCCAAGTTTCAATAAATCGTTATAAAAATCTTTGCTCCCTATCTGTAATTTGTAAACCCTGCTTTCATTAATGTTTTTTTCTTTCTTGTTCCAATTTTATGATTTGAACCGAATGCTTTTCTTATTTTAAACAACAAATCCCCATCTGTAATCTGAAAATCAATAAAATGCGCTCCCCTTTTGTTTCTTATCATACTTCCATCCGCGCAGAAGAATCCTAATATGTATGCCATTTCTGGAGACCATTTTTTAAAGAAATTTTTGTTCTTGGTTTTATAAATTGGCATTATGCCGACGGCTGGGTTCGAACCAGCGACCTAACGCTTATGAAGCGCTCGCTCTAACCACTGAGCTACGCCGGCGCGCCTTTTTTAGGAAGGCGAAAATGTTGCGGGGCCTGGAATTGCACCAGGGTCTCGAGGTTCTTTAATATTAACCATCTGTTACCAGATGGAATGGACTATACCATTTTCCTGTTTTAAAAATACAGGAAACTTCCATTATAGTCTCTGAACCTTACAAGCACACAATGTTTTATGCGCCTGGCTTGGCTGCTGATTGTCCAATATATAAAAAGATTGGAGTTCCCAGCAATTTAGAAAGTTTTCCACGGAATGTTACCACTCCGGGCCACAATTTCTTATGGGCCTCGCAAGATACTACTTCTCCACCCCGCGATATTAAAAAAATAAACACCCTACGGATATCATTCTACCCTTTTTTTAAAAAAAGTAAAGATTAAAATTAAGACTACAATACCTCTAAGTCAACAAAAAACTTTTCGTAAGCCGCTAAGGCCTTTTTGGCATCCTCTAAGTTTAAACGGAAATCAGGATCATGAATAACACTTTCATGAAGATTGTGAGCCCACTTGACCTCTTCTAGGCCGGGAAAAAGAGTTGCCGGAATCTTCTCTAATATCTCAGTTGGCGTTTTCTCTTTGTATTCCATTTTTTTTAAAATGCCTGTCAGTATCTTGTCTGCCTCAATTACGGCTAATTTATACTCTGGTTCCTGACCGGTGTTTAATCTTTTCTTAACTTTTTCCCAGTCTTTATCTGTTGCCTTAATCCCGAAAGCTCCCCAGGAAAAAAACTCTATCCAGTCTTCTATAAACCAACGCCAGAGAAAGTTGTTTTTTAAAAGAAAAAAAACAAGAGCGATGACAAAAACGGAAGAAATGATTATAAAAGCAAAACGCAAATTATAAAGCAAGCCCGTCATCGGCGGAGAAAAAAGATAGGTCATTATGATTTCCTTCAAATTGCTCACTTCCATAGCTTTAATTTATTTTAACTCTATTTTCAACTTTTCTCAAAAAAAATACCTGTTTGTAAAATCACCTCTTCTTCAAACGGCTTGCCGATAATCTGAAGGCCTACCGGCAAATTACCTACCTTTCCAACCGGTAAAGAAAGAGCAGGCAGACCAGCCAAATTAACAGAAACAGTATAAATATCAACCAGATACATTGAAAGCGGGTCATCAACCTTTTCCCCTATTTTAAAAGGTAAAAAAGGCGCAACCGGCGTCATCAAAATATCAACCTTGTTAAAAACCCTATCGAAATCATTCTTTATCAAATTCCTCACCTTCTGAGCTCTTAAATAGTATGCTTCATAATATCCCGAGGACAAAGAATAGGTTCCCAGCATTATTCTGCGCTTGACTTCCACCCCAAAGCCTTTTCCTCTACTTTCAAGGTAGACATCTAAAAGGTTCTGATTTTTACCCTCTGAAAATCCATATTTTATCCCGTCATATCTTGCCAGATTAGCCGAGGCCTCGGAACGAGAAATTATGTAATAGGCGGGGTTGGCATATTCGGTATTGGGCAGACTGACTTCTTCAACCTTAGCTCCCGCCTCCTCATATTTTTTTATAGCTCCTTTTATTATTTTTTCAATCTCAGGATCGATTCCTTTGACAAAATATTCTTTGGGCACTCCAATCCGCAAATTTGAAATTTTAAATTTTGGTTTTGATTCTTTATCAGAAAACAAGGGCTGGGAATGGAAATCAACGCTGGTACTATCCATTTCATCTTTTCCTTTGATAGCGTCAAATACAATCTTACAGTCCTCAACTGTTTTGGCAATAGGGCCAATCTGGTCAAGGGAAGAAGCAAAAGCAATTAATCCGTAGCGAGAAACCGCTCCATATGTGGGCTTTAAACCAACTACTCCGCAGAAAGAAGCGGGCAAGCGAATGGACCCGCCTGTATCAGAGCCCAAGCTGTAACAGCTGAGATTGGCTGCAACAGCTGCTGCCGAACCGCCCGAAGAACCGCCCGGCACCCTGGTTAAATCATGAGGGTTGCGAGTCGGGCCAAAAGCTGAATTCTCGGTGGAAGACCCCATGGCAAACTCATCCAGATTGGTCTTACCCAGCATCAGCATTTTTTGTTCTTTCAATTTTTTTATAACCGTAGCGTCGTAGGGTGCAATATAGTTTTGGAGAATTTTTGAACCAGCCGTACATTTAAGACCCTCGACCATTATATTGTCTTTGATGGCACAGGGAACGCCAGTTAATTGATCAATCTCTTCTCCTCTGGCTATTGATTTGTCAATTTCTTTTGCCTGGGAAAGAGCTAATTCTTCATTTGTGTTCAAAAAAGAAGATATCTTTTTGTCTTTTTCCCGGATATTATCAAAATATTCTTTACAAAGCTCCAAAGCAGAAAATTCTTTTTTCTTTAACCCCTGATTAATTTGATTAATGGCAAGCTCTATTAGATTCATTTTAGAATTGATTTCACTTTAATGTATTTGTTTTTACTTTCCGGAGCCATTTCCACCAATTTCTGGCCTTCCGGCTTTATCCTATTCTCTCTTATTCTGTCTTCCCTTACAATATTTTCAATTTTAAAAGCATGGCTGATGGCTTCAGCCTTGGAAATATCAGCTTTTTTTAGCTGTTCAACGTAATCCAAAATTGAAGAAAGTTCTTTTTGGAATCTTTCTATCTCTTTTTCGGTCAAACCCAAACGAGCCAGCTTGGCAATGTGTTTAACTTCTTCTTTGGAAATCATTTTACTTGGGTGGTTCTAAATATTCTGTTTCCACTAAAACCTCTTCCAGCTCATCAAGGTTTTCCAGGACCATTCCCGCACCTCTTACCATGGCCGTCATCGGATCTTCAATGATTTTAGTGGGAATTTTTGTTTCTTTTTGAATTAAACTGTTCAGTCCTCTTAAAAGAGAGCCACCGCCAACCAATTGGATTCCCGAAGCCATTATGTCAGCCAGCAATTCCGGCGGAGTTTCTTCCACAGCAGTTTTTATCTCGGTAACTATCTGCTTTATTGATTTGTCCAAGGCTCTTCTGATGTCTTCATCAGAAACCATAATTTCTTCCGGCAGACCGGTAACCAGATTTCTCCCCCTTAAAGGCATTTGTTTCTTCTCTTTTAAAGGATAGGCTGAACCAATGTTGATTTTAGCCATCTCAGCCGTTCTCTCGCCAATCAATAATTTATACTGTTCCTGGGCAAATTGAATTATGTCTTCGTTAAGTCTGTCCCCTGCCACCCTGATGCTTTTGGCTATGACTATTCCTCCCAAAGAAATAACCGCCACCTCAGTGGTTCCTCCTCCTATATCAACAATGAAATTTCCTCCGGCATCCTGAACCGGCAATCTGGCGCCAATGGCAGCTGCCATGGGTTCTTCAACCAGAAAAACCTCTCTGGCTCCGGCATTCTTGGCTGCATCGCAAACTGCTTTTTTCTCCACCTCGGTTACGCCGCAGGGAATGCCAACAATTACCCTGGGCCTGGGACTGAAAAAAAATCTCTTACGACCGGCTTTTTCAATAAAATACCTGAGCATTTGCTCAGTAATTTCAAAGTCAGAAACCACGCCGGAAACCAAAGGACGAGTGGCAACAATATAGGCCGGAGTACGACCCACCATTTTTTTGGCTTCTTCCCCGATAGCTAAAACCTGACCGGTTTTCTTGTTTACCGCCACTACCGATGGCTCGGTAATCACTATCCCCTTTCCCCTAACATAAACCAGGGAGTTTGCGGTTCCCAGGTCAATAGCAATATCGTCGGAAATGTGGGAAAGAATTTTTTTCAGCATAAAAATTTTGGCAAATCTTTTATCTTAACCAGTTTGGCCTCTTTTTTGTCCCTATTCTTAACCTCCACACAATTCTGCTTAAGGGTTCTTTCGCTTACCACAACTCTTAAAGGTATTCCGATTAAATCTGCCTCAACAAACTTTTCTCCGGCAGACTTATCCCTATCATCGTATAGTACTTCAATTCCTTTTTTCTGTAAATCCTCATAAATACCCTGAGCTGCTTTTTTAACTTTTGCTGTCCTCTCTATCTGAATTAAATGAACAGAAAAAGGAGCAACCTCCTCAGGCCAGATAATCCCATTTTCATCGTTATTTATCTCAACAATGGTTGCCATTAGCCGATGAAGGCCTATTCCGTAGCAACCCATCAAAGGAAAGTGTTTCTTGCCTTTTTCATCTAAATATTCTGCTTTCATTGACTCGCTGTATTTTGTTCCCAAATTAAATATGTGGGCTATTTCAATACAATTCTTCTTTTCCAATTGGCCCCTACATTTGGGACAACTCTTAATTTCTCCGCTTTTTTCAATATTAGAAGCAAAGCCGCATTTCTTGCAGACCAAAACCCTGTCTTCACCGACCAAAGAAGGAACCATGAACTCTTGGGACATTTTTCCCCCTATTGTTCCCGAACTTGCCTCAACGCAAAGAGGATTTAAACCGCATCTTTTAAATATATTAAAATATGATTTCTTTACCTTTTCGTAAAACCTCTCCAAATCACTTTCATCAGCATGAAAACTGTAAAGGTCTTTCATTAAAAACTCTTTCACCCTTAAAAGCCCGCCGCTAAAGCGCATTTCATTTCTGAACTTGTCTTGAATCTGAAAGACGTATAAAGGAAGATCCTGATAGGACTTAATTCTGTTTCTAAAAATATCTGTGATTTCTTCTTCGTGGGTAGAACCTAAAGCGGTTTCTTTCTGGTGTCTGTCTTTTAATTTAAACAAAGGGGGGTCAATGGTTTCCCACCTTCCTGTTTCCAGCCAAAGATTTTTGTTTTGAAAAGCCGGCAAATATATTTCTTGGGCTCCGAGCGCCAGCATTTCTTCGCGGATAATCCCCTCTATATTCTTTAAAACTCTGAGTCCCAGAGGCAAAAACCTGTAAACGCCGGAAAAGGACTGCTCGATAAAATCGCCCCTGGTTAAATATTTATGACTGACAACTTCTGTATCCTTAGACGCAGTTTTTTTTGTTTTACAAAAAAGTTTTGATTGAAGCATATATTTAAAAAATTCTAATGATATCTTTTATCGTAACCCAAATCATTAATAAGATTAACACTCCGAAAAAGGCAGCATTAATATTCTGTTCAATCCTGGGATTAACCGGGCTGCCCTTTATTTTCTCTATGGCCAGAAACAATAATCTTCCGCCGTCCAAAGAAGGAATGGGCAAGATGTTAAAGACGGCCAGATAAACGGCAATCATAGCGATAAACTGGAGAAAATAAGTAAAGCCAACCTGAGCGGCCTGACTGACCAAAGAGCCTATTCCTATTGGTCCGACAAACTGAACACCCTTGGGCAATCCTTTGCCCTTGATTAATCCTAGCAGGATATTCCCCCAACCATCAATAACAGCACCCGTCATATTAATAGTGGCCTCTACTCCTTTAATCGGACTCTGCCATAAGGAATAATGCCGGTCGGTTGTTCTGACCAGGGCCACGCCAATTGAGCCTTCGTCTTGAGCATGAGAAACCCTGGGAACCAAAGACACTTCAAAAGTTTTCTTTCCTCTTTGAATTGTTAAAACAATGTTTTCTCCTTTGTGTTTTTCCGTAAAATCCTGCATCTGCTTAATTTTTTCAATTTCCAATTTTTCTTCGCCAGTGCCTGAAATAATTTTCATTTCTTTAACGACATCGCCAGTCCTTATTCCCGCCCCTTCTGCCGGGGAATCGGAGGAAACTGATAAAATCTGAACCTTAACATTGATCAGATTTCCCTTTTCTTCGTCTGATATGGCCTGCGGCGCTCCCATATAGAAAACAATGCTGAAAAGAATGGCGGCTATTATCCAAAAAGAAACCACTCCTCCCAAAAGAACCATGACTTTTTGCCCAATTGGTTTTTTTTCAAGAGCCGGGGAATCTTCCATGCTGGTCTCTTCTCCGTCCACCTGCGGCACCCTGACAAAAGCGCCGAAGGGTAAAAGATTGATGGAATACAATGTCTCTCCGATTTTCTTCCCAAACAGTCTTGGCGGATACCCCACTCCGAATTCCTCAACCTTAACTCCGAATTTCTTAGCCACGATAAAATGACCGAATTCATGAAGAACCAGCAAGCCAATTATACTGAAAAAAGCAATAATAATTGTTAAAACCATATAATTATTCAGCAATTTCTTTTTTCTTCCTTTCTCCTGTTTCTTCGATTTTTTTATTATATTCATCAATCATTTTCTGCAATTCATCCTTTGCCCTGAATTTATCGTCTTCCCTGATTTCTCCTTCTTTTGTTTTGGTCTGGATTTCATCCCAGGCCTTTTCCCTCCAGTGCCTGACGGTCTTTCTCACCTCTTCCTGTTTTTCAGAAACAATTTTTGCCAATCCTTTTCTGAATTCCTCGTTTAAAGGAGGAAGGGTAATGCGAACTGTGTCTTTATCAACTATAGGGTTAGCGCCTACCCCGGTATTTTCCAGGGCAGACACAATTCCGGGAATATATGACTTATCCCAGGGTTGAATCAAAATTTGCTTTGGTCCTGGAGTAGAAATTGCTGCCAATTGTTTAAGGGGAAACTTCTGGCCAAAACAATCCACTACCACGTCCTCAACCAAAGAAGGATTGGCCCGTCCAGTCCTAATTTTAGACAGTTCCCTGTCTAAAAAATTGATAACTTTATCTAATTCCGGTTTAATTTTATTAATAACTTCTTTATACATGGTTTAATAATATATTATTTTTAATTCCTTGTTAATTGCTGGTATTTCTCTAACTCTGATAGATAGTGTTCCTGGATTTCACCTATAGAAAGAGCGGTGCTGTAAATGCGGACATCGTCAATTGTGCCGTTGAAATAACCGCCAACACCGCTATTGCATCCTCCATCAGTATATCTTCCGATTTGCGCGCATCCATCACCTGCGAGATTTCCGTTTTTGGGTGTAGAAGTGTCAAACTGCCCGTTTACATATAAATTTACATTGGTGCCGTCATAAGTCGCCACAAGATGATGCCAATTTCCGGCTGTTAATGTTTTTGTTCCTGAATGGGTTGTCCATCCACTAATCTCAGTCAATATTAATGCCTCTAGTTTATTGCCGTTTAACCGTAAGAAATAAGGACCGTTCTTTGTAAAAAGATACTGCTGCCCACTAACAAAATTTGGTTTTGCCCAGACTTCTAATGTCAGTTTATTTCCTGCAATCTTACTCAAAACCAAGCCGTTGGTTAATACATAATCATCTGCCCCGTCAAAGCTCAGAGCATATTTCCCCTGCCCTGAGCCGATAACAGAATATGGAGTGCTGGTTGTCCAGCCATTGGGTGAAACAAAGTTATACAAAGTTCCGTTGTTTCCGTATCCTGAAGCATCCTTTACTGTTGTACCTGAACCTTCATCAAAATTCCAGACTCCTACTGCCTCAATACCAATAGCGTGCTGAACACTCTGGCTGAACTCCAAGGATCTGGTAATTTTTGCTTTTTCTCTTGGCCCGCTCAAATTAACTAGAATAACACTGGAAAGCAAGCCAATGATGGCTATTACTACTAATAATTCAATTAAGGTAAAGCTTCTTTTGTGTTGTAATTCTTGTTCCATTAATCCATTGTTAATTGCTGGTGTTTTTCTAATCCTGCCAGATAGTGTTTCTGGATTTCACCTAGGGATAATGCAGTGCCATAGATGCGGACGTTATCAATAATACCGTTAAAGGGCCAAATTCCTTGTGGATTCATGCCAATATATAATCTCTGGTTGGGATAAGAACGAATTTTCGTTCCTGCCCCTTTATTGGATTCTACATTAAGCTTTCCGTTTATATAAAGTCGCTGCATTCCTGTCACGGAATCGTAGGTACCCACAATATGATAGTAGGTATTTAGCATAATAGAAGAAGAAATTATATAATTTAATCCACTGCAGTCAGTTACCCCCTCTTTATGTGCCCAAAACTCAACTTGATCCCCAGTATTCCAAAAAGACGATAAACCGTACTGCATACCGCAACCGTCTGTATTATTCCCGGTCAATCTTCCCACATAGGATCGGTATTGATTGGTCCCAAATGCTTTAGTGTTTATCCAGGCCTCAATTGTAATCGCATCCGTAATGTTTAAACTTTGACCAGTACCGCAGTCAATATAGTCGTCTGCCCCGTCAAAGCTCAAAGCATACTTTCCCTGCCCTGAACCAACAATTGCGTAAGGGGTACTGGTTGTCCAGCCATTGGGTGAAACAAAATTATACAAAGTTCCGTTATTTGCATATCCTGAAGCATCCTTTACTGTTGTACCTGAACCTTCATCAAAATCCCATATTCCCACTGCCTCAATGCCAATTGCATGCTGAACGCTCTGGCTGAATTCCAAGGATCTGGTAATTCTTGCTTTTTCTCTTGGGCCGCTCAAATTAACCAGGATAACACTGGAAAGCAAGCCAATGATGGCTATTACCACCAATAACTCAATAAGGGTAAAGCTTTTTTGAGAATGTGAATCTTTACTCATTTATTCAGAATAATTTTAAAAGAATCATATTTCCACCATTAGGGTTTCTAATGCTAGCCTGGAACTGGCATTGGTGGTTAATAACAAAAATCTTGTTGTTTGAATAATTTTAAGGATTTTTTTAATTTTTGAAGCTGGATATTCCTGTTTTTTCCCATCAGAAACAAGATTTTCCAGTAAAACACCTCTTAAATATATTGTCCAAATATCCAGGGTTTCCTTTAATTCCTCAAAGTTTTCTGACAGATTCTTGGCTAATTGAAAACGAAAAGACAGTTCGGAACGAGAAATCTTATTAAATTCCTTTACTTTTTCTTTAAAAAATTCTAATTTTTTAGGATCAGAAGCATATTCAACCGCTATCCCTGGCCTGCCCAAAGAGATATTAGCTATTTCATCTGCTTCTTTTTGGGGGATTTCCCGGCTTTTAAGATATTTTTTAATCTCTTCCTTTTTTACCGGATAAAACTTAACTATCTGAACCCGGGAAAGAATGGCCGGAAAAAGACGCTCTGTATTCTCGCTTATTAAAATTAAAAGGGTTTTGCCTTTTGGTTCTTCTAAGGTTTTTAAAAAAGCCGTCTGGGCTTCATCATTCATTGTCTGGACGGAATCTATTATCACCGCCTTAAAAGAACCGGAATAGGGCTTAAGGGACAGCCAGAAAATTAAGTCCCTTATCTGGCTAATTCTTATCTCCCCTTCCTGCGGTTCAATTAGAAGTAAATCCGGATGCTGATTTTTATCCGAATCCATGCCCAAGAGCAAAGAAACAATTTCTAAAGCTATTTTTCTTTTGCCTAATTTTTCCCGGCCGGAAAATAAATAGGCGTGAGAAAAGTTTCCTTTTTTTATTGCTTTTTTCAAAAACTCCCTCTGTTTTTGATGACCAATAATCTCCATTTACTTTTTGGACATTATGCTCTTCTTATACAGGTCCAAGTTTTCCATTATTACCCCTGTTCCTTTGACCACGCATAATAACGGCTCGTCAGCCAAAAAACAGGGAACACCGGTTTCCTGAGAAATGCGCAAAGGAAGATTTCTAAGTAATGCTCCCCCGCCAGAAATTATCATACCCTTGTCAATGATGTCAGCGGAAAGCTCGGGAGGAGTGTTTCTTAAGACTGTTTTTATCGCATGAATAATCTCTGAAATTATATCATAGGTTGCTTCGGCAATTTCATCGGAAGAAATTTTAATTGTCTTGGGCAAACCAGAAATTAAATCGCGGCCCCTGATTTCCATTATTCTTTCCGTAGCCTGCTCTTTTTTAATTGAAGAATCGCTTTTTTTGTTTTTAAGAATCTCCTGGGAAGAAAGCAAAGGTTTGAAATTCTTCTCCGGCAGAGCGGTTCCAATCTTTATCTTTATCTCCTCAGCCATTTGTTCTCCAATGGCCAGGTTGTATTTCTTCTTAATGTAATCGGAGATAGCCATGTCCATTTTATCTCCTCCCACCCTTAAAGAATGAAAGGTTACTATTCCGCCCAAGGCTATTACTGCTATTTCTGAGGTTCCTCCGCCAATATCAACAATCATATTGCCGGAACAGGAATTAATGGGAATAGAAGCGCCAATGGCTGCCAGAATTGGCTCCTTGGCCAAATAGGCCTGTTTAGCGCCAGCATTTATGGCTGCCTCAATTACCGCTCTTTTCTCAGTGGAAGTAATGCCAGCCGGCACTCCTATCATTAATTCCGGCTTCAAAAAACGCCAAAAACCCATTACCTTGCTTATAAAATACTTAAGCATAGCCTGAGTCACCCTAAAATCAGCAATAACCCCGTCTTTAAGGGGTCTATAAACCCTGATGGTATCAGGAGTCCTGCCGGTCATTTCTTTAGCTGTCTCGCCCACTGCTAAAATTTTATTCTCATCGATACTTACCGCCACCACTGAAGGCTCCTGTAAAACCACTCCTTTTTTAGGCAGGAATACCAGAGAGTTACAAGTACCGAGATCTATACCAATTTTTCTCATATTAAAATTTAACCTATTAAGAATAGCTTATTCTACCTTGAATTTTTTATTTTGACAAATAAAAAAAGCGTTCAGTTATTGTTTGGTTGAACGCATTATTTGAATACGAGGTTTGCAAAATCCTCAAAGGATTCAATCCCGAACGCCTTGAATATAACTGTTACTTTTTTTATATCCCATCTTCTGCAATATTCAATAATCTCCTCTTGGCAAAACCTTACATTATGTTCTTTAAGTTTAATATTATCAAAATTACTCAAAGGTATGCCAAGGCGCTCCAAAAATCCAACAAGATCTTCGCAATAAAAACCAGATGCATCTCTGGCAATGTGGAACTCACCAACTTCCATTTTTTTAGTCCATTTTAAATCCGCTATGACTGCCGAAAGCGCCTGTATATCATTAAGGAGCTTACCTTTGTGAGCCAACAGAAGAATTATTGCCATTACTGTTTCTGGTAGATTCCATTCCCCTTCACATGTACTTTCATCGCCTTGCATTATGACACCTCATTTCAAGGTTCTGAAAAAGCTTTCCAGCTTCTCCCTCCCCTGATTAAAAAATAACACATTTCTTTTTCTTTGTAAATTGATTGATTTCGTAAATAGATCAATTTAAATGGACTTTTCTTTTTATTGAAAAATTGTAAAATACAATAAGTATGACTAAAAAGAGCCGAACAGTTTTATTCGTCATTTGTGTTTTTTTATTCCTCTTAATCTGTCCTCTGGCAGTCTTATACTCCCAAGGTTATAGAATTGCCATTAATGACGGGATAAAGATAAGTCAAACAGGTGGCCTTTTCGTAAAAGCCTATCCAAAACAAGTCAATGTTAAGGTAGATGATATAAAACCTTCCAAAAATCCTTTAACGGAGAAAACCGATTTTTTCTTTGGTTCTCTGTTGGTTGAAAATCTTTTTCCCAAAAAATACAACGTAGAAATAAAAAAGGAAGGGTATCTTACCTGGCAAAAGATTTTGGAAGTAAGAGAAAAGGGGGTTACGGAAATAAAGAACGTTATTCTTTTCCCGGAAACCAAAGAGCTTTCAACTATTGCTGCTGACCTGAAAGATTTCTGGTTTTCTCCTGACCAGAGAGAAATAATCTTTAAGGGGGAAGATAAAAACGGCTGGTCTTTAAAATCCTATGATTTAAATACCAATGTAACAAGCCATTTAATTGATTACAGCGACATTTCAACCAAAAACCCTAAACTTCTAAGTTTAGAATTCTCTCCTGATTCCAAACAAATAAATCTGGAGGTAGAAATAGCGGAAAATGTAAGATATTTCAAGATAAACCTGGAGAAAACCCCACCAGTCCTAACCAGAGCAAATCCTCCTGCCACCACTACTGAAACAGTTATAGTTTCTAAGAAAATAAACAACGATACCTATTCTTTAGACAAACAAGGGAATCTTTTTAAAAACCAAGAAAAATTAACCAACAAATCTTTTTCAATAAAACAAGAAACAAAATATGACCTGGAAATTTTCCAGGATTTTATTTTTTTACAAGAAGACAAAACCTTATACAAATACAACCCCGAATTAAAAAACTTTGAAAAATTTGCTGAAGGCATTAATACCTTAAAACTCTCCCCTAATTCCAGAATTCTAGCCTATCTTTCCGACTACGAAGCCTGGTTTTTCTTTTTAAAAGACAAGGATTATGAACCAAGAAAAAAAGCCGGAGAAAAGCTGCTTCTATTCCGGGTTTCAGAAAAAATCAATGACTGTTATTGGTTAAATGATGACTATTTAGTTTTAAATATAGGAAACGCAATTAAAATAATCGAAGCTGACGACAGGGACAAGATTCAAACCTGGGACCTGATAACCTTTCCTCAACCAAAGATATTTTTTAACCAGAACGATAAAAAACTCTACGTTCTTTCCGAGGGTAAATTATACCGTTCGGATGCTCTCCTCCCTTAATTCAATCTTGTCCTTAAATTCCCTCCATTTAATGTTTTCTCCGCCAGCGATGGCACAAATATCTTTAAACTGGCAATAACGACATTGCCAGTCTTTTGGATAAACAGGTATTCTGTCAGGAACAATATCTTTCTCAATTTTTGTTTTAAGGTCTTCCAGGCCCTTAATGAGAAAATTTACCCGAACTTTATCGTATTTAATCACAAACTCCTTCAATTGCTGATTGTCTTTATTAACGTAAAGCAGTATTCCTTTAGGAACCTTGAAATAATGAAGGTAAAGCTGAATTTGATCAAGGTTTTCCGGTTTCGGCTCGGTCAAACTCTTAAAAATCATGCTGTTCATGCTTTTAATATCCAAAACAAAAAGTTCCTTGCCGCTGCTGATTATGGCATCAGCCCGGCCGGAAACTAATTCCTGAGGAGGAATGTTAATCTCAGAAGCAACCACGTGAATATCCCTGATGCTTAACAAAGGCTTCATAATCATTTGATGAATATGGTCTCCGTGGTCAAACATTCTCAAAACATTGGCTTCTATTACTTCCCGGGGAACATTTTTAAATTTAAAAAAAATTGACCTGGGACAACGTCCTGCGTCAGTAATGTAAAAATGATGTTGTTCCCTGTCTTTTTGCCTATCCAAATAAAATTTATCAATTAGTTCTTTTAGCATAATATATCTATTATACACATTACAGAAAACTTTTCCATATTGACAAGTTATTTTTATATGATATACTAATATCGGTAAGAAGGATTTGTGGGTTTGTAGTAGCTTCTAGCTTCTGCGGCCTTCTTGCTGATCGAAAGATCGTTCTAGGGCCCGCTTACTTCCCTACACGGACCAAAAAGAACACCTCGGTTTGGACTCACAACTGCAAAAAGAAGCCGAGAATCCACGAACTCGAGACCAGCAACATCTTCCAGTTGGAAACTGAGCACCTATCCAAGGAATGATGACCTGGTATTGTTTAATAAAAAAGTCCGGACAAAAGAGGCGGAGCTAATGAAGAATATATTGCGGGAAATGGCAATATCGCCCGGCATTGGAGTCGAGAAATCGACCCCCCACAGCCGCGATTAACGCCGCTGTTATGTCGGAAGTCTTCATGCTCCCCCTTTCCCTTACTTTACAATCTCGCAAAACGAGGTTTTTTGTTTCAAAAATATATAATTTTAGAAAAAATATTTATCCTTGCCAAAAAATTAAAAATGTGTTATCCTTTAAACAGGTGAGAAAAGTGTTTGAAATACTTGAAGTAACGAACGCAAACAGAGAAGGCGTCTCTATTGTATTATTTTTTATCGCAGTTATTCTGCTTTTAAGCATAATTATTGGAAAAACGTACCAATCCTTAGAAACAGCTATTGGGCTAGGATTTGCCGTATTATGCTTCTTTATCGGAATCAAACTCTATTTTTCCCCAGTTTAAAAAAGCGGACGACTTAACTCGTCCGCTATTCTATTTTTGTATATACATTTTACCTCTTCTGCCACTGAGGCGCTCTTCTGGCTCTCTTCAGGCCGAATTTCTTCCTTTCTCTCATTCTTGAGTCCCTGGTTAAAAATCCTGTACTTTTTAAGGTTTTTCTGAATTCAGGATCGTATAAAATCAAGGCATTGGCAATACCATGTCTTACTGCTTCGGACTGGGAATTCAATCCCCCTCCCTTGACCAAAACCGAAACTCCAAACTGCCCCGACATATCCATCTTCTGGAAAGGAGAAAGTACGGTTTGTTGCATTTCAAAAATGGGGAAATAATTTTCCAAAGGTTTTCCGTTAACAATGATTGTTTTTTCTCCCTGAGGGAAAAGCCTGACCCGGGCAATTGAGGTTTTTCTTCTGCCTACGGCTTCAAAATATTTTTTTAATTTTTTATCCTCTACAGGTTTTTTCTTTTCCTTCTTTTCTTTTTTAATTGTTTTCTTTATTGCCATATATATTACTCTATCTTTAATCTTTTGATTGCCTTGGCCCTTAATCTGTTCTTGGGCAGCATTCCCATTACCGCCCTTCTTAATACTTCGGCTGGTCTTTCCTTAAAAAGCTTTTCCAAAGATATTGCCCTCAAGCTGCCAAGGTATCCCGAATGACTGTAATATTTCTTCTGTTTTAACTTTTTACCGGTAAATCTCATCTTGTCAATGTTTTTTATAATGACAAAATCCCCTTCATTTTTATGGGGGGCGAAAGTCGGCTTATTCTTACCTCTGAGAAGTAAAGAAACCTCTACGGCCAACCTGCCTAAAACCTTATTGGTAGCGTCTATGGTATGAGTTTTTGATTCCATGGATATTATATGAATTCAATTATTACCATTTTACTGGAGTCGCTTTTCCTCGGACCCAGCTTAATTATCCTGGTATAGCCTCCTTTCCTTTCTTTGTATTTGGGAGCGATTTCCTCGGTCAGCTTCTTGACCACAAAAGGAGGATAAAATCTTAAAAAATATCGTACTATAGCAATATCATCTTTGCTTCTTTTAACCTTAACCTTTTCCTTTTCGTCTTTTCCTTTGGCTAAAACAGGCGAAGCCTTCCTGGCCCGGCTAATCTGTTTTTCAATAAAAGAAGCCAGCTCTTTTGCCTTGGCTTCAGTGGTTTTAATCTTTCCTTTTAATATTAAAGAGACGGCCAAGGTTTTTAGAAGAGCTTTTCTCTGCCCCTTTTCCCTACCTAGTTTTCTTCCCTTTTTTCTTTTTCTCATGTTTTGCTTTTTTAGCTGTTTTCTTTTTTGCTTCTTTTTCTTTTTTGGGAGCTGAAACCGAAGGGGCTTTGGATTTTAAAGTCTCGGCCAATAAAGAAAAATGATTTACTAAAATTTCCGCTGCTTTCCAAAAAGCCTCTTCCGGAGAAATGGTTCCGTCGGTCTTAATCTCCAAAAACAATCTGTCGTAATCAGTTCTTTCTCCCACTCTCATTTTCTCAATCCGGTAGCTTACTTTTCTGACCGGAGAAAAAACTGAATCCAGGCTGACGGCGCCCACTTCCAGCTTCTCTTTTCCCCTAGAATCCCTGGAAGAATACCCTATTCCTTTTTCAATGGTAATTTCCATCTCCAGTTCTGAATTTTTTTTGGTTAAAGTGGCAATTTTAGAGTTTTTATTAATCAGCTCCACCTGGCTGGAAAGATTAAAATCAGAACCTTTTACTTCTTTTTCTCCCTTCACTTTCAGGGTTGCTCTCTGCGGTTCATCGCTAAAAACCTTAAATCTTAATTGTTTCAGGTTTAAGGTGATTATAATAACATCTTCCAAAACTCCGGGGATGGTTGAAAACTCATGGGGAACTCCTTTTATTTTCACCTGGGTAATGGCTGCTCCTTCCAGAGAAGAAAACAAAACCCTTCTTAAAGAGTTTCCGACAGTTACTCCGTAGCCGGGATAAAGGGCGTCAATTTCAAAAATTGCCTCGTTGCCTTCTTTTTTAATAACTTTTGGCGGATTGGGTAAAGAAAACATATTTTTAAATATTTTTAATTATTTTTTATCTTGAATAAAATTCAAATATTGAAGAAACTTCGGCTGGCGGCGTTGCCTCGTCAAAAGTGGGATCCCTTAAAATCTTTCCTTCCAGCTTCTCAATGTTCATTTCCAGCCAGGCCGGTGGGGTATGTTTTTTCAAAACAACGGGAAGATTCTGGAAAAGAGGTTTTTTAGCTGACTTGGGTTTTAAACTGATTTTATCGCCTTTTTTAACCAAATAACTTGGTATATTTATGGGTTTTCCGTTTACCAAAAAATGGCCGTGGGAAATCATTTGTTTGGCCAAAACCCTGGAAGAGGAAAATCCTAATCTAAAAACAACATTATCCAAACGTGTTTCTAAAATTTTAATCAACAAAGCGCTGGCGTCCTTAACCTTACCCCTGGCATTTAAAACGCTTTTAACGTACTTCCTAAACTGTCTCTCCCTTAAATTATACCAGTTTTTCATCTTTTGTTTTTCCCTTAACTCCTTGCCGTATTCGGAAAGAGCCCTGGCTCTTCTCTTCTTTTTCTGCCCCGGAGGATAGGGTTTTCTGATAATGGAACATTTGGCCGAAAGACATCTTTCGCCCTTTAAAAATAGCTTCACTCCTAATCTCCGGCAAATTTTACATTTATTGTCTTTCATAAAAATTATACTCTTCTGACCTTGGGGGGCCGACAACCATTATGAGGCACCGGGGTAACGTCTTTAATTAAAACTATTTCCAATCCCCGGGCAGCCAAGGATCTTATGGCTGATTCCCTGCCTGATCCTATTCCTTTTACAAAAACCTCTACCTTTTCAATTCCTAATTTCTGGGCAATCTGACTCATGGCCTCAGAGACCTTGGAAGCGGCAAAAGGAGTGGCTTTTTTGGTTCCTTTAAACCCGATGGAACCGGCGCTGGTCCAGCCTAAAACATTACCGGAGAGGTCAGTCATGGTAATAATGGTGTTATTATAGGTGGAAGAAATGTAAATTCTCCCCTCTTTTATTCTGGTTGGGGCTGTTTTTACTTCTTTTCTTACCTTGGCCTCTATTTTTTCCTTTTCCTTTAATAACTCTTCTTCAGTTTGTTGGATAATGCGTTTCTTTCCCATAATTTAATTAGGTAGGTGTTGCCGGTGGTTTTCTTCCCGAACCAACCGTCTTTCTAACGTTTCCTCTTACTGTCCGGGTATTGGTCTTGGTTCTTTGGCCTCTTACCGGCAGGCCTTTAATGTGGCGAAATCCCCTCCAACAACCAACATCTTTTAACCTTTTAATATTCATCATTGTTGTTCTCCTCAATTCTCCCTCAATTTTGTGATTTTTCTCAATAATTTCTTTTAATTTAGCCACTTCCTGGGCTGTTATTTGGGAAGCTTTTTTCATTGGATCAATACCAGCTTCTTTTAAAATCCTTCCACTCAAAGGACGGCCTATTCCGTAAATATAGGTTAAAGCAATTAATATTTGTTTGTTTTCAGGTATATTGATACCTGCTATGCGCGGCATAATAATAAAAAGGAGATTAATTTTAGGTCGCCTTATCCCTGTCTTTGTTTGTGCTTGGGATTTTTGCAAATAACGTAAACTCGTCCGCTTCTCCGGACGATTTTACAATTTTTGCAAATCTTTTTTACCGACGACCTGACTTTCATAAACTTAAAGCTTAGAACTTCATTTTCCCCTGTAAACTATCCTTCCTCTTTTGGAATCGTAGGGGCTTAACTCCACTGTAACCTGATCTCCGGGTAAAATCTTAATCCTATAAATTCTCAATTTGCCCGCCAAATGACAAAGAACCTCTTCTCCGCTAATAAGCTTCACTTTAAAATGAGTGCTTGGTAAAGCCTCTATTACCTGACCGGTTTTTCTTAGAGTTTTCTTATCCATTAAGCAGACAGTTTTTAAGTATATCAGAGCTGGTTAAATTAGTCAACGTTAATGTTAATTTGGATTTTTTCTAAATCTTCAGGTATTACTCTTACCCAGAAAGGCCACAATTTTACCTCAGCCTTGGAAACCTCGGGTAAGGTCTCTAAAAGAACCATGCTTTCCATTGCTGTTTTCCCCTTAAGCCCCTCTTTAAAATTAGAGGAGTCAAAATCTGAATAGGTTTTGGCTGATATATCCAAAGAAAGGATAACCTTTCCCGAACTTAAATTAACCGTCTCCGGAGTTATTTTAATTGTTATGCTTTTCTCCAAAACTTTCTTCTCTTCCGGCGCTTGAGAGGCAACAAACTCTTTGATAAAATTTTCCAGGTCTGCTTTTTTAAAAATTATTGTCTGCGATTTGGCTTTTATCTGATAGCTGAAATTATCTCCTTGGGTGCCCGGAGCGGCTAAAGAAAAAGTGTCCACAACCTCGGTTTGAATAGCGTTTTCTATGGAAAGGAATCCGGCTGCCGCCTTTTCCCCGTTAATATCCTGGATAAAAGCAGATTCGCAATCCTGTTTTGCTTTTTTACTTAAAACATTTTTGGCGTTATCTAAATCCTCTTTGGTGACCTGGGAGACCTTCTGGGAAAGACCGCCGGTCATCGGCTGGGAAGATTTACCATAAAACTTGGTGTATTTCTCGCTTCCGGCAAATCCGGGAATGGAAAAAGTGGAAGGCTCGATGTTGTATTCCGCTCCTGCCTGGTCAGCCATTACTTTTACGTCAATCGTTCCCGCCACCATCTTCTTTTTTTCATCATAAGTAAAACCAGGTATGGTAATCTTGTTCTGCGTTCTAAACACTTTCCCGCCGGTTGAAACAAAACGAGTGTTTACTACCAAGACCTGAGGGCTGGTAGAATATTCATTATATACCTTTATTGTTCCCTGGGCTTTTTCTTCCTTTCCAACTTTGCCGCTTGAAGGAAATGTGTCGGTAATTACCTTTTCTTTTTCAAACATCTCGCCAGGAATAACTTTATTTATAAGATTAGATTCAATAGCTCCCTTATCAATGGTCAGGTTTGTTTTAACGTTAATATCTTCAGTTTTAGGCCAAACAATAATGGTTGCCTTTGACAGATTAAAATAGCAAAAAGCGCCCATTAAGATTAAAAGCAAAAAAACAGTAATGGGCAGCCATTCTTTACCCCCTTCTTTTTTCTTAATTATTTTGATTTCTTTTATCGGTTCCGGTTTTTCTTCTTTTCTTTCCTGAAAATCCTGAAAAACAACAGGGGCTTCTTTTTCTTTTGGTGGAAAAATATCAATTACTCTTTTTTTCGACATATTTTCTTTGTTTTTTTCTTCTTACTAATTTTACCAAATTTAATTTTTTTAAGAAAGGGTGGCTCTGATTCTTCTCACTCCGGCACTGGATGATTCTTCTTTTGTAATCTTAAATGTTCCTAATTCCGAGGTTCTTTTTACGTGGGGACCGGCGCAAATTTCCTTGGAAAAATCACCAATGGAATAAACGCTGACTTTTTCCGGATATTTTTCCTTAAAAAAAGCTAAAGCTCCGGTTTTTATAGCTTCCTCATATTTCATTTCTTCTTTTTTAACCTCCAAATCCTCTTTTATCTTCTCATTAACCATTTCCTCAACTTTTTTAATTTCTTCCTCAATCATTTTTTGAGGATGGGAGAAATCAAATCTTAATCTCTGGGAATTAATATCTGAACCCATTTGTTTTACATGGTCCCCCAAAACTTTTCTCAAAGCATTATGAAGTAAATGAGTGGCAGTATGAAGCTTGGCTGATTCATAATTTGCGTTATCGCCCACTCCCCCAAATTTCTTCTCCGCACCGAATCGGGAAATTTCTTGGTGCTTTTTTAATTCTTTTTCAAATCCTTCCTCGTCAAATTTAATATTATTTTCCCTACAAAGTTCCTGCATTATTTCTTTCGGAAAACCGAATGACTGATACAAATAAAAAGCTTTTTCTCCGTATAATTCTCCCTGGTCGTAAGCAACGCTATTAAATTCTTTTAATCCTTGGTCTAATGTTTTCTCAAACTTTTCTTCTTCGTTCTGGATAACAACTAAAATGTCAGTTTCTTTTGATTTTAATTCCGGATAAACGTCTTTGTAAGTCTCAACCACTTTTTTAGCTAAAGGAATTAAAAAGCTTGAAGGTAAATTCAAAATTTTACCAAATCTTATCGCCCTTCTTAAGACCCTTCTTAAAACATATCCTCTTTCTACGTTCGAAGGCAAAATTCCTTCAGAAATTAAAAAAACCGCACCGCGGATATGATCTGAGATAATTCTAAAGCTTTTCTTCTCTTCCTCGTATTTTTTCCCGCTTAATTTTTCCAATTCAGTAACTATTGGAGAAAAAAGGTCTGTCTCATAAGCAGACTCTTTCTTTTGTAAAATCGACAGCAGTCTTTCAAAACCAATGCCCGTATCAACGTCTCTTTGGGGAAGTCTTTCGTATGCTCCATTTCTTTTAAAATATTCCATGAAAACTAAATTCCAAATTTCTACAACTCGCTGACATTTCGGACAATTAGGACCACAATCAGGACTACCACAACCAATTTCTTTTCCTCTGTCATAATAAATTTCTGAGTTGGGCCCGCAAGGACCATTTTCTCCAACCGGCCCCCAAAGATTATCTTCTTTTCCGAATTCTCTGATTCTTTCTTTTGGAATTCCTTGATCCTGCCAAATTCTTATTGATTCTTCATCTCTGGGCATATCTTTATCGCCTTTAAAAATTGTTACCCAAAAATTATTTTTTTCTAATCCAAGATTATTTACTAAAAAATCCAAGGCATATTTTATTGCGCCTTCTTTAAAATAACCTTTCTTTTTGTCTTCCCCGATTGACCAATTACCCAACATTTCAAAAAGCGTATAATGAGTATCATCGCCAACCCTTTCAATGTCGTTAGACCTAAAGCATTTTTGACAGGAAACCAGATGTATCGTTCCAAAATCTTCTATTGGATTTTTCTCTCCCTGCAAATAAAGAGTAAACTGCTGCATCCCAGCCGTAGTAAAAAGAACGCTGGGATCAGAAGGAATAAGAGAACTCGAGGACACTATTTTGTGTCCCCTTTTTTCAAAGAATTTTAGAAAATCTTGGCGTAATTGAGAAGAATTCATCTCTTATGAAAATCTGTCAGCCACATTTGAAGCGGCAAAAGATTCTGGTTTTATTTTAGCTTCAAAACCGTTTCCTATTATTAAGCCTATTACTTCTTTTATCATGTCCCTGGTCTTACCATTCTCCCCTACATCAGCATGGATGTAGCGAAGGTAATAGTGGATACTGTCTTTTTTCCCCGAATCATTGATTTTTTTCTCAAAGTTTTCTCTTAAATACAAGGCCATCTGGCAGGAGAGAAAAACCTCTTCCAAAATCCTGGTCTTCCAGTTGTAGAATTTTCTCCCTTTATAGGCTATCCTTTTAAGAAAAAACCTGCCTCCTTCACCCGATCTTAAAATAACTATGGCCAAAGGAAAGTTGGGCTCCTGGCTGGAAGAAGAATCGCAACCGACAATGATTTCATAGGATTTCTCCGGCTTCTCAAAGATGTAATTAAACAACTCCTCAATAACCTCCTCCGTTTTGAGGTTTCCTTTGGTTGGATTATAGAAATGGCCATTTAAGATTTTCTCCATGATAAGCTAAATTATCAAATTTTTCAGATTAAATCAACCTTATGTATTATCTCAACAAATTCTTCGGGTTTTAAGGAAGCTCCCCCTACCAATAAGCCCGAATATCCCGCTTCCCTAATGTATCCCTCGGCATTCTGGGAATTAACGCTGCCACCGTATAAAACCGGTGTTTCTTTTCCTAAGATATTTTTGATAAATACATTCATCTCCTGGGCCTCGGGAATTCCGCAGGCCTTTCCCGTTCCAATCGCCCAAATCGGCTCATAAGCCACTGCCAGATTTTTAATATCTTCCTGCGATAACCCTTCCAGATCCTTTTTAATCTGGTCGATATTATCAATACAAAGAATTGGTTTTAAATTAGCTTTTAATGCGGCTTTAATCTTTTCATTAATCATTTCATCGGTCTCTTTCTGATATTTTCTCCTTTCCGAATGACCAATAATCACGTAATCACAGCCAATCTTTTTTAACATTGAAGGAGAAACCTCACCGGTAAAAGCGCCTTGTTCCTGAGAATAACAATTCTGACCGCCCAGTTTTAAAACCGAAATTTGGGATTTAAGAACTGGGAGATAAATAAAAGGAGGACAAATTACCACCTCTGTTTTATTAATATTTCCGATCCCCCTTTCCACTCCCTGAAAAAGCTTTTCAGCTTCTTCCAGAATCAGGGGGTTCATTTTCCAATTAGCTACAATTAAATATTTCATAAGACTATAAATTATAATTTTAATTTTGTTTTCTCAAATACTCAGCCGCTTTTTCCGGCTCAATAGTGGAAATCTCCATTCCCGTTCCCAGTTCAAAACCTCCCCAGATTGATGTTTTGGGCAGAATAGTCCAGTGCCAATGATAATATGGGTATTCTTTTCCGTCGCAGGGAGCAGTATGAAGATAGAAATTATATGCCGGATCATTAAGTCCTGTGTAAAGTTTACCAAGGGCCGCCTTAAAAGCTTCGGCCAGCTGCCATTTTTCTTTTTCCGTTATTCTTTCAAAATTAGAAAGGTGTTTCTTGGGAGAAATAATAATTTCAAACGAAGACTTGGAAGCAAAAGGACAGACGGCTAAAAATTCTTTGTTTTCAAAAACAATTCTTTCCCTAACTTTTCTTTCCCAATTAGTCATCTGGCAAGAGATGCATTTCTTGGTTTTTGTATAATATTTTTTAGAATTAGAAAGCGCTTTATTCAAATCAACATCAACCAAATAGGTGGCAATTATCTGGGAATGAGGGTGAAAAACCGAAGCGGAGGCTTCAGCTCCATGGTTGTGAAGAATGGAAATGTGATTAACGAACTTTTTCTTCATCAATTCGGAATATCTCTTTTGAAAAGCGTCTATCACCTCTTTGACTTTTTTAACCTCAAGCTGACCCAAAGACCTGTTACAATCCCTGGTTATCACCACTTCATGAAAACCAACGGCATTCATTTTTTGATAAATTCCGCCTTCGGTCTTTTTGCCTAAGTCGGGAAAGGGAAGAAAGGCCGGGTATTTATTGGGAATAACAATTACGGTCCAATTTGAAGGAATTGCCTGACCAGAAACTTTCTTTCCGTTAACTAAGGTTAAAACCGGCTTTTCCTGGCTTTCAATATTGCAAAAGGGACATTCTTTTTTAGACAAACTTTTTTTTTGCCTTTTCTCCTTTTTAAAAGTTTCCGGCCTCCTGGCTCTCCCCGTGGCAATAACAACCCAGTCTTTAGAAACCAGGTCATAGCGCAATTCTGAAGGAAAAGTAATTTTTTCAGTTTTTTTAATCATAAACTCGGCTAATTAAATTTTTTCTTATTATAAGCAAATCCAAAGCCATTTTAATCATACTGCCAATCTTTACCCGGCTGTCCGGATTATTCTTCCAATAAACCGGAATTTCTTTTATTTTATATCCTAATTTCCGGGCAACAATCAGCATCTCCGCGTCAAAAGCAAAACGGTCAATCTTACATTTAGAAGAAACATCTTCCGCTGCTTTTTTGGTAAAACATTTAAAACCGCACTGGGTGTCCTCTATCCCCCAGAGACCAATAACCGCTTTCCTGAATAATTTAAAGCCCTCTCCCAAAATCACATTTCTTATCCAAGGCTGGGGAGGATCCAAAACCGCTCCTTTAATGTCGCGGGAGCCAATAATAATTTCGTATCCTTTTTCCATCTCCGGCCAGATTTTTTCAACCTGGTCAATGCTGGTAGAATTATCAGCGTCAGTAAAAAGACGGAAATCCCCCTTGGTTTCTAGCATCCCCTGCCTGACACTATAGCCCTTGCCGTGATTTCCCTTATCATCAATTAATCTCAGGTTTCTAATCCGGGACAATAAACTGTTAACCTTTTCTGCCGTACCATCTCTGGAGCCGTCATTAATCACTAAAATCTCGTAGTCGTAGCTTTGCTTTGATAAGTAATTATCAATCTCTTCCAGGGTCTTGGCAATGCTTTTTTCTTCGTTGTAGGCGGGAATAATTACAGATAAATGCATATTAAAATATTATATCACAATTCCTTATCTTGTGGTTAAAATCTTGGGGCCGTTCTTAAAAACCGCTATTGTATGTTCAAAATGACAGGCCAAGGAACCATCCTTGGTCTCGTAACCGTAACCGTCCTTGCTTTTTTTAATCTGCCAGCTCCCAGTAGTCACCATGGGCTCAATGCAAAAAACCATTCCTTCAGTAATTTCAGGACCCAAGTGTCTTTTGCCGTAATTTAAAATTTGGGGGTCTTCGTGAAGCTCTCTTCCTATTCCGTGTCCACAGAGCTCCCTGACAACGCTAAAACCCTGGCTTTCTACGTGCCTTTGAATGGTGTTTCCAATATCGCCGAAAGTATTGCCCGGTTTAGCTTTTTTAATTCCTCTTTTTAAAGATTTCTTTGTTGCCAAGATTAATCTTTTAACTTCTGGTAAAACCTTGCCCACCGGCAGGCTGACTGCCATATCAGTGTGAAATCCTTTGTATTTCATTCCGATATCCAAAGAAATTACATCTCCTTCCTTTAAAATTCTTTCGGAAGGAACGCCATGAACAATCTCTTCGTTGATTGAAATGCATAAAGCAGCCGGAAATCCCTCATGACCTTTAAACGAAGGTTCTCCTCCAAATTTAAAAATCAGGGTCTCTGCAACCCTGTCTAATTCTTTGGTAATAATGCCCGGCCTGACCTTTTTTTCCAGTTCTTCCATAATTCCGGCCAGGATTTTTCCGCCTTCAGCCATTATTTTAATTTCTTCCGGAGTTTTGATGTTTATCATTTATTGATGGCTTTCAAAATATCCTTGAAAACATCTTCTATTGATTGATCGCCGCTGATTTTTATAAGCACTCCCTGTTTTTCGTAATGATCAACCACTTGGGAAACCCTTTCGTCATAGTAGTCCAGACGGCTTTTTATGGCTTCAGGCTTGTCGTCGGGCCGCTCAATTAATTTGCCGCCGCATTTATGACAGACCTTTAATTTTTTAAAATCACCAACCCAGGGAATCAATTCCTCGCATTTCTGGCAGATTCTCCTTTTGGTTAAACGGTCAAAAGCCTCTTGTCTTGAAATGTCAATCAATAGATAAAACGTGTTTTCCTTTCTTTCTAAAAATTCCAGAAATTCATCAAGCGCCTGGGCCTCTTCAATTCTGCGGGGAAAACCGTCAGCCATAATCCCTTGTTCTTCCTTAACATGGTAAGCAATTTCGTGCATCCACAAAGTGGTGGCCAAATCATCAAAAGGTAATCCTCCGCTGGTTACGATTTTTTTGACCCTTTTACCCGCATCGGTATCCTGTTTTAACAAATCTCTGAATAAGTCGCCGGTGGAGATATAAAATAAATTGCCAAAACGCTCCATTAAAAGCTTGGCCTGGGTTCCTTTTCCCGAACCCGATCTCCCTATTAAGACGAAATTTAAAGGTTTTTCCATATGTTTTTATTAAAAAGTTTCATATTCGCGCATTTCCAATTGGGCCTTAATCTGACGCATTGTTTCCAAAACCACGGAAACCACTATAAGAAGCGCTGTGCCGCCGATTAAAAACCTGAAAACCATTACTCCGGTTATGCTGCCAATGATGGTGGGCATTATGGCTATTGCGCCCAAAAACAAAGCCCCGATAAGCAAAACCCGATTCAAGATGTATTGCATAAAATTGGCTGTTGACTCGCCGGGCCTGATTCCGGGAACAAATCCTCCCATTTTCTGCAAGTTGCTGGAAATGGTTTTGGGGTCAAAAGTAACAGCCGTGTAAAAATAGGTAAAGAGAACAACCAGAATAAAGTATAAAATTCCGTGTACCCAGGTATTCTCAAAAAGGATTCCTATCTGTTTGGCAATATTCCCTATTGCTCCTCCCGCTCCTCCCAAGAAATTGGCAATCATGGTCGGGAAAAGCAATATTGACAAGGCAAAGATAATGGGAATAACCCCAGCCGGATTGATGTTTAAAGGCAAATAAGTGGAAACCCCTCCGTACATTTTTGTCCCTCTTACCCTTTTGGCGTAAGAAACCGGAATGTTCCTGCGTCCTTCATTGATTAAAACCACGGCAGCAATAATCAGCAAAGCCATGCCGAAGAAAAGCAAATAGGCAGGGATCCTGGAAGGATCCCAGGTTAAAAGCATCTGCCTGATGTTGTTGGGAAAATCAGCAATGATTCCGGCGAAAATCAAAAGGGAAACGCCGTTGCCGATCCCCTTTTCCGAAATTAATTCTCCCAGCCACATCAAGAATAAAGCGCCGGCCGTAATGGTTGAAATTGAAGTAAGAAGTATTGCCGGAGAAATATTGGTTACGACGTTCTGGCGCTGAAACAGAGCCAGCATGGCATAACCCTGAAGTATGGCCAAAGGAACAGTGGCAATGCGGCAGTACTGGTCAAACCTGTGCTTTCCCGCCTCGCCTTCTTCTTTGTACATTTTCTCCAGTTGGGGAAAAATCATGGTCAGAAGCTGGAAAATAATGGTGGCGGTGATGTAAGGACCAAGACCCAACATAACAATGGAAAGGTTGTCCAAAGCGCCGCCAGTAAACATATTCAAAAGACCGAACATTTGAAACTGGCCGAAGAAATTCTTCAAATTCGCGGCGTTGATTCCGGGAATGGGAATGTTGGCCATTATCCTGAAAACGGCAAAAGCTCCCAAGACAAACAATATCTTATTTCTCAAGTCCTTTATCTTAAAAATTTGAATGGTTTTGTCTAACCAGCTCATTGTATTTTACCGCCAGCTTTTTCTATTCTTTCCTTGGCGCTTTTAGAAAATAGGCAGTTTTTAATAATTAATGATTTATTTATCTTTCCTTTCCCTAAAATCTTAACCCTGGGCATTCTCCCTTTCATTTTAGCGATTATTCCTTTTTCTAACAACTTCTCAGGAGTTATTTCTTCTCCTGAATTAAACTTCTTTTCCAGAATGTCCAAATTCAAAATTGCGGTTCCTACTTTTGAACTTTTAGTTCTGTATTTCTGCCGGTACCCCCTCAATTTGGGATATCTTTTAATCAGTTCCCTCATTATGGGCTTGTACCGATGGCCGGCTCTGGCAGTCTGGCCTTTCATACCCCGGCCGGAATAACTGCCTCTTTTGCCTCCCCGGCCCACCCGTCTCCTTTTCTTTTGTTTATGAATTGGTTTCAGTTGGTTGAGTTGCATGTTCTTTAATTTGGGATTCTTTTTGCCTTATTTTTAATTTTTTCAAAGCCCTGATAGTTGCTTCAGCGTTATTCAGTTTATTGACCGTACTGCCCAAAACCTTGGAGGAAATATTCCTGATTCCAGCCAAATTACAGATAACCCTGACCGTTCCTCCAGCCACCAAACCCCTTCCTTTTCTTTGGGGCTTAAGAAGAATCCTGGCTGCTCCGAACTTGGACAAAACCTGATGGGGAATTGTTTCGTTAACAATGGGAACTTCAATCAGATTCTTCTTGGCAAACCTGGTAGCTTTTTCCACGGCCTGAGCCACGTCAATGCCTTTTGCCACGCCCACCCCTACTTTCCTGTTCTTATTTCCCACCACCACCACCGCTCTGAATTTAAAACGCCTGCCGCCGGCCGAAACTCTGACTACTCTGGCCAAATCTAAAAGCTTTGAATCGAACTCGTCTTTTGGTTTTTCTTTTAAAAATTGCCTTCTCATATGTTTGTTTAAAACTTTAATCCTCCTTCTCTGGCTCCTTCAGCCACGGCTTTTATTCTGCCGTGGTACTTGTAGCCACCCCGGTCAAAAACAACCTTTTCTATTTTTTTCTCCAGGGCTTTTTTAGCGATTAATTTGCCAAGTTCCAGAGCCCCGGTTGTTTTTCCTTTTGATTTTGATTTTTTAATTTCTAAATCGTTGGCGCTTACCAAGGTTTTTCTTTTCTCATCGTCAACCAGCTGGACATAAATATGTTTCGCTGACCTAAAAACGGAAAGGCGCGGCTTAATGTGAGTGCCGAATATCTTGGCTCTTAATTTTTTATGCCTTTTTTGGCGTTTTTCTTGTTTTTCTAACATATTTTTATCCGGTAGTGGTTACTACTTTTTTACCCACCTTTCTCCTTACTATTTCATTAACATATCTTATTCCCTTTCCTTTATAGGGTTCGGGCGGTTTAACCTTTCTAATATTGGCTGCTAGCTGTCCCACTAATTCTTTGTCAACTCCGACAACAGTAATAATGTTTTTCTCCACCGAAATTTTAATATTCTGGGGAATTTTTATCTTTACCTGATTGGTAAAACCGACATTTAACACCAAATTCTCTGTATCAACCGCAGCTTTAAAACCTATTCCCTGTATTTCCAATTTTTTTTCAAAACCGCTGGTAACCCCCTTTACCATATTGAAAAGAAGGGCCCGGGTTAAACCCCATAGACTCTTGGTTAATTTTGTCTCTGTCCGGATGGAAAGAAAAATCTTGTCTTCCTTTGTTTCAACCTTAACCTCCGGCCTGATTTTACGGGAAAGCTCACCCTTGGGGCCTTTTACCGATACAACATTTCCTTCAATTTTCACTTCCACTTCTTTCGGTATTAAAATTGGTTTTTTGCCTATACGACTCATATATTTACCAAATTTCACAAATTATTTCTCCTCCTAATTTTTGTTTTCTGGCTTCCCTGTCAGCCATCAACCCTTTTGAAGTTGAAACAATAATAATTCCAGAGCTCTTTCTGAATCTTAATATCTTATGAAAACCGAGGTAAATCCTCTGGCCGGGCTTGGAAATCTTTTTCACGCCTGAAATCGCTGGTATTTTATCCGTATATTTCAGATAAATATCCAGGGTTTTCTTAACCTTTTTTCCTTTCTTTTCAACTTTTTCAATAAAGCCGTACCTTTCCAGAATCTTGGCTACTTCATATTTTAAATTAGAATAAGAAACGCTTACCGTGGGATGAAGCACGGCCTGAGCGTTCTTTATTTTAGTTAGCATGTCAGCGATTGGATCCATAATATTACCAAGATGATTTCTTAACTCCGGGAATAAGACCTTGATTGGCAAACTCCCTGAAACAAATTCTGCACATTCCGAATTTTCTCATAAAGCCTCTTTTCCGGCCGCACCTAAAACAGCGTCTGGTTATGCGACTTTTATACTTGGGTTTTCTCTTTGATTTGGCGATTTGGGCTTTTGTTGCCATATTTATGCTTTTATGGGAAATCCTAATAATTTAAGCAGTTCCAAACCTTCTTCTCTTTTTTTGGCGCTGGTAACCACCGTTACTTCCAGGCCAAAAATGTTTTTAGCTTTTTCCGGCAATATTTCCGGGAAAGCAATATGTTCCTTGACTGCAACAGTCAAATTCCCGCTCTTATCAACAGACTTAGAATCAATTCCTTTAAAATCCCTGGTCCTGGGCAAAACGACATGAATCAGCTTTTCTAAAAAATCATTCATTTTCTTACCCCTCAAGGTAACCATTGTCCCTATTACCATTCCTTCCCTGGTTTTAAAACTGGCAATGGCTTTTTTTGTCTTTGTCTTTACTGCCCTTTGGCCGGAAAGCAAGCTGATATCTTCAACGACAAAATCAGAAATCTTTTTTTGTTCGTCAGTGCTTTTGCCGGCAACCAATCTGCCAAAACTGGTATTTACTACCACCTTTTTAATTCTAGGGACAGCCATCGGGCTCTTGTAGCCGAATTTTTCCATCATTACAGGAATTACTTCCTTTTTGTATTTTTCCATTAAAGGGGTTATCATTGTATTTCTTGTTTACACTTTTTACAAATTCTGACTTTGTTTTTCTCCATAAATTTATACCCCACCCTGGTGGGTTTTCCGCATTTGGTACAAATCAGTTTAACGTTGGAGGCGGGAATAAAAGCCGGCATAGATACAATCTGGCCCTTCTCTCCTTGTTTTTTCGGTTTCTGGTGTTTCTTTTTTAAATTAACCCCTTCCACCAAAACCTGGCTGGTTTTGGGAAAAACAGTCAAAACTTTTCCTTTCTTGCCCCGGTCTTTTCCGGAAACCACTAAAACTGTATCATTTTTTCGTATTTTCATATAATTTCCTCTGCCAGGCTGGCAATTTTTTCAAAACCTTTCTCTTTGATTTCCTTGGGAACCGGTCCAATAATTCTTCCTCCTTTCGGCTCTCTGGATTTTCCCTCTAAAATTACGGCTGCATTTTCATCAAATTTGATATAGCTGCCGTCCTCCCTGCGGAAATTCTTCTTCTGACGGATAATTACCGCTCTAATCACATCGTGTTTTTTGACAATTCTTCTGGGTTCCGCTTCCTTTACAGCAGCCACGATTACATCTCCAAGCTGGGCATAGCGCCGACGGGTACCCCCCAACACCTTAAAACACTGGATAATTTTGGCGCCAGTATTGTCAGCCACTTTTAACATTGTCCTTGTCTGAATCATATTTTTTTAATAACTTTCCATTTTTTATCTTTGCTTATTGGCCGGCATTCTTCAATTACAACCTTATCTCCTGTCTTGTATTCTCCCATTTCAACATGGGCCTTGTAATTCTTGTGAAACTTGTATCTTCTCTTGTATTTGGGATGCTCTTTGATTGTTTCCACTTCCACCACCACTGTCTTCTGCATCTTATCGGAGATGATTTTTCCTGTTAATATTTTTTTAGCCATGGTTTTTTATTAAAGTAAGTATTCGGGCAATTTCTTTTTTAATTCTTCTGACTTCTCTTACGTTTTTAACTTTACCGGCAGATAAATCAAAGTAAAGCTGTCTTAATTTTTCCCTTGAATCTTTAAGAAGGCTTTCCAGTTCCTGTTTTGTTTTTTGTCTTAATTCTGCAATTTTCATTTTAGCGTTTAATGAATTTTGTCTTAACCGGCAGCTTGTCAGCCGCTCTTTCAAAAGCCTCTCTGGCTATTTCTTCTTTTAATCCGTCTATTTCAAAAATAATCCTGCCTGGTCTAATAGGAAAAGCATAATGGTCAACTCCGCCTTTTCCTCCGCCCATGGGAACTTCTGTTCCTTTCTTGGTTATGGGTTTGTCGGGAAAGATCCTGATCCAAAGCTTACCCCCCTTCTTAAAATATCTTATAATAGCCCGTCTGGCTGCCTCCAGCTGTCTGGCGCTGATCCAGCGCGTTCCCAGGCTCATTAAAGCGTAGGAACCAAAAGCAATGGTGTTTCCCCGATTGTCAAAACCTTTGGATCTTCCTTTGTGCCACTTTCTATGTTTAACTTTTTTGGGCATTAATATTGCCATATATTTAATCAAATTTATCGCCCTTGTAAATCCAGACCTTTACTCCGACCGCCCCGTAACTGCATTGGGCTCTTTCCTGGGCATAGTCAATATCAGCCCTTAAGGTCTGCCTGGGCAATCTTCCTTTCTTTAACCATTCTCTTCGGGCGATTTCTGTTCCATCCAGCCGACCAGCCACCTCTACCCTAACCCCTTTAACGGTCTTAGAAGTCATAATCTTCTCTATAGCTTGTTTTAAAACCCTGCGGAAAGGAACTCTTTTTTCAATCTGTTGAACCATCCATTGGGCGGACAAAACCGCTGAAGCCCAGGGCTCTCTCACTTCCTTAATCTCTATTTTTAATTTTTCTCTCTGTCCCGGCTTAAAAATTTTTCTTTCTATTTCTTTTCTTAAGTCTTCGACTCCGCCTCCTCCCCGGCCGATAATGAGGCCTGGTCTGGCACTGGAAATAATTATGGTAGTTTTTCCTGAAAATCTCTCTATTTCAATTCTTTCCACTCCCACCTTGCCCATCTTATCCCTAATAATTTTTCTAATCTTAAAATCCTCCTCCAGATACTGGGGAATCTTTTTGCTGTTTAACCAGCGTGAATCCCAATCGCTTAAATTTTTCAATCGGTATGCTTTTGGATGAACCTTGTGTGACATATATTAAATTGATTTTCTTCTGAATATTTTGGCTATTCCTTTGGCAATGGTTGGTTTTTTAACTTTTTCTGGCTTGAATTTTGGCTTTTCTGTTTTAAAAATCTTCTCCTCAGCCTCTTTTTCAATTGGTTCTGCTTTCTTAACCTTGGCTTTTTTAACCTTGCCTTTCTTCTTAACTATTTCCTCTAAAACCAATGTTATGTGGGAGGTTTTTTTCTGGATTTCATAGGCCTGACCGCGCGCCCTGGGCATCCATCTTTTCTGTTTTGGTCCTTCGTCAACAAAAATCTTGGAAATCAAAAGATTTTCCGGCTCCATTTGAAAATTATTCTTGGCATTGGCAATAGCCTGTTTTAAAAGTTTTAATAAAGGCAAACTGGCTTTTTTAGTTGTAAAATTCAAAATTGTAGAAGCCTGTTCTACTTTCTTTCCCCTAATCAAATCAACAACTAATCTGACTTTTCTGGGTGCAATATGTAAATATCTGAGTTTGGCTACAACTGGCATAATTATTTTTTAGGAGGGGCTTTGACCTCTTCTATTTTTACTGCTTCCTTCTCGGCTTCTTTGGATTCTATTTCTCTCTGCATTCGGCCTCCGTGCCTGGAAAACTTGGTAGTGGGAGAAAACTCACCCAATTTATGACCAACCATGTTTTCAGTTACCTTGACCAAGATAAATTCTTTTCCGTTGTGAACCCCGAAAGTAAAGCCAACCATTTCCGGAGTAATGCTGCATTCCCGAGCCCATGTCTTAATAACCTCTTTTCCTTCCGGCTTAAGACGGCTGATCTTTTTTAATAATTTTTCGTCCACAAAGGGACCTTTTTTTAGACTTCTGGCCATATTATTTTTTCTTTCTTCTTTGAATAATGTATTTCTGGGTCCATTTTCTTCCCCTGGTTTTTACTCCTAAAGCCGGTTTACCCCAAGGAGTTTTTGGGTGTTTCAAACCAATAGACGTTCTTCCTTCTCCGCCACCGTGAGGATGGTCGCAGGGATTCATTGCCGAACCCCGGACAGACGGCCTTCTTCCCTTACGCCTGACATTACCAGCTTTTCCTATAATAACAAACTTATGCTCGGGAAAGGATACCTGACCGATGGAAGCAAAACATTCATTGGGAATCTTTCTGATTTCGGAAGAGGGAAAAACCAGGTGAGTATATTTGCCTTCCTGGGCAGCAACCTGGGCCGAAGCACCAGCGCTTCTTACCAGCTTTCCTCCCCGACCCGGCTCAAGTTCAATATTATAAACAGAGGTTCCGACCGGAATATTCTTTAATTTCATTCTGTTTCCTGTTTTAATCTCTGCCTTTTCAGAACAAATAATACTATCTCCCACCTTTAAATCATGGGGTAAGATCTGATATCTTTTATCCTTGTCTTCGTATTCCAAAAGACAGATAAAAGCCGTCCTATAAGGATCGTATTCAATGGCTATCACCTTGGCCGGAATATTCATTTTTTCTTCTCCAAAATCAATAATCCGGTAAAGCCTTTTTACCCCTCCGCCTTGATGACGAACGGTAATCCTGCCGTTACTTCCTCTCCCGGCTCTGTTTTTAAAAGCCAAGAGCAGTCTCTTCTCCGGTTTTTTCTTTGTAATTATTTTATATGGTTTCATATATTTATCTCGGTAAAACTTCAATCTTTTGCCCTTCTTTTATCCTGATAATGGCTTTTTTGTATCCCTTTCTGAATCCTTCTGTTTTTCCCAGTCTTCTTTTCTTTTTAGGAATGTTAATAATCCTTATCCCCAAAACATCAACTCCGAAAATACTCTCTATCGCTTTTTTTGTTTCCGCTTTATTCGCCCGAGGCCAAACCTTAAAAACATACTGATTCTTTTCTAACAAATCAGTGGCTTTTTCAGCAACGTGGGGAAACCTTAGAATCTTTAAAGATTCTCCGGTTATCTTCCTTTCTTTCTTTATTTCCGGTTTTTCTTTGACTTCTTTCTTAACAACAACCTCTTCTTTTTTAGGTTTCTCAATTTTCTTTTCTTTCGGTTTTTCCACCTTCACCTCTTTTTTCTTTTTAAAAAAGTCTAATAAAGCCATATTATATGAATGTTTCCTTGATTACTTTTATTGAATCCTTGGGCATAATCAAATATTTAAAAGAAAGCAGATCCAAAGCATTTAAATTCCTGGCTTCCACGGTAGCAACATCTTTAATATTTCTGGCTGATCTGACAATATCTTTTTCCAATTGGGGCAGAACTATTAAAGCTGAACCTTTAAAAGGTAATTTCTCTAAAATTCCTGCCATTAATTTAGTCTTTGGTTTTTCCAGGCTTAATTTCTCTAAAATTAAAAGTAAATCATTTTTAACTTTAGCTGACAATACCATTAATATCGCTTTTCTTCTCATTTTCTTGTTAATTTTCTTTTCAAAGTTTCTTACTTTGGTCGGACCAAAAGTTACTCCACCTCCTTTCCACAAAGGGGAACGCCTGGAACCGTGCCTGGCTCTTCCCGTTCCTTTCTGGCGCCAAGGTTTTTTTCCTCCGCCTCTGACCTGAGCTCTGTCTTTAGTATGAGCGATAACCGTTCTTTTATTTGCCATTTGGGAAGTAACAACCTGATGAATCAAATCGGAATTAATCTTAACGTCAAAAATCTCAGACGGCAATCTGGTTTGTCCAACTTCTTTTCCATTTGTATCATAGGTCTTGACTAACATAAATTAAATTTGGTACAGTATTAATGCCGATTAAGGCGGGAGGTCAAAATGTCCTTTAATATTGTCAATGCGGTATTTCATTTTACGGGACTATTTTTACTAGTTCTAGGTGTTGCAATCGAAGCACATGTGGTAAAAAAAACTTTGACACTTGAATCATTCATGGCTACGGCACTTATGATGATTGGATTTGAACTGGCAACGTTCTTTCCTTTTATATCTGCGGGTTAAATTCTTCTTTTTTGCCCGCTTTTTTATTAACCTCTAATCTCCAATAATGTCCCTCTGGCTCCCGGTACCGCACCTTTAACCATTAATAAATTATTATCTTTATCAATCTTTACAATTTTCAAATTTTTAATTGATGTTCTGTCGCTTCCCATTCTTCCCGGCATTTTTCTTCCCTTAACTACTCTCTGGGGAAATCTGGAGCCTATTGATCCTACTGTTCTATGTTCATGTTTTGTACCGTGGGTGGCTGACAGCTTTCCTTTAAAACCCCATCTTTTAACTGCTCCGGCAAATCCTTTTCCCTTGGAAATTCCGGAAATCTTCACCTTGTCTCCTTCCTGAAAAACCGAAGCATTGATTTCATCTCCTTTTTTAAAATTATCTCCATCTCTAAATTCTCTTAAATATTTAAATTCTTTTCCTTTCTCGGTTTTTTTAATTTTCTTTGCTTTTTTAACAAAACCAAGCTGGATAGCCTGGTATTTGTCTTTTTCCTTGGTCTTTACTTCAGTAACAAAACAAGGGCCTGCTTCGATCAGGGTAACGGGAACAACCTTTCCTTTTTCGTCAAACATCTGGGACATTTCAATTTTTTTGCCTAAAATGAATTTCATCTTCTTTAATTGAAAACCGGGCATAGCCCGGTTAAATCAATGGCTATTTTTTCTTTTTTTACTCAAAAATTAAAAAAATTGCTGTTTTAATCATATATTAAATTTGTTCCTCTGTAAATCTACCACAATTACATTTTAATTTCAATATCCACTCCGGCCGGCAGATTCAGGCTCATCAGGGCGTCGATTACCTTTGGATTGGGGTTTAAAATATCAATCATCCTTTTATGGATTCTCATTTCAAACTGTTCTCTGGCGTCTTTGTGAACAAAAGAAGAACGATTGACGGTATATTTCTTGGTTTCGGTGGGCAAGGGAACGGGACCGGAAATTTCCGACCCGTAACGCAAAGCCACATCGATAATCTGACGAGCGCTATTATCAATTACCTTATGATCATAAGCCCGCAGTTTTATGCGGATCTTTGATTTTATTTCTTCTTCTGGTGCTGCCGCTTTTTTCTTCGCCATCTTAAAAGAACATTAATTTTTTAAACCAAATCCAAATTTTCTGAAACTGATTATTTTATTATCTTGGTAACTACTCCTGATGCCACCGTCTTTCCTCCTTCCCTGATGGCAAATCTTTGTTTTTCTTCCATGGCAATAGGAGATATCATTTTAATTCCCACGTTGACCGTGTCCCCGGGCATTACCATTTCCGTGCCTTGAGGCAAAGCCACATCACCAGTAACATCAGTGGTTCGGAAATAGAACTGGGGTTTGTAGCCAGTAAAGAAAGGGGTGTGACGACCGCCTTCTTCTTTGGTTAAAACGTAAACCTCAGCTTCAAATTCAGTGTGAGGAGTAATGGAACCGGGCTTGGCTAAAACCTGACCTCTTTCCACTTCTTCCTTTTTCAAACCCCTGAGTAAAATTCCGACATTATCTCCGGCTCTTCCTTCGTCCAAAATCTTATTAAACATTTCCACGCTGACGGCAATGGTCTTACTGGTTGGTTTGATTCCCACCAATTCAACCTCATCATTGGGATGAACCACTCCTCTTTCAATTCTGCCCGTGGCAACCGTTCCCCGGCCAGCGATGGAAAAAACATCCTCGATAGCCATTAGAAGGGGTTTGTCTATCTCTCTGGGAGGTTCAGGGATAAAATCATCTACTGCTTTGACCAATTCAACAATCGGCTTGGCTGCTTCATCATCAGCTGATTTTGCATCCAAAGCCTTTAAAGCAGAACCTCTGATTATCGGGGTCTTGTCCCCGGGAAAACCGTATTTGGTCAATAATTCCCTTACTTCGGATTCCACCAAATTAATGATTTCCGGATCGTCAACCGCATCAGTCTTATTCAAAAAAACCACGATTGACGGCAATCCTACCTGACGAGCCAAAAGAATGTGCTCTCTGGTCTGAGGCATTGGTCCGTCAGGAGCGGAAACAACCAAAATTGCTCCGTCCATCTGAGCCGCACCAGTAATCATGTTTTTGATGTAGTCGGCGTGTCCCGGACAGTCAATCCAGGCATAATGCCTTTTGTCTGATTCAAACTCAACGTGGGTGACGTTAATGGTCAACCCTCTGGCTTTTTCTTCCGGAGCTGAATCAATCTGATCTACCGTTCTCTCTGACGCCTTAAATCCTCTTAATTTCTGGATTTTAAGCACAGCAGCGGTTAAGGTAGTCTTTCCATGGTCAACGTGACCAATGGAACCTATATTGATGTGGGGCTTGCCCCTCATGAATTTTTCTTTTTCTGCCATATTGATGTATTAATTTATTATTTATTAATATTTGTTATTGTATTAAACCTTTTTTAATTTGTCAACCCCGCATGTATATATGCGGGGTCAGCGAAGATAGATTATCTTCTTTTTCCCTCGGCAATTTCCTGGGCAATGTTTCCCGGAACTTCTTCATAATGATTAAATTCCATTGTAAAGATTCCTCTTCCTTCCGTCAAGCTTCTTAGGGAAGTGGCGTAGCCGAACATTTCAGACAAAGGAATCTTGGCATCAATCACCTTCATCTGCAGCCTGTCTTTCGTTTCTTCAATCTTTCCCCTTCTGGCTGAAAGATCGCCAATAATATCACCGAAGAACTCCTCGGGAATTATTACTTCCAGCCTCATTATTGGTTCAAGAATCACCGGCCTGGCTCTTTTGGCTGCTTCCTGGAATGCCATTGAACCAGCAATCTTAAAAGCAATTTCTGAAGAGTCAACTTCATGAAAAGAACCGTCAAAAAGCGAGGCAGAAAGGTCTACCATGGGATAACCGGCCACCACTCCCTTGTCCATTGCTTCTTTTACTCCTTTTCCCACCGCCGGAATGAATTCCTGAGGAATAATTCCTCCCTTGATTTCATTGATAAACTCAAAACCCGAACCTCTTTCTTTTGGTTCAACTCTTAAAAGCACGTGTCCGTACTGACCGCGACCGCCTGACTGACGGATATATTTTCCTTCTGCTTCGGCTTTGTTGGTAATTGTCTCTTTATAAGCAACCTGTGGTCTTCCCACGTTAGCTTCAACCTTGAATTCTCTTCTTAGCCGGTCAGTAATGATGTCCAGATGCAACTCTCCCATTCCAGAGATAATCGTCTCGCCGGTTTCTATGTCTCCTTTTACCCTGAAAGTGGGATCTTCATCCATTAATCTTCTTAAAGAAGTGGCCATTTTTTCCTGGTCAGCCTTTGTCTTGGGCTCAATTCTGATTGAAATGACCGGCTCTGGGAAAACAATCTTTTCCAGAACAATGGGATGGTTTTCTTCGCATAAAGTATGACCGGTAGAGGTGTTCTTTAAACCAACTGTAGCAGCAATGTCTCCGGTAAAGATTTCTTCCACCTCTTCTCTTTCCTGGGCATGCATTCTTAAAATCCTTCCGATTCTTTCTTTTTCTCCAGTGGTGGAATTCAATAAATACGAACCTTTTTTAAGGGTACCGGAATAAACCCTAAAATAGGTCAGAGTTCCCACATAAGGGTCAGTGGCAATCTTAAAAGCCAAAGCGGCAAAAGGTTCTGAATCAGATGCTTTTCTTTCCATTGTTTCCCCGGTCTTGGGATCCGTTCCTTTGATGGGAGGAAGATCAATTGGGCTGGGAAGATAATTAACCACTCCGTCCAGCATCAACTGTACTCCTTTATTCTTTAAGGCTGAACCGCAAAAGACCGGAATTAGTTTGTAATTAATTACCGATTCTCTTAAAACTTTTTTTAATTCTTCAACTGAAGGCTCCTCTTTGGCCAAGTATTTTTCCAATAAAGATTGGTCTTCAGCAGAAATTTTTTCTATTAATTTCTTTCTCCACTCCTGGGCTTTTTCCAATAAATCTTCGGGTATTTCTTCTTCTTTGACTATTTGACCGAAATCTCCTTCAAATTTTATGGCTTTCATTTCTAACAAATCAATTATTCCTTCAAATTTTTCTTCAAGACCGATGGGCAATTGAAGCGTTACGGCATTGGGAGAAAGTTTCTGCCAGATTGATTCCAGACTTTTTTCAAATGAAGCTCCCATTCTGTCCAATTTGTTTATAAAGCAAATTCTGGGAACGTTGAATTTATCAGCCTGGCGCCAGACAGTTTCTGATTGGGGTTCCACTCCTGCTACTCCGTCAAAAACCACTACCGCACCGTCTAAAACCCGCAAAGACCTCTGAACTTCAGCGGTAAAATCAATGTGTCCCGGCGTATCAATAATATTAATCCTGTACTCATTTTCTTTTTTCTTCTCTTTGTCCGAAGGAGTCCAGAAACAAGTGGTGGCAGCGGAAGTAATGGTAATTCCCCTTTCTCTTTCCTGAACCATCCAGTCCATAATAGCCTGACCGTCATGAACTTCCCCGATTTTATGCGAAATTCCGGTATAAAATAAAACACGCTCGGATACGGTGGTTTTACCGGCGTCAATGTGGGCAATAATACCAATATCTCTGTATCTTTCTATGGGATAGGTTCTGGACATATTTTTTACCAGGAGAAGTGGGCAAAGGCCCGGTTGGCTTCAGCCATTCTATGAGTGTCTTCTTTCTTTTTTATTGCTGAACCTTCATTTTTTGCCGCACCAATCAATTCCTCAGCCAGTTTCTCAGACATGGGTTTTCCTTTTTTTGATTTAGCGGCAGTAATTATCCAGCGTAGAGCCAAAGTAAATCCCCTGTTTTCTTTTACCTCTCTGGGCACCTGATAAGTGGCTCCTCCGATCCTTTTGGATTTTACCTCCAATAAAGGAGTAGCGTTCTTTACCGCCTGTTCAAAAACCTCCAAGGGGTCTTTTTTGGTTTTCTCCTTAATAATATCAAAAGCGCCGTAAACAATCTTTCTGGCAGTTGTCTTTTTTCCTTTTCTCATTACTTGATTGATAAGCTTGGCAACTACAAGGTTGTTGTATTTAAAATCAGGGACAATTATTCTTTTTTCTCTTTTCTTTCTTCTAGCCATGTTACTTGGGTCTCTTTGTTCCGTATTTTGACCTTTCCTGTTTTCTGTTCTCCACTCCGCCGGTGTCCAAAACGCCCCTGACCACGTGATACCTTACTCCGGGCAAATCTTTTACCCTTCCTCCCCTGATTAAAACTATTGAGTGTTCCTGAAGATTATGGCCTTCTCCGGGAATGTAAGCAGTTACTTCCATTCCATTGGTTAAACGAACCCTGGCCACTTTTCTTAAAGCAGAATTGGGCTTTTTGGGGGTAACGGTGAAAACCTTGAGACAGACTCCTCTTTTGAAAGGAGAAGAAAAATCTCTGGGCCTGTTTTTTAAAACGTTAAAGCCGAAGGTCAAAGCCGGCCTCTTATTTTTTCTTTTAATATTCTGTCTTCCCTTTTTAATTAATTGATGAATTGTGGGCATTTAATTATTACAAAATTAATCGAGCACCCTAGTGCTCAAATTCTAATTTAACAGAGGATTTCATAAATGTCAAATGGAAATGGGTTTTCCGGCGAAAAAAAAGAATAAAGTTTGAACTATATAAAAAACCCAATCTAGTCCAAAAAAAATTAAAATTAGAAGGAGTATAAGGCTGTATTGCTGCAAAATAATCTTAATTCTGGAAAAACTTTCCGGCAGAAAACTGAAAAGAATATGCGAACCATCCAAGGGAGGAATGGGAATTAAATTAAAAACCGCTAAAAGAAAATTATATATTGAGATAATACTAAAAAGGGCTAAAAGACTATCAGGCAAAGAAACAAATCTTATCATTAAGCCAAAAATTATCCCTATTAAAATATTGGTGGCTGGACCGGCCAAAGCAACTTTTAATTCTCCCCATTTCTGGTCTCGGAAATTATATGGATTAATGGGTACGGGCTTGGCCCAACCGATAATAGGTCCCCTACCACCAGTAAAGATAAGCATGATTATGGGGAGAATAACTGAACCAAAAGGATCCAAATGCTTTAAAGGATTTAGAGTTAAACGGTCAGAATATTTAGCCGTGGGATCGCCCAAAGAATAAGCAACGCTGCCGTGGGCAATTTCATGGATAATAACCGAAAAAATCAAAACAATTAAAAAAAATATTGTCATCAGTATCTTTTTATGATACCATATTCCCATATGGCAAAACAATGCGCAGTCTGCGGAAAAAAATCAATAATGGTCTGGGAACTTACCAAACTCAGAGGCAAATACAATCCAACTGCCAAAAGAAGAAAATATCCCAATCTCCAGTGGGTTAGATTGCTTTCAGGTAAAAGAGTCCTAGCTTGTACTAAGTGTATAAAGGCTATAGCTAAGCGAAAATAATCTATTTTCGGGCTGTAGTACAACGGTAGTATTTACCCTTGGGGTGGGTAAGACTCGAGTTCAACTCTCGACAGCCCGACAAATTAAAGCTTTTGAAAATAAAAAGGAGATCCAAGTTTAATCTTGAATCTCTTTTTTTAGATTTTTATATTCTCTTAAGGGCTTCCATAATTTGTGCTGTGTGAGGCACAAACTGATATGGAAATTCTACCTCAGGAATTTGCTGCCTCTTGCCTGCCTGCCAAGCAGCTACGATTTTTCCGGTTGGCCGGAGATCAACGACTTCATAGGCATGGATCCGCCTATTGATCAGGTTTCCGCCTACTACTTCGCCGTCCAAGACAGTGATTTCATCCAATCTGAAGCGCGAAAGGTCCACCATAAAGGCAACCAGAACGTCAATACCTCCTGTTTCGGGGTCGAAATTGAGCGTTGCTTCACAGGGAACGGACTCTCCCCTCCAGACGATCTCCAGGTATTTTTTATCTGGTAAATCAACCGACCGAACATTTGCAGGAACGATTTTTTCCGGCACAATGGCTGACCCAAGACTGGAACGAAGCGTACGGACACTGTCCCAGATAATGCTTTTCATTTCCAGGGTAAATCCGTAGTCGTCATTTTGGAAAACCGGATAAATAACTCCTTTTGGGGTCACAATAACCGGTTCTTCCCAGCCTTCACGGGTAGCGACTCTTTTGGGGTAGAGAATTTCTGATTCGTCAGCCCCAACTCCTGCCGGTATGGTGTCGTGATTCTTGTAGCTAGGTGCGCCAAGATCGCGGTTAATCAGCAGAAGAACAGTGCAGTCCTTCAGTTTTAAAAATATCACTGATCCGCCAGCTGGCCATCTCCAGGCCTTACCGCCGTTTTCTGCCTTGTTTTCACGTTCAAGGAAACGACGAGTTCTTTTCTCTGTAGCTACGATCGGGTTGTCAGCGATCTCTATGAGAACGCTTTGCCCGGACTGTTCGAGTCTCCTCACGGGTACCATCAAGAAACTTCTTCTTTGCCTGATGGCTTCCCAGTCGGAATACTCCAGCATTCCGTCCTTCATTCTTTTCCTTCACTTCCTCCTGCCGGGCAGGGGCCCTTTTACGGGGTTAGTCTGTCCCTACAGGTTTTTTGCTCAGGGAAAAGAGGCACCGCCTTTTTTCAGAGAGCTGCCTATAATATAATACAACAGATTGTTTTTGTCAAGACTAAAAAACCGCGCTTACGCGGTTTTTTAGTGGCCCTGTTTATCTAGGAAAAATGTTCTCGGAAAAAATTCCAGGTGGGAATCTCAGTCCTGACCCAAGGGTCAAGAATCATGTCGGATTCCCTGAAAGAACGTTTGTACCAAAATTAACTAGAAATAACAGAGCCTAGTTAATTATATCTCTTATGAAAAATCCCTGTCAAATCTCTAGAGACTCAAAATATCAACCAGTTGTTTTATAAGGGAAACAACCACTGGCGGAGGAAGCAAACTGTAAGAAGGAACCTTTTCATCGTCTAAAACTATCCAAGGCCTTTCTTTAATTAGGACTTTTTTCTTTTTATTATCCCAGACATAATAATATTCCGGCGTAATCTCGTAATCATCAATATAATTTTTAGCCATTTTAACCGGAATAGAATTTCTTAAAAGGACTTTAGGAATTCCATAAAGAGAATTTGCCTGTTCCATTAATTTTTCATCTTTTTTTAATCTTTCTTTTATCGGCTTAATTCCCATCTTATCGCCCTCCTTGGGTACCATTCTAACTTTTTTGCATTTGTCATTTTCGCAAAGAAAATAGAATTCTTTTTTATTTGGATTGTATCCCAATTTGGAACTGACGTGTAATTTTAGGTTTTTGGGATTTTTACAAATCGGGCAAACGACCCGGTATTTGATTCTTTCATCAATTACTTTTTCCGGCACGCTGATTAAAACAAAAAAATCAGGGTCATCCCGATAACCAAGCAAGTCGCGGTAAAAAAGTGAGAAATTTATTTGATCTAAATCTCTGGGAAAACCGTCGATAAAAATGGTTTTCTTTTTCCTCTTTAATATTTCCCTTTTTGCCAGAGCTAAAATCAATTCGGTCGGCAAAAGTGTCTTTGTGCTTCTTTTTTCTAAAAGAGAAATTAATTCTTTGACAGGAAGCCAACCCCGATAATTCTTTTCCAAAAATTCAATCAGTTCTTTTCTTTTTTTATTATCTTTAAGCTCGTCATCTATCCCCCTAATCATGTCCCCTATAGAAAAATGCTCAACGTATTCTGGACCAATAATTTCGACGAATGTTTTAGCAAAAGTTCCTTTTCCGGAATTTTTCTTTCCAAGCAAATAAACAATAAAGGTATTACCTTTTTTAAAATAATCCTTTAATTTTTTAATTTCTTTTCCGGCCTTAAATTGAAAGTATTTTTCTCTTTCCTTCGGATTATTTAAATCGAACTTTCTATTTGTATTTTTTATTTTAGTTTTAACAACTGGGAATCGCATAAAATTTTAATATCGTTGTTTTTATCGGTTCTAAAAATAGATATACCATATTTTTCTAAAATATCCAAAGTTTCTTGATTAGGATGACCGTAGGAATTGTCTTTTCCAACCTGAATTACGGCAATTTTTGGCAAAACTTTCTCTATAAAATTCTCGCTGCTAGAAGTTTTGCTTCCGTGATGAGCGACTTTTAAAACGTCGGATTTGACTGTTTCCTTTTCAAAAATTTTTTTCTCTGTCGCCTTGGAAACATCAGCGGTAAACAAAAAAGATATTTCCCCGAAAATTAACCTGCTAACAATCGATGTTTCATTACTGTTCTCTATTTCTTTTCCTTCCAATTTTTCAAAAGGATACAGAATATCAATATCTGCCTCTTCTTTATTTATGGGTAAAATTATTCTTTGGCCAGCTTTAGCAATTTTTATATTCGCTCCTTCTTTTTCTATTAATTCTTCCCATTCTTTGAATTCCGGATTATCTCTTACCACCCCCGTCCATAAAATATTTTCTACTTCGTATCTTTTCAAAACATCAATTAAACCAGCTAAATGATCTTTTTCCGGGTGAGTCAAAACAATCAGATCAATTGTTCTGTCCCAAAAAGGCATTTCTTTTGCCAATTTTTCTAAGACGATGGAGCTGGGACCTCCGTCAATAAGAATTTGGTGACGCTTGGGTGTTTGAATAAGAATAGCGTCGCCCTGTCCGACATCAAAGAAATTAACTTCCAAAAACTTAGGGTAATTTAAATTATAAACAACAATCCAGGCAAAAACATTAAAAAACAACAATCCCCCTAAAATTACCAGAATAAATTTTTCTTTGATGGTGTTCATTTTTAACAAAACGCCCAAAGCAGATAAACTTTGGACGCTTCATTTAAAAACTTCCGGAAATCCTTAAATTAGGCCTTGCCCAGTATTCTGAACATTTTTGTTCCGCACTTTGGACAAGTTCCGGTCATGGCCCTTCTTTTCACTCCGCCCTTTCCCTTCATAGCAACTTCCTTAGGACCTGAAATTTCCCTTTTAGCTTTACATTTTACGCAGTATGCTTCCATAGAAAATTTTGATTAGGATTAAATTTCTCAAAAACGACCTTTTCCACAGCTTCATTCAGCTTAATTTAAGCACAAAGTTAAGTCAAGCCCCTTTAATCCCCCTTATCTTATCTCACAAACCTCGAAAAATCGGGAAATTTCTTTCTTAATTTTCAAAAGAAACTCTGGCGGATAGGGTTTTATCTTCTTAAACTTAGGATTAATTGTTTTTTCCGGCCTAAAATTCTGGAGATAGTACCTTTTAGCCGGACTCAACCACTTAGCAATCTCTATAATATCCTTTTGGGAATGAATTGAAGGTACAACCGTAGTCCTGAACTCATAATTAACCTTATTCTGCTTTAAAATCTTAATGCTCTTCTCTATATCATCAACATTAACGCCCTTACCTATAACCTTTTCATATTTCTTCCTGGGAGCTTTGATATCCATTGCCACATAATCTATTAATTTCTTATCTATTAAACTCTTTAACATCTTGGGATTTGAACCGTTGGTGTCAAGCTTAACCAGATAACCCAGCTTCTTTATCTTTTTAATGAAAGAGGACAAATCTTTATTAAGTGTGGGCTCTCCTCCACAAACAGTTATCGCCTCTAATAATCCTTTTCGCTCCCTTAAAAAAGAAAAAAATTCCTTTTGGGAAATGCGCGGCTGTTTTTTAATCTTTTCCGGCAGAACCAATTCTGAAGAATAACAAAAAGGGCAACGGAAATTACAGTTAATAAGAAAAACAGTGGCCGCTAAGCGGCCTGGATAATCAATGAGAGTGGTTTTTTGTAAGCCCCCTATTTCGATCATTTTGCGGCTAAGGCTTTGGTAATTTTAAATTCTTTCCTTTGCCTGAATTCTTCCTGTTTTCCTATGTTCCACTGAGAAACCGGACGCAGATATCCTACCACTCTTGAATAAACCTCGCAAGGCTGTTTGATGGCGCATTGGGGGCAATAAAAATGTTCGCCATTAATGTATCCATGCGTTGGGCAAATTGAAAAAGTAGGAGTGATGGTAATGTAGGGCAGGCTGAAGTTTTCAAAAACTTTCTTAACCAAGACCTTAACAGTGTTAATATCCTGCACCCGCTCTCCTAAAAACATGTGCATCACCACCCCGCCAGTATATTTACATTGAATTTCGTCCTGGAGTTTTAAGGCTTTGAATACGTCGTCCGTGTAACCCACCGGCAGCATGGTTGAATTGGTATAATAGTTAACCTTCTTTTTTCCAGCAGAAATTATATCGGGATATTTTTCTTTGTCTTTCTGAGACAACCGGTAGGAGGTTGACTCTGAGGGCGTAGCTTCCAGATTATAAATATTACCAGTTTCCTGCTGGTATTTAACTAATCTTTTCCGCATGAAATCCATTACCTCCAAAGTAAATTTTATTCCCCGGCGACTGGTAATGGTTTCTCCTAAGAAATTAAGTAAAGCCTCATTCATTCCCACCAGGCCGATGGTTGAAAAATGATTGGCATAATAACCGCCCCGGGCTTTTTTAATGTCTACCAAATAAAATCTGGAGTAGGGATACAGCCCTTTGGAAATGAAGTTTTCAATTGTTTTTCTCTTAATTTCCAAACTCTCCTTGGCCAGATCCATCATCCTTCCCAGTCTCTCAAAAAACTCCTTTTTGGTCTTAGAAAGATAGCCTATTCTAGGCAGATTTAAGGTAACTACCCCAATGCTTCCTGTTTTGCTTCCAGCGCCGAAAAGACCTCCCCCGCCCCGATTATATAGGTCGGTTAAGTGCAATCTGAGCCGGCAGCACATCGAACGAACGTCTTCCGGCTTCATGTCTGAATTAATATAATTGGCAAAATAATTTATTCCGTACTTGGCCGAGGCCTCAAAAATACCGTCGAAAGCCGGATCATCCCAAGGAAAATCCTTAGTAATATTAATTGTTGGAATAGGAAAATGAAAAGGTCGGCCTGACTTGTCTCCCTCAATCATCACTTCGTAAAGAGCTTTATCAAATATTTTCATTTCTTCTTCAAATTCCCCGTAGGTTTCTTTCTGTGGCAGCCCGCCAATGATTACTGGCTGTTTGGCAAAAACCGGCGACGGTTTCAGGTCTAAAGTAATGTTGGAAAAAGGGGTCTGAAATCCCACCCGGGTGGGAATGGACATGTTAAACAAAAATTCCTGACAGGCCTGTTTTACCTGCTGGTAATTCAAATTGTCGTAACGGATGAAAGGAGCCAGTAAGGTATCAAAGTTGGAAAAAGAAACTGCTCCGGCCGTTTCGCCCTGAATGGTGTATAAAAAATTTACTGCCTGCCCCAAAGCGACTCGGAGATGTTTTGCTGGTTTTGTTTCAATTTTTCCCGGTACCCCACCAAAACCTTTTGTCAAAAGGTCATACAAGTCCCAACCGGAACAGTAAGGAGCCAATGTGTCTAAATTATGCAAATGCAAATCTCCCGACTCGTTGGCTTCTCTGATTTCTTTTGGATAAATTTTATTCAACCAATATTTTTTAACGATGTAAGAAACTCCATAATGATTAAGCCCCTGAAGAGAAAAAGCCATGTTGGCATTTTCCTGAACTTCCCAATCGAGTTTTTCCAAATATTGATCAACCCTGTCCACCGCTTCTTCGCTAACTGTTTCCACTTCCCTGATTCTTCTTCTCTGCTCGCGATAAAGAATGTAAGCTCTGGCTGTTTCCACCAGTCCTTCCAAAATTAAAACCTCTTCAACAATATCTTGAATCTGTTCAACGTTAGGAATTTCATCTTTTTTAAATCTTCTGTTAAGAATTTTAACAACTCTGTTAGAAGCTCTCTTTGATTTGATTCCATCACCCTGTCCGGCAGCGGTGATGGCTTTAAAAATTGCATTGGTAATTCTGCTCTGATCAAAATCAACAATGTTTCCGTCCCTTTTTTGAATTTTTGTAATCTTATTCTCTGACATGGAGCTAAAAAATATTATTTAGAAAAAAATAGCCATTACCTTATTCTATCTCAAAAGGAAATAGTAACAAAACTCGTCAAATCTCATCAAATCTCATTTAAAAAAGGAGGTTTTCCACACCCCCCTTGGTGGAATTTCAATAAATATTTCTTTTACCAAAATTTTTTATCAAAAATCTCTAATTATTTTTATTTTACAAAAAGCCCGCAAAGACACTGTCCCTTTTCTTGAACTTCTTTTTCCAAAAATTGGCAGGGACAAATTTTTGTATCATCTTCTTCCTTTTTTCCGGTAACCCTGCGGCAAGGGCAATATCTGGCCCCGTATTTTTTTTCATTTTTCAACAAGCCCTTTGCTAAACTCCTTACCGTTTCCTTGTTGCTGTTCAGTTTGAGTCCTTTTTTGTCCGCCAGAGCTTGGTAGTCTTTGATAAGTTTCTCAATTTTTCCATCATCGTCTTCTTTTGAATTTTTTTCCAACCATTCTTTTATCATCGGCTCCGGCCTGACGCCAATAAATCCGTCCATTGCTTCTCCTTTTTTAAAAAGCACCACTGTTGGGATACTTTCGATGCCAAATTTTTGGGAAACCATCGGATTATTGTCAATATTTATTTTTGCAAAAATAATTTTATCCCTAAACTCTTCCGACAATTTTTCCAAAATCGGCGACAATAGTTTGCAGGGCGGACACCAAGCAGTATAAAAATCAACCAACACCGGTTGGGAATTGTTTGAGATTTCTTTTTCAAAATTTTGATCGTTAAGTTCAATCATAAAAATCCATTTTTCTTTTTCAAAAAATCTTTATTCTTCTTTTTCTATTGCGCCGTAAGGACAAACTTTTTCTGCTTTGCACTTTTCCAATTTTTTATTATCAACCACTTCTGCCTTTCCGTCGTCTTTTAATTCCGTCCCGCCATCGCACTCAACGACGCAAAGCCCGCATCCCACACACTTATCTTTGTTTATTTTGTATTTCATAATTTTTTAAAAAATTTTTATTGACCTTTAAATTAAAACATTTATTAGGATACCATGGGCCAAAAAATACCGCAACATTTCAGTCTTTTTTAAAAAAGAAAGAGATTAAAAAGAAGAAAGTATTAGTTAAAATAATCAAAGGGCCAACCGGAAAGCTTGTAAGTCTAAAAAGTAGAATTCCGATTAAGCAGCTCATCATTCCCAGAAGCGTGCTTCCCAAAGAAAATGTTTTCAGATTTTGACTTACATTTTTAGCAGTGGCAGCCGGAATTATTACCAAAGCTCCGACCAACAAAGATCCCACCGCTTTAATACCCAAGGCCACAATGACAGCAATAGAAAGAAGATAAATAAGATTGTATTGAGATATCTTTACTCCCTGAATTTCTGCTAAATCCTCGGAAATATTGGCTAAAATGAGGCCGGGATAGACCTTTTTTACCACTAAAAAGGCTATTATTGAGAAAAAAATGGATATTAGGGCCATTTCTAAGGAAATCCGGGAAATATCTCCAATCAAAGCCTCTAATAAATCCGGCTGGGGAATTATTAAAAAGCCAATAGCCAGACTGGTGACAAAAACAACCCCTACGGCTGCCTCCATGGGCAAAGAGGTTTTCAAGCCGAAAAGCCAAATTAATAAAACACCTAAAAGAAGGAAAAGAAAAGCGCCCAAAGAAACATCAAAGCCAAAAAGCAGGGCCAGGCCCATCCCCGGCAAAGCGGCATGTCCAAGAGCATCACCCACCAAAGCCATCCTTTTGGTAACCATCAAAGAACCAAGATAGCCAGCTGCTCCGCCAATAAAAATTCCCACCATTAAACTTAGAAAAAATTGTTCATTCATGTTTATGCTGATAAAAACTTATCTCTTCTCCAAAAAGCTGAGATATATTTTGAGAAGTAAGAATTTCCTTGGGCGGACCATAACACATCATTTTCTTGTTAAAACAGAGTACGTTGGTGGCCTGGCGAGAAACAATGCTTAAATCGTGAGTTACTAAAAATATGGTCAGACCCTTTTCTTTTTTTAGTTTTTCCAAAAGACCGTAGATTGTCTCTTCCCCGCCCAAATCAATGCCAGCCGTAGGTTCATCAAAAAGTAAAACCTGGGGGTTGCCGACTAAACCCCAGGCAATAAGAATTCTCTGGAATTGACCGGAAGAAAGCGTACCGATTCTCTTTTTTAAAATGGAATTTTCTTTTATTCCAACCGAATTTAAATATTTAATAATTTCTTCCCTGGTAATTTTCTTTAAATTAAAAAAATCTTCGACACTGAAGGGAATTTCTTTAATCAATGGTAACCTCTGGGGCACGTAACCAATTTTTATCCCCGACCGCCAGATAATCTCTCCTTTAAAAGGTAAAAAGCCCATCAGGGTTCTTAATAAGACGGTCTTGCCTGCCCCGTTGGGGCCGAGTATCATCAGGATTTCATTTTCTTCAACATTAAAACTTAAATCATTGATTATCTTTTCCCCGTTAAGCTCAACGTTCAGATTTTTTACCCTTAAAATATTCTTGTCCATTTTTTAAATATTTTAACATGATTCTTAATATAAATAAAAAGGGGCTCAGATTTTTCCGAGCCGATATGTCAGGAGGGTGGTAGACCATTTTTAATCCTGATAAGGTCGTAAACCATCTCTGCAAATTTCGCTAGCGTGAATTCTGGTGTCTTAACCCACTCGTTGGGGTATTTTATATAGAAAGCTCTTCCGAAAGACTCGTTATTTATTACGAAATTATGGTCAAAAAGACCACTGGCGAAAGTAACTCTTTCTAGCCTAAATTTGCACATTATAGGAACGCCGATGGTTAGGTATAGACGATTGCGATCATTTGGAAAAAAATCACGACAAGGAGTATCCAGGGTTATTTCTTGACCCTCTGTACTTCCCCTCGCTGATGCTGTTATTTTGTATTCAATGAGCAAGTCCTTTATGGTTTTTCTAACTTTTTTCCGGTTAGGCATGGAAACCTTTTTACGTTTAGGTTTCCTGTCATCGGTTAATCTCATTCCAGTTTGTTCCATCTTTTTCCTCCGTATCCAGAATGTTTCCCTTAAGGGGATTCTCTATCTTAAAATTTTTCCCAAAAAAAATCAAGTCCGAAAAAAGGCTTGATTTTAAATTCATGTTTAATAAATTAATTCACCAATACGCCATTCATATATACATCCATCTTTCTTTCTTTGATTTTTTTGAAAAATTCCTCAACTGGCACCACGTTTTCCGGGGTAAAGCTGCCATGCTTGATTATTTTTCCGTCTTTAATCATTTCGGCGATTATGGAAGTGGTCAATCCGGTATCAATGTTGCAGCCAGCCTCTTCCCAACCAGGTAAGGTATTGACAATACACTCCATTAGAACAGTTTTTTTCTCCTGACCGTTTTTTCCTGAAATCTCCACCCAAAGATTTTCCTTTTCTTCGTAACCGTTGGGAAACTCAACTTTCCTGAGTGTTTGAGACAAAACCTTTACTGGCTCAACTTCTATGTCATCCACCATTATCTTCTCCGTACTGCCTAAACCAAATTCAATAAAATTGGCAATGGCTTCAAAAGAATGCTCTGGAAAACCGGCATAAAATTTAACATTTTTCACTCCCTTGTTTCTGCAAAAAAGATAGAAAGTGTATGTTTCCGGATGTCTGACAAAAAAACACTTTTGTTTTCCTATTTCCCTGAATTCCCTCTCAATAAGATTTTCCAGAGGTATCTTATTTATCATTTTGCCGTTTTGAATAACCTGGGCCGGATCGGTAAACTCTTCAACTATGCTGGGAATGGAAAAAGGAGTAACGAATTTCTTAATATTAGAATCCCAGGCAAAACCAGATTCGACTGTGTCAATTTTTTCGAAAAAACGAGTGGCGAAATTAAGCATCACATTGGTAATGCCCGGAGTCGAACCACAACCAGTAATAGCGGTCAAATTGTTTTTTCTAAAAAACTTTCCCATTAAAAGCTGCTCTTTGGTCATGGGAATGTCGGAACCGAGATCAATAACATGAGTACCTGTTTCCAAGCAGGCTTTATAGACGTCTAGATTCCAATCCCCTTCGGCGCAATTAATAACCACCGAAGGCTTTGCTTTTTTAATTAACTTTTTGGTTCCTTTTTTATCGCGCAAATCCAAAAACTCAAAAGAAGCGTTGGGATATTTGTCCAGAGTTTTATCTATATCGTCTTCGTAGAGGTCGGACAAAAAAATATTATATTTTTTTTCCATTAAATCGCGGGAAACAATTTTTCCCTGCATTCCGTTAGCTCCGAAAATTAAAAAATCATATTTCATTTTTTAAAAAATTTTACCTATTCACTTAGAATATGAAAAACAAAGGCATCCGTCAAGGAAAAAGATGGCCTTCCGACCATCTTTTAAAAAATTATTTAAAAAATAAAAATTAAATCTCTATTTTAGAAAAAAGATAGCTTCCTATTAAAAGGAATGCGACCGTAATGATGCTTAAAATTAAAAAATCTGGGCCCAAGCCAAAATGAGCGTTATTCACTAGTACGCCCCGCAATCCGTCCACCCCGTAGGAAAGCGGATCGGCCCTGGCAATCACCTCAAGAAAAGGAGGCAACCCCTCGAGGGGAAACAAAGCTCCGGAAAGAAAGAAAAGAGGCATCACTAAAAAGTTCATGATGAGCTGAAATCCCTGCATATCTTCCAAAACTGAAGCAATAGCTGTGCCTAGAGCAGTAAAAAGAAGAGCAATAAGGAAAATGAAAACCAAGGCAAGGGGCAAAAGCATCATATTGTCCAATCTAAACCCGACCAAAAAAGAAAGAACAAGAATTATGATTCCTTGAAGGGAAGCTACTGTCGCCCCTCCCAGAGTTCTGCCAATCATAATTTTTAGACGAGAAGTTGGCGCAACCAAAGTTTCTTTTAAAAAACCGAATTGCCTGTCCCAGATAATTTCTATTCCCGAAAAAAGAGCGGTAAAAATAATTCCCATTGAGATAACTCCGGGAACAAGAAAATCTATGTAATTACCTCCCCCAGCTTTTTGATAAACCGGGCCGAATCCAAAACCCAAAGCCACCAAGAAAAGAAGCGGCTGGCCCAACGAGCCAATGATTCGCGACTTGGACCTGAAATATCTTTTAAGTTGTCTTAGCCAGAGAATATATATTATGTTCATTTTTTTAAAAACTTTTAATGCACTCTTCTCATTCTTCTTAGGTTGTCTATGCTTCCGGCTTGTTCCACTCTAATGGTAGTTCCCGTTAAAGCCAGAAATGCCTCTTCTAAAGAATGGGTGTTTGTTTTTTGTCTCAATTCCTCGGGTGTTCCCACGGCAATAATTTTTCCGTGGTCAATGATGGCAATTCTGCTGGCAACTTTTTCCGCTTCTTCCATGTAATGAGTAGTGAAGAAAACCGTCATTTTTTCCTCCTTGTTCAGACCTTTGATGTATGTCCAGATGTGGTTTCTCGTTTGTGGATCAAGGCCTAGAGTTGGTTCATCTAAAAAAAGAATTTTGGGATGATGAATCAAGCCCCTGGCAACTTCCAGTCTTCGTTTCATTCCTCCCGAGAAATTCTTCACAAAATCGTCTTTTCTGTCCCAAAGCTCAACAAATTTTAACAGCTGCTCAATTCTTTTTCTCCGAATTTGTTTTGGAACATCGTAGAGTATCCCGTGAAATTCCATATTCTCAAAAGCCGTCAGCTCATCGTCCAAGCTTGGGTCTTGAAAAACGATGCCGAAAGAACAGCGAACTTCGTCCTGGTCTTTGGTTGGATCATGACCGTTTATCAAAACATCTCCGCTGGTAGGACGCAAAAGAGTAGTAAGAATTTTTATGGTGGTGCTTTTCCCCGCTCCATTGGGGCCCAAGAAAGCAAAAATCTCTCCTTCATTCACAGAAAAAGAAATATTATCAACGGCAATAAAATCTTTAAATTTTTTAGTTAAATTTTTAACATCAATCATGATACAATTCTATCAAAAAATCGCCATAAAAGCGACTTTTTGATAAGTCAAAAATTTTTAAAACCCTATAAGCTTATATCTGCTCCTTCGTTTTCTCCAATTGGCTGCGCTATCTTGCAATTCTTAAGGTCTGTTTTGTATTGCTTCCAAGCTGCTTGTTTTGCTTTTCTAAATGTTTCGGTAGCAACCTTCTTGCTTGTTTTAAATTTTTCCCAAGCACTCCTTATGGCATTTTGCCTTTGGGTTTTGTCGGTAAGCTGCCAAGCTGATGCCAATTCGCTTGCCCTGGTTTGAAGGGCTGAGCTAATGGAACTATTCCAGGCGCTAAAAGCAGACTGAACTGCTGTTTCGCGTTTGTTAACTGCTGATTGCGCACAGGAAATATCGACTATTTTATTCATTCTTGCGCTGGTTGTTTGTTCGGCGAAAGCAGTAAAACCCGCTGACAACAGTACAAAAGAAACAAGGATTGAAAAAATTAAATATTTCTTTGCCATGAATTTTGGAATTATCTGTTTTTTTAAAATACTCGACCTTTTTATACCCGCATGTAAAACCTCAACTATATTACTACAGATATTGCATTTATATATTTGTTTTTGTTCTGTCATATATATGTATTTTAGCAAAAACCGCAACCAGTTGAAATGATTGCGGATTTTTGGCTTGTTTAAATAACTTGCTATACCTGCTTCATTAATTTGGGAGAAAGAAATAGAAGGTACAGGGCGCTAAGTCCAACCAAGTCATAAACCACCATAACCAAGGTGGGCATGGAGCCAAACAGTGCTTCCACCAGGTTATAATTTAACAAACCAACCAGTCCCCAGTTTAACCCTCCTATAATTACCAAAATAATAGCGATTTTGTTAAGAATTTTCATATTTTTTTTAAATTATATAACGACCTTTGGTTTATTGTTCTTTTTCTTCTTAATGTATTTTACCAAGAAAAACAGAAAAATAACAACGGCCAAAATGATAATCAAAGGCAGGAAGATGAAAAGACCAATCTTATTAAAAAAAGCAGTAAAAAGAGATTTACCGAAAAAATCTTTCTTTAATCTCGGCAATATCTTCAAGGTATTAAAAGTTTCGTTAACCGGGAATTCTTCCTTCTCGCCCACCGCTAAAACATATTTCCCTAAATTATCTCCGCTAAAAACTTCTATAATATATTTTCCTTTTTCCAAATCTGCCCTTACCTCAGGCCCCTTATAATATGTATCTCCGGCAAATTCTTCGTAAAAATAGGTCCATTTATAATTTTCGCCATTGAGGAAAAATAAAAATTTTTTACCTCCCTCTCCTACCAAGGAAACTCCGGCAGAAATGTCTTTTCTAATATCGGGCAAATCTGGAACCAAAAGCCCAGCGTAAAACTTAAAGGGCTGATCTGAATCAATTTCAAAATCTACAGCTTTTCCTTTAAGCTCTCCGTAAAAAGCCTGAGAAATTTCAGGATTCTTTATTTGAATAATTCCTTCTTCCGAAACAATTCTTGGCTGGTGCGCCAAGACACTGCCTGCCAAAACGAAAGAGAAAATAACTGAAATTAAAATTACTCTTTTCATTATATAGAATTATTGTGATTTTTTTGCCTGCCAACTGTTCAATAAGAAAAGAATTCCTATTATCAAAGGAGGTAAAGAAAGAGGAGAAAACATCCTGAAGAATACTGGTCCTCCTATATACATCACCCAAAAAAGAGACGCGATAATAAAAATTATCCCGCCCATTTTCTCGTTTTTCCAAGCAAAAACCAGAAGAGCAATAAAAATGTAAGTCGGAATATTGTGTATCAGAAAACCGCCGATCTTTTTAAGCAAGGTTCCCTCCATACTAAAAACGTCAAACGAAAGAAGAGCAATAAAACAAATAAGGATTATTCCCAGAACTCTTGGCAGCCAATAAAGAATCTTTTTTTTCATGATATTCTATTATACCATTATAAATTAATTAAAAAAATCAAGCCCTATCTAAAAACCGCCTGAATTAGAAATAAGGGCGGTTTTAGATTTAGTTATTCAGTAGTGATGCCGTCAAATTCTGCTTCGTTACTCTCGGCCTCTTTTTTGGTCGCACGCACGATGCCGTCTTTGTGGTGAGCCGGGGAATAAATAGTGTACAGCTTTAATTTTTCCGAATCAGAAGTATTAACGACGTTATGCTGGGCGCCGGCCGGCACGACTATGGCTATACCGTCTTTTATATCATATTCATTGCCGTCAATAATGCATTTGCCTTGGCCTTTTTCAATACGGAAAAATTGGTCATTATCCGTATGAACCTCCATCCCGATTTCTTCTTTGGGCTCAAGACTCATAAGCACCAACTGGCTGTGTTTTGAAGTATAGAGCACCTTACGAAAATTTTCATTTTCCAGGGTCTCTTTTTCGATGTTTTTTGCGAAACCTTTCATATTTTTTAAATAATAAAATTTATTATTTTCTTCGACCACCTACTATTCTACTGCGTCCAGTCAAAATTAACAAGAACTAAGGAATTAAAATAAAATAGTCCAACAAGTTGAGTGGTTGGACCTTTTGTGGGATACATCAGTTTGGTGACTCGGGTGGATCAATTTCCACTATTTCGTAGTCTTTCCGCTTACCTGACATTCTCTCCTTGTGTTTTACAGTGATGAGCAAGGAACTGATCGCCCTTTCTTTGGTTATGCCTTTAGCATAAATTTCTTGGTTTTTAGCTAGGCGAGCATAGCTATAAAGATTTCTTAGGTTATAAAAAACTTCAATAACGGGTTTCTCTTTAACAACGGGTTTCACGTGTCACTCCTCCTTTTGATAAGATACCATTTTTTCTTTATTTTGTCAAATTAAAAACCGAGAAATTAATCTCGGAATTTGGTTACCAGTACGATGACGTCAGAACCTATTTTTATGATTTCTTGGGTATAAAATAAACAAACCATATAAACCAGACCAACCAAATAGCCTCTAAATAATTTCCGCCCAATAACCCCTGTATTCCTCTCACCCCCATAAATCCAAGAAATCCTAATATCCAATTTTTCCGCATCATAAAAATTATAATAAATTAAGTTTAATTAAATTTTAGTCAACCTTGATTTTTTGATTTCTTGATAATATCAATAATAGCAAAAACTACGCCAATACCTATTAAACTATAACCTAATAGTCGGTTTTCTCCAAAAACAATCCCTGCGACGACAAAAACGAGCGCAAAGGTTGCCATTTTAGAAATCGGTTTTCGCGGCTCCTTTCTTGGAAAAAATGCAATTGCCGCAATTATGGCAAAGACGATAATGGCTATTAAAATATAAATTTGTGAAGTGTTCATAAGTTTTTCTATTTTTAATTTATTATGGTTGTTTTCTTATTCTACCAAAAAACCGCTTTCTTGGCGATTTTTATATGGAAAAATTTAAAACCAAAAACAAGATGTTGATCTCGTTTTTAAATACCTAATAATCAATAATGATTATTCTTTTCCTTTACATCCGCAAGAACAATCTGAAGGACATTCGCAGCATTGACAGCAGGTTGATTCCTCGCAAGGACAGCGACCTTCTTCCCTCTCAAGAGACTTGCCGCATTTTTTGCATTTTTCTTCGGCCATAAGTTTATGTTTTAATTTTAATAAATATATAAAAATAAAGCAATATTATTTAGGTTCAGGGCTTATTAATTCGAAATGCTTCTTCTGTATAAACATTCTGCGAATTCCAAATCATAAAACCGTTAAAATCTTCTCCGGCAACTTCTTCTACTGCTTTAATTTCGGCTTTTACCATTTCTGCATCATAGGGAATCGTTAAAGTGAAATCTTGAAGCCAGGGCCGCAATTTTGCATTTTTCTGATGGGCCTGATTGTAATACTTCAATCTTCTTAGGGCGTTTTCCATTGATTTTTTTACCACCTCATAAGGATGCTGCGACGGTATTGGGTATTCGGAAAAACCAGCAGCATAATGGGAAGGATAAATCATCGGGCAGATATAGTCAAAATATTCATATCCGTCTTCAATTATCTGGCCAATTCCCAAATCGTCCGTGTTTATAGTAGAAAGACCAAAAAGATCAATGGAAATTTTTGTATTGGGAAGTTCCTGGCGTAGATATTGGAAAAAACCTCTAATAACTACGTGTTTTTCATCTTTTCCGTTCCAAAAGGGAAAAACCATGTCTTGTAAATCACCGTCTGAAGGAAAACGGACGTAATCAAAATTCAATTCGTCAAAACCGTGATTTAAAGCGTCCTTGGCAATAGAAACATTGTATTCCCAAGCATCTCTTGCCGCCGGATCAATCCAGGCCAACCCCCAATTATCGGCCCACGTAGCAAAAGGTGAAGTTGAGCCTCGGGATATACTACGAACTGCTAAATCTGGCCTAGCGCCAGCCAGTATCGGATCTTGAAAAACAGTAATTCTTCCGATTACATAAATTTTCTTTTCATGAAGTTTTTGAATAAGCGAATCTATGTCGCCGATTCTTATCTGTTCGGATTTATATTCTTCAACCTGCGGCAATTTTGTATCATAAGCAACGTAACCTGAAAAATCTTTAATATCAATAACCGCTGCGTTAATTTCGGTAGTTGATACAATATTAATTAAATAATCAATATAACTTTTTTTACTAGCCGACCAGCTCGTTACGTAAACCGCTTTGATTATATCTTTTTGAGAAGTGGGCGGTTTTGAAAAATCCTTAATGTCTGAATTTTTATTTTTAGGAAAAATTGCGTTATTGGTTTGAAAATAAAACCGTTCAATAAAAGAGATTATTTTCTCTGGTGGATTTAAAAAAAATCCAACTGCCAGGATTATTATAAATAAAAAAAATGCGATAAGGCGGTGGGATGATTTCACAGAGAAAAATAAACTTTTTATCTTATATTTTTTGCTTTCCTTATCTGCTAAGTTTTAGTCAATTATTATAAGCGGACACTCCTAAAATTTGGGGAACGGTAACAAATTTATATCCCTCATTTTGAAGAGTTTCTATAATAATTGGTAATGCTTCCACGGTAGCGCTCTTATCAGATTCTTTACAATTATGACAAGTTCCGTACCCGTCATGTAGAAGTATTATTTTACCTGAACCTGCCTCCTTAATGATGTTCTTCCCAAGCAATAAAGGCGAGATTTTGCCGAAAAATAATTTTGAGTGTAACTCGTTTGTTGATGCGCTCCATTCGACTTCAATCAAATTTTCTTTCTCTAAACATTCAAGCTCCCAAGGAGTTTTTCTTCCGTGTGGAGGACGGTAAATGTGGGGCTTTAAACCTATAGTATTAAGTATCGCTTGTTCCCCGATTTCAATATCTTTACATCCCTTGGTAGTGAGAGCATGATTAGGATTGTGCGAATAAGAATGATTTTCCACCGCATCACCATCAGCCACCATGCGTTTTAGGGTCTCAGGATACATTTCTGCGTTTTTCCCGATAACAAAAAATGTTGCTTTTATATTATATTTATCAAGTATATCAAGAATTTTTGATGTGTATGGTTCATTTGGACCATCATCAAACGTTAAAGCAATAATTTTTTCAGAAGCATCGCCTTTATAATAAACCTTACCAAAAACTGAAGAGGCAGGCACAAAATATCCGTATAATAAGAAACCGATTACGATTAAAATTGGAAACAATTTTACACCGGATTTAATTAAAGATCTGGAAAATGATTTTGAAAAATATATAAATACATTGGTTAAATTTAAAACAAAATCCCTTAAAACAAAGATTGAGGGTTTCTGTACTCTTCTGGAAGAAGTGAAGGCGGGTATTTCTTTATCATATATAACCTTACCTAGTTTGCTTAACCTTTTAGATATATCGTATTGGTCGAAGGACAAAGATTTTTTCTCATAACCGCCAACTTTTAAAAATACTTCTTTTCGAAAGGCAAAATTTGCACCCGAAATAAAATAGGGTCTTTTAAAAAATATTAAAGTTAGGTTGTTTACAAAACCTCTTATAAAATACTCAAATCCTGCCCAAAATGGCGGATCCTTGTAAACGAATCTGCCGGCCACGGCAACGATTTTCGGATGAGAAGAAAATTGCTTAGATATTCTTGATAACCAGTATTTAGGATAAACCGTATCTGCATCAGCCTGGACAATTATATCACCCGAAGCAACTTCAACTCCCATTTTTCTGGCGTAAAACACCCCTTTATCCTTACAGTGTATAACTTTAATACCAAATTCTTTGGCTATTTCTTTTGTGTTGTCTATACTATCATTATCTACCAAAATAATTTCGTATTTACCCTTATAGTCCTGATTTTTTAGGGAATTAAGACAATCTAACAAGAATTTTTCCTCGTTTAATGCTGGTATTATTATGCTTATCATAATTTTTTATAAGAATAGTGACTTTTCATAATTTTCTGAGGGCAATTCTATAAACCCAAATTACCTCCACCCAACGTACTTAGAAATTGAGGAATAATGAATATCAGTCCGATAAGCGGCAAAATAACCAAGACTATCGTTATAATAAAGGTCCAGAGAAAATACTTTCTCATTTTTTCAACGGAAAGATAGATCTTATCAATTTTTTTCCCTTGCAATTCTATTTTTTTTAAAATTTCTTCTTCCATATACTTTATTTTACTTTAACCCCGTTATACAAAAATAAGCTCCTGCTAATTTGTTTTCCGAATAAACCGGGCATCCTGCTGGGCAAATACACATTTTTCCGCCGTCCATTGCACATTCCGACATTGTCCTGGCGCAAAATATCCTTTCTGCCTTGTTTTTGTTGCAATCAGCATAAAGAGGACAGTGGATACAGATACATTTATCGAAATTTCCAGCGCTATTTTGAGGTTTCATTTTTGAATAAGGTTATTCTATATAATTTTTCTTCTTCGACCTGTGTACATAATCAAATTTATGGCCGCAATTAGAACATACCAATACGGCCTTGGCGAAATTAACTGCATTATCCACCAAATCAATGAATAGCTCTTGAATTTTTTTATCGCCCTCGATTCTTTTTCTGTCCGATTTAGTATCTTCGTTGCTCTCGCCCACCCAAGCCGCATAAGCCTGAGGAGGAAAAATCAGCCCCATCGCGGTTAAAAAGTTCATCAAACTACCTGCCACGTGCTGATAGCCATCCTCGTGTCCTAAAATCATCAAGCCTCCTATTTTATTTTTAACTATCACTTGACCGTGAACAGAGTTTGCGTTTTCCAAAGAATTCAACCGCTCAATAATAAGCTGCATCAACTGCGAGTGATTCCCCCAATGAATGGGAGTGGAAAAAATGACAACGTCAGAATTTAAAATACTGTCGTAAATTTTTTTCATCTCATCATTTTTATCCATTTGAGTAATCAGACAGGGATGAACGCACATTTTTGCGTTTATGGAATAATGGTGCTGGCACGGCCTCAAGTTTAACTCGGAAGCAACAATTATTTCTTTTTCCACGTCTTCGTCTTTTAGTGTATCAAAAGCTAATTTCATCAAGTAATAAGTGTTGGATTCTTTTCCTCTTACAGAAGTACAGATGCCGAGAAGCTTTACCTTATTCATAAATTAAAATATATTGATAGAGCCAGGATACCGTGAATTATGCTCAGTAAAATAGAAATTGCGGCCATCAAGGGATGCCATTTAAAAGAAATCGCGTGGCTTCCTTTAAAATTTAGATAACCGATTGAAGCGGTAAACCAAAAAGAAAGGATGGTAAGAATACCCGTGTAAAATATCAATGGTTTCCCGAAAATAAGAAAATAGGCAATTTTTATTATCATATTAATCCTCAACAATGATTTCCCCCTTCATGTATTGATGTATTCCACAAATATAATCGTATGTTCCTTTGTTGTTAAATTTGAACTGAAACGATTCTCCTTTGTTAATAATCTCGGAGTTAAAGGTGTCAGATTTTATTTTGTGCGGAATGGAATCCTCATTGGTCCAAATTACAGTTGTCCCCTTTTTGATGGTTAAAGTGCTCGGATCGAAGACAAAATTCTTAATAGTGATTTTGCTTTCCGTTGTTGATGATTGTTGATTCTGCTGATTGGATAACTGATTCGATTCAGGAGTTGGGGTTTTATTCCCTCGTATAAAAATAAAGTATCCTCCGGCTGCAATAAGTAAAATTACCACTATGGCTATAATTATTTTATTCATAATTCAAATAATCCATATTAATTTTCGACTTTATTATACAGACCCTTGTCTATTCTACCAAAAAACCGCCTAATTGGCGATTTTTATTAGATCCGAAAGACAGATGCTATTTGAGCCTATTTTATAATGACTAAAAAAGTTTTTGAGGTACCGGTTTTAACCAGACGATGTTAGAACTCTAAAGCTATTAGGATATTTTCAATTGGGCCGTTTTTTTGTTAAACTAATAATAAAAGGCCGGCTAAATAATAAATTAAACTAATTATATGTTAATAAAATTTATCTATACGTTATTCTTAGCTCTCCTTGTTGCTCTTTTCGTTGGACTAGGCATTGCTACTTTTTATCCTGGTCCCGAAGCTCCTAAATATCCGCTCGAATTAAATCAGGTAAAGCAGGGCTGCGAGGAAACTATCGAGCAGCAAACATTAGGGAAGGAATTCAATAAAGCTCAGGAGAAATTCATGGAAGAATCAAAACCCTACAACCGGAATGTTTCCATTATCTCATTGGTGGCTTCCATTATCATCCTAGTATTAAGTTTAACGCTTCTGAATAAAATAAAAATGATCGCTGATGGAATTCTTTTGGGCGGAGTTTTTACCACCATGTACAGCATTATCCGGGGACTTATGAGCGAAGACTCCCAATTCAGATTTTTAATTGTGGTTGTTGGTCTTGGAATTGCGCTCGCCTTGGGCTATATAAAATTCATTCGTCCCAGAGAGAGTCTTCAATAAAATTTACTATTTCACTAACGCACAAAAGCACCATTCCAGGTGCTTTTGTTATTATTTCACGAATTTACAACTATAGATATAAATAAGAAATTCTGCTACGAGGGACGGAGGACATTAGAACCTATTTTTTCTGTCTTAATTTTAGATAATAATTCTTTTTCTGACCGATTTCGTCAAAAATAGAATGAAGTAATTTTGCTTTTTCTTTTATATCTAATCCTTTAGATTTGCTTTTTGCTTCTTTAAGAGCTTTTTCTATTTCATTCACTTCCAATACTGTGGCAACGAGACAATAATAACTCTTTGAACGACCTTCGTTAAACCCATTAAGCATTTCCCAAAGAAGTTTTTCTCTTACTTTTTGAGCTTTCCTAAATTCAACTAACCCATGTTTCTGGATAAAAGCAATATCATCTTCAAGTTTTTGATAGCACTTAAAAGAATCGTATTTCTTGCCCATTTCGCGATGTCTTTTCCATTTTTCGCAGTTCTTGCTTTCTTTGCAGTCACCGCAAAATTCTACATCTCTTTTAACTGCACAATGTAAAATAGAACAGGGACCTACAAGTCGCCATTTTGTTTTACAGCCACGGCAACGGCTTTTTGTTCTCATTACGTAACCAGGACAAAGACGACAAGAAAGACCACAAATTCCAATTTTAGGATATTGTGACTTCATGTTCTATTATCCTACCAAAAAACCACCTGATTGGCGATTTTTATTAGCTCCGCATCGTAAACGACAACAGAATAAGTATATCTGCATATCCGATTTGAGAACTTATGTCAATGTATAAACTTACCTCACTTCATTGCTCGCTGTTGTTTGAAACAAAAAACTCCCGAGATAGGAGCTTTTTGTTGAATGTGAATAATTTATATTTCCATTCTTAAATACGAGAAACGTTTACCGCATTGGGTCCTTTTGGAGAATCAGCTTTTTCAAAAGATACCTTATCGCCCACTTTTAATTCTTCGTAGCTCACTCCTTTGAGTTCATTCTTGTGAAAAAACAATTCTTTTTCTTCGCCATCAACGGTGATAAATCCAAATCCCTTATCTGTAAGATTTTTAATTGTTCCTTCCATGGTTATAAAGTTAATTTAATTAATGTTTTAAGGTTTTATCCTAAAGTTTAGTTTCCTGAATAAACTCGACCAAGTTTTCATTAGGCAACTATCTTACTATGAACAATATTAACATCTAAAAATCAATTAATCAACCTAGGGAAATTAAGGTTTGATATTTTGTCCACTCTGACGGACGACTTCAGAACTTTAAATTAGAAAAAATATATCTATGGTCCCAATGTCAACAATATAATCCATCCTCATTTTTTTATCTGTTTCATCCCATTTTTCCTCTCCGATACTTCTTACTGGAATAAACTAGCCGGGGTTTTGCAAATTGCATAGTCGGAAATTCAGGAAGCGTAGATACGTTCAGTTTTTTTCTGATTAACCATTCGATTGCGCGAATTTCTCCCTGTTCAGCCGGCGTCACAAAAGAAATCGCATGGCCTTTCATGCCAGCACGGGCAGTTCTGCCTATCCGGTGGACATAGTCTTCCGCTTGCGAAGGCAAATCATAATTTATAACCAATTCTATTCCGATTACGTCAATCCCCCGCGCCATAATATCGGTTGCCACGAGCACGCGATATTCCCCAGTCTTAAAACCATCCAAAGCGCTTTTTCTCTGCGGAAAGGTGCGGTTTGAATGTATTTCTGCCGCCGAATAACCCATTTGCCTGATTGTCCGCGCGATACGATGGGCTCCGTATTTCGTTCTTGTAAATATAAGCGTGGGTCCTGAATATTGGGCCAAAACCTTTTCGAGCAAACGCACTTTTGCTTCTCTGGCGACAATAAAAATATCCTGAGAAACGCTGTCAACCGTCGTACCGGTAGGAGCTATTTCGACGCGGATCGGAAACTTCATATTCGCCGACGCAATGCTCATGATTTCCGGAGAAATCGTAGCTGAAAAAAGCATTGTTTGGCGTTCTTTTGGAACAGATCTTAAAATTTCTGTTATCTGCGGCAAAAATCCCATGTCCAGCATGCGGTCAGCTTCGTCAAGAATCAAAATATTTACATTTTTAAGATTAACTGTTTTTTGATGCAAATGGTCAATCAGGCGCCCGGGTGTTGCTATAATAATGTGCGGGTTTCTCCGGATAGACCCTATTTGAGGTCCGATGGGAACCCCGCCGATCAAAACTGCGGTTCTAAGGCCAAGAGAATTGCCGACTTTACGAAGTTCCGCATCGATTTGCAGCGCCAGCTCTCGGGTCGGCAAAAGCACCAATCCCAAACCCTTAGTGCTTGCCAAGCGCTGAATCATCGGAATACCGAAAGCAAGAGTTTTACCCGTACCTGTTTGGGCGATACCCACCATATCTTTTCCCTGAATGGCAATAGGGATTAATTGGTGCTGAATGGGAGTCGGCGTCACATAACGAATCTTTTTCAAAATCTCAAGAATCCCCGGCGCTATCCCGAGACCATAAAAATTTAAATTCTGCTGTTGGTTTGTATTGCCCATATAATTTTGACGTTTTATACTCTATATTCTACCAAAAAACCGCCTATAAGGCGATTTTTATTAGCCCCGCATCGTGAACAACGTTAGAACCAGGATTAGGGAGAATAATGATATTTTTGAGGCGCCGATTTTGGCTGTTGGATTGGAAAAACATAGGAGATAGAAAAAATAACTTTTTTTGAAACTCATGTAAAAAAATTAGGGAGGCATAATGTCTCCCTCGCTATTGATATTGAGAATAATCGGCTTTCCCGACCTTCTCTTATCAATGGCTTCCTTCACCGGATCGAACCGGAAATAATCATTCCAGTCGGTATGGACTTGGTCAAAGTCGCACTCTTCGGACCACTCGTAGCAATCCCGAAGAACGATTGAACCCTCTTTCTTTGGCCAGCCGAACAGAGCTTTTTTTGACTCCCCACTTTGGAAGAATTGGACCATCATCCCTTGAGAATCATTGATTCTGAACGGAAAAAGTGGGTTACGCACAGTCAGATTACTTCCATCGGTGAAGTTAATGCTCCATCTACCGCTACACTTTTTTAATTGTTTTATGTTTTTAATCTGCTTAATCTCCAGCCTCACAATTCTACCTCCTCCGAATAAGAAATATCACGCTATAAATATTTTGTCAACCATAAACAAAAAACCGCCTTTTTAGCGATTTTTATTAGCTCCACCTACGACGATGTTAGAACCTATTTTTGTGGAATTTAAAAAAATTATGTTAAGTCCTTAATTTAAAAAGCCATTAATCTTATTAATAATGATCAGTGCTTTTTAATAAAACAATCACAAGATTTATTTTTTAAAATTTGTTTTTGTTCTTTTATGCTATTTAAAAATATTTTCTGACCACCTAATCCGATAGCGTATTTTTTATCTAAAGAAGAACAGTGTGCATATCCACGTCTAGCAAATTCCCTCGCTAATACTTCGTGCCGAAAATAAAGTGCCTTTTGTTTTCCGACCCAGCGCAAAGTCTCCGGATGACGCGAATAACCGCCCCCTCCCTTATGTTTGGTTAAAATATTCCAAAGTCCGTGAAGTTCGCGATGTTCAGCCAGTAGGTGTTTCCGGCACAAATGCTTTGGATGTATATCCCATACGCGCATAAAATATAAAATAATAACATTATTTCCAATTCAAATATGTGATTGTGAGTTGAAGACAAGTTGCAAATAATCCCCACAAAAGATATGGAAGGTTAGCATAGGCGACCCAGCGCAAGTCTGGCGCAGCGTGCCAGATGGCAATGAGCGCCCAGATGAGAGTGCCGACCACAATTAGGATATCGAGAGATGCGAGCAGATTATTTTTAAGCCCAAACTGTATCGGTGTAAATGCTAAGTTAAAAACGAGGTTTAGAGCAAATGGTAAAACGATAATCCATGGGAGTTTGCCTGTGAATGCCTTATAAAACACCGTGCCAAAAGAGACAGCAATAATCGCATAGAGCAAGGTCCATACCGGCCCAAAGAGCCAGGATGGCGGCGACCATGTCGGTTTGATCAGTTGTGAATACCAGTTGTATGTGTCCATAGGTTTATTTTAGCATTTTTTATTTTATTATCGCTTTCACGTACAAACGAAGCTGGCACATCACCTATAAATAACTCCCGAACCGTATAAAATGGCATGTATAACCATTGGGATTTTTTTGTAAATAATCCTGGTGATAATCTTCCGCTGGATAAAATTGCTTTAATGGTTCCAAGTTCGTGACAACCGGACCCTTCCAGCGGCCCGATTTATTTACTATGGCAATAAAATTTTCGGCTTCTTTTTTTTCTTTTTCATCTCCATAAAAAATAGCCGAGCGATAAGACGCGCCTCTGTCATTACCTTGTTGGTTCAGGGTTGTAGGATCATGAATTTGAAAGAAAAAATCGAGCAGGTTCTTATAGGAAATCTTATCCGTATCATATTCGATTTCCACCGCCTCCGCATGTCCGGCATGATTTTTATAGGTCGGATTCTCTGCTTCCCCACCAGTATAACCAACGTGAGTGTTCACTACCCCGCCTTGTTTTCTGATAAGCTCTTCCAAACCCCAAAAGCAGCCTCCGGCTAATACTATTTTTTTAATCATAAAATTAATTTCCCGGAATAAATTTCATTGATATTGAATTAACACAATGGCGAATATTTTTGTTTGTCAGTTTTTCGCCCACAAACAAATGTCCCAGGTGCCCTCCGCACTTAGCGCAAGTGATTTCCGTCCGTCTGCCGTCAGAGTCCAATGTCTTCCGGACAGCGCCCTCTATCTCATCATCAAAACTCGGCCAGCCGCAACCGGATTCAAACTTATCTTTGGAATTATAAAGTGGCGTTTCGCATCGCCGGCAGACATAGACGCCTTTTTCTTTGTTGTTCACATATTCACCAACAAACGACTCCTCTGTCTCCTTGTCGAGTATCACTCTTTTTTCTTCTGGAGTTAGTTCTTTCATTTTTTTATTACCTAATTTTAATAAACACCTCTCTCGTTAAAAAATATTATTTATTATCTAAATTACTCATTTCTTTCTCGTCGACTGCCGAAAAGTTGCCCAATAACCAGAATCTATTAATAAGAAAGAACGTAAAAATGCAAAAATATATCTAATAAGAAAATAAAAAATATTCCTAATATATCAAATTTTATAATTCTTAAACTTATTACATTTTAAAAAATATCGGCCATAAAATCATGTCCAATACTGCAGTATGAAAAGCAAAATATATGCTTCCTGCCACGGCCAGCCAATATACTAAACCTGTTTCTTTTGCACGCAAGCTGATTAAAAACAAAGCTAAGATAATGGATGAAATTCCAACTATCGCCAGCACAACCCTAATAATTATCCATAAAAACGCACTGGGATTTGCCAAAAATAAATTGCAAAGCGGCATCCAGAAGGCAGAAGCAACCAGTATTCCCAAGAATATAATGTAAAAAACACTGAAATTAACAGAGGCCGGGTTTAATTTAAATAATATGAAATAAATAAAAACGAAATAACTCAAAGCGGAAAGAAGCATGGAAACAGTATAAACAGATCTCACTCCCGCAGGAGTGCCTCCCCAGAGTGCATTAGCTCCTCCAGAGCCTGATTTCAAACCCCACACATAACTTCCTATTACAGCTATTCCTCCGATAATATTTATGGCAAGGATAATAATTTTTTGTGTT
>Ga0315277_10000182_pt1 | contig 106818 bp, 149 predicted proteins | sample YL17G05_15_MG_FD_203695 | JGI IMG/M metagenome (GOLD analysis project Ga0315277, IMG submission 203695) | Sediment microbial communities from Yellowstone Lake, YNP, Wyoming, USA - YL17G05_15 | ecosystem: Environmental > Aquatic > Freshwater > Lake > Sediment | place: USA: Wyoming | collected...
CCATCGTGGGCGGACCGCCAAACACGTAACCAAAATAGTAGGGCGGTTGACCGTAAACCCTGTCACTTATGTCTTCACCGGTTGGTTGATGAGCACTTGGAGGACCGTAACCCCAGTCATGATCTTCAAATCCGACCTGATATTGTCTGTCACTGTGAAGAATAAGAACATCCGAACCGACAGTACTATCGCCGATTAAAGCGTGCCATCCCTGAATTTCATTTGCAGCTATGGTTCCGCCCGCAGACGTGGCAATCCAGTATTCAGTGTGGTAAGGCTGAATTACTCCTCGGTTGAAGTATGTCTGAACCTCATAGTCAGGAACTCTTCCTTGTGTTTGATAAGCAGTGTATCCGACAGAAGCAATGACCATCGTCAAAGCAAGCAACACTATTTTCGTTCTTTTAGTGAGTTCCACGTCAACGCCCTCAACAAAAGAATATAAGGATTCATTAAGAGACTTCTAACCACAAGTTATAAGTAATGCTTCGAATCATACCATTGAACCAGAAAGAGTTTCCCCATGATGGGAAGCTACCACACCATATAATCCCATAATGTAAAACTGAGGTGAACAAGATGAAACGCAACGTAGTGTTGGAAGCCCAAATCCTAAAAGCTATCGAAGTTTTAGGGGAAGCAACAGAACCCGAAATTCTTGCTGAAATCAAAGAACAGTTTGCAGTAGAGATCAATGACTATGAGTTCATGCGAAATCTCCGACGTTGGTTAGCTAAGAAGTGCATTACTATCTCGAAGGTCAAAGGTGAAAACGCTTACAAGCTCAGAGACGTACCTCCGTTCTTCAAGTCGCTACAACTCTACCAATTGAAAGGCATCACAGCTCAAGATGCGGAAACAACAATCACAAAACTCGAACAACACTATCAAGCATTGAAAGCGGACATAAGTAAGGAACCTTCTTACGGCGGTTACAAAATGTTGGAATGCCACTTTGAAACTCTTGACAGAGTAGCGGGTGGCGATGGAGGAGAAGAGGACCGCGTTCTGAAGTTCCCAATGAAAGACGGCTCACCATACATCCGACGTAATTGGATGCGCGGTTTCTTACGAGACAATGCACGAGTAGCCAACATCAACGGCACCTTCATGGCTGAGTATGTTGGCATATCTGATAGCGAGCCATTAGACGTAAAAGTTTCAAGGGTTGACAATGTGAAAGTGAAGGAAGGTCTCTGCAGCTACGACACCATTCCCGCAGGAACAAAATTCACTATGAAAATACGATTTCCATTCAGAGGCAGCAAAATCAAGACAACGGAAGATTTCGTTAAGATGTTCAAGAATTTGGAAGACGCGCCAATCAAAGGATTAGGGGCTTACAGCAATTATTTCGGCGGAAGAATAAAACTGTTAGACATGAAAGAAATAGATTGAAAACTACACCCTGAACTTTACAAAACTCAACACCACAGGACCAATACAACTCGATACGAAACATCATCATACTTCCCTCGGACAGTATCCTATCAGACATACCTTTACATCCTTTCCCTCCACAATATATCATGACCCTGGACAACCCACCCCTGGACATGGACAACCCGCCCCTGGACAACCCAAAACTATACGCGACTCTGCACAAATCCTTCCAACTTAACACCATAGAACAACCTCACCCATGCCAAAACTTGACAGACTTGATACAATACGTTATAAAACTCAACACCACAGGCCCACACGTTACGTGAGCGCACACGACACAATGAAACCAGATTGCACAACACACCTTCCCTTTTTTTCCTTTAACACGTTTCTTGTAGAGCGACCTGTTGTTCTCGCAGGTTTTGTTCACGTAACTTCACTACTATTATTAAAACTTAAATCAACCATGCAGGGCAGTTTCGGGCCGCGATTTCGACGAACGACATGGGTAACCATGGGAAACCTCGTTTTTTAGGTAAAAAACGCATTGGATTCACGGAACATTTAACAAAGATTTCTTTCCTATGGGAAAGTCCATGGTTTGATGGTCTTGGTTCACAGGATAATTAACAACGTTTGTCCTTAGAGGCGGAAAAGTTCACGGTGGTTTCAAGAAGTCGGAAGTTCAGATCGCAGAATTATCGCGGGTCCTGTAGTGCTGAATTACGAAAAGATTTTATTTGGAAAAATCGAATAGTAGATTATGAATGAATGTGATGAAGCTCGGACGCTTCCTGGCGCAGCTGACTTTAAAGAAGAAGATTGGAACGAATCAAAAGAGAAATACACCGTTAGAATAGGCATATCTGTTTGGCGAGGCCGCAAGCCTACAGGTCAAGGACGCGGTGTCAGCGTCTTCAATGTAGAAAAACCAAAGGAATTGTTTGCGCTCATTCTAAAAACATTGAAAGAACAGGGTTTCAAAACATCTCAATGAGTATTGTCAGCCTCTATTGGCTCGCTGATTTTTCCTGATTTATTCCACTTACTAACGCTAACGTAGCTCACACGTACATGATAGACTTCCTGAATACGTGTAGCGATAGTTCTGACAGAGAGCGTTGGATCCGCGCTCAGCTTTTTGGCGAACTCAATTATTTCCCGCTTAATGTGCATTCCACTGTTGCAGCCAGGACGCGGTACTCTACGTCTACAATCTTTACAACGATATTTTTGAACGCGTTCTCCATGAATGGTTCTAAAGCCGTCTTTGACACGATGAAGATGCGGGCAATTCTCAGGTGGGATTCGAACCCGCGCGCTGGAACGAGCACTCGGCACATCTTTTGCGTCAATCAACATGGCGTGAAAGGGAGCGGTCATGAAAGTGTATTCGATTAGAAGAGCAGTTGTCAAGTCCTCGCATTCTTCAGGATGGCAGTTTCTCGCCTTCAATTCTTCAAAAAAAGGCAACGGAAACAAGGCAAGCCAAAGAACATGTTTGCTTTATTTTTCTCCGAAAATTCGTCCTCCATCTTTGAGCCTTTTCTGCTCCTTCTCCTGTTCCTCACGATGACAATAGGCACAGTGGAACCATCTGCCACATACTGGACAGCGATAATTGTTGCCTTCCGGCAGTTCATCATGACTTGCAGACATTCATTTTCACCTTTGGGTAGTCCGAGATTGGAATAAAGAATTTTCTCCAGACACCATCATTATGCAGCTCCATAGTGCCATCCGGAAGCACAAAAAGAAGACCCAGAGAATTCAGTTGCCTGTTGGCAGTCCATACGCATATAGAAGTTACGCCAAATTCGATGCTGTCTATCATTTCAGCAAGATAATCCATAACGCCAAACTCTATTTCTATTTTCGGACTTGCCTCATGGTCATGCCATCCGCACAAATCAACATGCAACCATTTGCCCGAACCTACCTCAACAATTTCTTCGCCACACGTAATGCAGGTAGCATGGAGACTCACCTTACCCTTCAAACCCTTCACCATCAGAAAAACCTTCCAGGAATAGAAACGCAAGAAACAAGAACAGACCTAAGAGGCAAACCGTTTTTCAGGACCTCAGCTTCAACCCCTTCCCTTGAATCGCCAAATCTGCCTTTCAAATGGTCAAGAATCAAGCCTCTCTCCGTCTCGGTCAAGGCAGCCCAATCGACAAGAAAGACACTCATCGTTCCCTTTCCCTTTCCCTTAATCTTTGCTTCAAAAGGTTGAACACTCTTAACCGGAACCGTACCGTTTGGAAAAACATAGCCCCAAATCTTCTTTCCCTCTTCATTCAACAAAGCCTTCATAGTGTTTTACTCCGATGTTTCGGAGGACTGCCGAGGGTTCCGATGCAGGCTTCAATCAAAGTGTCCAAGGCCAACTCGCTGATTTTAGAACGCAGATTCAACGATATGGTGATTTCATCATTCCCAAACCGCACACGGTCAAACTTCTTAAAATGCTTAACCCCGTAGAGCTCATACCCATGAGCCTCAAGCCGCCTCTGAAGCTCCAGAATCTTCGCAGACGTTTCAACGTATGATGACAAAGCTACCTCCCCGAGGAATCTTTTTTCCGCAATAATTCCAGACATGAAAAGGGCAGACAGAGAAGCTGATGACTGACGTGAATGTGGTGGATCCCGCAGGATTTGTTGCAGAAAGACTTGAACAGTTTATCAGCCTCAGAACTCCTATCGTGCTGCGCGCTTTCCATTTCCTTGCAGAAGGATACGTAAGTCGTTTCCGCCTTGCTCAACTGCTCAACAATCAGCTCCACAAGCCCCTCCCGAGTCTTAGGCCAACGCGCACGACAATGCTTCAAGACAGTTTCCCTTCCTCCGATTTTTCCGAAAATATTCCAGACGTCTGTTTCTCAAGTTCCTCCACCTTCCTCTTCAAACTCTTAACATACTCAAGATGGTCGACGAAAAGCCACGCAAGACTCGAGAACAAAAATCCAAAGAAAAAGAAAACAAAAACAGCCATGTACCAGTTTGAGATGCCTAAACGTGCTTGTCCCAGAACACCACAAACTGCTGTGCCAATACCGCAAGCCCACCAGACCCGCTCAATTTGCTTCTTCAAGATGATTTACTCTCCGTTACTGAGTTCAGGAATTTTCTCCAAATAAAGATGACGTAGTAAAACACCGTAACCACCGTCAAAACCATTTCAAGAGAAAGAATTCCAGGGTTGCCCTCAACGGCTGAAAAGTAGCCGTGCTGAAAAATATCAGAAAACACGAGACACTGAAGAAAGACGGCGCCACCAAGACAACTGATGCCGACAGTATGACCAAGAACCCAAAGCTTCCTCAAAGGTCATGCCTCCTCCATCAAGTCGTCAAGAGCCTGCTTTTCCAAGAGATAAGGCAGACAGATCTCACTTACAGCATAACAATGATGCCCTTTCGGACCACCCTTCCCAATTTTGGCTTTAGCACCATACCTTTCGCCAGCAGAAATGACGTACTTGCACTTGCCACATTTGCGTTTTTCTCTTGCCCTGTGAATAGTGTACTCACCGATGACGTAATTCACCCTTGCTAAAACGACCCTCTTGAATCTGTCAAGCTCTACAGGTCTTCTGACGGTTACAATGATGTTGTGATGCATGTTATCTCCTAAGAAGCCGCCTTGCTGAACCACAACATATTCATTACGTTCCAGAAACTTCAATATCCGTTTAAACTCACGACTTGAAGCACGGGGATAATTCAGTCGCTTAGCAAACTTGGTGACAGATAATGACCTGTCTTTGTTGAGAATTACACTCATAATCTTCGTCCAGTCCATCTTTCAAGCTGGTCACGCATTGCTGCGCGGAGAGCTTCACTTCGATTGTAACCTCTACGTTCAGCTTCATCGTCAAATTGGCTTAACAACGGAAAAGGGATGGACACCTCAATACGCACAGATTTTTTTCCAGAAGCCCGTTTTTTTCCATTTTCTGTTTCAGGCATTCAACCACATACCCTAACTGCATAGCGTAAGGGGTTGTCAGATATATAACACTTATGATGTGGTTTCCAAGTAAGGAATACAACACAGCAGATAGGCTACTGTCGGTTAAACAGCTTCAGATGCCCACATGTTTTGTTCTATGGTGGCTATTTGTATAGTTCGTTCAGGTTTTTCTGGGTGATGTAGGCAACTGCGCTTGTTGCCACGCATGAGATTATGAGGTTTATCAGTCTGCTGATCCAGAAGTTCCGGTAAAATGCAGGGTCTGATGGATAGTATGTTGAATGTGTAAGGACTGACAGGATGATGTTGAAAAGCTCTATTGATGCAAAGACTGCGAAGGCAATGTATAGGAGCAAGCCTGTTTTTGAATGGATTTTCTCGATGACGTTGTGTGAAAGAAAGAATGACAGCAGATAGAATGTGACGCAGACCAGAACGATTGTGCCCAGGATTGTCGGCAGGTTGAAGACTTGACTGAAAGTCAAGGTTCCCGCAGATACTATTACAATCATGACTCCCAACACTGCAATGATGGTGGACAGTATGCCTGTTGTTATGACATATCTGAAGTATTTAGAGTCGAATGACATTTCCAACCCTCTAAGAAAGACATATTCACGTTAGTCTTTGCGTTTTCCGCCGCCGTGGTGGGGTCTGATGATTGGCGTGAGCATTGGCGTACCGAATTGTTGCAGATAAATCCATTCGTCTCTCTGAACGTTTTCAATATGTTCGACTGCTTTTTCCAGTTCTTTTTTGGTGTGAGTTTTGAGGAATCGCCGTTTCTCCTGGAACTGTGCTACTTCATGGGCTTCGATGTCGGGTTCTAAACCGTAGTTTTCGGCAACGTTTTTCTCCTGAGCTTCATGAAAGCTGAGTGTCTCCCAAAGATTTTTGCGTGCGTTATCGTCAACGTAGACTTCTGGTTTTGTACGTGACCAAGAGGCAACCCAGAACTCATGAGGCACGATGACCACGTCGTCTTCAACGTGTCTGCCGTCAAAGTCGAAGCTGATTTTCCCGTAACGCAGCACTTTTATTCCAAACATGTACTCTGTCCTTGGTTTAGATAGTGGAACCAGTTTAACATTAGTTGGATCAAGGCTTTTCAAGCGTTTGATTATTCCACTTTTATTCGGAGACACATTTTTGAACCGTCTGGAACCGTGAATCATTTTCGGAGAAAAATCAGAACGTTTAGTGATGGGTTTGGTCTTGCCGTCTTGTCTGTAGAAGCCGACGATTTTTCGCTGTTTACCTCGTCTTCTTCTTCGTGGGTTTGTTGTTGCCATGGTAGTATGCCACCTCGTAAGAGCACAAACCAGATAAGAGGCCGATGATAGCGACGTCCAAGATGGCGCTGCCAGTTGTCAACTTGTAGTGGACGGCGATTAAACCGAAAACAATGAAGAAAATCGCGTAGATAATGGTGCCCAATTGATGGATTTTGCGTTGCAACTCGTGTGGCTTCATTGGTCTTCAGAATAGAAATATGGTTCAAGCGTCAAGATGAATTTTTTCTGTCACAAGACAACCGCCGAGAAGTGTGAGCACAAAGGGTGTGAGGCCGTAAGTCAGTAGATACCACACGGTCATTCCTGCCCAAGGCATGAGTTGCTGCCAAATCCAGAACACAGCCCCATCTTCGTCTTGGAGAAATAGGTTAGACATGCCTGTGAGTGTTCCAGTGGTCACATATTGGACGTAGGCAGAGGTCATGTCGACAGCTATGAAGAATGAAAAGGTTATCAGTAGCAAGCCGAGGGTTTGTTGTGAATCATCGATTTTAATGTTGAAGATAACTAAGCCAAGTTTCCCGAGAGTGTAGAGGGATCCGTAAAGAATGACATAGTAGACGATTAGCCCTGCTAATGGATTTAACCCATTCATCCACAGTAGCCAAGGTCGAGAGGTCAAGACGAGAGCCATGAAAGCGAAGACTGCGGCTAAAGCAAATTCTTTACCGGTCAGTTGAAAACGAGATTGTGTTTTGGGCATGGTTGTCCCTTACTTAAAGAATAGCCGCGAAAATTAGAGGATGGCTCTCAGCATATTGGGAGAAAGGAGAATTGAATGTGAAATTTCGCCGAGAGCCATCGTTCCCTACTATTCTATGACGTTACGGTAAAAGCTTTTCTGTTCTGTATGAAGGGAATAAAAAGGGAAAATTCAGAAAGTTACTTTTTGTGTTTCGACTCGTAATCTTGAACATGCTTACAGGTTCTGGTAGGTTGGTCACGCTTCTTGAAAATCCAGCTTGGACAATTGCAGGAGAGACCTCCTTTTGGTCCGCGAACCACTTGGTACTTTTTGCCTGGCGTCGATTTACTTGCGTATGTTGCCACTACTTTGTATCCAGACCGATGCTTTGTCTTTGCCGCGCCGCCCAACACTTTTTTCCAGCGTTCGCTACGCTCTTTTCTCATGCCGTCGAGGAAGGCGAGATCCTGCTTGTAGATTCTGTCCAGCTTTGTGTCGTCCTTGGTGATGTTGACTAAGAACTGCACTCGAGATCTGCAAACGTTGAAGCCTTCAGCGTTAACACATTTGACAAGGTCCATGTGCCGTAGTTCAGCAGCATTGTTCGCGTCATACCCGTATTTCTTCAGAGCGCCTGCCTTCACGTGGCCGCTGGCCTTGGCTTGCTGCCCCCACTTCTTCGGCGTCACACCGCCGAATTTTCGTCCGCCAGCAACAACCTTCTTCCTTTTGAGTTGAGCAACTGACTTTGTAATAGGCTTCGTCTTGCCGTGATCCTTGTAGAAGCCGACAACTTGACCCTTGCTCTTGCGAAAGCTCTTCCGTCTCCTCTTGCGCAGATTTGCCATCCGCGTCTTCCAAGCCTGCTTACCCGCAGCAACCATCTTCGGACTCTTGCGTTTGGTCGACATACAGCTCACACTGAAGAAATACGTTACTTCAAAGCCACGCTGTTTGTTTACAGACACTTCGCAGTAAGATGGCCAGAATAGGAGGTTGTGCTTTGGAACTGCGAACACGCCGTACACGTATGTGCTGCTTCAATACCGAAAGTTTTAACTAAAGGTTAGAACCATTTAGAAAAGCAGAGGAAAAAAATTGAAAAGAAAAACATTAGTTAAGGTCATAGTAGTCACTTCTCTCTGCATTCTCCTCACTTCAATTCTATACGCCCTTGCCGCAACATTCTATTTCCAAGGAAACTCACCTAAGTACAAGTGGAACCCCGACCAAGCCTTCGGTCAAGTCGAGATCAGCATTGACGACAATGGGACTATGACCCCTTGGACTGCCCAGGATATGACTACAGAGAAGAATTACACTACTGTCATGTGGGCACGATGGACTTCTACCGCTGTCGGTCATGCAGGAAACGTCACGGTGGCTTGGCAACTACAGAGTAGTACTGACGGATTGACGAATTGGACACCTATTCCAAACCAATATGACATCAACGTTACTTTGAGCGGAAGTGCAGGACAAATTGTGAACGCGTCCAGCCTCGCAGTATGGCACAACTTTGTTCCGGCAGGCGGCTTCGCTGTGAACCTGTACTATCAAATTGTTGTAACAATTTCATAGAATCGAAGCGTCTCAGTTCCTCATTTTTCTCTTATTAGCGCGCGTGTGTGCTGCCAGTTTCTTTTTTCTGGTTTTATTCTTCACATCAATGACATGAGCATGTTTGGACGACCGGATTACTCGAGAAGGCAGTTTCCACTTCTTCGACTTCTTCGGCTTGACGCCCTGGAACTTTCTCGGTTGTTTCACAATTCTTTGACGGCTGACTTCACGAACCGATTTTGTTATGGGTCTGACTTCGCCGTCTTTGTCCCGGTAGAAGCCTACAAGCACTCTGCCGCGCCTGGAGGCCCATGATTTATAACCAGCTATTTCCGTCTTGGAAAGTCTAACGTTGCCCGTGAGAGTTTTCGGCTTGACTGATGTCTCTTTCGGTTTCCAACCGTGCTTGCGCCTGGTTTCCCAGCTTCTCTTTCCAGCCGACGTCGCCTCGGTGGATCCGGTGTACTCTGCACGTTTCCGGTGTTTCGGCTTCTTCGTCTCAACCTCTGAAGTAGCCATCAGCTTAGGTGGAGGCGGAGGCCACTTTGCAACGGTGATTCCAGGCTTGCCGACACGTGTGGGTTCAATGTACTTCAGAAGGGTCTTGTAGTGCTTGGTGGTTCGCTGATATTTCTTGTAGGCTTTCTTGAGAAGATGCTTGCTTTCGAATTTTTCCCACTGTGTCTGCAACCGGGTTCGGGTCTCGGTTAGCTGGTGTACCTTTGCGGTAGCCTTTCTGATTTTGCCGTTGGATTCGCGCTCGAGGTCACGATCGCCATCATGCTTGGCCTGAGCCAGTTGATTCCTCAAGTTGTAGAGCTCTCTGTTCACATTCGAAATCAGGACATCATAGCTTTTGAGTTGCTTCTCAAGTTTCGCTGACCGCTTATCGTAATAGGCTGCCTTCAAGGTTTCGCGTTCACCGCACTTTGGACACGTGACCAATCGCTTTTGACTCCAGTCGCGTCTGAACCATTTTCCACAGTTGCCGCATTGGTAGCCTTCAACATACTTGCGTTTGATCAGTTTGACCCTGGATTTCAGAACCTTTGGCTTCACGAATTTTATTTTGACTTGTTTTCCTTTGATTTCGCCTTCTGCAGAATATTGATGCTTACCGTAAGATGCCTCGAATCTGCCTGGAGATGGCTCGTAGATTTCGCTGTCACGGTAAAGCTTATCCAATGCTTGTTCAAATTCGCCTTTCGTCATGACCCTACGCTGCTTAACCAAGCGGTCGCTGAGAAACTCTTTCGTACTAAAAGGAAATCGTTTGATGAACGTGAGCAGTTCGGTCGTGACGTAGTCCAAAGTTGGTTACTCAAAGAAGAAATACGTCATTCTCCAATTTTTTCCATGATTTTTTGTGCCAACTCAAACCTGTTAGTGTTGCAGTCAGGGTATCTATGAGATTCTTCGAAGCCCTCTATACCTAAGAGTTCAGCAATCTCCATCAGGTAATGTTTTGGCATTCCATCTGCGTAAATTATGTCAAGTTCCTCGCGGTTCTTCTTTTGATGCGGTCCTGTTCTTGGAAACGCCCTTAACTTCGCGTCGACTATAGTTTCGATTAAAAAGACAATTCTTACTGAGTCCGAAAGTTCTCGTTTTCTCCACTCAGTATTTGTGGGATGTTGCCAATCTTCTTCATGATAACGTTCGTCATCCCAGTCGTACTTTTCCCAGAATCCAGGCGCCATCTTCTTCAGCCATTCAAGGTCTTCAAGCGTCATCTTCTGTTCAAAATAGTTGAAGAGCTTGCGAATGTCTTTGGCTTTCAGAACTACGACCATCATGCCCACTTCGAAAAAGAAATAGTGCCTAAGAGCAAATCCGTTTCAGCTTCGCAGCTTGCTGTTCGACGGCGCGTTTGTGACGCATCTTGCTCTGGAGAGTGAAGGCAACCTGTCGCAATGATTTTTGAAGGGATTTTTCCTTGCTCTCATTGCCCTCATAATGAGCCTTCTGCACTTCAGACTTCAATCTTTCAGAAGATTCATTCAACTTGCCTACTTCACGGTCAGTGTTCTGCAATTCACCTTCTAAACGTTGAAGCTGCCTACGCGCATTCTCAATCTGCCTCTTCTGAGCTTCAGGACTCACACCCTTAAAGCGCTGACCGCCCTGAATAACCTTCTTACGATTAAGCTCAGCAACAGACTTCGTGATAGGACGAGTCTCACCACGACGGTCTTTGTAGAATCCAACAACCGGCTTCCCAGATTGACGACGCATGAACAGTCTTTAAGACGCAACCATTTTTAAGACTTTTGTCTCCTTGGGCTAATATCCCCTTGTTGATAATCGTGTTGGAACTTTCTCTCTACCGCTTCGAGAGAACCGGTCGTTCATTGCCGCTCGAATCTCTTTCTCATCCATCAGGTTAGGCGGACCTTCGGCAATGGATGTACCGTCTTTTGTGGCGACAGTGACCCAATTTGGATGACCATTAATGTATACAGTATCAATTTTGAAAAGATGTCCGTTTACAGTTCTTGCACGATGTTCAATAAAATGCTTTCTGGTTTCGACCTTTGGTGCACTGTTCAGTTTGTTGGCACATCTTTTAGAACAGATGTTCATTTCGCCGAAATCGCCGCTGTCTCCACGCTTAGACTTGAAAGACTTTCCACACACGTCACACTTCACGGGCTTCTTCGATTGTTTGAAGCTTGAGTAGATTGCTTTTCTAACAGGACTCCAGATAGCTTTGGGAACGTTTGCGTTCTCTAACCACTCGCCGAGGACATGCTGAAAAATCTCATCCCTGATAGAAGCATAGTCTCCAAAGGGATAATGCTCTTCAAACTGGTCGGCGAACCATTGAAACTCTTTTCGGGCATGTAATGGCTTGTTTCGGGCATGTAATGGCTTGTTTCGGGCATGTAATGGCTTGACGCCTCTGAACTGTTTGCCACGCTTCACAACTTTCTTACGGTTAATTTCGCGAGCAGAACGAGTGAGCGGCTTTGTCTTGCCATCCTTGTCCTTGTAGAAACCAACAAGAACCCTACCGTTCTTCGCAGCGCCAGCTTTGAATCCGGCAATCTGCATCTTCTTCAAACGCAAACGCTTACCAGCATCCTTGAGTTTAATGGTTTGAGGCATTGTTTCATCTCAAGAGACCATACTTCAGGCCGTGTTTCTTTTCCAACGCACTGTAAGTTTTGCGTTGAAGAGTGTGGATGTGTTCTTTCGTGATTTTCTTGCCATCCTTCAATTCTTGCTTTAGAATGGGCAATATTTTCTTGTTGACCTGCAACCAGACCCATTGGTTCTGCCGATATCGTTTGCCCCACTTTGGAACGTAACTCGAATTCTTCAACTGCCTTTCGCTTCTCTCCATGTGCGTCATAAGCTCTGCAAGGACATCCTTAGACTGTTCAATTTGCCTGACTTCACGTGTTTCTTCAGATCCTTTGTGTAAGAAGGCGTCGATTTCCTTGCGTTGCGACTTAGAAATGACTTGAAATTGACTTTCCTCTTACTGTGCTGATTCTGGCGCACGTTCCATCCTGATATGCTTTCTGATATTTCGCCCAAAGCTGTGCATCGCTCCTCAACCTGAACCATTGCTCGTCCAAGTCTTCTTTCGTGTTCGTCTGGAAGAACTTCACACGGTATCCAGCAACAAGAGGACCAACGGCTCTAAACTGTCTACCAGTCTTCACAACCTTCTTCCGCTTCAACTGAGCAACAGACTTCGTAATAGGCTTCGTCTTACCATGATCCTTATAGAAACCGACAACCTGACCTTTAGACTTCTTACGAATTTTGCCTCTATTCGACAATGACTGTTTCAGAGCACGCTGATTTCGTATCTTCGTTAAATATGCCTTGTGACCAGCACCCTTACGACCGCCCATAATTGCTCACGAGATAGAAATATCAGTCAGTCATCAATTTCTTCAGCATGTTTGTTAAACGTCTAATTTCCAGACGCATCAACCGAAGTTCTCTCGCGATTTTACTCTTGGCCATTTCAGATCAGTCAGGCGTTATTTTTGTATCATTAAAGCTAAGGTTATTCCTATCAAGTCGGCAACAACATCAACTATGTTGTTGTCCAAATTAACCGTGTAATATTCTGGCGTGTGAACATATTCTACACCTTCCCAAATCAAAAGGATCAGAAAAGATGTGATGGTGGCAAGGCTCGCGTTTAGGTTCAGAACGTATTTCGCACCCAACAAAAGAACGAAGCCTGCAACGATGTGTACCAAAGTCCAAAGATCAACTGTTGCCTCTTTCTTCATCTTCTTGCCCATTCGCGAGTCAACCTGCACAGGGGATTATCTTGTATCCTGCGTAGACGGTTTGTCTGCCGAAGCCTGCATTGATAGGTTGCACTTTGAAGCCGTGTTTTCTACCCTGTGCCTGCATAAGACCGTCCAAGGCCCTCAGCTGTGAGTCTCTGGTTCCATTCACAAGCCGACCGTAGTTTTCTTTGAAGAACCTTCTGTTCTCATTGTGGTCACCGATTTTGGCGTAGATGCAGGATCCGTCTGTTACGGCGACAATCATGGACTGTTTGACTGGAATGTTGTTAAAGAAGGTGTTTAGCTGTTTTGCCGGGCTGCCGAAAGCGTCGAAGTCCACGGCGGCCAAATTATCAATTTTCTCTTGCGGCAACTCATTCTGGAGCCATTTAAGATTATTGGCTTTAACGATAACGTGGGTTTTGCCCTTCAGTTTTGATGCTGCTTCCCTCAAGTAGTCATCGCGTTTGTCCACAAGAATCAGTTTGCTGGCCTTAGGAGCCCACACGGTTTTTGAAAGATTGCCCTTTCCGGCAAAGAGTTCAATGACCGTGCCCTTATTCATATTTTCAGCAAGAGCCCTACGCTGCCAACGTTTAGCAGGCGACAGGTCGGGAGATCCTGAGTAATGGAAAATCGGGTTAGGCTTCTTAGTGTGAGCGCCTGCGGATTCGTAGCCTCTCGTCATTTGAGCTGCCTTCAATTCCTCAATGGGCACACTGTCAACAACACCCTTCTTCCGGTCATAGACTCCCAGGTGCAATTCCGAACCCTTCGAGAAGTAGAGGGGTCGACGCTCCCAGGAAGGCTTCGGAAGCCGCAGCTTCACCGGATTCACAATGACCTTTCTCCTGTTCAGATCCTCAAAAGACTTAGTGACAGGACGGACTCTATCGTGCTTATCACGGTAGAATCCGACAACCACCGCTTGCTGCCTGGCCATGTCCTTCAAAGAAGAAATATTCGTCTGACGGCGCGAAAAAATGGATTTAACATCATCATGGAATCAGATTAAACGATAGCTGGAACACGGAAGGATTTTCGAAGAGGGAATAGAAACGTTAACGGTTCGGAAGGAATTCCTCATAATGATGAGCCGCCAGTCCTATGGCGGATGGAGAAGTAGCTCAACGGGAGAGCCTCCGGCTGAAGCTCGAGGATCGACACCTGTCATGTTCGTGTGATGAGCGCCTTTAGTTCAGTGAGCAGAACGTCGGCTTGCCATGCCGAGAACGTGGGTTCAATTCCCGCAAGGCGCATTGGTCTGTAAGTCTGCTGGTGCGGATGCTTCCCTGTCACGGAAGTGAGGCGGGTTCAATTCCCGCACAGACCGCCAACTTACCTGATAGTGATAGACGTAGGGGCTCCTGTAGTCTAATCTGGCTAAGGATGTTAGGCTTTCAACCTAATGACATGGGTTCAAATCCCATCAGGAGCATCTAACGACTCCCTGTAGCATAGCGGTAGTGCAGTCGGCTGTAGCCCGACGGATAAGGTTCGAATCCTGTCGGGAGACCAATTAACAAATTCATGGCTGAAAACGCCTGATGGCGTAGAAAATGGATTTAACATCATTGCGTTTTTAGATTGAATGTTTATATATACATTCATGTTGCAAATGCCTTGAGGATAACATGACATATTGCATGATTCATGGCAAATTGGCATGTGAGTCCTCACCAACCAGTTTGGGAGATACGCAAAAAATGAACAACTATAAGGCATCGGCAAATAGCCGAATAAGAACCTTTGTTCAGACGCAAAGTCTGAACCTCAGTTCGACCCTTTTGGGTAAAGCGGAAATAAAAAATGGAGAGAGATCAAGACACGGCTTTCGCAGCATAGCGCCATGGAACGCGCCTGTCGGTGAGAATGTTCACGCATGGCTTCAAACCTTCAAGCGGTTAATCGGCTGTGATGTGGATCACCTGTCCGTTGGACAGATGAGACGTTTCAACATTCGCAGAATAGCTGTGGGCGCTGACGGCATTAGACGAGTTTTATTCAGCGAGCCACAGTTTGTCGCAAGTGGAAAGGTTGACAGCCCACGACCGTGGTCACAATACGTTAAGTCTTTGGGACTGCGCGCTGGTCAGATAGTCGAGGTCGTCTGCTCTTTCGCATAGGGAGATGAGATGAATGGCATCGGCAAAAAGTAAGGTCAAAGCCAAGGCGCACAAAACGAAGAAGACGGTTGACTGGTCAGCAGCGGGCAAGAAAGCATACCAAACACGACTGCGAAACCTGAAGCTCAAGAAAGGCGGCAAGGTGCAGAAGAAAGCACAAGCCAAGAAAGCACAAGTCAAGGCGCAGGTCAAGAAACCACACGTTAAGAAACCAGTGAGACACCTCAAGCAAAGTGTAGGTGTTGGATTCGGGAAATTCCGGGTCAACAGAAACGCGTTGGTCAAGGCATTATCAGAAGACAAGCGCAAGGAACTGGCCCCGACAGAAGTAGTCAGCTTGACATGGAAGGTAATCAAGGGAGTCACCGATAATGGCAGCGGACACAATGGCAAGGTCGCAAAACGGAAGTAGCGTACCGTTCAACAAGTTGAGTCCGTGGTATCAACAGAAACTGATTCATGAAGCGATTCAGCAAGCCAGACAAAAGTGTGCGTGTGTCTTTAAACCAAGACCAGACGAGCAAGAAGCAGAATTGTTCTGTGCCGAATGTGTGGCAGTAAAGAACATAGTGAATCCGAAAGCACCGGCCAGAAGATTCGCGATGGTAACAGACGGCGAAACCGTTGAGTTTGGACCGAAGTTTTAAGGTCAGAAAAACAGGATAGGAGATGTTTTGAAATGGCACCAAATGGAAATGGAAAACTCGTTGGGGAGTTTAATTTCAGAAACTCAACTCGGAGAACCTTTCGTTTTGAGCAAACAAATGGCGAGGAAATCCGAACCATCTACATAGCTCAAAGCGCAGCCCTCTTCAAGAAAGGGCAACCCAAGAAGATCCGTGTGACCGTTGAGGTTATTGCATAACCTCATGCAAGAACCCAGAGCCGAATTTGGCTAAACCTAAAATGGGGAGATGAAAGAAAATGAAAGCAAGAAAACTGGTTCTCCAAGCAACCTTCTTAGGCATGAGCGCAAACATTGCAACCATCAACGTAGGCAACCCAGCTAAAGAGAGAGAACTGAGAGAATTCACAGAACTGGTTTGCCCACAAGACAACAAGAAAACACGATACGAGGTTCCGCACTATCGCTGCGACTGCGGTTTCTCCACAACAGCGTGGCAAGGTTTGAAGCGTGTTCTGAAAGGAACAACCACGCTTCTTGAGATACCGAAGTTGACTAAGGGCAGCGAAGTCGAAGTTGCCAAAATCTTCACGAAGCCAGTTGAGGCATTCGCAAAAGAGGCGCTTTACACGCGCGGCTCAGAACGTCCAGTAAAAGCCGAGGACGACAACAGCATTCTGAATCTCTACAGACTCATGGTCGCACAGGCAGCTCTAAACCGCGTGGTCATAGTCAAATACAATGATACCACGGAACAAGTTGTGGCGCTTCTGACGGCCACGGAAAACGGTGACATAGTCTTGAGAGAAATCATTCCGACAAATCTTGTTATCGTTGGAGAGAGGTTGAAGTTGGACAAGAGCAAGTTAACGGCAAAAGACATTGAAGAAGCCAAGATGTTCTTGAAACAGATTCCAGAAGCAACCGCACAAGACCTTGAGGTTACAGACTACAGAGTCAGGCAATTCGAAGTAGCGGGCGTAGCAAGCGGCCGTGAGGAACAGAAAGTCGCGGCTCTCGGAGTCATCATGGAGAAAGCCAAAGCCAGAAAGGAAATCATCGACAAGGAAAACAAACGCGAAGTCTTGGTCGTAGCTCCATCACAACAGAAGAAGAACCAGAAAAAGAAGAAAGCATAGTAGGCGTCCCTATGGGCTCGGAAAAGGCGTTGGCAGAGGAAGGTCAAGTGCCTTCCTATTCCAAGTGCAACCAGTGCGACTATGTTGGAACCTCAAGAGAGTTTGGCAAACAAATCGAAGACTTGCGTCCTCTGATGCAGACTGAGGCTATGTTTGAGAAAAATGCCAAGATAGTAGCTGAAGGTCTTAGAGAGAAATGTCCGCGATGTGGATACATGGGCTACAAGAATGACGGTTACTCTGATGTGACCACACGATCTATGCACAAAGAGGTATTGTTACGGGCTTAGCGTATCAACGGCTGGCGAAACTGAAACAGTTAGTCATGGACTTGCTGGCCGGCGAGGTTTGTTTCTTTTGCCACAAACCCTTCACAGACCCTCTCCAAGTCACCACGCACCACATCAACGAAAACCATGAAGACAACCGGCCTGAAAACATGGCGCCAGCACACGAAACCTGCCACAGATCGTACCATGCCAAAAGAATCTTGCATAAGAAAAACAAGAAACGAGCCCTACGAGAAGTCAAAAAGGCGAATGGCATTGGCAAAACAACAGTCAGAGCCTGCGTTTAAAGTCGGCGATAAAGTCAGAAACTTGGCGTCCAGTTTGGCGCGTAGAAAAAATCAATCATGAAGGTGGTTCAAACGGCAACAAAAATTCGTCAACTGCTTTTGACAGGCAAGGTTGCGACAATTCGGCAGCCGAGCCCTCAAGAGCAAGTAGAATGTCCTAACCGGGAACGGTTGGTGAAAATCGTAAAGGAAAGAGGAAAAGCCTGGGCAATAGCGGCTTTAGTTGACGGCAGCATCGGATACCACAGCGTTGAAAGTGCCGAGCAAATGATAGAGGATCTGGTTAAAGGCAAACGGATAATCGGTTGCGAGAGAACGATGTGTTGCTTCAAGAACGATGGCATTGCAGAAATTGACCATGACCTCAATTATTTCGCTGGCAAAGACGGCTATGCTCCAGACCGGGTGCGTTTGCTCGTCAACTACGTGAAGGAAATCTTGCGCGGAAACAAACAGCGTGGAAGACCTCGCAACTGGATAGAGCAAACAACAGAGAGTATGTTGTATCCAACAAGCAGCGTTGCTTCCAGAAGCCCAGAAGCACGGATGAAGTAGCATGACCACGGAAATAATTCATTGGCTACCCTACGATGAATGGGACAAGTGGAGAAAGACTACCAAGCCAAAAAAGGTTGAAACAAGCGAACCTTGTCCTCACTATTCCTGGCAGACAGTTTTCTTCAGTCTTGACTTTGGTCAGTTGACGCTAACCCTCAAAGCCCAGAAGGATATGAAGAAAGTCTAAAAGCGGTGAACGAAATGAGTGAAGAAAAAGAAAAGCACAAGCGTTTCTGTTCAGTCTGTCGTAGACAGACTTATGCCTTTTCTTGCTGTGGACAGAGAACGCGTAGAGTGAATCTTCAACGCACAATAGGAGACGCGGTGAAAGCATGAGTAACTACATAGTCTACATTGAAGCGCCACCGGTTCCGTTCAAAGGCTATCGACTGGAAGCACTCAAAGTACCGAAAGGCAAAAGCTTTGAGCAAATGAGAGACAACCTGCCGCCAACCCTGGTCAATGAAGTGCCAGTTGAAGCAGACAACATTCACGAAGCCAAAGCCCTCGGACTTGCCAAACTCATTAACGGAGACTAATCTGGCAACTTGTGGAGATGAAAAAAGTGAAAGGTAAGAAAACATTCGGTCCGAATCCCCAGCAGAAAACTGTGTACGTTCTAATCACCGAGTACCACGGCGAAGGCAAAAGGAAATATTATGGACACATGACTGTTTACGGAGCCGACCTTAAAGAGGTCCAACATGTTATTGAAGAAGCTTTGCAGAAAACGTTCGGCAGAAGGCAAGAGAAGAGGATTTAAAATGGTAGAATGTGAGGTCTGTAAGGCATTAGGAGTGAAGCCGCCGAAAAAAGCAGTTGCACAATACTTCCAAGACATTGACAGAGATGAGTTAACATTCGTCTGTGAAGAACATAAGGAATTGGCTGAACAGAAAGGCTTTGTACTGTGGCAATGCCCGAACGAAGGATTCAACAAACCTGTCCTCTGTCCACACTGCAGTGAACCGCTTACAACTGTTCAAGTTGAACGAGTCACTGTTCTTGAATATCGAGAGCCAGACGCAGACACGGAAGACGAAAACGAATTCGTTGACAACGGACAGGGAGGAGTTACCGCAAGATGCCACAAATGCGGCAAAGAGATAGGACACAGTGACGCAAACAACTGCTCAGGAATCTTTCCCCACGTGCGCGGTAGCGATGAACTTTAAAAGCTCTTGATGAGAGAGGTGAAATGATTTGGGAAGAATCATACCTGAAGAGAAACTTGTGAAAGACATGACGGAATTGTTGTCTCCGTTGGTAGCACCCTATGCAGCAGATGTACGCAAAGGTTATGTCAGGGCTTTCGGAGCATTAACAGTTCCAATGGTAGACGCATTAGCGGATTGGGAACTGCGAGACCTATTTGACCATGTGCTTGAAGAAGTGAAGAAGAAAATCAGGACCCCGACAGCCTAAGGGCGTGAAATAGTGACACAACTGAATGATGTTCAAGCGACTATTCTGAAACAGCTTAACAGTTTGAATCCTCTATGGCGTAGCGAGTACCGCGTTGAAACCATCCTTGTAGTAGACGACAACACGTTGCGACTCTGCTGCAGAACCAAAGAGCGCAAGGTCAACTTTGACATCAAATACAAGCCAGGACCAGACGCCTACAATGTCACAGCTTACCTACTGTGGAATCACGGAATAGGCATCGCCAAAATCATCGAAGTCACAGATGTTATGTGGGACAATTTGGCAGATCTCCTCAGAGCAGCTCATCAAGACGTACCGATTTGTAACCAATGCGGTCAGTCTGTGAAGCCTGGCTCAGGACGATTCGTGAACAGAGTACCCAGCTTCGACAACGCACAAACCAGATTTGAAACAGGATATCCCCATCCAGAAGGAGACTTCACCTGTGCAGAATGCGACCAAGAAGACGAGGTGTGATCGTGGAAGATTTATTTGCGGCTAAACAGGCAGAGGGCTATTGCTATTGGACAATTGTTTTTACACCTACAGGCAGATGGTTAGGCAGATATTCAAAGCAAACTGCAGTTAACGAAGCATCAAAACGCAATCATGCGTTCAAAAGAGAACATCCTTTAGTCGGATTAAGGGTGGGCATCTATGATTCCAGTGGCAAATTGAAGGAAACCAAGAAAATAATTGCTGTCGACCCTAAACCAGAAGGAATGAAAGAGGGTGTAGTTGAAGCGTTGCTTGAAGATGGTTATCAAGTAACAAGAACTGAAAAATTCAAGGGGGAGGTTTTTGACAAGACAAAATGTCAGGGAACAAAGGCTGAACCTGAAAAGACTAAGAAGAGATAAGAAGAAACTTGAGCAAATGTGGAGGTTGTATTAATGGACGCACGAGAATTGGATGAGCAAGGTTTGACTGTATGTCCACAATGCAAGAAACACTATAAACCAGTGCTCGAACGCCCAAAGGGTGACAACAGACCAGTCGACCAGATATTTCCCAACGCAAAACTGGCTGAACGAGAACAACTCATAACGGGACTATGCTCTGATGAATGCTGGAATAAATATCTGGGCATAAAGCAGCCGAGTTTTCTGATGCGAAGGTTGCTACGGAGGCGAAGGCGATGAGCAACATAAATGCAGACGTATTGAAGTTGAAGCCTGACATGGTTCTTGTGCCAAGCCCACAGTCAAAGTATTGGAAACGGTCAAACGAATTACAACTGAATGAACATAGCATTGCGATGGCTAAGGCTGACGGTGAATTTAACGCCATTGACTATTCGCGGGGCATGGCGACAACTTGCAACAAGTACGGCAGGCGTGAAGATAGTGATAATGTTCCGGCTCTGGGCGAGTTGGCGAACCTTCTACGGAAACGAGTGCCAACAATGAAGTCTGCGAAGTTTCTGGCGGAAATGTATGTCCGCGACCACAAGACAGGCCATCCAATGCGAGTCAGCGACTTCATCCATTACTTGAAGGGCAAAGACCACAGAGGAACAGAATGCAAATACAAATCCTGCTATGGCAAGTCAGTCAAAGAAGTGCACAGTTGGATTTGTCTCGGCCTGTTTGACATGATAGAAGTTGATGGCAAAGCGGTCAACATGGATTGGGAATGGAAACTCGACGAAATGGACAGCATGATTAACAACGGCTCAGCGCGGGTTCACGTCTTACCATCCATGCAGGTTAAAACCAAACAGGACGTTGAGAGAGCGTGGCAAGAATTCAGAGTTCGAAGACAATATGAAGGACTTGTAGTTCACACGGACAACGTGACCTCAAAAATGAAGCCTGAAATCGAATTAGACGCAGTAATCGTGGCAGCCCAGAAGAACGATGGTTACCGCAAGAAGTTAGTGACCAGTGTGAGAGTTGCGCTCATGACGGCGAAAGACACGTATCTGGAAATAGGCGACGTATCCTCAGGAATAACTCATCAACTGCGCGAAACACTATGGGAATTCAAAGAAGCCTTTCCTGTCGAGGAAAACCAGCACTTCGCCTACGTTCACCCCTTGATAGTCGTGAAGCTCAGAGTCAACGGACTGTTCAATAAACAAATGCCCAAATGGAAACTGGTCAACGGCAAACGAGTAGACCTGGGCTTAGCAGACTCAATAACCATGCGACATCCAACCCTCGAAGAAATACGCGAAGACAAGGATCCAACAGTCAAAGAGGTAGGCTTAAATCAAATTCCAAAGATAGTTTCAGGCGGATATCCCAAGGATAAGATTGGAGATGTTGACAGTGACTTCTGAAAAAAACGTAATGAGAGTTCGCTGTCCTCATTGTGGACACATTACAGAATCAGAAGTAGGCGTACCTGCAGTCAACTGCGAACGATGCGGCTTCCCCATGAACGTTTACTATGTCCATCCTCTGAATAGACTCCCTCAGAATAGACTCCTGCTCTTCATGCTTCTGCCCGGACTTGCCGTATTGTGGCTCATAGGCTGGTGCATGGATTGGGCAGGAAGCAACCGTCAAAAATTCGAGATGAAAACTTGAGCGTTCCCAACTTTCCAGACTATCTCAACACTGGTCACAGTGAAGCCATCATCAAAGACCTCTTAGACAAAACCATCAAGTACCTCGTAACACAATACCATTTCAAGAACATCAAAGTCATGCGGGACAGGGTTGGGCACTTCGCAAATGTCATGCGAGACCCTCACAGTCAACGGTTCTATTTGCTGGCCAAGGGCAGCGAGCTGTATCTGGACATAATCAGTTGCCAAGCGTATCTTCCAAATGCCGCTGCCCAAGAACAGAGCCCGCTTATTTTGATGTGGCGCAATCCGAAGACTAAGGACGCGAAGTTCTACCTGTTTGACCCACAAAGCATCTTGGACCAAGTGAGAGAAGACCCTGAGCATTACGGCTACAATGACAGACAAGGAGTTAGAATGGTAAACTTCAGTATCCACCTTGGCGAGCCTTACGAGCCAGAGATGAGCGTTGAAGCAGCTTGGAAAAGAGCAAAAGAAAGAAAGTGCGGATAAATGAAAGGAATAAACAGAAGGTGCAGAAGATGCATTTTCTCAGGAAAAAGAGACAGAGAAAACCCCAAACCATGCGACCCATGCAAACATCCATTCATAACAGGCTTAGAAGTCAAACGGATTCAAGAACTCGTAAGAAAACGAAAAATTTTAATCTCTCAAGAATCCAGGGAAGTGGATTCAAACGGTTATATGTGAGCGAATGAGACTAACCAAGGAGCGTGAACAAAATCGTTATCATTTTTTCCAGTGAGAAACCGAGAAACCAATTACTCGTGCATTATCTGGTAGCCACGTTAAGAACAAAACCTCACAAACGGGGAATGGACTGGGCAACAGACGCCCGAGGACATCCCAAACTGGTCGACGTGGCTATCAGTTTCGAACGGAAGGTTGAAAGTGAACGTGACTTAGAGCCTTTTCTTGAAATTAGCGGCTTTGCCACATACGGTGAATGGGTCAAGGATTTCTACCGTTTGAACCCGAAAGCCAAAACTGTGAAAGGCTACCTCCTCCTCGTAGTGAATATGAACCCTTGGACAGAATATCAGCGTAGAATGAGGTACAAGTTGCCTTAGCGCGCTTTTTCTACAAAAACCGAAGTTAGCGTAAAAGAAGAGATACTTTGAGGTTGAATCAAACGAACGAGCTACAAGTGAAGGAAAACGGTCAATGGAAGTACGTCTTTTGTCATAACTCACAAGCATCTGCTTCGGGCGTGGTAACAACGGTCAGTAAGTCGTATGCTCAGCGCGGACAAAAGGCGTTAGAATACTTCCGAACAAAATGTGCAAACTCTGAATTTAGACTGGCTCCAGAATAGCCAGCCAACCTGTCTTCAAAAGCGGGTCTGCGGAGCTTACGGACAGGAGAAGCAGACACCAGTGAAAGTAGGGAGGTGAAAGCACGAAAATAAAAATGTTGATGGGTATTGCGATGTTGCTGTTTGCAGTGATTCTCGTTAGTCCAGCTTTTGCAAGCGGATTTGACGAGTTCGGCTACAATTATCAAGCGAGAGTCTTTGTCGGCAAAGCAGATGGCGTGGATAGAATCCTTGATGATGCGGTTTGGGGCGATCCAATGTATGCTAATGACCATTTAGTTATGAAGTGGAGTAAGGGTTGGGACGATGCAAGATTCCATGGTGCAGCTTGGGGACCTGGTGCATGGGAAGATAATGAATGGAACGGAGCAGTTCCTGACGGAAGTGGCGAAGTCTGGCACTACAAGATAATCTGGGTCGGTTCAGAGCTCGAATACAGCGAATATTGGCGTGAAGGGGGCTCCGCTATCTGGGGACAGTTTGAGGTCATAATGGATCAGGGCACAACGGCAGAACACGTACATGAAGTCTTAGCGCATGCAATACCGACGGGTTACGGAACATAGGAAAAGATAATCACCTCAATCCTCAAATCCTCTCTTTCTTCCTAAACCTGTCTTCAAAAGCGGGTCTGCGGAGCTTACGGACAGGAGAAGCAGACACCTTGTGAATGGGCAAGAAGGAACGTTAATGAGCGAAAGAAGCAGCTGATTAACCAAGAAGCCGAAACCAGTTGGCGGTAGGCAACTGCGAAGCCTCTCCCATCCAAAGGAACCAAGTTCGAAATACAAAAAAAATAGGAGATGATTTGGTGCAATCCAAATCTAAGACGAAGAAAAAGCCTGAAAAGGCTAAAGCCCACGTCTGTGGCGCCATCAACGGTGTCATGGGCAAAGGGGCGTTCTCGAAAGAGGGCGACAAATATCGTTGCGTAGAATGTGGCAAGGTCCTGACGGAATTACCGCAAGGCTACATGGTAGCACTCAAGAAACTGAGTCCAAAGCGGGCCACTCTGTTGGAGAAGGGAGCGAAGAGAGACAAGGATGCTGCGAAGAACCCGGTTATGGTTGAGGCGGGGAAGAAAGCGTGGATCACCAGAAGAGCAAACGAAGCGGCAGCCGAGAACAAAAACAACAGGAAGGCAAAGAAGTAATCTTCCACATTCATGTCGAGTTTCCAAGCGAGGAAACTGAGCAACTACGACAAATTCTGTCATCTGCCAACTGCACAACGTGTAAAAAGAAGAAACCCGGTTACTGCGCGGGACTCAAGAGAAAACTGACAAGACAGGAACTTGCCTCGGGAAGAATGATGTGTGATGGAACAGAACACGAGCCAATCTTCGCAAAACGACAAATCGAAGACATCTGCAACGTTTGGACCTACAGCGTGGACGGACGCGAAACGGTTGACGAAACCGCTTCCATGCTTACCAACAACAGATCAAACGAGCTTTGACCGATTCGCCAAACTCAGAGCAATCAACAAGATTCTGGCAGAAGCAGACGATGTCCGCACAATCTGCAAAGTGTTATGGGGAATTGGCGCATGAGTGAGGTGAATAAATCATGAGTGCACAAGAACTGCGGAGAGATCTCAGGGATGTCTGGTTGATAGTAGCTTACCCGAATATGAAACCGACTGAAACCTTGCAGAACTTGATAGACAACTTCGTGTTTGCAACAGAAGAGATGGCAAAGGAAGAAGCACAGAACGCGTTAGAACAGGACCACTCAACCTTCTGGGGCTTCACAGTCCAGCGAAGAAGCCTTGTGACGCAAAGAGAAGCTATTCTCAAGATGTCGGCATTCCAAGAAAAACTGAAACAGGCTCTATCGCGTGAACGTGGAACGACCATGACAACAGAAACTCTGGCAGGCTTCTACGCAGACTATTTCAAGAGCGGCAAAACCTTTGCAGATTGGTTCAAGGAATGGAGTGCTGACCTATGAAAGTCGTACGCAACCAATGCCAAGACATGACCAAAGAAGACGAAAAGGCAGCGCAGGAATGGATAAACGTGCATATAACGATGCTTCAGATGGTTCAAGCAGAAATGAGCAAATCCGCATTCAGAGATAACCTTGAAGCCGAGTTTCAAATGCTGGATTCCAGTCAGAAATATTATTCCCAATGGACAAATTGCAGAGTGACAGCCGACAGCATAAGCATCATCGAGTACGGTCAAGGCAACGACCCTCAATCAGATCCAGTGACTTACGTTTGCTTGGCAACCGTGAAACCATGACCAGAAGCTTGTACTTGAGCAAGTGGACGTTCATAACAGGTTTAACGAAAGACGAAGAAACATTCCTCAGAGACCGTTTTCCTGAAAGCGAATCAGACAAAACACTGTACATCGAAACTGATAGACTCGCAGAAATTGAAGCAGAATTGACCAAGGCAGAGAAGAAGCAATTTGCGAACCTGATTGCGATTCTCAAAGACAAACTCAAAGAAAACGATGGAGACATGAGCGTAGGCATAGGTAACTAAGAAGGGAAGCAAAGATGCCAATGCCAAGAGATGATAGTGGAATCAAAGTGCTGAAACGTGGCAATCTAAGTTTGAGAGTTAGTAGAAAAAGGAGTTGGTAGAAGAATGAAAAACAAGTTTGATCCCCAAGAGGGAGTGTATTATGAAAAGGTGTTTTCACCTGAGAAAGTAGCGGTGTTCAGAGACCAAGTAGGCACAACGACTGTCGAAGGCAAAAAGCCAATCGGTCAACCACCGCCGAAGAGAGTGATATTTGAAACACGGCTGGTTCTGTCAGACAAGCTGGGGCATAAACTTGAAGTCAAAGGCAGACGACTTGTTCACAGGGTTCTGCAGTATCTTCAACCGTGGACTTCATTCGACAGCGTGAGCGCACTTGCTGATCTTGAGGACAGCGACGCTTCAAAGCTGCAAGAAACTCTAAGCAAAGCTGCCAAGAAGTCGAAGCGCCAGTTAAAAACGTACTTCGACGACCAAGGCAACCTCCACGGAATAGCAAGCCAGATACATCAGCAAATCAGCTGGGCAAAAATCCGAGAAGTCGTTGAAGGCGCAGTCAAGAAAGCCTACCACGTTGTTGCTGAGCCTGACCAGACAATGCCAACCGAACCGAACAAGTGGACGTATAAAATGCCAGTCAAGGATAAGCATAACAACGTGAGCGCATACGTAACGGTTGACGGCGGCAACAACATCATCAAAGGCAGAAGCGGAATCCGCGTTCACACCCGGTTTAGAACGGACAGAGGAGGACCAGGCGGAGCACCGGCCTGCCTAAACTGGTGCGGAATGTGGAGCGTGCCGCTGCAATTCTTCGGTATCCAGACGGAAAGGCTTGGCATGAAGGAAACTGAGGAAACACAGCTGAACATGCTGGAGCTTCATCTGAAGTCGACGGCTGAGGGTTTGGACGAAATCGAATCCTTACTCGCAACCAAAATGAAAGGCATGGCGAAAGTCGTTCAGGAACACATGATACCAGTCATAGAGGAAAGCCGCAAGGTCCAGTTGACCAAGAAAGAAATGAAAGCTATCCTCGAAGCCTATGCGGAAAAAACACATCTGCCCAAATATATCATTGAACAGATCCTTGACGGCGTTGAAGAAAACACGATCTGGGGATTCAGCAACGCGGTATCCTGGGTGCGAACGCACGGACAATTTGACGAACGCAGAAGTCAACTTCCACGAGAGCAAAGACCATTAACGCAGATTCTTGAAAACATTAGTGGAGAAATTATGTCCATAACTCCAACAATAAAGAAGTTGAAGGCTGTCCTGAAAGGACCGATAACCCAGAAGACCCTCACGAACCCTGAGCAATATCCAGAACTGAAAGCAATGGTTGTAAAACGATGAGCGAAGAAGAATCGGTCGAAGAATGTGAATTCGGCGGCGACATCTCTGAAGATTGTAAAGACTGTGTCTGTGGCGTTGACTATCATTACGACAAGAAAACAGGCGAATGCGTCAAACGGGAAAAACAGGACATGAAGGAGGAAGCTTAATGCCTGAAAATATTTGGGTTGAAGTCGGCGTTCTCTGCAAAACCATGAAGGAGAAACACGCTATCATAGAAGCTTTGAAAAGAAAGTTCCAAGTCAAAGTCACGCCTGTTGGCAGAAACTCGAAGCGACGATGGTTGGAGGCAACGGTCTTCATGGAGAACATGATGGAAGTGGAAGCTGTTGATGAGATCAGTAAGCTCTTGAAGGGAACAAGCGCGGACGGCTGGCTGGATGTTTGGGTACACTCCTTCAGCAGACACATAACCGCAGGTGAAGAGGATGAGCAGACGCCAAGCAAGCAAGCACAAGTTGGAGACAGTGTCAGAGCGCGATGGTTTGATGATCCGAAATGGCATAGAGGCACAGTACAGGAAGATAAAGACGGCCTGTACATCTCCATAGCAACAAAGGAAGGAATGTGGGAAAAGGCGTACTTGAAAAATGCTGACGAGGTCGTGATTGTCGAGAGGATGTGGAAATAATGCCAAAACCTGTGAACATAATGACCGTTCCGGAACTCAGACGCGAGATAGAACGCATTGAAAGACAGAAAAGCATGGGCGTGCGCAGAATGACCGATGAAACACAAAAGAGCAAGATGCTCTACGTTGTCATAACTGTTGATGACTACATCCCAAACGTTCAACTGGTCACGAACAACAAAATAGACGCTCTACGCGAAGCAAAAACTCTCGCTGAAGGATGGAACAACGAGACCACGACGGAATCCGGTGAGCTATACTTCAATCAGAAAGAAGACGGTAACATGGAATACGCTGTCTCCGTTCAAGAATATGCCATTGAGAGCGAACAAAACTGTCCTGATTGTGGAACCAAGATGTGGCAAACAGGTTGGGGAACACGAAAAGAAGTCTACAACTGTCCAGGCTGCCGAGCAGCAGTAACTATAATCCATGGACCAATGTTTCAGGAGGCGAAATGAAATGTTAGTTCAAATTCAGGTCTTGAAAGGTAGCCGAGTCTTAGAAGACTACACGGCGCCAGACGACAGTTGGATCCAGTGTGATACAGTTGGTGCACAGCACTTACCGGCCATCACGAAGGTTAGTGAGTACACGCGACTATTGCAGGGCACAGAATACACGATAAGGTTCACGCCCATCAACGCGCCCAGCATTCCTGAAAAAATGGCGAAACTCGTCAACGGCTTCGACAAACAGTGGGGAAGAAACGGCTATGAATGGATGGGCTCGCATAGAGAACACAGCGGCGGAACCACGCTTGACCGAGCACGAGAGCTTCACGCAAAATGGGGATGGATAAAGAAGGACAACGACTTTCCATTGAAAAACGACGTTGAAACAACCGAGTTCCTCGACCAGAACTACGTGAAGGTGTGGAAGGACAGAGTATGAGAGAACTGAACGCAAAGCAGAAGAAACTGTTGAGGGAATGGTTCGAAAAGAACAAGTGGACAGCTACATTTGCGTTCTCAGTTGAAAAGCATTTGCCATATGACCTTTACGCTGAACTGGTCAGAATAAACGACCATGAAACAATAGTGCAGAACATTGAGCGGTTTGTTCACGACCTCGTTTCGGAAGACATGAACAAAGAAGACCAAACTCAAAGTGGATTAAATGAAGAAAGGAGGGAAACAAAACGATAATATGTGAAAGCGAGTTCACACGTCCAAACCCGAAGAATCCAGACTACGCAGCACATGAAGTGGATGTCTACGGGCATGTTCCATATGATTCTGGGAAAAAACAACACAGACTCACCATTCGAAAGAACCTGAAGACAAACAGTTTCGAAGCGTACAAGCACTACTTTGAGAGTTCCCAAGGTCGATTTCGTCCAGCATACGACGAAGTTGTCAGCAACGGAACGCTTGCACAAGTCATAGATTTCACAAACGCGGAAGTCTTTAGACAATGGGAACAAGAAAACCAAGATCAAGCCTGCGACCACAGTAAAGTCGTGTCAAGACAGTGCCAAGCGACCAAGGAAAAGAACTCTGCCTTTAGGGAACTTGAGTGCGCGAGGAGCAAAGCAAAATGACCTATGTCTACGTGAAGATACCGACACTTGAGGATTTTCGAAACTTTCTCATCAGCCACGCTGTCCATGAATACGCAGTTGTTCAACGCAAGACCGGAGGCAACATCGTCCGTTATTTCTATCGGCTGACGGCAAACCTTGCAAACAGAGAAGAAATTGCTGTCTGCGACATTAACTTCTGGCAAGGACTTGACCTGGAGTTTGAAACGAAACTTGAGCAAGTGAACCAGAAGAAAGACGCGAAATGGACAGAAATCGAGAAGATAATGGCAGCTGGAGAAGTAGAGCTCCCCGGCGCGGAAGACAAGACACGTAAAATGTCTTGGCACTTCACCGTCATAGACGCTGAGTACTCAGCAACTTTGGAGTGAAACCAATGCGTAAATGGATAAAAGTTGCGAACGAAGATGCAAAAGCAATCGCTGACTTGCTCAAGCAGATAGCTTGGGAAACTCAAACCTACGGTGGACTGTCTTACAGCGCGCTCAGAGCGTACGCCAAAGGTTACAAACTAAAGCCAAGGAAGCTGGAGAACTTAATCCAACAAATGTTGGACATGAAACTGATAACCGTGTCGTGGAGGGGAACGATAAATGGAAAGAGACAAGAAGAAGTATCACATCACGAGAAGCGAACTTGACCGAATGAAGAAAAAGTTTGGAATGGAAAACGAAACAGACCGCGAGTTCCTGGAGTGGCGGCGAAGAAACCAAGGCACAGGCTACGAAGCATTTGAATTGATAGAGATAGTGGAAGGGAAGTAGCATGGAAACAGCAAGCAATACGGACTTGAAACATCTCATAGGCAAGAAAGTCCAGATCAACTACATCAGTCCTGCGTCAGAAGAAGCAACTGTATCAGGGCGTTTGCTTGAAGTCACCGCGGAAATCATCGTCGTTGACGGACCCGTAATGAGAACACAGATGAGCCGGAAACAACTGAAGATTGTGTCAATCGACTATGTTCCTGAAATGAAAGACGTGATGATGCTGAATCTGACGATTCATAAAGGCAAGGACAAGCTGACCTCTGCAGACTGGAAACGTATAGGCCAACTGATAAGCAAAGGACTTACAAAAAACAAAAACAATCCGAAAGGTGTAGACTGGGAAATGTGGGGCTCTCTATGAGAAAAACCATTGTTGTAAGCATGGAAGGTTCAAAAGACGCATTGGAAAAAACGGAAAAAGAAATTCAACGAATCCTGAATGAGCACACCAACTCGCCACATTCAACAGCGTTACCTCTCATGAAAAGCACGATTTCAGATGAAGTTCATGTGATAGTAGGCGTCTGGGGCGGCGTAGTCAATGACGTACGACCTTTCAGCAGCAAAGACTTCGCAGAAGAATACGAACGCTGGCTCTGTGAAAGCTACGAAATTCCTTTCGATGAAAAGGCACGAAGCGAACAAGAGAGCGACGGGGACATACTTAACTGGAAAGCAAAAATAGACGAACTGAAACCGCCGAAGACCAATAAAAAAGACGACCTGAGCCGGGGTAGACGAGGGTCGGAGTTAGGATAATGGACACACCGGAAGAGAAGGCAGCGTTCGACGACGGCAAGGATTACGTAGTGCACGCAGTACAAGAATGGATTAAGAAACAAGCGCGAGAAGCAACCAAACGAATAGAATGTGCAGCACGCATACACAACTTGCTGAAGGACTTAGAAGTTGAACTGAAGAAACTGCAAGGGTGATGAAAGATGGTCAAAGAAAAGCCGGACCCAAAGATGGTTGCGGCAGGAAAGAAAGCAGCTGAAACAAAACGTAGAAACCTTGAACGGCTACGCGGAAAGGGAAAGGACAAGACAACGAAAGAGAAGAAAACTGAAGAAACAGAAACAAACCATACGTCAAACGATGTCCAGCAGGTTGAAACCAAATGGCATCTTACCTCGCAGTCAGCTTTGACTTTGAAAGTGGAATTAGGAGCTCGAGAAAAACTGACGGATTTTGTGGACACACCTTGGGTCGAGAAATATCGGCCTGTCTGCCTCAACGATTGCATAGGTGCGGTAGTCGGTTACTTCAAAGCATTCGTGAAAACAGGTTCGTTTCCCCTTGCGTGCATCTTACACGGACCTTATGGAGAAGGAAAAACGAGTATCGCAAAAGCGGCAGTCCGAGACTTCTACGTACATCGCGGCTTGTTCAAACGCGAAGCTACGTTCAAGGATATCTGTAACGCAACCAACGCAACCAGAGACTATGAAGGCATCTTTGCTCCGGCGCTGTTCATTGACACGACCATCCTGAAGGCAACCAACGGATTCAGTCCAGTCGAAGTAATCAGAACCAGAATGCAGAATTTCATGATGTACTCTGCGGGGAAGACGGGCAAGTTTGTCGTAATTGACGAAGCAGACAGAATGGGACATGACTGCCAAGAAGTCATAACAAGCCTAATCGAGAAGTATCCCAGAACACGCACAATCTGGACGCTGAATGACCTCGGCAACATCATGGACAGAATCGTTGACAGAGCCTCAGGCGGCGTGTTTGAAGTGACTAAGCCTGAACCGAAACTCATTGTTCCCCGGCTTAGATTTGTCGCCAGAGACGAGAAGACACGGATTAGCGAAGAGAAATTGAAGGAAATAGCAAGGAACGCGCCAAGCGTCAGAAACGCAATAGGAATGCTGCAGCAAGAGTGTGTGTTGGTGAAAGCAACAAGGAGGAGAAGATAGTTGAAGATGAGCATTCAATTACACGTTCCAGACTTGAAAGTGAAACTGGTTCCAGCCACCAAGATAATCAAGAACATGAAGGATCAGTTCAACGATTTCAAAACCAACATCGACCGCAGATACGCACTCTATGCAATCTTCGGCGGAATAAGAAAAGAGTTTGGCTACACGGTTGAAAAACTCGCAGGCAGCAACCAAGTGATAATGTCAAAGGCAGAACACAAACTCTTGAGAGCTCTTTCCGCAAATCAGCCGGACCTGCTTGAAGGAAAAAGCGTTGTACTGTATGACAGCGAGGATGAAGGTGAACTCGCTGATCCTACAAAGTTTGAGCAGTTCGTCTTGAAAGAACTGCGTAGAATATTGAGAAAAGCAAGGAGGATGAAAAATGTCAGCAGATGAAACTCTTGAACTTCGAGTCGACCTACTCGACGAAGACTTCAAGAAACTGGAAAAAGGAAAAGCCCTGGTGCTGGCACATGGAATAATCGGTTCAGCGCCAATCAGCATAGTGATTCAACGCAAGAAGAAAATCAAGGAAGTTTCTCGAGCTCTTGTTGAGGACACAGACAGCAAGAAGATGCTCAGCCTCATTCCAACTCACTCTATGAAGAAAGGAGAAGGCATCATCGCTGAAGCAAGCGAACATTGGCACATCGACGCAGACAAAGCAAGAGCAGAAATCAGACAAATGTTGCGTGACGGAACAATCTACGAGCCCAGAGACGGATGGCTCAGAAAAACAACGTGAGGTGAATGAACTTGTCGGAAACAGTTAAAGTGCAAGGAATCAAGGTTTTGGACATCAAAATGCCAAGACTTGTTACAGGTCAACCCAGCAAGGTCGTTGACAGCAAAACTTTCGCCATGAACACAAACACTGCTATGTATCCAGATGAATTCTACAGTTACGTGAACGACTTGCAAGAGCAACTGGCAGAAGGCAAGGTTGACAAGATAGTAATAGAAAGAGAAGAGGTGTTGACATGGAAAAGTGGAAAGTAGTAATCAACGGCGAAGCATTCCAAGAAACGACGACACGCGCAAACTGGGCAATTCGCAAGGCTCTGCAGCAATACAAGGAAAGACACGGACAACATCCATACAGAACTACGGAAGGACTGACCATCAACATCACGCGAGCCAACGGAAAGCCGTTTCCGTTCAGCAAGGTTGTTTAGCATGACAAGAGATACAACGTGCTTCGTCTGCGGCGACAGGATACGCAAGTCGGCAAAATCAAGTGGAGAACCAGTCTTTTACGGTGAACTTCAACTGATTGAGGTTCACAGACCCTATGCATACGACTCCAAGCAGACAAAAGTCAACGTCTGTCAAAACTGCATGAGAAAGAAGATTGGAATGGACAGCAAAGGCGACAACCTGAACATTCTTGAAGACCGGCATGATCCGAAATGTCCAAAGTGCGGAGTCAAACTCAATTGGTCTGGTCGAACAGACATCTACTCAGTCTGGACGCATCCAGATACGCCTGACTGTAAAGTGCGAGGCGACTTCCACAGACACTTCACACCGCCAGACCATAAGCATGATGGAAACACGCATGTCTAAGAGGTGAGGAAATGCGAACCAAGAAGAAGAATGAGCATATGATGCTTCTTGCATCCACTTCTGGCGATGAAGATGCGAAAGTGGAAGATGAAAATCTGAGAGTTTACATCTGGTCGCTTCATTTCGGCTACTATGGTCAATGCTATGAAGAACAAAGTCAAGAATTATTCAAGCAAACTGCGGACTACAGCGGAGAAATCATCGAAAAAAGAACCCGCCGCAAAATCAAGATAGAAATCAAAAATCGAAATCTGGTCTTAACCGTGCCACTGCGAAAACCGAAGGCAAGCAAAACAGATAGTAGATTCTACGCATTCGCTGTTGACCCCGGTCGACACAAAACATGGCGAGGCATGGACACGAACTTCCTCGAATTGGAAATAAATTTGAAACGTGCTGCTCTCACTTTCTACATTGAAGCTGAAATCAGTAGGAAACTCTATCATGCTCAAGTCAAAGAAGATGCTACTATGTTGCTGTAAATGGAAAAAGGGAAAGATGAATGAAGCTTTCAAAGTTCAATAATTATGAAGACCATGCTCAAATGCGCGCTCTGCGATTTTATCACAAACACGGAATTCAGTCAAAGCCAAGCTGAGGCCGTGATTTTAGAGCACCAGAAGAAAAGACATTCTGCGAAGCTCAAGGAAATCTCAAGGTTCAACAATGCACTTGATGCTCAAATCGAACAGTTAGAGCGGCTGTATCAGGTCGTTTTCGATGGCTTTCTAAGGATGGACCTCGAAGAAATCCAGCGATTGATGAAAATTAATCGAAACAGGAAGGCAATGCGCTTTTAGATGTAAAAACGAGGTGATGACCATGAAGCATAATTATGAAGACTGTGAAAAATCTTTGATAGAATGCCGTTGGTGTCGAGCCAAAGCCGAAGCCCAAGTGAAAGCAAAAGGCATTGACGTTCAAGAACTGGACTCAACCCTAAACTTTCATGAGCAACCTATCCTGCAGCAGATCCGCGAGAACGAGGATGACGGCGTGCACAACTCGAACGTTCGAACCCTAATGGGCTTAGACAAACCGAAAAGAACCAATAAGAGAAAGCCAAAGGTCATGGGCATTTCGAACATTATGGACGCATTGAAAGAGATGGGCGCTCCTCTTGAGGAGAGATAGCATGGAGAATCCTCAATCTGTTCGTGTAATTCAGCGCAAGTCAGGCAGGTACGCAATAGAGGGACGCGATGGAAGATATGATGGTCTTGACATCTGGCAGACCCTGCAGTGTGGCAGGTCTTGTTCACACTATCGCAGGATTGCGAATCCAAAAGACATTGCTGGAATCTTCGGCGTCTGCACCCGAGGCATAGCTTGGAAGGTCATTCATAATAATCGACTTGGCCGAAAGCTACGAAAATGCCAAGTGATTCAGGTTGACCGTGGTCTGGGAGAACGAATATGACAAAACAGTTTAACCGTCTTTGGAGTGTCGTGAAGAAACTGATCCTCCGGGAATATGATGTCTTGGTTAAACGATACATGCGAGGCAGTTACTACATCATTGGAGACATTTTGGCACCGTTGATTGGAAAAGAGATAACCCTTGAGGATTACAATTGGTTTGGCACAGACCAAGGATATGCAACGTACCGAGATGATGTTTGGACTCTAATCGAACAGCAACACGATTTGCAGCGACCCGAGACTGCGGCCATTGGAATCGTTTATGATAATGGCATAGAATATCCTATCAGTCGCTTAGAACATGTTTGGGACCAAGCGCGAGGTTTTATTTTCGTCGAAAAGGCCGATGGAGCAAAAGACCTGGCGGATTTGAGTAGCTACGGATGGGTAGTCGTGGCAGGCAGAGGATACCCTTTAAGACTCGTCAGGAAACTATTGAAACATGACCAGAGGCCAATTTTAGCTTTACACGATTGGGACAGAGATGGATTAGGCGTCTACAAGGCACTTGGCTTTGAAACCCGACGCACAAGACACTTGAACATAGCCTTAGGGCAAAGAGTAACGGATCTGGGCTTAACCGAATGTCACGTAAAAGTTCTAAAGCTGCCGACACGTCCATCGCCACCAAAGTACAAAGGCGCACCGCGTGTCGAACTGTCTGGACTTGATGTCTTAGCAACGAGAATGAACTTGGAGAATCCGGTGTTAGCGTATACAGTTGCCACCTTACTGGCGAAGGGTCTGACACTGAGCCCCACGGAAATGTCGAGGACCAACATAATGCAGAGGCATATTCGCTGGGCACTGACTGACGGACTAAGCAACATTGTGGAAGAGGCCGTTAAAGAGGTAACTGAGACGTTACAAAAAGACAGAAAATTCCAAGGCACTGCAGTGAAAGGCGAACTCGAGGACATGAAAATAATAGCGCCCGGCTTGAGGGAAAAACTTGTTCAAAGCGCCTTAATACAAGCAGAAAAGACTCATTTTGTGGATGAGCTTTCTGTGCACGCTGAAGCTGTAGACCGCTTCGGAAAAGAGAAACTGATAGCGATGTTAAGGAAATGTGAGAGAAAAACTCATTGAAGACGGAGGTCTAAGAAACGGGAGTATGTACATCAGGCTCTCCGTGTTGCGACTGTCCGCGCCATCACACAGACTGTCCTTTCAACAACTTGACGAATCCATCTCCAGAATGTCAAAAGTGGACTGATTGGGTGACAAAAGTAGAGCAAGAAGTCAAGGAACAATTTCGATTGAAACGCGAGAAAAGGACGGAGAGACCACAGCGAATAGTCCGTTGCGAGCATAGAGGAGACAAGATTTCATGGTGCAACTTGAAGAAGCGTTTTTGTGACAGTCCAAGCGAATATGACAGATGTGGAGAATATGAACCGAAAACAAGAAAGAACCGTAGTTAAATCTGCAAAGAATGCTGGAATCATGACCAAAATCACTAAACGACATTCTGCTAACCAAGTTAAAACCATAGATTCAACGTGCCGAAACACCAAAACTGTTATAAACAAACACGACCAACGCAACATCAGCTTGGAGAGATACGCGTTGAAAGTTGTGACCAGACAAGGAACAGTCCTTAGAGTCGGCGATGGAAACATCATCAGAAGATTCGAGAAAACCCCGACACCGCGAAAAAACACGGACGTTATATGTCCTCACTTCTGCGAATTGGCATGGTCACACGGCTGTCCTGCAGATCCACCGTGTTCTTGGTGTTATCTTCAAGGAACCTTTAGATGGGAGTCCTACAAAACCCCGAATCATCGGGTGCCTCCGAAACTAAAAAGTCGAGAAGAAATCGAAAAGGTTATGCTTGCTTTTTTGGACGCACCTAACCTGAAGCCGCATCTTCTCAACACAGGCGAGCTGTCTGATTCTCTGATGCAGGAACGCGGACCGAACCCATTCAGTAAATTCATAATGTCCTTTTTCAAAGGAACACGGCACAAGGTGCTTTTCCTGACTAAAATGACGGATGTCCACAACTTCGTCGAGAACAAGTGGCAGAAAAACGCGATTCTGGCGTGGTCCATCAACGCTCTTGCCGTCGCAAATAGATATGAAGGAGGTATGCCAAAGCCATTAGAGAGAATCAAAGCTGCGAAACTGATTTATGATGCAGGCTACACAGTCAGAGTGAGACTCGACCCGATGGTTCCAGTAGAGGATTGGCCGGAGCATTATGGAGACATTATCGATTCGATCTGCGACAACTTCAAGCCGGAAAGAGTCACGTTAGGCACGCTACGCGGACTTCCTTCAACGATAGCAGCGGCCAAAGACAAGGAATGGGTCAAATACCTCACAGAGTCAAGCAACTGGGGCAGAAAACCTTCTCTCGAAACCAGAATGTCAATGTACAGTTACGCTATCCACGCATTCAGGAAACGCGGCATTCGCAAAATCGCGGTGTGCAAAGACACAAAGCAGGTGTGGAGCGAACTCAAGACGATGCACGGCTTGGACTATCACAAGATGGCGTGTAATTGCCTGGGATAATCTTCAACGCCGAGCCTAATGTCTTGCAGTCTAAGCGTATCTCTCGTAGAAGACCTTCAAAACAACCCTCACAAATTGTTTTGAAACCTACAAGACAGGTACATCACATCTCTCCAAGCAAACCAAGGACGAAAGAGCGCGAGTCCACGCAACTGCCTCTCACACTGCGAGAGAATTCATTTGAGACTCCTATCTCCTGAAGACTCTCCCATGTGCCCTTGGAGACGTGGACATAAAAAGTACTCTTCCCTATTTTTTTAAATTAGGCTATAAAAAAAGGAGGAGCGGGCGGATGAAAGGTAAGAGCCCGCTTGACTCCGAACCCGTCTACTTTTGCTCTGACTTACCGGCGTTTGTTTCTCTTTCTTGTTCGCGCTGCTTTCTTTCCAGCTGCAACGTATTCAGCATGGGTCATCTTTCCCTTGCGATGTCCCTTGGCCTTGACCCCTTTGACTTTCTTGGCTCTGCTTTTCGGTGTCCCTTTCTTGCCGTCTGGTCCCCAACGAGTTCGGGCTGCTTTATGTCCAGCAGCAACAGCTTGCGCGTGTGACATTGGCACTTTTCTCAGTCCTCTAATAGTATAATATGCAGGTAGGAAACGGAGGACGTTGAAACTATGAATTAACCAACGGCCAAGATTGAGACTATGAATTAAGGAATTATAGTTTCAATTTGTCGGTTTCTTCTGAAAGTGTGTTTGAACAAAACAGAAAAATGCGGGACGTTACTTCTTGCGTTTTTTGGGTCCGCCTCGAATAACATCCCACGTTATGCTGACTACTTCAGTGGGCTTGAAACTCGTCTGTTTTTTTGCTTCGAGTTTAGCGATCAGTTGCGCCTTATTCACTTTGTATTTCTTGAACCCTTGTGGAATCTGACCCTTCCGCCGTGACTTCTTGACTGTCCGACCGCCTCGAGATGGTTTGCGAGATGTCTTGCCAAGACGCTTGTTCCTGGCGCGAGTTCGAGCCGCTTTACGTCCTGCCGCGCGCGCCTTTGCACTACCTGCTTTCAATACACATTACCTCTACACAAGAAATATAGGAGCTTAACCTCTGCGAGAAGTGGGGTCATCTATCCATTTCTTAGCTGCTTCAAACGCGTCTTGGCGAGTGAAACGCATCTTTCCAACGTGTCCGATGTTCTGAGCCATGCCGCCAGTACTGTAAACTCTCACGATGTATTCGCCCTTCCGACCCGCTATGGGTACAAGAACGAAGCGCCTTCCATGATACTCAAAAATCTCTGCCTGCGGATTGTGCTTGCCCGGACCCAATTTTCGAATTCCATTGTTAGGCGCGACCTCTTCGTAATGATGCCGTCGATGACAAGGAATCTCATGAGCCAAGGCTTTGTTCTCAGGCCGGTTATCGTTATGATCGCCGTTAATGTGATGCTCCGTAATGTTGTCAGGAAGGTCCTTCTCTGTGATTGGTTGATGACAGAAGAAACATTTTGGCTTATACTTCTCCAGAAAATGTGTGCAGAGCTGCTTCAATTGCCGAGTCCGTTTGTATGTGAGCGTCCACCTGGAGCCGTTGGGTCTGACAGCGTTCATTCTTCGAGGATTCTTAACAACCTTCTTTCTTTTGAGCTGGCCTGTCGACTTTGTGATAGGCTTAGTCTTGCCGTGATCTTTGTAGAAACCGAGGACAGTACGCCCTTTCTGCATGACTTCTCAAGAAGGAAATATGAACTCAGTTTTTCCACAATTTTGTTTCGTGCAGAACCGTAATCATGGTTCGGTCAAGGTTCCTTTCACGAATGATTCCTTCCACTTGGCTGTAAACCCTATTTTCTGCCTTTGACACAGAATCCGCTACAACAGGTATGGGCACTTTAATGTTGCCGACCAGAACCTGAACTCTAAAAATCTTGATGGATTGTCCAACATCACTTTTCTTGAGGGTCTTCTGAATAACCCTAACAATTTGGTCTTGGTCTCGCAAACGATTCTCCAATTTATTCATGCCCCTTGGCCTGACCCCTCCGAAATGAGAGCCGCCTGAATAATCTTCTGGTGATTCAAAGCAGCCTGAGATTTCGTAATCGGCTTGACCTTTCCCTTGTCATAGTAGAAACCAACAACAGCTCGCTGCTTAGTCATCGTTCTCAAGAGTGAAATATCTTCTCTAAGCAAAGTTGAGCGAAAAAGGTAGGGTAAACAGTGAAAACATGCCCTGTCAATGACCGTGACCGTGACGTTGGCTAAACTCATTCAGAACACTTTCTTTGAGAGCGTTGGGAGGACCGAGGTCGCGTTGATTTGACCGCGTTGTGGTCGCTCCCTCGTTTTCATCCTTCGCAAGCGGCATTCAAGCTGCGCAGGATTGTTCCTTGACTAAGCTCCGTCAAGGCCAGGTAGTTGGCACGCCCTCAAGCCGCACCCTACTCGCTTTTACGGATAAAACGCATTTAAGGTTTTCCCTGCCTCAACCTAAATTGCTGCTCTCATTTGGAAATCACAACCGGTACACAGGTAGTATGGAATGTTGTCGAATGTCACGATTTTCATGTCTCCTGTACAACGTGGGCAGACCTTAGGCACTCTTTCCTGAGTTTTAAAAAGAACACTGGACAGCATCTTCACTGTGGCATTGTTGCTTAGCCATTTTTTGAACCAATAACCGCGTGTAGGCTGGTTAGGCGGCAGCCTGAGAATTTCTTTTACTCCAAGCTGTGCATCTTGAGCATTGGAGACCCTAAGCGGATACTGGAACAGCAGTTTTGAAGTTTCTTTGCAGCCTAATATCATTGCATAGTCGGTGTCTCCGCGTTTTTCGTGGGCATTACGACTAATCCTGTTGACGTGGTCTGGCGAGATATCCCGACTCCATGACCCTTTATCTGTTGCAGAATATAATATTCCATTGCGCCGAATGTAGACAGATTCTATCACGAAGAAGGCTACGAGATAGTAGCCCCAATCGTCTTTGCTGACCGTTCCAGACTCAATGAAGAAAGCGATATCCCCTTTTTCAAACCGCAGCAGCCTTCCGAACGGGTCGCCATAGGTAAGATCCTCAAAATTTGGGTCATGATGGTCAGGCAACGGAACGTAAGGAATCGAACCATCAGATTTGACTTGAGGCTCTTGAAGACCGTACTTCTTGGCCATCGTCCTGTTCACGCCGACATGAAAGAAAGTGCTTTTCATAACCTTCACAGTTCTTTTTTGTTGAGGGCTCGTTTTATTTTGCATCCATACCACAAGTTCCAATGAGCGCAACGCAGAAGTTTGACTGCGAGTCGATTCGCTGAAGCTGGTTCGTAGTCAGGGCAGGTTTTGGTGATTTCTTCCCAAGTGGGCATTTCCTTCAAAACGCATGGATACTCTTGCAGAGGGCGGTTAACTTTTAGAGTCATTTAAGATCTCCGTCAGTATCACCGTTTCTGGCACGACCTCTTTTTCAAGAACAGAACACATTTCCTCTATAGAACCACAAGTTTTTATCAGGTTAAGAATGCTCTTGGCTTCGAAATATTCTAAGCATTCATCTATAAGTTTCGAAAGTTTAGTCAATTTTCTTGCATCTTCATTGGAGTTTAATACAGAGGGGAGGACTTTCAGGCAAGGATGTTAACTCCTTCACTTTTTGAACCTCCGATCTCTGGGCTTTACAGACACGCGAACGCTCCCTTCAGGAGTGAAACAATAACCGCAAGCGGCACGTTTCAGTTCGCAACGTCTTATGGACCCAGCGCTCCAGACCATGCTGAGCCACCTCTGTCCAACTCGCTTTTTACGGACAAACCGCATTTAAGTCTTTGGATTCAAGATTCTCTGAGACCGTACTCCAAGTTTCTGTGAGCCTTTCGCCACGCCCAATAATGGTCTACCTCGTTACTTTGCCCAAACGTTTTCAAATGACCTTGCCGGTCTGCTTCGGTTGCGAATTCACATGGACAGAAGGGACACCTCAACTTTACAGTGCCTTCTGCCGTCAATCACACCGCCTTTGAGGGATCAGGACATTGCTTCGGTGTAGCTGTCTCGACCTGAGCGCAGCGTTTTCATGTAGTCTTCTTCCTTCATTTTTTCGTACTTGCGTCCCAAGTGGAAGAACAGTCCAAGAGAAATAGTGACTGTCGCGTAAACAAGAAAGGCATACGGTACGCTGAACAGCAAGAGAAAGATGAGAACTGCTACTGGCAACCCGATAACGATGGTGGAGGCAGCCCAAGCCTCTATTAACAGAATATTATGGATAATTCTTTTGACTCTAAGCTGATTCCCCGGAACTCTTGTATCATCACACTCCTCATAAAGAATGAAATGCGCGCGTGTGTAAACCCAGAGGAAAAATGGGGAGAGAGGATTCTTCAAGGCTTCATCCTCTCCAACTACTCAGGCCCTCTCCATGGACATGAACGGATTCGGTATCACCTCGTCCGCTCACCATCCATAGATTATTCCGGTATTGGAGCCTCCAGCAATTCGAGCTTCCATCCCTATTTGATTCTAATTGGTAGTTAAAACTTTCGGTTATAAGCTTCATGTTGAACATGGTTTGCGACAACTTCGTGCACATCTATGTTCAACATAGATGTTCAACATAGTGCTCCCAAAGTTCACATGAATTTATCAATCGCGGTTTGCTTCATCTGTGATTTGATGGACCGCGTCTGTGAAAACCACAGATTAAATTAACCGAATGAAGAGAGAGATGGCACTTCACCTATGTGAGTCACCTTCTTGTATTCTTTGCATTTTTTACACCATCGCTTTCCTTCTTTCAGTTTGACATGCTGACGAAAAATTATTCCATGACCACATTCCAACACGTAAAGAACCTGCATCAGACAACCTCACAAGAGAATAGATAATCGCTAAGTCCTTTCTGTTTCTGCTCTTCCACGATTCCAATCCAGAAGCGTTCAAAGTTTGAACCTGCTTTTCGCATGTTTGAAATTTTCGCCATGTCAGCCTTGGTCTTCGTCTTATTGCAAACTTCACAGAGAAGTTGAATGTTATGGAGGTCAAACTCTGGGCCTCCCAAGGCGATTGGAATAATGTGGTCTGCAACGAAGACTCTTTTCTCCAGTTTACGCCACGCAGTCATTAGTTTTTCGTGTTCCTTCAGAACCTTATGGTATTCTCGTACTGCGCGTTTGTGGGCTTCTATACCGCCGTTTACCCAACCAGGGTATTTCGGTTCTCGAGGCGCGGACGGGTTTTTCCATCCGCATTTTTGGCATGTTCCTTTTTCACGCTTGAAAACAAGTTCAGCCAGCCCTCGCTGATTGTGCTTTGCAAAAAACTCGTTGCTGCATTCTAAGCTGCAATACTTGCGGTTCCCCGACGGAATCGGTTTTCCACAACCGTTGAGACACAGCTTCACGAATTTGCCGTTGACCTCCTGGTATTTGGGTTCCATGTTGGAGATGGCGATTGAACCGATGCGTTTGTGCATTTTGGTTCTGGTTTGCTGAATCATCCAAGATGCACCTTATCTTTAGCGTGCGCTTGGTTATTTTTGTTTCCACCTATGCTGATGGAAGCATGATTGTGAGCAGTAAAAGCCTTTAGTGTTAGGTTGCTGCTCAAATGATTTTCCGCATTGATGGCATGTTAACACGCGTGGCAGCGGGATTGGTTTTTTGGAGCGATACTTGCCGTCTTTCCACACTAACTTGTCGCTGTAGTGCCCATAAGGTTCCCTTAGGTCGATGGTTTCAGGTAGCGGCTCAGGGTCCAACAGATAGTCATAAACGAATTTTGGCAACCCTCTATGCCAGAACCAAGGTGCTCTGATACCCTCAGCCCAATATCTGTGAACCTTTGCTCTCCGATATTGTTGGTCACGTCTTCTGACAACCCTAAGCGACACGTACCGAATCGTCGGTTTTTCAGGAAGCCTTTGCTCAATGCCATGTCTCAGATAGATTGTTCGTAATCGCCACACTGCGCAACCTGAACCTTTTGTTGTTCCATCATACGCTTTTCTCATAGGCAAGTCTGGACAGGTTCCAAAGTGCCCCTTAGTGACCTGGAAATAGGTGCAGGCGATACAGTAATCATTGCTCAGATATTCTTGATAGCGAGTCAGTTGCTTGTATTTATCAAGCTCTAAGGCAGAACCCCGAGGGGGGGCGATTTTTAGAACTACACTGGAGTTTAAACGCAGTGTTCGTTCCGACCCACCGCCCACGGGCTTTCTTTGCGACAGACTGACTCGTGTCATATCCATCACCATGATTTACTCTATTTTCGTGCTTTCTGGTCAATAAAACTTTCTAACGCTTTCGCAACCACTTGAGCCCTGCGCAGTTTTTCGTTGAAAAGAGCTTTGCTTGCTTGATTGTCAATGAAGGTTTCTATTGCTTCTTCTAATGCGCGCGCCTCCGAATGAGCCTTCTGCAGTTTCTTTTCAACATCTTTCTCTTTGAAAAGACTCCCAGATACAGTGAGTTGCTGTTTCTTTTTGAACGGATCCTTATCGTGAGGATCTCGAGTTAATTGTCCCAAGCATGATTTCTTCATTTCCCCTCCATCCTGTCTAACGTGCGTCTGAGACGCACTTCCTCAACGGTCATCTCTTTGAGAGTGAAGTAGATGTTGCAGGAAGTTAAATCCATGCCGGTTATCCAGAAATAGAACACTTTTGCCTCTTGCGCTTTGGGCACGAATTTCTGTGGATTCTGTATGAAGTCCATGTAAAGGTTAAGTTGTGGAGCCTGAATCTGGGTCACACCAATCTTCACTTCATAAGCAATGGCCTTCTTGCAGTGTTTGTTTCTTGGAAGCTCACAGTCGCACAGAACAAGAAGGTCAGGGGATATCCCCCTCGCCATGATTTTGCCGTTTCGATTTCTACATATAGGACTCTGCGGGTCTGGATATGCAAAGTGAACCCGCACAATTTTGTCCGAGAACACGTTGTCAAGTATCCTGTCAGCAAGAATCTTCTGATGAAGCAGACGAACAGCCAGTTCTTCCATAAATTTAGAGAACCGAAGCCTGAACCACACGCGCCTAAAATGATGCTCTTGAAGCGGTGCATCCTTGAGAAGCTGCCACACGGGATCCTCTCGTGTCATTTCAAGCCTCCAGAGCTAAGGGAATGTGAACTTATGGATGTTTTTTGAAGCATACTGGACCTATTCCTCTTTCAACGCTTTTGTCAACGTAAATTGTTCTTCGGCAGAGTCGACATATCCATCCTTTGTGGCGTGCGAATTCCTTCTCAATCTTCTGTGCGTATTTTTGTCGCGCTTTGTCGGACTGGAAGCGCCATCCAGCAGTCAACTTGTGAAGGCCAAACAAGTCTAAGATTTGAGTTGTGATAATCGTGTCCTCAATCCAGAAGTCGATGCCCCATTGACCCAAGAAGGTTACTTTCGCCAGTTCCAAGAGGTCGTCCCTCCAGACGGCTTGCTTGCGGGTTGCCTGTTCCGCGAGTTTCTCCGCAAGTCTTGAGGCTTTAGAAGGTGTTTTAGAGTCTGAGGCGTCTAACTCAGCGCACTTCACGTGCATCCACCTCAATGCGTGAGGAGGCCGCGTAATCAACTCTCCTGTTTCTATCATCGCTCCACACAGGCAGATTCCCCCAGAAAACATCGCTCGAACTGCAAATCTGTTTTTGTACAGTTCTGAACGAATAGTTTTTCTTGCCTCCTTGAACTTGCTGATTACGTCATTATCGTCCTCATTCTCAGTTTCTTCTCCTTTTCTGGGAAACTCCCACACAGCGTCAAATATTTCAGGGTGTTCAATAGGCGTGCCCTGAAAAACTGCCAATATCAATTTGAGATTGTTGTTCTGTTGCTTGATAAGCCTATACGCAGTCAGTTTGGGACCGTCCCGCAACAGATTGCTCGCAGGATTGATCTCACACTCGATAATGTAGAACATCATTCCATAAGTGCTTCGAACGGCTGACCGGTACTCTTCCATTTTGCCGTCTGCGAAGTGCTTGTTCACTATCTTGACAAGTTCAGGGTTGACTTCTTTTTGTAATCCCCATTTGGAGTCAGGGTCATAAACGACCGCGCAAGCAACATCAGCATACATACGAAGTTCCGCAGTTGCAACACGATAGCCATCTCCCAACGAATGCTCCGTATTAACGTGTGTGGAAGTTTTAACATCAAGAGCATTTTCTCGAATGAAGGAGATGCTGAGAAAATCATCTCCCAAAACCTCGTTAAGAAGCTTCATGCAGGCCATACGAATAAGATTTTGGTGCCCTGGTGTTCCTTTGCGCCCACTCATTGAAGACGCTCCCCTAAGTGAAGTTCTATTTCGTCTCCGTTGAACACAAGCATCTTGATTCTGAAAACCATTGTCTGTTTCGTGTAGCCTTTGTGGAGAATGACGATGTTGCCGCCGTTAGAGTTCCAGTCCTTCATGATACGCTTGCCCCAGTAGTCTGCGTTCCGATACTCCACATCTTTATCGCCTCGGTCTATGGCATCGTAGTAAACGTGCTTCAGAGCAAGATGCAAGGTCAACCCTTCAGGACCAACATGAAGTTCACAATGGAGACAGGCGCGATGTGCAAAGTCAGGGTGAGCTAACCCTTTTGAACACTCTGCATACAAGGCTTCAGACACACAGTGTTTGCGCCACGGTGAATGGAAGCATAACGGCAAATCCATTTGGATCAGTCCCTCGAGAGCTGTTCGAGTGCTCTTTGGGAAATTGGAGGGCAGCCTTGGATGAACGGATATTCCGAATACCTGGAAGCAAGTTTCTTTGCGCAGTCTCCGTAGAACACAAGATAACCGTGACGACGAGGTACGTCTTTTGGGCTACCGACAACGATGTCAAGCCGCGTCAGTAATCCTTTTCTTGAGAAGACTTTAACACCGGCCCAGGATTTGCGTGCCAGTTTGTTCATTTTGCCCACACTTGAGAGACAAGCAGTACAAGCATTCTCAGGCCGCAGGTGAGTCTTGAACTTCCTAAAAGAAGGGCTCGGTCGTCTGAAAGAACCACGTTTTGACAAGTTTATTGGAACAGTTGAGAATCCTGTCATCCGTCTGAATATTTTGAGATGCTCGACTTCATCAGGGCTTATGCCCATCAAACCACAACACGCGCTATCCACTTCGACCATGCTGTCCCCAGCAATAAGCAAACCGACTTTCTTTCGTGTTCCCCAGTCTCCAGGACCATTTCCTTCAATGCCATAATATCCGTCGACCACGCAGAGCTCAGGCGAAACAGCCTCCGTAAGTCTCGCTATCGGCTCATGTAGACCCCACTTGTGAAATTTCTTTCGCGTAGCACTGTTCAAGAGCCCCTTCTGATTCTTCGTGCAGAGCGAAACAAGAGTTTGCATGTGCGTCTTGAGCTTGGCAACGTTGATGTAACTTCTGTTCTCCAGCGCTCGAGGAAGCATAAGCGATTCCAGACCTCGCTCTTCACCGTATTGCCAGGGTACAGCAACGCGTTCACATTTGTTCAGGTCAAGCAGTTCGACGTTTTCTTGGTTGGCAAGGTCATCCCAACCTTGATGATGAAAGTTGTAGCCAGTGCTTTCGTACTCAGTTTCCACGGCGCCCTCTCCTACTATGACGTCGGTGATGCCTATTCCTCGAAGATAATGAATGAGTCCGCGTACCACGCTTGGATCCGTGTTCACGTAGAATGAGGTTGCGCCAATGTTCGGTTTGATGAAAACAGCGTTATGCTTCGGCTTCCATTCAGATTGAGCCAGCATTGTTACCGTAGCAACCTGAAGAAGAATCGCAGGCGTGTAGAAGCTTGCTTCCCATTCAGTAGCATCATAAACTTGAAGCATCCGTTTTACTCCTCTAAACCGAAAGCTTCTGTAGACCTTCTTGGAGTCCAGCTAAGTCAAGTTTTCTTCGTGAGCCAGGGTGAGGCAGATACAAAATGTCTATTCCTGCCTTGTGCAAACACTTCCATACCCATCTGCCTAATGCAACACAATTGGCTGAATTAGAGATGTGTTTCCGGATAACAGCAAGGATGAAAGGTTCTATCTTGCCTTGTTTTTCCTCTTGTTCTGTTTGCCAAAGATCGATGTAAATAGCATTGAGATCAAGGGCTTCAGCCATTTTTCTCAGTCTTGCACCAGAACGCGTGTGAATGTCAAAAGGGCGATAATGACCCTTTGGGTATCCGCCAATCAATACGCACCTTTTCTTATTGCTCATTGCATTTTACCATCCTTCCTTATGGTTCTAACCTATAGTTAAAACTTTCTATCTTTGCTTTGCCATCAACACCACCTTGTCAACTGAGCCTGCTGAACTTCTCCTCTTTTCTCATTAACTATTTGGGGCCAAAATATAATTGCGGGAACTTTGTTTTTATATAGTCCAACCGCAATACAGGGCTCGCACCGCGTGTGAGAGACAACCGTCAGTTTTGTTGGAAAACTCAGGCGATAATCCAATTCGACTGGAGAACGCTCGTCGAAATCTTCATCTCTCCGTCCCCGGTATCCTTTGACGTACCTGGTAACTCGAGCGTTGAAACGTACTACGTCGCCCTGTTGAAGCTGAACTGCAGCGAACCCTTTCGTTTCAGTAAACCACAAATGGTTTGTCATGATTTCATGGTTCAGACAATCCTCAACGTTCAGAAGTAGAATCGTTCTAACAGGACGACCTTTCCATCCTGACTTCGTTCCGTAACGGTCGAATGCGCCTTGAAACTCGCGGCGAACACCACATATCTTCGCGAGTTCTTCTCTCAACCCTAAGACTCCTAATCTTGTGGCGGTATCGAACGTGTGTAAGGATGCTCTCTCCAAAACTTTTCAGTTTCAAGTAATTTGTGATGCTTTCGCTCGTAGCACCATCCAGGCAGAAAAAATGAAAGAGATATGACGTCAAGAACAAGCCAGAAGAGAAGATGGTTATAAAGAATCAGTTGCAGGTTAGCTAACGTAGCGAACACTACGGCTAAAATATAGACCACGTAGAGTTGCCTCCGCACGCGAGCAACAGTTTTCAAGGCGGAGACAGAAAGTGGACAGGTCATAGTTTTCCTTTCCTGTTGCTCATCAATGCACGTCCTTTTCTCTGTGTTTTTGAATAAATTTGAGGATGTCCTTACGCGAGGAGTAGAGTATTAAGACTATGATAACAACAAGAATAATAGATAAAATCAGGGTAATTGGAATCCCGCCAGAAGCCTCGGGTATTGAAGTCGAAATCGAAGAGGAGATTGAGGTTGAGGTCGAGATTGAGGAAGTAGTTGAAGAATTGCTTGTGATTGTCAATGAAGTGGTCGTCGTAGTCGTCGTATTCTTGATGGTTGTTAGAAGAGTTGTATTATGTGTGACTGTGGTCGTGGTCAATGTTGTGACCGACACCGAGGTTGTGGTCAAGTCTGTTATTACAGAGGTAGAAGTTGATGTTGCCGTTGTACTGACTGTATGTGTTGACGTTGAAGTTGAACTGGAGAGAGTGATTTCCGTTCCGGTGAACAGGTAAAGAATTGGCGGAGAAACGGATCTCGAGGAGTAAACATGATAGCCGATACTTTGCCCGGAAGCCCAACCCGTGTGATTACCGTCAACGTCAACGTTAAGGCGTAACAACATTCGAGTAGTTGCATTGTGAATCAATGAGAGGTCTGTGATAGTGATGTTGGTGTATTGGTCGTTCACAAATTTGGAGGAGTTAACTTCACCATAGTTGCCTGAGTATAAGCCTTTATTGTAATCTGTCAAAATAGGCGGATTGTGTGGAAAATAATAGCCTCCTTGTCCACTCTGGACCATGACACTGTACGGACCTACATCTGACATACTCGTCCTCGTACACAGACTCAAGATGGCTCCAGTAATGCTTTGATTTCCGATTGAAGATGTATCGAACGAAAGCGCAAACCTCAAAAAACTAAACGCCAGCCATCCGCCTTGGTTTGTGCATATTTGCGCTGCTCCCTCGTCTGAATAGGCGTTGTATACGTAGTCAGCTGAACTTGCGCTCCAAACGTTTTCGTATGCAACGTTTGGATCGCTGTTTCCTTCTCCGGGATGTTGGCCTCTCTCCAGATACCCATCTTCAACCGCAACAAAAGTCAGAGTTATCTGTGAAACTGGAGAAGCCCAAGAGTACATCAAGAGTAACTGAATGGGAACTAATGGAACGAGAAGTAAACAAACTAAAAAGAGCCCGTGCTTCGTTCTGTGCTGCGTTTGGACACCAAAAACGAATCTGCTGTTTCACCTTAAAACTTTTATGCAAGCTCTGTGTATTCTGTGAGGATGCTACTCTACAAGGACTCGAGACAATGACAAACGTGAAGAATAATGGTCAAGGAAACAAAGCGAGTCAGGGTTACGCGCCCGACTGCAAAGGAAGAAGAGATTGTAGAGTGGATGCTTTCTATCGATTTCCTCAAGTGTGATCCGAAATAATTTAACGTTCTACTGTGATCCAGGCTGTGCCGCCATAATCGTGTGCCCATTCTGATCCGATGCGTGCATCGATTTCATAGTTTCCAAGTGGCAACATAGCCAAACTTGGTGCTACTTCGCCGTATCCGCCATGGTTGATGACTGTGTTTGTTATATCATATGAGACTGCGTGTGACGGGTCGTTGGCGATTATCTGACAGTTTCCGGTGAGGTGACTGTAAACTCCGATGGTAATTGATGTCGCAAAGGATTTGCTGTAATGATATGATGAGAGTCCTATGCTGATTCCCAGACAGGTCAACAGAGCCTTGTTGGATGTTGCACCTGTGTCGACAAAAGCATAAAATTCCCAGTATCCTGGTGTGTTCATTTGTTGAGCGGTCTGCCATTTTCCGTCTGCACCCAGAAAACCAGCTATGGTTTGCTGTGCACCTTTGCCCAGATGAGTGGCCAATATTGACACGGGATAGTTGTAGCCGTTGCTTGAAAGTGTGCCTAAAACCCATCCGCCCATTCTTACGGGATCCGGAGACACGAAAGCCGTCAAAGACGTTGGAGCTCTGCTGTTCGCCTGACCAGTGTATTGAGTTTGCGTGTATATTTGAGTGTATGTATAGCCGTTTTGGGTGTACGTGCTTTGCGCGTACGTGCTTTGATTATTTTGACCAGCAGGATATTGCTGCTGCTGACTGCGCGCATAGAGAATCGCTGCGACCACTACCACAGCAATTATGCCAAGGACGACGAGGGGATTTGAAAAAACACTTTTGTGGTTAACAACTTTTGTTTTTTTCTTTGACACCTTGCCACCAGATAAGAAATATCAACTCCAAATATTGTTTAGGTGATAGTAATGGCTGACAGCAAATCGCAGCATGACAGTTGGTTCAATAAAACATTCTTAGCGTTGTCAGTCGGATTCTGGATAGGATTCTGGCTGTTGATGTATGTTGCTGCGAACCGTTCTTATCTTTACGGCATCACCCCCGAAGGGCAGTCACTTGCGAATGATACTTTGAATCAGCGCACGCAGAAGTGGCAGACATGGACCGCATCCAGCGTGTTTGTTGACAATCTGAAAATGAGTTTTTTCTTAGCCATTCCTTTAGTCGGCCTTGTTGTGTTCCTTTTTGTGATTGACAGTACAGGACAAGTGATAGGAATGCTCGCGGCAGCCACAGGAATGGCTCCATGGCTCTATATAATAGGACTTATTCTTACTCCCGCCGGATTTTTTGAAATAGGTGCTTATGCTCTTTTAGGCGCTGAAGCGACATATGTTCTGTACCTATGGCTATCCGACAAGGATCCAGTGGATCGAATCAAAACTCAGTCTTGGAAATCTCTCCTTCTATACGTAACAATGTTGTTCGCAACTGCTTGGTTAGAAGTAAGCAGCGTGTGAGCTCCAGATACACCGATTCGTTTTTTGGCGTCAAAACCGAGTTAGACAGGTTTTCTGCGTCTTGCCCCAGAATATAGAATAACGCCCAAGCTTGCTGCAAGAGCAATTCCAATGATTGTTTGAACCTGATAGCTCGGCGTGGATGAAGGTGGAGCCAGAGTTATATCAAACTGTGCCAAACAGTTGACTTCGGATGTTGTTGCTCCGGTCTTACAAGTGACTATGAAGGTTATTTGTTGAGAGGTCAGGGGAGCAGTATCCGGAATAGTTAAAGTGATGCTTATTGGCGCCGTCCCGGTACCGTTGAAGTCACCATAAAACGTTTGAGGCATAGTAATCGGTAACGTCCAGTTCGGACCGGCAATCGATACGCTGTCAACTTGCACCTGACTTGCTCCAGTCCAGTTGACGCTTATTTGAAATACTATTGTTCTACCTCGAGAAATCGAACCTAAAGACAAGCGACTGCCAGAGAACAAGATTGTTGTCGGTGGGGGAATTATCGGTCCACTCGGTCCACTTGGCCCGATTGGAGACGTGGTTCCATGAACATAAACGTTTACTGTTTGATTCAGGTCACTGTTTACTGCAGGGTAGACCATCCAGCCGTATGTGCCTTCTCCTGGCGCCATTACCGTTATTTGAAAGGTTCCATCTGTTTCTATTGTGCTTGTGCTTCCCACAACTATGTCGTTCAGTGACGCGTAAATGGTTTGCGTACCGTTTGCAGGGGCAATTGCGGTGCCAGTATAATAGATTGTTCCTATCAAGTTGAATGTTGAAGTAGCTGCAGGACTGATAGGGTCACTGTAAAGACCGGCCTGAATGCTTGTGCGATTCAGATAGAATATGGGCTGCACTACTGAGGACCCTCCTATCGTGAATGACAGGGGATTGCTGGAACCGCCAGCGGAACCGTTCACTAACCAACTGCCGAAAAAGTAGAGGCCGCTTGGAGTCGCAGAAATGGTTACGGTTGAACCAGCCGTATAGTTTGTGTAGGCTCCAGCAACGGGGTTAGTCGTTCCTCCAACGCTATTGCTGATGGTAAGTGTGGGATTGAGTAAGAACACAGGCTCTACGGTTGTGTTTCCCGCTATCACGAATGAAAGGGGACTGCTCACGCCGCCAGCAGTGCCGTTCACTAACCATTGGCTGAAGAAGTAACCGGTGTTTGGGCTCGGATAAATCGTTACTGTGGTTCCGCCTGTGTAAGTCGTGTATGTGCCATTTGGGGGAGTAGTCGTTCCTCCTGCGCCACTGATGATTATGAGGGTAATATTGAACACTGGCTGCACAGTAGTGCTACCGACTATCGTGAATGACAGGGGATTGCTGGAACCGCCAGCGGAACCGTTCACTAACCAACTGTTAAAAATGCATCCAGCATCAGGGGTCTCGTAAACGTCCACAGTCGACCCAGCCGTATAGTTGTAATGCGTGCCTGCTGCAAGGTTAGTAGTTCCTCCGACGCCGCTGATGATTGTGAGAGTTGAATTGAACACTGGCTGCACAGTAGTGTCTCCCGTTATCGTAAACGAAAGCGGATTACTGGAGCCGCCGTCAGTGCCATTCACCAGCCAACCGTCAAAAATGTTGATGCCGTCAGGGGTTTCGTAAACCTCTACAGTAGATTCCGACGTGTAGTTTGTATACGCGCCAGCAACAGGATTAGTCGTTCCTCCGAGGCCACTGCTGATGGTGAGCTCGGGATTTGCAAAGTCTACGGTGAACATGACATCCGAGGTTCCTTCAGCACCCTCAGTGTTATTTGCCCACGCGTAGAAGTGGTAGGAAGTGCCAGGCACATATCCTGTCAGGTTTACGGCTGCGCCAGTGTATGTTTGATTGGAAACGTAGACCCAGGACGTTCCATTTTTCACGTTATACCATTGTTTGTCAATGGTTGCTCCGCCAGAAGAGGAAAAGTTCACTGGGATACCGACTCCTTCAGTATAGGAAGTGTTTGCAGGACTGTTGATTATAATTGTGGGGAGAGAAAGAACTGCATACTTTACGTAGTTTCCAGATATTGTGTACTCTACGCCGATATATCGATAACCATAAACGTTGTAGAAAGACGAAAGGTGATAGTCGGACGTACTTGAAATTTGCGTTTCAGTTGTTATCCAATCGACGCGGGCTTCCCATGTTGAAGTCAAATTGGTGTATCTTCTGTAATAATAGTGCTTTGCAGTCGGGATCGCTCCCCAGAAAATGTATAGGTCATTTGTAGCTGTGTCGAGAGTTATGCCAGGACCAGCATTGGGACCCAAGTAAGATTGAATTGTTGTCGCAGCACCGAAAGTATTCGTGTCATAGGTATATTTGAAGTATTCTAACCCGCCACTGGCGTCATCCTCCAGGGCAATGTGAACGTCGTTCCCTTGAGCAACTGCAGAAAAGTATTGATAGTAAGCAGGCATAAGTGACGCTGTAGCTTCTGACCCCCACACCGTACCAGTCCATTGTTTCGCCTTCAGTTCGGCGCCAGCATCCCAGAGAACCAGCATTTTACCTGAAGTCAGAGAGACTATACTCAGATAATAGTAACTGCTGGAAGTCGAGGATACTTGATAGGGAAAACCCGCTGGAGTCGTACCCCACGTGCCATTGTTGTAGCCCGCCATAGTCACGTTTCCATAAGTGCCAGTTCGGTATGCAATCCAAGCATAGCCGTTTGTATCGACTGCTATGGATGGATAGCTGTTAGTGCCTGTTTGTGCAGTTTGTTCTGCGTCACTCCAAGTTATCGTGCCATTAGCGTTAGGTATTCCTCTCCGATAGTAAAGAGTCCCATCCGCTGCAAAAGCGTAGTGTACGTACGTTCCATCAAAACAAATCGAAAATTGACTACCAGATGTTGCTGCACGAACTGTCGTAACTGAACTCCATGTTGAATCGTCTGAGCTTGTAGAATAAACGAATGAAGCATTATCAAAGAACGCCCAAAGCAACCCGTTAGCATAAAAAGTCTTGCGTTGGAACGGATAAGATACCGCCTGATAATCTCCACTGTAGCCTACAACGCTTGGAGTTGACTGAATGAAGGGTGTGCAGGTAATCGTGAAGTTTTTTATGCCTGTGGCACCCCAGTTGCCAGACGTATCGTTAAAGTACCATTGGAAACTGAGAATACTCATCGGTGTGCTGTTAAGCGTCTTAGTCACCGACACGGTCTCAGGATTAGTAGAAAACGCAACAGCAGTATCATTCATCCATGGGCCAGTGTTGTTCGTGCTGAAAAGGTAAAAACTTAATCCACTATCGTCCTGCATAGTTGCTCCAAATGTACAGGAAGTAGTGGCTATTGGCGCGTTTGACCAAGTAAGGTTTGACCACGTTGGAATACTGGAGACATCACCGTATACCTCATACCAATAAAGCCCACTCGCATAGTTCCCCCACAAGTATGGGCCAGAAACAACAATAGCATACTCAGTGCTTGCCACAAGAGTGTATGGATTAGAAAAATCAAACTCGTAGATTACATGCGAACCCCCCTGAGTAATTGTTGTTGGCCCAGCCAAATCCACGCCTATTGCAGTTCCAGCACCGTCCGTTTTCCTTACTGAAACGGTATAGGTTCCTGAAGAGATCTGCAATTTAACATATTCAACGGTGTGCCATGTGCTGGTGGTAAAAGGCACAGTCCATGAACCAGAACCACTAACCAAGTCTGTTGTTCCATGATAATACTCGTATAGAGTGGTCGTGTAACTGCAGTAAATACTATCCTTCGTGGTGTCATGTACTGAAGGGACTAACGGGTTTGGAAACCCCGGAGAACTTGCGTTGTAATATATGAGCTGACCGTGTTCTTGTTGTATCTCGGCACCAGTTGTAGTACAAGACAACCTTGCATCGCCAGAAGAGTCATTACTCCATGCAACTAAAACGTATGTCGTGTTTGCTGTAAGGCGTGGTTTTGGCGCGGCAAAAGCAAATGTTATCCAGTCTGCAGGGGAAGTCACCGGAACAGATACTTCTGCCGTTAGCCCCACTAAACTCAAGTCGCTATGCTTATAGATTGCACATTTCATATCTTTCGCGTGAGTTGTACACTCTATAGCTGCAGTGATGTTATCTGCCACGGCAGACTCAGTAAGGTTGAACACGGAACCGATAACCCAATTTTCAATGCTTACGGACAGAACCCCTATTGTGGTATATCCAAAACTCGCTGTTGTAGCGTAAACAGGTTGAGTCCGAAAAGCAAAAATTCCAAACATTCCAACACAAAGCAGAAAAACAAATATGCTTGGTAAGAGAGACTTCATTGGTTTAACTTCCAACAATGAAATAGGCATGAACTTATATATTTATTTTTTAGGTCTAAATCCTTGTCACTTTTTGCACTCAGCTCAGAATCTTTAGAGCGGGATAAATTTCCATGTAAACTTTCATCATTTCTTCAGGCCGCTCCCTAAGGCGCTCAACAATATACGCGCCCTCTTGACGGGCAATAGAATGCCCTTGCCAATACTCTCCAAACGCATCTCCACCCATGCGCCATTCAGGATTGGTCAAACGTGCAAATTTGACGGCCCCACTGAAGAATTTTCTGCATGATTTGGGAGTGAAGTTCCGCCATAAGGAAATGTTCTCGCCTTTCCGTTGCAGTTCGAGCAGTTGCTTGTTGATGGTCGCAGTCAACGTTTTAAAGTCTGTTTCAAGCTGCCTGGAGCCCACCTGAAAGAATTTACGGGGACGGGATGGAAGGAAGTTTTGAAGCGCCTGAATCCCCTCATCGCTCCAGAAGGTGTCGTAAAAACCTAAACCATGAGCCTTGGTTTTGCCTCTTATGATGCGGATGTGAATTGGATTTTGACCGTTTCGTAGTTGTTCATTGATGGTTCCAAAGCGTTCGCTCAATTCTTTTCCGGTGATTGAAAGCAGTTCTGCAGGACTCATTCCACATTCTTTGTCGCAGAGGATCCAAGTTCGTAACCGCTCGTTGTGCAGTTCCTCACAAGCATTGAGAACTATTCGCCATTCCTCTTTGGTCATTGGAACCTTGTACTGAGTTTCCACGGTGATAGAAGGCGTCGGGACTTCCTCGAGTTTGCGATAATTCGCTTTATAGAACGCTTTTACGTCGACAAGAGCCAAGGCCACTTTTCCACTGCTGCTTTTTTTACCAGACGGCACTTTCTCCTGACGCAAAGCGTTCATGAAGCGCTTTATGAGCTCCTCATGCTTGCGTCTTATGTCGTCGTCATCACTTTTGAGGTCTTCTTTGCGTTCTTCAATCACCTGATCCGGTGTAACACGCTTGCGTCCTGTTTCTTTAGCATAGAAGTCAAGGTATCTGGCGATGTATGTGAAGAAACCGCTTTCCGTAGATTTAGAGGGTTCGCCACCCCTGTCAGACCGAAAACCGTCTATGACACGCTTGATAGTTCGAAGCTTCTCAAGCTCTACTCGGGTCCAGGGCGTCTATTGTAACCTCGTTTTTTTCTTTAAAAACGCTTTACCTATAAAAGATTTGGGTAAGAAAAAAGAGGAAGAAGATTTACGGACCAACGTAACCAGTAGAGGAAACTACATCATCAAGATAGACTGTGCCAGCGTTTGGAATGCCCCATATTTGCCATGCTTCAGCACGAAAGGCGGTAGTTGGTACAGCGCCAGTATCTATGCCTACTTGATTTACGACTTGCACTCCATTAGCCCACATTGTCACTTGGCCTGCTGTTGTGCTCCGGTAGGTGTATAACGCCAGACAGTACCAAACACCCGTTATGGGACCGTTGAAAGGCACACTCGTATAATCATCAATGACGCCCGCAGCGTTAGACGTTTCAATCAGCCATTCATATACACCAGTTCCTTCACGAACCAAGCAAGCATGGCTGATTCCACCATTCATAGCATCATGCTGTATGATGTACAACATGGCTCCTATATTTGCCGTGACGTTCAGTTCCTGAGTGAACTTTACGTAGACTTGTGTGTACAAACCGGTCTGAGGCGGAGTCAAATATTTTACGCAGATGCCGTAGTGGTCGTAATTCACATTAGTAGTCAAACCGCTTATCTTGCAGCCGTAAGAACCAGTATGAGCCGCAGATGGGTCAACTGTCATCGTCACGCCTGCACCGCTTATCCAAGTGCCTTCCCACGCATTGAATCCGTTTTCGAAACCATCACTAAAAATAATTCCAGACGGACTTGGAGATGGAGACGGACTTGGAGATGGAGCAGGAATGCCGGGAAAGCTTTTGACTTTCAGAAGAAGCGCGGCGATAATCGCGGCTGCAATGATGAGAATCATGGCCACAGTTGCTGCTTTGTTATGTTGTTCTGCTTTGGCTTTTTTATTACTCAACTATTTTCGTCCCTGATAATAGAATACGATCTGAGCCTGTTACGTTGGATTAATGTATAATTCAGCGTCGGCAAACCAACCATTTCCAAGAGCAACTGCCCCAGCAGGAGCACCAGTTGATTCTGGACGAACCTGCAACCAACAAACAAACATAGTTATTGGTGTGGCAGGAATTGATGTACCCATAACGTCTTTAGTGTAGATGGTTGATGGAATAGTAATGTCCCATATTCGCTGTTCCCAGGCAAGATGATTCCAATTGACAGTCTGTGTGCCAGCTGGGTCAGCATTTGTCGGGTGACCATCAACTATGCAAATATGCACACCATCACCAAGAGGTGCATAAAGATCTATTCCGATGCGTGCACCGTGATAAGGATCAGCATTTTCTGCTGGAGTGCTGGCATCAGTTCTCATCCAACACTTGAAGACAACGCGATCACCTGGGAAGCAAGCATACCATTTACCATCAACCTCTCGAGCAACATTCATGTCGACGACAGTATGAGGCTCAAGACGGATACTCGGCTTTCCAGGTGTGCGAACAACGTTGTAGTCTAAAAAGCAGATTTGCGGACCGCTACCATAACCTATAGTTCCATCATAATTTCCCCAATCGGTAGGAATAACGCCGAGATTCACATTCGGTGTCGGAGGCACACTCGGAGAACTCAAAGCAACAAGACTAACAACAAGAGCAATCGCAACAACCAAAATCACAGACGTCGATGATTTCATTCTTGCACCTATAAAAACAATATCCACTTATTGGGTTCAGCTACGCAGGAATAATGTATAGTTCGGCGTCAGCAAACCAACCTTGTACAGAATCTCCTTGTTCAGGTCGCATTTGCATCCATCCGACTATTTGATTGATGTTATAGCCGGATGGAACAACAAAATCAATGACTTGCTGTGTCCAAACAGGCGTGTTACATGGAACAGCACTGTAAGCACTTTGAAGTCGAGGATATCCAGGTATTGTAACCGTGTCAGAGCCTAATCCATTCACCAAAGCACCTATGCCGAGGTTGGCAGTTGTTCCATCACCATTATCGTGGTAAAAGTCCATCCCAATTCTTGCTCCTGCGCCAGTTGCGCCTGTGGGATCATTATTGTAAGCAGGATTGTCTGATAATCCAGTTTTTTCCCAGCATTTGAAGATAACATGATCGCCTGGCTTGCAAGGATACCATACTCCGTCGCATTCTCTTGCACCATTCATGTCTACGCTTGTATGAGGAAATCGAAACCATATACTCGGGTTTCCAGGAGTGCGTTCAACATCAGTAGTTAGAAATGCTATTTGACTACCGCTACCGTAGGCGACCCAGTATGCGGGGTTTGTGTTGCCACTGCCCCACATAGTCGGAATAACGCCGAGATTCACATTCGGTGTCGGAGGCACACTCGGAGAACTCAAAGCAACAAGACCAACAATTAGAATAACCGCAACCAAAACAACAATACCCGTTGACGACTTCAACTTCACACACCTACAGAAGAAATAGTCACTTCTTTTTCTGCCCAATCCGACTGTCCAGAGACAGAAAGACTTTAAACTACAGTGTGAGGTGCGACTTGCGTGGTCATATGTTTTGCGCCCACAGCAAACCAAGATCATTCAATGTTGTTGGATATGCCGCTCCAGCAGTCCAACCTGTGCCGTCGAGCATTCCGCCAATATAGAAGCGCACTCCGTTCTCTACCAAGCCAGAACTTGTGTCCGGCATTAAAGTCCAGCCTATGACGTTGAAGTTGTATGTTCTACAAAATTCGTAGAAGTCTCTCATGTATTGTAGATAGTTCGGAATAGGACGGGCATTGATATTATCAACTCTTGCAGTACCGCCAAAATCGATTATTTTAGAGGCGAGTCCTGCATCAATCATGGCTTGTAAACCAGCACCGTTAAGCCAACGACTCCATTGAATTTGTTTTGCACTTTCAAGTTGAGCAGAAGTTGTCGCGCCCCAATAGGCCACCAATCCAGTTTCGTAGGAAGGCGGAGGCTGACCAGTGTCAATCATGTTGTAAAAGGCGTAGACCCAGTAGTCTGCTGGAATTGGCTGGGCAACAGCCCAATGCAGATCCCAGAAAGGCATACTTGTAACCAGAAATTTCAAGTCTGGCTTGATTGCTCTGAGTTGCTGAATAACTTTGTTGCAGAAAACCACGTAGCCGTTGGTGTATGTGGCTTGGTCCCACGGTGTACCATCCCATAATGGCTCATCAAGTATATGCCAAATGTCCGGCTGTAAAGCCGTCACCATTTGAGCACTCATTTGAAGATAGTAGTCTTGCAGACTATTGACGTTGAAGATTATGTTGCCTCGCATTGTATCGCAGCCCTCGGGGGGTCCCATTGTGTTCCAGAAATGCTCCAGATTAGCTTCAAGCCACGCTGTTTGCACCATTGACTGATCTGAGCGGTTTTTGTTCGAAAACCCGCGTTATCTCGCCAAGTATCCAAGTTGGCGGAAAAGAAATACACGTTTGCACCTGAATTTTTTATCATGCCAAAAAATTGGGAAGTCATCTCGCCCCATCTTCCGCCTGCATCAGCACCCATCAATTTAGAGGGAAAAGCAGTTGGCGAACGCAGAGCGATAACACAGATGATGAGCATGGCCACTATCAATATTACAGCTGCCTTCATCGTCCTCATACGGAAGAAATAGGGATACGAGATTCTTCAATTCTTTTTGTTCTGCCACATCCGACTGTCCAGAGACAGAAAGACCGTAAGCTGCAACGTTTTGTTCGCTTACAATCACCAGTTTCGTCTGGACACGTTTTACAGAATTCCTCGACCTGTTGAGCTAACGGTTTAGAAGCGTCGTACACATGCGGTTCTTCATCTTCAGGCATCTTATCGCTCTCCTTGTTTCCAAGTTACCTCTTTCAAACCTGTTGCCTTCATGAGTTTGAGTCCAACCTCTATTTCGGCGTTCGTCTTTCTTGACTGCTCACAACTCATCTGTGTTAGGTCTCCGCCTGTTCCACAGACTACACAAAAGGCTGCAACACAATTTTCTGAAGGAATATGGGTGTGCCCACAGTTTTCACACTTGATTGGTTTCTTTTTCGTCATCATTTTTTTCGCCTCTAACGTTTAGCCAATATATTATGCGTTCAGGATGTTGCGCGCGCGCTATCATTATAGAGCAGGATTCCATGTTGCTTTCAAGAAGGTTAATTTGAGGGCGATTGGCTTCAAGCTGTTCTTTTACCCGACGAGCATAACGTTTTCTGTCTCTTCCAGGTTCAATTTTCCAAGTATAAATGACAAAACCGCCCATTAAGCAAAAAGATGCCACGCCCAAACCTACCAGAGCAGACATAAATGCGGACCCAAGTTCAGGGTGAGCAGTCGAATAGGTGTCTATTCGGTCAAAGTATCCATTGATTTCTCTTCGGAAGTAGTAGAACATCAATAGCATGAACGTAATTATTGCAGTAACTTGAGTCCTACTGAACCGGCGAGGAATCATAACAGTCCTCCAGCAAGTAGGCTGTCACTTCAAAATTGTTCTTCTCGAGAAGAGCTCCCAGCTTTTCAAGGTATTCCTTGTCGTACTCTTCATGAAGCGCGCCTCTGCAATAGACGTAGACCTCTGCATGTTTACCGTCTTTCAGGAGTTCGACTTTGAAGTCTTCTCGCTTGAGACGGTTGAAGGGAAAACGTTTGTGAAGTCTTCGATTGATATGGCAAATCAGAAGGTCATCCACATAATACCAATTTGGATAGTTCGTGCGGTCGAGGGCTTCAACTTTCTCCCAGAGGTCTTCGACTTGCTCAACAAGCAACGTTGTCCTATTGTCCGTAATCTTCGTTACGACCCTCTCCTTGCCAATTCTCCGCGAACAAGGAACCCAATCACTCCAGCCATCGCCGTCATCGCAACGACAACCCATTCCTCAACCAAAGCTCACCCCTCCCCTTCTTCCTTTTTCAACATTGTATAAGCCTGTTCTTTAGTCCAGATTACGTGTGGATTTGCCACACCGACAGCGTACTGCGGCAGCCCTTCAGCGTCAATTTTTGTCGGATCCTTCAACACCTTCAGAGGCGCGGTTGTTATCTCAATGTAGTTGCCGTCGCTCAACTTGATCAGGGTTTTTCCAGATCTTACTATTTCGAAAGTCACTGGAATTCCATCAACTTTCTTCTGCGCAGGTTCCGTCGCAAATCACCTCTTTTAGAGACTCCTCAGGATCACAGTGATTGAAGGGACTCCTATGACGCCGATTGCAAGTTCATGCCCAGTTGTCATTGACCTTCTTCCCCATTTTGACTGGCTAAACTTTGTCTCATGCATTGGGGCCAGAAAGGTATTTGTGCCAAAATACTTCACGATTTCTTGATAGATGTTCTTCGGTATCAATATTTCCACTGATTCAGGAACCTCTATGTACGTAACTGTCTTGCTCGTCCAGAAGGGTCTTGTACCTCCACAGAAGGCAACATACACGCGTAGTTCTTGATAGCAGGCAAGGACAGGCGGTAAGGCCGCTAATAATGCAAAGAGCGTTACAAACATCAACATTTTCATGTTTAACATCTTCATATCTGTCACCTCGTTTTTTAAGATAAAAACGCTTTACCTATAAAAGATTTGGGTAGAAAGGAACTATAATTTTGCCCTGACGACCTCAAACTCACGTACCTTAGCCTGCACAGCGTCCCGTTTCTTTGCCAGAGACTGCACAATGAACAACAACCGATTCATCTGAGCCTGAACGACTGATGCTTTCTTAGGATCCTGCTGCTGTAGTGCCTGGTCATATTGGTTCTTCAGGTCTTCCATCTCATGTCCGCGCTGCTCAAGATTCTGGTTCAATGTCCGTAAAAGATTGTTCATTTTGCCAAGATTACTGTCGACCTGAGCGCGTTGCCGTTCACGATTCAGCTTTTCGCTACCCTGCGGATTGACCCCGTGAAACTGTTGGGGATGACGAACAACTTTAGTCCGATTCAACTGAGCCGTTGACTTTGTGATAGGTTTTGTTTTACCATGGTCCTTATAAAAACCGACTACCTTCTGTTGTTGTTTGGGCATAACTCCGTATTATCTCACGATTCGTTTTTAACGCTTTCGTCGGAGAACGCGTTGTCCTGGTTTGATGCCAAAGCGTTCTTCAGCTTCTTTATCTGAGAGCCCGCGCAGTTCAGGCGACTTGTATGGATATAGTAAAGCATCGTAAACCTCGCGTTCAGTCTGTGAACCCAGCAGTTTTGCTCCTTTCCAAACTCCATACTGATTCAGTTTCAAGCCTTGCGTAATTGCTTTGGCTCTTAGAGCAATGTTGTATTCTCCAGGTCCAGTGACAAATAGCAGCATAGCACCGTAATGTTGAGAGTCGGCAAAGTAGATATCCACTTGGGCTCGCTTTCGCGGTAGAAGCCAGTAGGAAAGCAGCTGTTCGCCTCGAGCACGAATCTTGTATTTTTCAGCGTGCTTGTAGATAGCTTGTTTCGCTTCAACACTCTTGGGAATGATAACAAAATCGATGTCCGAAGGATCCGGTTTCCTACGCCGAATAGACCCTGCGATCTCTATTCGTTTCGCATACTTCCTCAGAAAAGCATACTCACGTTTGGCAAGACGCACAACCTCGTTGGACGGAGACACACTTTTAAAACGCCGAGATTTTGCAACAACCTTCTTCTGCCTTAACTGCGCAGCAGACTTTGTAATTGGCTTCGTCTTTCCCCGTTCTTTGTAGAAACCAACAACAGATCTCGAACGTTTCATCATCAACCCTTCCTACGTTTACGGATTATTGGTTTGGGAAGAGATGCCATCTGACGTTCGAACTGTTCGTCAACAGTTTCATCCATTTTAGTTCGCTTTCTTTTGTGAACAGGATAACCCATTTTTCGATTGATCTCATCTCTGATTTCCGCTATCTTGTCCGAGTCAGGAAAACTCTCTGCATCTTCATCTAATTCGTATATTGGACGACCCGTCTTGGTCGTGCCAACAAACGTGTAACGCGGTGGACTGTAGGCTTTTCCAACGCGTTTCAGAAGAGTCTTGTCGACTTTGAATGTGCCAACTATTTTGGTCGGGACAGGACGGTAGTATCGGACTTCCCCCACTGCTGAGAAGTCTCCATGCCCTTCATCCGATAAGTCCACATCGGGTTTTTCGTTCGTTCCGACGATGCAACGGCCTCCGCCTTTGAAACCTTGTTCTCCTGTTGCGCTTCCAATGACAGCTCCACCAGGAGTCTTTGCGAAACACAACACTTTCTCTGTGCTACGCTTGTAGACTGGCGGTTCGTCTGCCATTGGATACCAAGCAACAACATGACCTTCTTTCACCTTTTCAACATCCGTCAACTGCGGTTTCAGAAGACCGCCTGCACTCAAGCAATTGATTAGTTTTTTCAAGTAATGTTTTGCTGCTTTTTCCACGACTTGTTTGTTAGCGAACCTTGTGAAGTCAGGGCCAAGATACGGCGGGTTGGTTCTTCTGACTCGGGATGGTTCAAGAACAACGTCAGTCGCAGAAGGTAATTCATACCAATTTGCGTCAGCCGTGTATCCATCGTCAAATCGTATTTTGAACATTCTTCCGACTTCAGGGTCTACTTTTTTCAATTCATGGATTACTACTGCAGGACGCATTGTTCTGTACCAAAGTTCTGCGTCTGTTGAATCGTGAGATTCTTGGCACATGTAAATGAACAAGCGCCTTTGACCAACAACTATAGGTGCAGCACGAGTCAGTTTAGTGTCAAGCAGAGGAATTGCCCGAAAGAATTTGGGTTTGATGCCCTGAAATCTTCCCGCTTTCTGAATGACTTTCTTGCTGTTTAGAGCAGAGACAGATTTTGTGATAGGTTTTGTTTTGCCCTTGTCTTGATAGAAACCGACAATTGCTCTCCGGTTCTTCACGATAGAAAAATACGAGGATAGAAAAATAGTGGAGGTTAGATTACGTGTCCAGTCAGGGATAGGGCGAGTCCATAGTAGAGTGCTGCGAACGAGGCTATCAGCAGTCCGATTGCAGCAATGTAGACCCCGGAAGCTTTATTGTTATCTCGTGTTGACCGTAAGTACAGAATTGAGCCAAGTGACATTATGAGGATGCCGATTGCCCAAGCGTAAGCGGAGTTAGCTGAAGGTGTGCCTGGAACAAAGCCGCCGTAGATCGTCCATAGCCTGTGAAGCTCGTAGATTTTCCAACCGCTGAATAAAGTCATTATCAACAGACCGATAGTGCCCCAGTTCACGCCACTTTCAACGCTTGCGCCGGAAACCTCATCGCGTTTCCAATAGACAACGCCCAGAATGATCGCGTTGAAGGCTGCTGTAATGTAGAAGATTTGCATGAGATACGGCATGGCCTGTGCTGGTGGTAGATGAGTCATTTCTCCGTAGTACCAACAGTTCAGCTGATTCAAAAGCCACACCGCTGATCCTGCAACGGCGCCATAGCCTGTGATTTGACTTGGTTTGTAAAAGAAGACGGCGATGAGAACAAAAGTCGATGCTTCAGTTATCCATAGTGCCCAATAGTTGTTCCATTCTTGACCTTGAGAGTGCACTGCCAAACCTAAGAGCAAAACTCCTACGAGTATTGCCCAAACTCCAGTCAGTGGGTCTCCGAAGTATTTCTTCAATTCTTCTGCCAATCGAGTTCCCTCTAATCAGTAAATATTGAGGTCACTGTGTGGCGTTAATCTTTCACCTTGTGCCAGATGTACGCGATAAGAAGAAGGCAAGCGATGGTCCAAGGAATCTGCTGTGGCCAGTCCCAAGTGGGCAGCCAGTGAAGTCCGTCAACAAACCATTTGTATTGAGCAGACCATATTGCAAAAGAGTAAGGTTCACCTTTAAGCATGGTCAACAGGTAGTAGAAAATATCTAAGAGCCCAGCTACAAGTAAGAGAATGATAGTAGCGAAAACGGCAGGAACCTTTTTTTCTGGAAGCCCTGCAGCGTAGGCCATCCACGTACCAAACGCTGCGACTATTACAACGACAAGTCCAAGAGACATCCAATACCGGTACATCGAATCGGGAAAATTGCTTTGAGCTCCGTGCATCACTGTGAAATCCATTACTGCGAGTGCAAGAAAGAAGCCGCAGGCAAGCAGTATGAAGCCGATGAGCATTTGGTTGACGGTCAGACGGGGTTTACATTCCAATTTTCAACACCGCTCCAGCATCATAATTGTAGGTTTGGCCATTAAGTTCGTAGGAACCATGAATTTCGACAAAAACCTGTTCCTGATTTGGCTTTCCAGTAGGGTCGAAGTTGGGAAGATAAATGGTGATCTCTCGAAGTTTGTTGTCATTGTAGGTAAACGTTCCATCATAAAGTTTGATTTGAGATTGTGGCTGACCCGTGTAGATGTGAACAGGTATGTTAAATTGAAACGTTGCAGAGCTGACGTCTAACTGTGTTTGTTGACCAACTACTTGAACGACTGTTTGATGAAGGATGGTCTCAATCGGCTGCTTAGGCCGGGTGAGTTGAAAATTGAATGACACTTTGACGAGCGTTTGACCGCTGTAATAGTAAGGTTCAAAATTGTAGGTCATGTCAACGGCGTAAACAGGTCTTCCAAACATGACGTTGAAAACAATGAGCCCCAAATTGTTGACTATAACCACTGAAAACAACACGACCCCTAAGAACATCGCCACTGGAAAAATCAAAACTTTGTTAGACGCGTGTGATTGACCCTTCATTGGTTCTCGGAAAGAAAATACAGAGCACACACGATATTTCTTTGACGGTTAAGATGCGGAAGAAGGGCAGGGTTGTCGGCTTCTACAAAGACAAGTTAGGTGAAACCCGTCCCATTACCAAGTCTGAAGGGCAGATTAAACAGAAAAAGATTATTCAGCGCCCAAAACTTTTTCGGGGTGTTAGACCGAAAAAGGTTGCTCGATATGTGCAAGCTTTGCGACTGTTAGGGGATCCGATAATAGCTACGATAGAAGCATTTCGAGAAAGCAGGTTGATTCTTAATAAACCAGCAACACTTATCATGCGGAATCACGTTCAAGGACTGTTAACGGAAGGACAAATAGACAGATTGACCTTGAAGGATGTGAGGGGCAACGTGCTTTTTGACTCTGAGATTCAGAGTCCCCAGACAAGCAAGCATTGGTTTGTAGCTGTGAATGGAAATGTGGCTGGAGATTTTCGAAGCACAACTCCTCTGACGGAATATGAGGCCATTATCATCGCTAAAGATCTCTTCTCGCGACAATTGAAAATAGAATCAGAAATCGCAGTTTGGCCTGATTAGCTACTACGCTGACTTGAAGAAAATATATGCAAGAGCAATCGCAACCACTATAGTGACGATTATCCAGATCCAGTTGGGCAATAACAGTGGATTCCAAATTAAGAAGTCTTCAATGATCACTATAACAGACTGCTGCAAAGTTACGGTGCCTTCTGTTCCATCATGAAAGACTGTTGCGTGCAACATGTTCGGACCGACTTGAGCCCAAATGTCGTAGATTCCCTGGCCTGCTTGTATGGTAAGATATCCGTTGGGCTGTGTGACGCTAACGTATGTCCAGTTCATAATGCGACCAAAGAACGTCACATTCACCCCTGACAAACCATTCCCCAGCCAATCACAAACATACACCTTCAGAAAGTTCACTGGAGTGCCTGGTCCACTAAATGTCAAGGTCTGCGTCAACGTTTCAGTCGTGGACGCATATGTAAGCGTAGTTGAGCTTCCGGTTGTGATTGTAGACACGACGGTGGTTGTGCTTTCAGACGTAGAGGTCTGCGTCACCGAGGTCAAATAAGTAACGACAAGCCAGCTGTTTGTAACCGTGTCCGTTGTCGTGGTCAAAGATGTTGAGACAGACGTCGTCTCGAACGTAGTTGTGAACACGCTGGTTGATGTGGATTGCAAGGTTGAGGTGATAAGGGATGTTGACGTTGACGTGGTTTCAGAAGTTGTGGCCGTTGAAGATGTACTGACGGAAGTCGTTTGGAATGTTGTGGTCGTCAAACTTGTGGAGACTGAGGTATTGGGCAACGTCGTGGTCGTCAACGACGTGGAAACCGAAGTAGTGGACAAGGTTGTTGTTGTCCAAGATGTCAAAATAGACGTGGTCTCAAGTGTTGTTGTTGTCAGGGACGTGGAGACCGAAGTAGTCGGAAAAGTCGAGGTCGTCAAGAACGTGGAAACTGACGTGGACGTAGTTCCTGTCGTCGTGGTAGTTAAGGACGTGACGGTAGATGTGGCGGGCAATGTTGTCGTGGTCAATGACGTAGAGACCGAGGTTGTAGGCAGAGTTGTTGTTGTCCAAGAGGTCAAAATCGAGGTGGTTGGAAGAGTCGTGGTCGTCAAAGACGTAGAGACCGAAGTCGACGTGCTCTCAGTAATTGTGGTCGTCAACGAAGTGGAGGTCAATGTTGTCGGCAGAGTCGTGGTCGTCAGACTTGTGGATGTGGACGTTTCCGTGGTGCCCAAAGTCGTACAGGTCAAAGAGGTCGAAGTCGAGGTGATCGGAAAAGTCGTGGTCGTCAAAAAGGTTGAAACCGAAGTGATACTCGTTTCGGTAGTCGTGGTCGTCAACGAAGTGGAAGTCAATGTTGTCGGCAGAGTCGTGGTCGTCAAAGAGATCGACGTAGAAGTGGTCGGCAGTGTAGTAGTTGTTAAGGATGTAGAAAGTGAGGTTGTCGGAAACGTTGAGGTCGTCCAAGACGTAGAAACTGACGTTGAGCTCGTCGCCGTAGTTGTTGTCGTCAATGATGTGGACGTTGAAGTAGTGGGCAGGATGCTCGTACTCCAAGAGGTAGAGACCGACGTGGTTTCCAAGGTCGTCGTCGTTAAGGACGTGGAAATGAACGTGGTCGGAAGGGTCGTCGTTGTCAAGGATGTAGAGACCGAAGTCGACGTGCTCTCAGTCGTCGTGGTAGTCAACGACGTAGAGGTAGAAGTGGTTGGAAACGTTGAGGTCGTCCAAGACGTAGAAACCGAAGTGATCTCAAGGGTGGTGGTTGTCAACGAGGTTGAGACTGAAGTTTGAGGCAGAGTCGTGGTTGTTAGGAACGTGGATACAGACGTTATGCTTGTCTCGGTTGTTGTGGTGGTCAGAGAAGTGGAGATCGAGGTCGTAGGCAACGTAGTGGTCGTCAGGGAAGTAGAAACCGAAGTAGTCTGAAGGGTCGTGGTCGTCAAAGACGTAGAAACCGAAGTCTCTGTAGTCTCCGTAACCGTGGTCGTCAAGGACGTGGAGGTAGAAGTGGTTGGAAAAGTCGTAGTTGTCCAAGACGTAGAGACCAAAGTGGTTTGAAGAGTGGTGGTCGTCAGGGAAGTAGAGACTGAGGTGGTTGGCAACGTTGTGGTCGTCAAAGACGTAGAGACTGAAGTCGACGTGCTCTCAGTCGTCGTGGTAGTCAAGGATGCAGACGTAGAAGTGGTTGGAAAAGTCGTAGTTGTCAGACTTGTAGACGTAGATGTTTCCGTGGTCCCCAAGGTTGTGGTCGTTAAGGACGTGGAGACCGAGGTGGTTGGAAGAGTCGTGGTCGTCAAAGACGTAGAGACCGAAGTCGACGTGCTCTCAGTCGTCGTGGTAGTCAACGACGTAGAGGTCGAGGTTGTAGGCAGAGTTGTTGTTGTCCAAGACGTAGAGACCAAAGTGGTTTGAAGAGTGGTGGTCGTTAAGGACGTGGAGACCGAGGTGGTTGGAAGAGTCGTGGTCGTCAAAGACGTAGAGACGGATGTCAAGGAAGTCTCGGTTGTCGTGGTCGTCAAGGACGTAGAGGTTGATGTAGTCGGCAGAGTTGTTGTTGTCCAAGAGGTCAAAATCGAGGTGGTTGGAAGAGTCGTGGTCGTCAAAGACGTAGAGACCGAAGTCGACGTGCTCTCAGTAATTGTGGTCGTCAACGAAGTGGAGGTTGAGGTCGTAGGCAACGTTGTGGTCGTCAAAGATGTTTCTACAGATGTTGTTGGCAGGGTCGTGGTCGTCAGGGACGTGGAGACCGAAGTTTCCGTCGTAGTAGTAGTGGTTATTTCCGTTGTGGTCGTTGTGGTTGGCAATGTTGTTGTCGTAAGACTCGTTGATGTTGAGGTAGTCTGAAGGGTAGATGTTGTCCATGCCGTGGATGTGGACGTGGCTGACAGAGTCGTGCATGAAGTTTCGGTCAGCGTTGAGGTCTGCGTTAAAGAGGTTGAGGTCTGGTATGTTGAACTTGAAGTGGTGGACGTGCTAAGGACTGAAGTGACCGTTGAAGAAGTGCTTGTGGTCGAACTTGCATAGGCCGTCGTGGTGGTCGTAGGGTCCCCAAGAACGACCACTTCCCAAGTTACGGGGTCTGTTTGAGTGGATGTTGTTCCAAGAGTCGTGCATGACGTGCTCGTAGTGGTCTCAGAGATAGTCCAATCGAACGCGGCGTCCCATGTGTGTAACAACGTACAATCTTTTTGCCATGTGCTCTGAACGGTGTCTGAGCTTGGCGTTCCATCGACAAATCTGATTGTGAAGGTTGCCGACGTGAGATAAGCTGTCACTGAAACATTGTTCCAACTGTTTGCTGTCAGGCTCGCAATTATTGTGAGCCATGAACTGCCTGTTGTATTCCACCATTGAACACTGATCGTCTCTGAATTTGAGTATGGACCCATGAAAATGCAGAGTTCCCTGTTTGCTCTTGTGTAGTTGGCTGCTGTCCACCGTTCTTCAATGGCAAGCTGGTAATTAACTGATAATGGAGCTATCGCAACCGTTATTGTTGCCCATTCTTCAGCGGCAGCCATACCAAAAGTAGCTGTTCCCGTACCTTCTCGGGCATACTGCTGCTTGTCGCCACCTGCGGTTCCAGAAGTTCCTGAACCAGTCGAGCTAACATTGTTCCACCTTTGAGTAAGAACGGGAGACGGTGTTGGCATAGTGAAGGGTGTATCATCATCATCTGCTCCAAAACCATAAATAATTAAGCATCCATCCACAGTCGGTGTTACGCTTGGAGCAATAGGAGCATTCGTTGCTCCCGCGCTTGTGGCGCCACCATTGACGTTAATTGGTGTTGTAGCATGTGTACCAGTGTAAACGAGAATTGTTCCGACATATTCTTCGCTGTCCCCTCCCCAAGTGTAGCTTGTCCCTTCTGAAGCACCAGCAATTTTGTAATAGGCAGCAAAGGCAGCATCAGTTTCAGCAGCTTGAAACTTGATTATCGCCCATCCAGAGGGAACTGTTGTCATGTTGTCGTCATCGTCTTTCGCTATGAAAGCAAGCATCAAGTTCCCCTGAACCGTGTTAGATGGTTTGGCAATTGCGATTGTTGTTCCGCCGTCTGTAACGGCTGTTGTGGCATTCTGGTAAGCTATACTGCTGGTTGAAGCTCCTTCTGTCAACGTGTCATTAATTTTGTCAGGCCCAGCCTGTTCAGCCACAAAACTTGAATGAGTACCAACATCGGTTACACCGTCAATATTGCTTTGAGCTTTTACATAATCATATTCCGGATAAGTGTAAGAGTATATAACCGTAAGAAAGGGAATGTAGCCTGCACCCTGTTCATAGGCGTAAACCTCAACATATTCATTTCCGCTTGCTGCGATTTTACTTATATCTCTGTTTGACCTCACACAAATCAGGGTGTTGCCTTCCTTTGTTATCAAGCCAAAATTGCTTATGGTTATGTTGTTATACCCAGTCGTTATGAAACTTGCCGTGTTAAAGGTTCCGTCATCATAGGTTGTGCTGTCGTTTTGGAGATAATCGTCTGTGGTTATTGGTGTGTCTCCTGTCCACTTTTGCAGCTGAATAACAAAATCTGTAGCTGAATAGTCCAAGTATCCATAAAGACTTAACGACGCACTTGTAATTGTAGCTCCCGCGGGGATACCTGAAGTGTCAAACTTGAAAAACCCTCTGTCCACTTCCCACACGGCAGGCTTATACTGACCTAAAAACAAGGGTGCGATGTCAACATCAGCAGCATCGGGAGATGCCCACGCACTGTCATATGAGCCACCATCCATTCCAAAAACATAACCGTCATCAGTACCGACACTAATGTAAAAGGTACTGGTATGAGCATGAACAGGAACAACAAAAAAGCTTATGGAGGCCAAGAAGGAAATGACTATCAAAACGAGCGGCAACGGTTTTTTTCGAAACAGGTGTTTCATCGATCTTTTCTTCGTCATCATTCTTCAACAGTGAAATATCCTTTTTAACGAAACAACGACAATGGAAAGAACCACATGAAGAACAGAATGATTGCAGCGACATGTGCGCAGATTAAGCCATAGCGAACGTAACGGGTAGTGATTCTTGGAGCCAGCCTACTATACCCCCATCCAATCCCGAGACATATTACAGGAACCGTGTAGAGGAAGTAGTAGTTGAACGTCATCCGTGAGACTAATTGGTCTATCACCCAAGGCATGAAGGCAACTAAACCCCAAATTAGATACAAATAATCCATTTCCCCGCCCTTTCTTCTCGTAAAGTCAATTATGCAGAGGAAAAACAGAGGCACGAACGCGTAAGAGATCAGGGGATTAATCTGGGAGACCCAGTCAATTGTTTTATGTGTAACAGGTCCAATAGTCACTGCGACAGTGAGATAATGTGGAGAGTTGAAAATGTCGGTAAGAGGCAGCACCCATCCCCAAGGCGGTCTGTAGTCTTTGTCTGAAGTTACCACTGCCGGAACAAGAGTCGTGAAATATTTCCACGCAAACTGCAAATGCTCGACTGGATTATTAATGCTTGACCACATTGTTGACACGTCTGTCAATGTTGTCGTTTTGATGGGAGTTCCATTCACGTCTTGAAGAATGTTCACGTGAATGTTGTTGATGACCACAGGATTTGTTACGGGCTTGTAAACGGCATCATAAATCCATAGGCCACCGCCACTGACGAGTAAGAATACTGTGGAAGCTATCAAAAGCGTGGCAAGCCCCTTCTTTGTAAGGCTCTTCAGGCTCCAAACTTTCTTCTCAACCGTTTTAGGCTGTGTGCCGATACGTTGCTTGCTTTTTGCTGAGACTATGTCTTGGTCCTGCACTTCGGTTATGGTTCTGCGGATTATCCGAAACTTTGCGATGAAATGGTAGAGGACAACGCTGAACATGAACAACAAGCCGAGCTCTTTGCATAGAAATGAGAGGCCCAAGGCAGCAGCACACCACACGTACTTTTTGGCGAAGTAGCGTTCTATGCCTAAGAGCCCGAAGAATACGGCAGGCATGTCTAAAATGTAGATTGAACCGTGAACGAAGAACATCGTATCAAAAGTTAGAAAAGCGGTCGCAAGAAGAGCGTACCTTTCAGGCATGAACCTTTTAGCCAAGAGATAAAACACAAACAGGCTTGCCATGCTGAACAAGACTATGGGAAATCTCCATGCGAACCACCAGTCACCAAAGACACGTATAGAAAGAGCAACCATGACCTTGACTAAGGGGGTGTGTTCCACATTGGCTGGCTGCAGATTTAACGTCGCTTCTGCTGCAGGCACATAATGCGCTTCGTCGAATATTTTGCTGTCAGGCGTTGAGGCGATAGCGAACATGTATAGAGCAAACGCCAGCAGAAGCAAATGTCCAATGTTGAATTTTCTAATCAGAGACCAGATTTTCGAAATGGGATTCTTCAGGTTGATTTCCATTTTAAAACTCATTTAACAATGTCTCCTATCCATAGTTTCAAGATGAACATAAAAGTCTTTACCCCTTGCCCGAATCCAGTCTTAGATATCCCCATCTTCCGTTTCTCAAACACCACAGGATGCTCTACAACAGTGAACCTGCCTCTCCCCTTCACAAGCAGCTCCAAAACAAATTTGTAGCCGAACGGTTGAGGGTGCATCTGCTCAAAAACCTCTCGTTTGGCCACCACAAAACCGCTCATATTATCATTCACTTTTAGTCTAAGTAGCGCTCGAGAGAGCTTACAAAACAGTCGACTCAGCAACATACGCATGAAGTAATCTTCTGTGCCTCCACCACGCACGTATCTCGAGCCCACAACGATGTCAGCTTCACTTAGTCTATGAACCATTGTAGGAAGATAAGAGGGGTTGTGGCTGCCGTCGGCGTCAAGCACGCACACAACATCTCCAGAAGCTACTTTGACACCGCATAAAACAGCGTTCGCCAATCCAGGTTCCGTTTGGATGTGAACGTCACATGGAAACATCTGCTTGATTCGCCTGACCAAATGTGGAAGATAGGGCTCGTCTTTGACGGGTATAATCACTGATATTTTAGGCATCATTTGGCTCTCCCTCGCATAACTGTGTTTCTGACGATGAGAGCGCAAACAAGTAAACAAAGAGACGCTGCGATAGCCTCGAATGCAAACCAGTATAAATCATTGGCAGTTCGCATTGCACCCGTCAGAGTTATGGCTAATGAGGCAAGCAATATGTAGAGTAAGTCAACCCACTTCATCATTGTTTCTCCTCCCGGAGTTTCTGTAAGTGAAAAACCAATTCATATTTGAGTAGGTCAAACAGGTGAGTTCTCTCGAATTGAGTGGCTAATTTCAGCAGTCTCTTATCAGTCGTTACATAGACTTTTTGCGTGAAGTTCGGAAGAAGATTTATGCCTGTCCAATGCATTAAATCCAAGCCGGATTCTGCTATGAAGTTTCTAAATTCGGCCAATAGGTATGGATGATAGTTGTCGAATGTCTCTGACTTCTTGAACCTACTGAATAATCTGTAAGCTAATGCCCGAAGAAACAGGTAGGTGACGTTGTCTACTGTCACAATGACGTGGCCATTATCTGTGAGCACTCTACGCATTTCTCGAAGCGAGGTTACAATCTGCTGCTCATGTAGATGGTCAAGGGTTGAAACGCTGAAAATAACATCAATCGAATTATCTGCGAACGGAAGATGCTGAATGTCGCCCTGAAAGAATTTGAAGGGGATACTGCACTTGAAGTTCTTCGCAGCAGCCCTTGTAACTTCTTGAGAAATATCTATTCCAAAAAGTTTGCTGCAGCGGGTCTTGAAGAAGCCGAGCGCATCATCATGACCTATCGCTTCATTCCACAAGTCAGTCTTCAAGACGATGCCAACCTGTGATGCTGGCAGCCATTCTTCAAGTAATCGATTCATGTGTTCCGTGCGGTACAGGTAATACTCTCTGTTTTTGAGGCACACCGCCCTATTAGAATTGAAAGCTTCATCCCAATAGTTACTCATTCTCGTTTTCAGGCTCCTCCCTTCTGTATAACCTCAAAACATCATCGTAGATTTCTTTTCGTTGGATACACCTGACCGCACCATTATCGACCATCAGCGCCTCCGGACGTAAGTATATGAATTGGTTGGCCCTTGAGAGAGAGTACGCTCCCGCATCCAAAACCACGACAACATCGCCGACGTTGACTGACGGAAATGGTTGACTGATCGCCAAAACGTCAACAGTGTTCAAACCGTTTCCTGCAATGTTCACTTTTTTAGGGGTCCCATTGTTTTTGGCTTGGTCAACGATAAGAAATCCGCGGCGCGAAAAGAACGCGGATTCCGACAGCAGATTGATTCCGCCGTCTAAGAAAACCCATTTGTTTTTGACAGACGCTACTCGCGTGACAAGGATTCCTGCGTCGCTTGTGATGTATCTACCTGGTTCCAACGCTAAAGTTCTTGGAGGAAATGACAGTGACTTGACGCATGGAGAAAGGCAGTTCCAGATTTCTTTGGCGAAGACGTCAATGCACGGTGTTTTCTCGTATCTATCGGTGTCCAAGCCAACTCTCCTCAGTATGAAAGCAGTGGTTGAAACGCTTTTCATAGATTGGACTGGATAGCCACCACCTATGTTGAGCATGGATAGTTTTCTGCTCAGACGAGCGTAAAGGGTCATCATTACCTTCAATGCTTCCACGTAATGTTTGGGGTTGATTATTCCGGACCCGATGTGCATCGAGATACCGTCAACTGCGACGTTTTCAGTTTTGAACGCTTTGTTGTAGAGTTTCTCAGCTTCGTCAATTGGCAGACCGAACCTTTTGATGTAACCTTCAATGAAGTTGCGTAAGAAGGGTATCTTTATGTTTGGATTCACTCTGATGGCGATCTGCGGGGTTGTGTGTGTTGCCTTCGCGACTGACGTAACCTTCTGGAACATGATATCTGAATCTATGTTGAGCATCGCTATTTGGCTACGCAAAGCAAGAGATATTTCGTCATCAGTCCAACAAGCTCCATCCATCACAATCTCGTTTGGCTCAAACCCTGCTTTTTTAGCCAGGAAGAGCTCCATTCCTGAACAAACCTCTGCTCCCGACCCTGCTGCGCGTAAGACTTTGAGCACTTCCAGATTGTAGTTTGTTTTGACTGAATAGTAGAGTCTGGTTTGGAGAGCAGGCTGCGCGAACGCATGGTTAATCTTCTCATAGTTGTGTCTTAGACGGTTGGCACTCATAACGAAGAACGGCGTTTGTCTTTGACTTGCCAGTTCCTCCACATCAACGCCTCCGAAATGAAGAGAACCGTTCCTAAATTCTAAAACTTCATTTACCATACGTACAACCCTCTATAACTTCTTTGAACATTCTTTCAATCTGGTTCATCACGACTGTTTTGTCATACTTGAGCGCCTTCACCCTGGAGTCGCGTGACCATTCACGGAGGTAGCCGTACTCATCTCCAGTTTCCCATTCATTACAAAAACGTCTTATCTGCCTTAGAAAGTCTGAAACACTTTCACCATAGGCCAGCGGCAACCCCAAATACTTATGCGTATCCAACGGCGTTGTCAGAACAGGTGTCTCGCAGAGAGCCGACTCTACAAGCGCAAGTCCGAAAGTATCAACTCTGCTCGGTAGAAAAGATAAATGCGATGCAGATAAGAAGTCAGGCATATCGTGCTCTTTGACTTTACCTGCAGCTACCTTGAACGATAACCTATGAGGGAAACGGCGAGCGGATAGCGTAGAGAATTTTTGAAGAAATTTCGTCACCAACTGAAAGATATCCCACCCTTTCTGCCAAACAGTTCTGCTTGAGAAGGAAACAGTGAACTCATCAGGCTTCTCAACCGTTGGCTTATAAAATGAAGCGTCAACAAAGTTGGGAATCATGAAGACTTTTGGATGATTGCAGGGATACGTACCAGTCACCATGTGAACAGCATTGAAGTGGCGGAGCTCAAAGTAGCTTAACATTTTATTGGCCATCAGCGACACGTTTGGCAGGAGCCCATATCGAAGGTCTGGTTTCTGCCAGTAAGATTGAGCGTGGATCCCGCCTATTCTTGGCTTGCTTGTTTGAAAGAACATCCAGGAAAGAGGATTATAGGTGACGTACACGACGTCTGCTTTGACCTTGTGCCGGAGCCCTTCACTGTAGGGGATATCCTCTAACAATTCCTTCGGTTTGACTTTTCGCTTTCCCTCGAGCAAAAACGGTAGCGCGTAAATTTCGACGTTGTGCCCTCTGCGCACCAGCTCTTTAGCTGTATTGACAAGCCATTTTTCCCCGCCGCCAAAATACGACAAGCTTAAATGATGACAGAAGGCGATGTTCATCGAAACACGACCTCCGCTGTAACATTGAAAGGAACAGAGTAGGAGTGCCTCTTGTTGAAACTCTGCGCCAACAAGTAACAATGCAAAATCTGATGGTTCCCTGGCACTGTGGTGTGCAAAGTGTCTCCTTCAGCCATAAGGACCGGAGTTGTGGAACGGTCAATTATCCAATCATTCACTCTTATACCAGTAACCCATACTGAATCATTCTGTTCTTGAAAAGTCAATTGAATCGTAAAGGTTGTAGCAAAAATATCAGAGTTTACCAGCACTACGTCAACAGTGAAGGGAGCAGCAGTTCCCAGTTCCACTGCAACGTACGTTACCGTTACCGCAAAAGCAGCTATCCAAACAAGACAAACAGAACCCATAAGTTTCTCTCGGATGTTCATCGAGACTCCTCTATGGCTAAACCTTGAATGAAAGCAAAAAGAAAGAGAAAAAGACCAAATGCTAACCAAAACAAGTCAAGACTTCTCCTCGTTTTTGTCTCCAAAAACGCAGTCGTCTTTACCGAACCATGATTTATCAATCAACTTAGTCCACACACTCCAAGCTCAACTCGTTTGTCCTTTCTCGAGTTGTTTGAGTTGTTCTGACAAAGTTTCAATGTGTGATGTCACGTCCTTTGTGGTGTATTTCTTCATCAAATTGTTCAAGCCACTCTGCTCAGAATAGCCAAGAGCAGGAGCAATCGTCTTGTAAGGAACATTGTACACATTGTGCATCACTTCGACAAGAGTGACAAGTCTGCTTTTCCACTGAGCCAATTCGTCAGCCTTCTTCACCGAGATAGGCGTAACTTGTCCAGTCCAGCGGACGGCAACCCTTTTCGGCTTAACAAACTCTTCAATCTCCATCTTGTTAAAACTTTTGTTTTCATCAACAATGAACATTTCATTCAAGTCTAAACGCTCTATCACTTTGTCATAACGCTTAAACTGCTCAGGAACCGAACCGGGGTCCATCCTCTTAAAAATGTAAAAATTGAAACCTTCCCGCACAGGCTTATGAAGATCGCCATATCCGTGACTTGACGCCACTAACCTTATGAGCTCCTTGCGATATTTTTTCTGAGAGTTATGAACGGCGATCCCATTAGCTACAAAAGTAGCATCATTTGCAACTTCAAGATTGACTACCTCTCCAATGTAGGGCACGCGTCCAACTCTCTTAACTCGAAGCCAGAAGCCCTCGCCGTAGTTTAGGTCTCGAGCTTTTGAGCCTATACTTTGGAATGGACCACGCTGCGCAGCTTCTCCAAAGCCAAAGTCGATTTTATCCTTGAAATCTAAACTGAAGAGTTTGGGAACGTAGCAAAGATAACGAGGATTGTTGCTGAACGCAGATGGAGGACCACGGTAGACTCCGCTTAACCATTTGAATCGCAGCATTAGTTCTCTGATTTGATGAACCAGACCAGGCGAGACAGTTGAGTATGTAGTGCTTTTGTTGACGGAACTTCCATCACCCTTAAACAGACCATGTAAGAGTCCGCGAAGAGCATCCAACGGGAAAGAAAGATGCAGTGGAGGCAGATGCTTGTTTACCGCACCATGTCCACAGAACTCAGAAAGAAAAGTAGCGATTATTTTGGAGCAGAAAATCACATGGGTTGTTTCAGTTTCTTTTGATTCGGATAACCCATAGTCAGTTAGACCAAAACATTGTGCCATCAACCTCACTGTGTCATCAATCAAGTCTTTTTCTTTACAATTAAAGGTGAAGTTCACATTATGATGGTCGTCCATCGGACAGCCCTCTGCGATGTAGTAGCCTAACAGTTTGCCGAAATCATAATCTATTTCAACATGCCGAGGAATCCTCTTCTTTCCTTGGCCACTATAGAACAAGTAGTTCTCGTTAACACTGTAACCTGAAATTTTGTCTTTGACCCAATAGTGAATATCTACTTGTGTTTTCTGTCCCTTGCCACGATTATCTATTTTGGGCAGCCATATCCAGTCTCCTTTCCGGACATCTGCTGAATTTATAAAACCAATTTGAGTCTTTAGATACGTGGTTTCTTGAGGCTCATCCATCCAGAGCGGCTGCCACAAACGATGACCGTAGTGTGTGTGTCGCTTAACCAAAAGCGGGTGATTAGGCGTTAGAAGCAGAGGATAATTATAGAAACTTTGAAGGCTGACTAAGTCTCCTCGGAATGGATGTCTTGATACGCCAGTGACTATTTGGAAAAGACCCGTGTGAGTTAGGACACGTTCGCCCTCTCGGATGCTCCCGACAGGTTTGACTGACGCATCACCGTAGACAAGCTGGTCTGGAGGAAGGCACAAATAGATTCTGCTGGCCAACTGTAGCTGCCTGGGAACGAATCCTCTACGAGCTCCCGCGGCCAAATCGTTCAGTTCGTCCGTGAAGAATGCTACTTTAGACCGTATGTCAGGTCCTTTCCACTTGTAAAGGTCAAAGAAGAAGCGGCTCCAGAAATCAACGAAAACAGAAATGTCCATAGTGAAAGGGTCAAATTCGATGGCGTGCGCTTGTCCCCTCTTTACTTCTTTGAACAGGGTTTTCAGGTCCCAAGGGTCATACGTTATGTATTCGACGTTCTCATGTTTGTAGGAAAACGCACAGTTTTGCGGTATAAAAACACGCCAGGGAAACTGGTCGACCAAGCTGAGCCATTCAGTACTACTGTCATCGCGCCAGAGAATTGTCTCGCCGTTCTGTTTGAAAAGGTAACACCACAAAAGCAATGCGCTTGTCTTGCCAGAACCACTCCCGCCCAAAATTAAAATATGCTTAGTTTTATTGAAGATACCGCCTAATTTCACGTTGAGAATCTGCGTCATGCGACTGAAATACTGATAGGTCCGGGACATCTATCAGTCCCTCTCTGTGAACCCGTCCTTGCTCAGTTTGAAACCCTTTTGTGCGAATGTCCCCCCAACCTGAACCTGAGGAGCCATGCTGCGTGCTTCGGCAATCCGGGCCATAGCTCTGACAAGAGCCAGCTTTCTCCCTTCAATCAAACTTCGCCGATATTCAACTCGAGCGTTCACGAAAGTTATCAAAGCGCCGATAGTTTCTCCAAAATACGTCGCCAGTTCCTCGTGCAAAACGATGTAGATGTGCTCGTTTTGGTAATGTCTAATCTGCGCAAGACTGCCAAAGAGCCAAACTTTGATTTTATTGAAGGCAGGCTGAAGCTGTCTCCCGAACTCGACTACATCCACAATTTTAGTCGTTGCAACGATTGGCTGCTGAACCGAGTTCTGTTGCTCAATCAATTTTTCATTGTATTTCCTCGCCGCCATGTTATCCAACAACGCGAATAAACCGAATCTCTGCTTCTGCTGATCAACAGGCAGAGGTTGCGAAACCGCAGGAGGCGAAAACGTGACATTTACAGGCGACGGAAGCGCCTCCTTACGTTCCACCTCTTGTTCATGCTGCTCCTCTTGAAACACCATGCCCCGCTGCTTTTCCAAACGCACAACATAGTCTAAGGCTTCTCCCAAATACTGGTACAGCCCATCAAGTTTATTCCGAAAAGTTTCAGGATCCGAAAACTCTCCAGGTGGAACGGTCTTTTTATCTTCATCCTGGACAATCTCCTTGTAAATAATGTCTGTGACTTCCTTGACAGCAGTAGTAAGCTCTGCTTTATGAGTTTCAAGACCCGAGAGTTGTGCATCCATAGCTTTGAACTCTTGAGAAAGAATCTGCTCAAGACTAACCTCTTTCTCTTCCTCACCCTCCTTCTCCTCCTCCTTTGTCTCATCAGCTTTCTTTACCATTTAGAGCATCCCAAATCAGAACCATCTTGACAAGACGTGTCCTCTGAACCATGGCCACAGAAAGAACATCAGCACACCTATTCCTATTGAGTATGGCAAGGGATCCAAGATGTCTGGGCGAAACTGTGGAAAAATCCACAAGTGGAAAACACCGGCAATCGAAAGCGGAATCAAAATTCTGTCCCAAGTGAATATACTTTTGATGCCTGTTTTGATTTCGGGAGGATGCTCTGATTCTAACAATGGTTTTTTTGCCAAGGCAAGCTCCAAGTCTGAATTTTTATTGCTTATTGTCGCGATTTCTGCGTGAGCCTCGTTCAGCTGTCTTTCCCTGGCGAGTGCAACTTCTCGCCAAGGCATTTCTTTCTGCAAGCGAATAGCGGCTTCCTTAACGCAAGCCGCAGCTTCCCCAACATTAGCCATGGCCGTGTAGCGTTCTCCAACTATTTCACTTTCAATGTTGCGAGGACTGATGCTGTAAACAATCCACCCTGCTCGTTCAGTGCGTACTCCGTCAGCCACTACAAGTCGTCTGGTGATGTAGCCGAAAGGCAGTTCGAAGACTTGTTCTAACGGAATGGAATAGTGAGGGTCCTCAATGTTCTGGTCACTGACGATGAGGTATTTTCCTCTGCCTTTGCCTCGGATACCATAATAGTAGAGTTGGTCAAACACTTGATTCAAACTAATAGCTTGATCCTCAGTGACTCGTCCTGTTTGAGCGAGAACCTGTGTGTATTCCTGTTTCACAAGACTGCGTGCTAAACTTGTGAGACCAGTAATCCTGTCTCCGGAAGGCAACACAATGATTTCATACTGCCCCACACGCGCCTCGGTTGTAGCTGCCTTGGTTCTCGAAAGATACCACATTAAAATGATGAGGCTAATAACTAAGATGCCTACCAACAGAACTAAGATAGGCAGAATTCCGATTGGCGCTAATGCTGGTGTCGAGTCTGGCGATGGTGTTTGCATTTCTTACTCCTTCTCATCAGAGGTTTTTTCTTCCCCAGTTTTCTCTCTCACTTGGTGAACCGCAAGCTTTCGTTGCTTGTCCAAGCCAAAAGCGAGTTTTACTTCGTCACCGAAAGGATATTGTTCCCACAAACTCGGACTCTTACTGGTTATCGAGTGAGTGTGACCATCATTGTTGCGAAGTGTGACAGACCACACGCTTCTCTTGTCATTCTTTATCAACCTCTCAGTATGTGCACGGCTCACGACCTGATAGCGACCACCAAGGTTCTTATCTGACTTTTCTACCAAATCACTCACCTCCTCAGTTCCTCCTCTTCTCCCCCGGTCCCTTTGGCGGCTGGGAACTACGGATAGCATAGAACGCAACTACAAGAGACAAGATTGCGGCAAACAAAGCTATTCCAACAACTGCCCACATCACCATCTGGCTCTGTTGAAACTCCACAGTTAAATCTGCCACTTGCCCCTCAAAGTCCGCAAGGTCTTGTTTGACCTGCATGACAACAGCTTCGGCAATAGCTTCTTTAGACGGAATCTGCGGTTGTGTGTTTACCACCAATCTGAAATGAATTAACAAGTCGTTGCCGACGACACGGATTCTTATCGCGTTTGGAGCAAGGTCGCCTGACCAGTATGAGAATGTCATCACTTGATCTGTGGTAACGTTGTAAATCAAGTGAAGGTCAAATTCGTAGGTGTCAATATCTTTAGCATCAAATTCGAAGCCTACAGGACTACTTTGCGCTGTCCAAAGACTACTGCCACTGAAAGTTTGCATGTTTACTGGACCAGAAAAGTTTTGCCAACGCGCGAATTCAACAATGAATTTTGCTGGAGCGTAGATACCGGCCATCTCAAAAGACACGGTGTAAGCTACCTGCTGCTCTGTGTCTGTTTGTGCTGTCGTTTGTACTGTTGTGAACCCTATATGAATCAGCGCATCAAATGTAAAGATGAGTAGAATGAAAAATCTACAAGCCTTAACAAGAACAGTTCGTCTCATCATGGTGTCCTCTTTTCCTTTTTATCATCCTTCTTCCCTTCTTGTTTACGAGATAAAACTTCAGTCATCTCCACAACAAGACCTCCAATGCCTTCCTTTTCTTTTGAACCATCAGTTTCATCCGCATCCTTCTGCCCTGGAAGTTTCTCTTTCTCCTTAGGCTGTTCGCCGGTTTTCTTCTCGGTTTTTGCAGGACTTTCAGCCTCAAGGTCAGTAAGTGATGTTGATTGCGTTCCCAGCTTTGAATGTTGAAAGTCTGCGACAGCAGCGCTGAGTTTGGAAATGAAAGCCGGGTCCATCTCAAGGTCTGGTTCTAACGGACATGACAACACCCCCGTTAATGCGAGACCGCAAGGTTTTCGTGGTCGTCCACGCCCTCGCTGTTCAGACGCAAACACTTTCTGTGGTTCCGTATAACCAGTCAACATTTCAGGAGTTCGACGAGCCAAAACATAGAGTCCTACGGCTTCCAAAGTCACTATACCCATCAAACCTAACATGATGATCCGCATGTTTGACTCATCCATGAAGTTGGTGAACTCTGAAAGATTGAGTTGCCCTCCTCGCAGGAAGAAAAGCAAAGCCATGACCAGGATCAGAACGATAGTCAACCGAAGAATTTTACTGCGCCCTATCATCTGTTACCGGAACTCCTGCTTTCTTCAAGGCTTCATGGCAACTTGCGTGCAACGCTATCAAACAGTCAACGGTAATTGGAAACTCTAATTGGTCTTCAGGATCATCGCTTATCTGAGCTTTAAAAACGATTTCCTGAATCGCCTTATCCTTAGACTCTTTCCACCCTAAAGAAGTGCGAAGACTCAAATAATTCTTGAGGGCCTGCCAGATAATTTTGCCCTGGCTCAGCGACGGGTCTTCGGCGACAGCAATCTTCAACTGTTTGTGAAGGGACACGGGAAGATCAACAGTGGTTTTTTTAGTCTCTTCACCACTCAAATATAAGCCTCAACTCAGAAGTTACGACTGTCTTACTATAAAATATTTATGGCTTTAAGGATTTATTGAGAAACTCTTTTTTACAAATAAGACTAACTTCAACTCGCAGATCAACGTGCCAGCAGCTATTCGACAAGGAATAGAAGAAGAATATGACGAGATGCCTCAAAGTAGCAGGCTTGACCTCCTTCATCGCCTCGAAGAAAAAACGTGTCCAGAGTGCGGCTCAATTGATCTGCGAGAAATAGACGGCCAAATCATCTGTATGAATTGCGCTATAGAACACAATAATGGCGGACAGTTGAAGCATTTTGCAAACGACTATTTTGAAACAGATTATTCTCTTGGAACTCAAGGCAAACCAGCCACAAATCTCGCCTTTGGACGTGGCAATGGAGATACGCTACGACGCAAAGACACTTTTTCCGTTCTGGCAAAAGGCGTTGGCGGAAAGAAAAATTTGGGACTGCGTTCACGCCAAATCCGAATCTTCCAAACTTCAAATGAGCACCCGACCATCCATAGTATGCTTGAAATTGGTTCAGACCTATGCGAAGAATTCGGCATGACAGGAGAAGACGCCGTGTTCTTTGCAGACCATCTGGGAAAGAAACTGAGAAAAGTCGGCAACTCAGCACTTCAACAAAAAGGTCGCGGAGAATCAATTGAAATCCGTCGGTTGACAATCGCAACCTTTGTCCATGTCTGGCAATTGATGGAAAGAGACAGAGGTTTACGCACCCAAATCAGTTTCGAAGACAGGTTTCCAGGCCAACGAAGAATTATAGAAGGAACATGGGAAGGAAAAGGCATCAAGTCAGATCAGTACAAGATAAGAGCAAAAGACTGGGAATTCGTCCTGTGGAGTGTCATGATACAGCCAAATTTACCCGCAACGAAGAAACCATTGATGGAGGACCCACAGGTTCTGAAGCTCTTGCAAGTCGGTAAACTCATTTGTAAAAAATGGTTTGGCCACAATGGAAACGACACCTTTGGCGTATGGACAACCATGTTTGACCGAGACTTTTGCGAGTGGAAGCAAAGAAACCCCACCATCTGCCAAAAAGACGTAGAAGTTGATGGAACAAACTTTTTTGGAACCTATAAAAGAAATCTCCTCAGAATAGGTGCGTTCTGGATTGGTTCAGATGTCAAGTTTCCGCCGAAGCAATATGCTGACGCAGCTTTCGCCTTAACAATGAAACAGCAAGGCGAAGCAGAATATCTATACAGTGCGGAACGCTTAAATGTCGAACCAAACCTAATGGAAACCATCATTGGTATTCTGGAGAGTATGAAGTAATTGAGTGCTGAATTACCAGACCAAGAGCATGTGGAAATGCTCAGAAGAAGCGCTCAAACCGTCGGATTTTTGAGCGACATCATCTTTGACGAAAACAAGCCGGACGACATCTTATCAGGAAAACACCGGATCGTAGCTGTTCCAGAATGGACACGCAAGCCTGCGAAAGTTTGCAGCCCTCTACACCGTGAACTCATCATTGTACACGCTAACGTACAACGCCAAGTGCCAGAAGAGGTAACACGACTCAGACTCTTACGAATAGCACGCCTACTTTCAACAACAGGCGGCATGGTTAATGGCAAAATGATTGATCCTGTAGCAAAAGAAGATGTCTGTACGCGTATGACCGACCCAAAAGACCCTTTGGTTCCCTTCAGCGATCACTGGGTTCGTAAATGTCTCCCAGACGAATTTAAACACGTCGAGTTCAAAAATAAGCCTCAAAAGGAGGCGGACTTAGGTCCGCCTACGATTCTGTCGGACAAAAACTTGACCGAACGACAAAAAGCGCTTCTGCAACCATTCACTAAGAAAGAAAAAGACGTCGGCAAATTGGTGGAGGCAGGTTTGCAAACAGGCACGCTCGGCACCACATACCCATTTGTAGACTGTCATTGCCAACCAATAGAAATCAAGTGTCCTGACTGTGGAAAAACCTTTACTGTTGAGTGCCCGAAGCGCGCCGAGTGTTACTCTTAACGATTTGAACGAAAAAGAGAGGCAGTAATTCCTTTGATGGTATCTTCAGATTCTTAAAAGTACCGCATTGACATCGACCCTGCTTCAATTCTGTGTCAATAACGTAGTCCTTGCCGCAGTCAGGACACTTCTCCTTGCGTCGCCACCGCACAATCTATCACTAACAAGAAATACGCTCCTTTAATCTCGAACTTCTTATTATCCATCTGTCTTTTTCTCAAGAAACGAAATGTACCGCAGAGTACGAATCACAGTCTTACAGTCAGGATCAGGCAATTCTTGAGCTATATCTAACAAGTCTGTTTTCAAAGCTCTAACCATCTCATCATCAAATTCTTCAGCTTTCCTGGGGGCGACTGTAGGTGCAGAGGCAGGGTCTGAATGAGCAGATGGCGCCATAGTAGCCTCTTGCTGAGCAAGGGTTTTTACATACTTGTTAGCAAGGGCTCCAACAACACGTCCTGGAAACTCTTTTAACAATTGTCGAGCTCGCTTCTTAGGGCTTCCTTTAACTTCACCCATGCGCTTCATAAGACGCTCTACATCTTCAGGAGACCACTTGTGCCAGCTAATTTGGTCAGGTTTCTTTTGGTCAGATTTTGATGGAACCTTTCTACTATCTTTCACGTTAAGGGACACAAGAAAAGCCATGCCACCACCATACGTCTGCGAGTAAATAGCATGACCCTCAGCACGAAGATTTGTCTCCCAACCAGACTGAAAATCCTTTGCTGGAATGACCAGGACATCTCCGTAAGGTGCAAGATTGGTCTTAGAAAAACCCAAAGCAACTAAATTGTCAAAACAGCTTGACTGAGACATGACTAATCCTGTTCTGATGTCTTTGCTTTTAACACTTACTTAGTGTAGAAATCTGGCCAGGGCTCAGATTTGTCTCCAGGCGGTTTCACTCCTCCTGCAGCAATCTGCTCAAAAGCCGCTGTGAAACGTTCCTGCAAATGCACGATTTGTTCCTGCGTTTTTGTTATCCGATCCAACTTTGAGTCTATTCCGGCCACTTGCGCTTCAAGAGCTTTCTGGCGCTCTGCTAAATTCTTGACTCGAGGACCCAGATCAAGGAAATCCCTGGCCGCTTCCCTATCATGTTCTTGATGAGGCAACTTGTCTGGAGGACTCTCGTCAATTGTTCCATTCTCAGTAGAAACGTTGCCAAACACTCTATGAACAACCTCAGCCTCAGGCGTATAAAACTTGAAAATAGGCTTATGCAACGGCAACCCAACAGCAGCAACAACAACACCCCTATCCTGCAAAATCGCCTTCACCAAAGCATTAACCTGACCAGCCTGAAACAACAAATCATCCGGGTCAAACCCACTCAACTGACCCGTGTGAATAATAATACTCCTACTGGTCTTCTCAACCCGAACCTCACCAACATGAATCCCAAACTTCTCCCAATTCCGAGGCTCCCCCAACTTCTCCCACTCAATCCGACTCAAATCCCTCACCAAAGCATACTTAAACGGATAATCCTCCATCACACAAGGCAACGGAAACTCCCTATCACCTGTTGTGAGAAGCTTTGTACCAAGAGCCGTTAGTTCATACTGTTTTGGTCGTCCATAGTTTTTTTCCCTCAGAAAGCCTTGTCTGAGAAATTTGCGAACCCAGTAATTCACCCTCGGTTTCGAAAACTGAAGGTTTATCGCGACTTCCGCTTGCGAGTTTCCTTCCGCTAACTGTCTGAGGACGACTTTGCCGACAGCTGCCAACCGATAGCCAAGTACAAATCTGCGCGGATTATTTTTTAACTTCTTTTTTACTTCGTTGTCAGTTGCCAAGGAGAGCCCTCATGCTATTTGGTCCGCGAAAGGGTTTTCTACTTTACTGCTAACTAAATAAAAGACTTTGTGTTTGAGAAGTTTGAGGCAACGGTCTATTTTTTTCGACTGGTTTTCGCTTTGAATCCCTTTCGACCATCACGATGACAAACGCCATGATGACAGCTGCTGAGATGCAAGACAAGTCCTTTCAGTTTGCCCATTACTTACTCACTCCCTGATTTGCTCGAAGAATTGGTCGATATTATCTGATGATTTCCACTCTTCAGGATGGCTTGCCACCATATGGGGATTAAGGTTGTTGAAGGAAATAATCTTGTTTTTCCCTTGCTTCTCACACAGTTTGCATTTATATCGTCTCCATCTCCAACCATTCTCAGTTGGATATTTCCTTGTGTGGTAAATGTTCCACTTGTCTTTACTTGAAGTGATTTCCTTTTCCATGTGTGTCATCTACTGATAAAATAGCTGCCAATCGACGGCGTTCTGCTTTGGTTACGATTTTCAGTCCTGTCGCGAGATCCTTGGGCTCTGATTCTCCGCGCACGCCACTACACGAACGACCTGAACCGGTGCATTCAACATGTCTACATTTTGGGCAGTCTAACAAAGAAAGCCCGCAAACAACGCATGTTTCAGTGTAGAGAAGAGTTCCTGGAAAACTACACGCGGGGCAAGCGCGACCTCTAAAATTCCACGCGCTGAACCTGTCCATTCGATTCTGTCCTCATTCAGACTCAACCGCCTCCACGTTAAGGTCAAGTTTTTGTCCGTATTGGTCGTGCCAAACAATGCTGTCAATCACGCCAGGTTTCCCTTCCTCGCTGAAGACAACCACTATGATGCCGCGAATTATGTCGTTGAACCGCCTTGCAAACTTCAAATCTGTTCCGGAGGGCTCTCGCTGGAAACGTGTGCGAGCTTCTAACTCGTTTTTACTATGGCCATGTACCAGATGTGTGTGAACGTTTCCGATGCGCGTGTATCCTGCCTTCTTCGCCTGTTGTTTGACCTTCGCAAATTCTTTCGTGTCTGGTGCAAAAGTGCTGGTTGTGTCGTTGCCTTGAGATTTCAATCCGACGTTTTTGACTTCAACCACGTGCACTACATCGATGGGTGACAGAGGTCTTTCAGAGAAAAGCCACGCGCAAGACTCTTGTTTGTTGCGTTCAGGCTGAACTACCTCCTCTAAGAAGCCATGCCAATCTATCTTCAATTTTTTCATTCACCTCCCGCTCCCTTGTGATTTTCTGTGTACATCTTGAAGTATTCTTTAATGTCTTTGAGGCTTAGGTTATGCTCTTGCTTGATACGGTCAACTTCTTCCTCAAAATCAATCCAACCATCTGAAAACTCGTCAGGCATGTTCAGTCACCTTCAGAACGGCCAGCATTCATGAAGAACTCTATACCAAAAGCAAGCCCAGACCGCGCAAATAAGAGAGGCAGGTATTTGAACAGCCCAAGGAGTTTGAGGAAAGTAGCAGAAGCCAAACCAAGTGACCAAGGCAAAAGGGCCAAGAACTACAAGCCCGCATAAGAAAAGTGTTAGCCACTGATGGAGTTTCTTTCCACGAACCTTCACTTTCACTTTAACCCACCTCTCTCTCCCTATACGGAATCGACATTTGAAGGTCTTGCCTCTTAACTCTATAGATGTTCTTGAACATTTTGAGGTTTTCAGAGTACCAGTATGGTTTTCTTCAAGCTTCTCACCGAGTTCCCGGCATGTATCCTGACCCTCTTTCTGCGCCAGAGCAAGTATGTGAGGCACAAAAACAAACTTGAGACCAATAGCCGAGACAAAAAACCCGAACAACAAAGCCCAGACTCCTATTGAAAGCTGAACGTTCCATAATGGACTCGTGTTGCCAGAAAGTTGTGGACCAATGAAGTAAACTGCCAAGACCAGACAGAGTATGGCGCAGACGTAACTGACGACAGTTACCTTGAAGGCCAGCGACTTCAAATTCAAATCTTTTGTTTCCATGAAGTGGACCCGCATTCGCCGCAAGCTTTTGCCTTTGACCAATTCTTTCGGTAGACCTTACTTTTCGGCTGTACATTACCACAAGAGGCACACACAAGTTCGCTCATGGTTCCAAGTCTTCCTGTAGACTTTTTACAATCACTTTCTGTTTCAGGACAATGTATATTATGAGTCCAAGCAAAAAAATGGACACCATAGTGCCAAAGTTAATAATGCTGAACAAGATTCTCGCGTACGGCTCCGGAAGCAGTAACCACCACAAAGCGACATACCAAACGTAGTTGATAGCCAGACGTAAAGATAGTCCAAACATTGCCAGACCACACGCAACTATGATTAGGAACCTTTTTGTCCAGATCTTGACACCCATGTTCCTGCCTCAACTCGTTTTCTTGGCTTCCTGCAGTTTTGTACGGGCTTTCTCAGAGAGTTTCTCCACGATTGTCTCAAGAGCCAAGATATAGCTTGTTGCCGAAAGGTTCTGTCGTCTTGTCATCTCTGATTCGAAAAGTTCCATGCTGCCCTGCAACGGCTGTTCCGTGGAGCTCCACAGATGAATCCGGTCTGAGCGAGCATAGGTTTTTGTGGCAACTTGTTTGCTGTGTTCGTCCCAGCTTTCGCCGACAAGCAAAGTACGAATTGCCTGAAGCAACCTGATGACATGTTCCAGCTCCATTTTCCCTTGAACTATGTCAGGGAAGAAGAACTTTGGAGTGACTATCTCGCATTTAGTGTAGCCTGCCCATCCCCACGGATACTTGAGTGCGTGATTCTTGTTTTGTTCTGGATTTAAGCGGTAGAACTTCAAGTCGAGGCCGGAATAGTTGTAGAGGCAGATTTTTAGCTTGCCTTGAGAGTAGTGATAGTCTTGCGTGTAAGTGTTTTGTTCAGGAGAAGCAGAAGCATTCTGCATGAAGTGTACGCTTTCGTTTCCGAGCCCTGGAAAGAAGGGGAAGACGTTTTTCCAAGATTGAGTGTCCCAGACTCCCAACATGAAGTCGAAGTACAGTAATGAGGGCTCTGTTCGAAACACGCTGGCCAAGGTTTCCCCTTCGCGCATAATTAATTGGTGTTCCTCAAGCTGATGGAAAAGTAGGTTTTCATACTGTGTCATAACGTGATGCAGAATAGCGCGCCGGGGATTCCGGTGTTCTTGGTCTCTTCGCGGGTCAAAGTACAGCATCACGGTCCAGACTTCGCAGTTTTTCAGGTAGAACGTCAGTTTCTCTGAATCCATCATCCTCTCCTTTCTTGTGTAAACTGATTCCGTGGCCAATTCTTCAAGGATGGCCGGAACCTTATCGTTTCTCATCACACAGGTCAAACCATCAAGCATGTTTGGAAGCCTCCTCGTGTATAGGTTCGTCTAAAGGTTCTGCAAAAGGTTTGGGTTTATCTTTTTCCGAATCGGAAAAACAAAGAATGCACATCAAGATCACATCACACAAAACTACAGCCAACCCCGCAACAGGCAACTCACTTAGAAGATGGTCACCTGTGATGGCAGTGCTATTATCGTAATGGTCTATTGGCATGTACTTCCAAAACTCAGTGTAGGTCCAGTTTAATTGAACAAACGCTTCTTGCTGTTTGTAATGTTCGAAGATTACAGAAGCATTGTATTGAAGTGCGAAAGTTCTCACCACAACTGGATAGTCATTCCACCAGAAAATGCCATTAGACGGAATGGTGATGGAACCGAAAGGAGGATAGTAATAGAGAACAGTTCCGTTAGGCAGAGTAAGAGAAAAACGTAGGACATCAACACTTTTGTCCTGCCACATAACGCAAGGGTAAGAAGCGGATCCGAGATTCCAATGCGCGTTGGAGTCTGAAGATTCCACATGGGGTAAAGAACCACTAAGGTGCTGAATTGTATTTTCAGGATCAGCAAACAGCGCGTAGTCTTGGGTTAGTGATGTGTCGAGGAACGTGGTGTTAGCAATGACGCGATAAGGTTTGACTTGATAGTTTGCATAGTATTCTGTTCCGTTGCTAATGTAGGCGTAAGCGCCATATGAGTATGTGCCTAATGCGATTATCGTGGGTTTGGAGTTGTTAGCGATCAAGTTCAGCGTTGAGTACTCAAAGGTTAGGTTTGTGTAGTCGCCTGATGGTTTGAAGGTGCCAGTTGCAGACCATTCGTACGCGGCAAATGTCCAGTTGGCCAAGGAATGTGTGGGGCCACGCGTCATGCCTCCATTTGGGTTTATGCTTCCTGAGAAAGCTGGTCCCTCTATTGTTTTCCAATCACCGTAAACTGGAACGGGTGCAACGCGAAATTGGTAGTTGGCATACCTGAACATGGCTATGAACAGCAGCAAAACGATTAGGTTACCGATTCCGAACCCAGCCAGAAGACGAGTTCTCACCTTGACTCCTCCATAGAGACGCCTGCATCCTTCAAATCGTCTATGAAGCGAGCCAACCAAGTTTTAGATTTGCTTTTGAAGCCTACGTAAACAAAGTTTTTGCCGAACTGAACCTCTATCCAGTTGATCTCATGGTATTTGAACAGGGTAGCCCATACGAAACCTGTCGCCGTCCCGAAGAGTCCTGGAACAACCAAGAAAATCACGATGAGATTCAGCAGTATGAGACTTGGATTGTCGTTTGGTGCCACGACGCGGATGCGACCTTGAAACGTGGCGCCTAACGTCAGAAGAAACGCTACTAAGCTCACGGTGAATCCAGAAATTCCGGAGAATCTGCGTTTTTTCTTGAATCGATCCTCAAAGATTGCTTCAAAGTTGTAATCTCCAGCCTTCAACACTTCAAGAATTTTGTCTTTAGCACTGTTCCACGCGTTGCGTTGGACTTTAATTGTTGTTTGTTCGTCATATTCCAAGATTGCCAATTTTTCACCTCCATGTAATGTTGACTAAGAAGCTAAATGACAGCCAAAGGTACACTGGAACTTCGTAGAAGCTTGGATACGGATTTTCTTTCAGTATCAAGGTTATCGGGATAGGACCTTCTCTTGCGAAGTCTACTGTGAAATGTCTTACATGCACCGGACTCCATTGTACGTCACCGTACATGAGTGATTGTTCGCTGATACTGTCCGCAGTTGGGTATATAGCAACGTAATCGCTTGTAACTACTTGAAGTTTATTGCCGTAATAAGGCGAACCTGCAGCTGAGTTGACTTGATGATTCCACATGATAACGTTGAAGTCGACTCGAGTGGAATTAATCAGCTGATACGTGTAGTTGTTGCTCTTGTTAATAATGACCAGTTCGCCAGCCGGTGGAAGTATTTCAACCGCCATTCCCGCGTCGCTACTGATTGGGTACAGTTTGATCGGGGTGATGCTGTAGACTGAAGAATTGACCTCGCTGGCAGTTTCATAATTGGAGAAGGGCCCAGAAACTAAAGGCTCTGTATAGTATCCCGGAGCCTTGGCTGAAACGTAGAAGTGGTTTGTTTCGCTTAAAGTGATGTTTGTGGTTCCATAGTAGCCGCTTGTGTTTGTGATAACTGTCGTAACAAGTTCATTCAGGGTGTTGCCGTTGCACAAATGGACTGTAGCGTTAGGAATTGGGTCAAGGCTGAAACCATCGACAACTTGTCCGTAGAACACGCCTTTCAACGGAGTTACTGGAGCTCCAGGTCCTGGTTGGTTTGCCATCATTGAGTTGAAAACAGCTGAAATAAAGAACAGAGCTAACAACGTGGCGCATACTCCAGATGCGAAGCCAATGCTGAATCGTAACCTCGGATGCCCCGCCTGCTTCTCAGCCATTACAGTTCATCTCCTGTGAATGTTACTTTTGAAGGCAAACGATAACCGTCTTTCTCTTTAACCAATGTTGTTCCAACCATTTTGCTTAATTGAGAGCTCAGGCTGCTGTGAGGCGAGTGCCATCCGCGTTCATCCAGCATCCGAGATATGTCGGACTCTCTGAAGACTGTTCCAACAGAGGGCATGTCTTTGAGAGCGCAGAACAGTACTCTGCCCGGAAGAGAAGAGGTGTCTACGTTGATTGTTTTCTTTCCAGTGTTTGTTACGTGAACCAACATTTCTTCGACAGTCAGGTTCACATCCAGTTTTCCTTCTGGGTCAAGAATTTTCCGAAGCAGACTTTTAATGTCGCCTACCTCAGTTTCTAATGTTTTAATTCTTTGTTCTTCAATCATGTAAAATCACTAATCCAAACTGTGACATATAGAAACGCGTGGCCAGTTGCATAGAGAGGAAATGAGTCTGGCCTGCACCAAACGCGCAGAACAATGTCTTCTGTACCGTCAAAATCGATGTCTGTCCAAATAACTAAGCCGACTCGCGGATTCATTCTGATAGTTTTCTGCCAATTTAGCGTGTATCCTTCAGGCACTTGAGGAACGGCATACAGAAATCCGTCTGTTAAATCCATGGGCAAGTAGACGTGACTCTCGTTGAAAGAGACGTGTGGACCAGACCTGCTGACTAACGCAAATCCGAACTTCTGAGAAGTCGACTGTACCCTTGTTGTATTCACCCACCACGTAACATTGCATTCAAACAGATAGTTTGGTCTTCCGGCGTTTAACATGTCCGCACGCAACGTTACAAAAACTGATTCTTCGGGGGCTGGATAAGTGAAATAACCTGTCAACCATGCCACAGTTATGACGAAGATTATAACGAGAACATCCAGACCTACAACAACAGTAACCCGTCGCCTATTCATCTTGACCTAACCTCATTTTGTAGTTGCGTAACGTTCACATTATAATCCTCATGAGCCAAGAACTCGGTTTGAGATACACCCACGCCATACTGAACAAAAACGTAATAGTCAACTCTCAAAGTTACTGTGTCATACTGTGTAGAGAAAGTCAAGTTGAACGGCAACGGTTCTGGGTCATGTGTGTCCACAATCAGCACTCCGTGCGTAGTTTCAACCCAAGCATGAGCAAACGTTGCGTTATTATATAAAGGAATGGGAATTTCAACTGGCATGTAACTCTCAAAGAGTATAGCGAATCCTATAAGAACAATGAGTATAGCAAGAAATGTGACTACAAGGACTATAAGGATATCTCCGTTCTTATTCATTTTCCTCGTTCTTGCGCCACTCATTTCGCTCTAACTCCTTGTTCTGATATTTCAATGATTTGACAGCCCTTCAGACTTAGAAATGTTTCGTGAAATAGTTTTCCATCACCCAAGGCTATTGAGAGCTCCTGTTCTGTAAACCATGTTTTTGAGTGCTTCTGCAGAAAAGCGAACATTTTTTCTCTGAGTGTGAAATCTAATTTTTCAACCAAGGTAACAGGCACATCTATCTTGTCATCATCTGTATGAAAAGGTTTTTCATCATCCGTTTTTTCAGGTAAAACCGCAGCAGGAGACTCATCCGCTTTTTCCATCTCTACAAGAGGAAGAGGGGTAAGAAAGGCGTCTCTCATTTGCCTGAAAATCTTGTCTAACTCACTAAACAGTTTCGCCGCGAACTTGAGGGTTTGTTCTTGTTTTTTCAACTGGAGTGCAGACTGTTTCAGTTCACCAGTCAAGGTCTTAACTTGGTCCTGAACTGTTGCGAAGCCCTCGACAGTCGGCCTGCGCTTCAAAGTTTCCCTCAAAGACGACAATTCTGACTCTTGGGCACGGAATCTTTCTCGTAGGTCGTCATAGCTTTCGCGCAGTTTATCCTGAGCATTTTGAAGCTCCTGAATCCTGTTGATTTCCCGCTTGCCAACATCTTGAATGTAGAGCCGCTGCAACATGCTTCTATATTTTACGGGTCTGCCGCCGTCGTCAACGATTACTTCTGCCTTGAAGGTTCTGTTTACTTCCCCGATTATCTTGACCACAGAGTCTTTTGAAGAGGTAAGAAACGCAGCTAACTGTTCTCTTGTCTGGCCAGGCATCTGCTCAACCTTCGTAAGCAATTGTTGCGCCTTCGAACTCAACTTGGACATGTTGTTGCTGACTATGGGATGTTCAAATGGATTTGAGATCGGCGCCGCACCTAAAGCTGCTTGTCGACTTGCAGAATCAAGCCTTTCAGTTAAACTCTTGACTGTGATCTTCAAGTCTGAAATTGTCCTTGCATTTTCAGCCTCGAGTTTTCGTTTGATAGTAACAATTTTTTCGTCAGCCTTCGCGTTAGCCTTAGCCTCCGCTTCTTTCTTTATTGCTTCAATGTTGACGGCAACCGGACTGATCTTCTCAATAACTTCAGGTAGAGCGTCTTTCAATCGCTGTAATACCAAAGCCAACTCCTTTGGAGCTGGGGGCACACGATCCGGAGTGGCTCCAAGATGCGTCGTTATGACGCCTCCAACTTTCACGAAATCTGCATTTTCAACAGCCATCCCCGTGATGAAGAATTCGCCTGGATTCAAACCATCAATGTGAGGTTTGCCATCGTTCACTATTTCGCCGTCTTTCCTGGGTCGGCGGAGAATGCTGGAACTTACTTGGAGAAATTCTTTGATAACATCCAAGTCGCTGTCCCACTCTATTCTTCCGATCATCTTCAAAGTCGTGCATTGTGAAAGAACCCTTTTGGAAACGAATGCAGGCCGATGCGTACTTATAACGAGCCCGACACCTCGTTTACCGCCTTTCTTCGCCAAGTTCTTCATAGCGATCAAGGATGTTGCTTTGCTCACGCCTGATTCCGGCATAAACTCGTCGGCTTCCTCAACAATGAACAAGTAGGGTTTTCGCATCGTTGTTTCTAAGAACATGAAACGATTTGTGAACAACGACACAAACTGCTTGCCCACATCATCGTCGGTTAGAGAAAGGTCAATGATCACGTTAAGATTCTCTTTCAACGTCGTTTCAGCCAAAAACTCTGCTGTCTCAAGCTGCAGAGGAACATCTTTTCCAATGATGAGGAACGAAAACTTCGGTCGCAAAGAAGAGTATTCGCCTTCAGGGTCAATTATAACCAAGCCAGCTTTGCCAACAAGCTGCTCTATGAGCCTTCGGTTGGTCCAGCTTTTTCCGAAACGAGATACAGACGCGAGAAACGTTCTTCCCATCACGACAGCATCAGTATCTAATAGGAAAGGCTTGTGCGTGGAGAGAGTTTCGCCGATTTCGATGGTGTTGTGATGTGCCGTTCCTACGTTCTCCAGTCTTTCGTGTTCAGCTTTTCTCAATTTATGGTCACGTCTCCTCCGCGTAGTATGCAGCTTGTTGGTTTGCCTCGTGTTTTGAGGAAGGTTTCTATTTCATGCACGATTTGGTGGAAGTCTCCTTCGTCTTTGGATGCAAAGAACAGCTGGCCTAACCAGACTTCGCCCTGTTGTTTGCCGCCCACGGTTTTGGTCATGTGCCCCGCGTATAAATTGAAGACTGTTGGTTTCGGTTGGTATGGAAGCGCTTGTTTTCCTTTAACTATCGCGAGCAGGTAATCAGCTACTGCCTTGATGCTGAATTTGACTTCTTCAGTCGACAATATTCGCCTCATCCTGGCGAAACCTCTGGTTCATTCGTTTTTCTCCGTGATTTTAACAGCAAGCCTATGGCAAAGAGACCTTGAAAAGTGATTGAGAAACCGAAAATGAAGCTTAACCACGAATCAATGCCGAGATCCGTTATCCAGTTTCCAAAATAGATGTGAAGCGTGTTTCCATCGTATGAAACGTGCTGTTCAACAGGTACGAAGTCCAATCCTATTTGAACGAGCAATAGAATGAACGGTACTAAACAGAACAGCAGGAAAAACCTCATTGTTTTTTCCATCAAATTCCTCCTAAGAGCTTAAGTGCGATTTGAAAGTCAACGTATCCCCAGAAGTCACCGGTCGAATCGGAATTGACCAGAATCATGTCTGTTGGCACAGTCGCATTCTGAACTGTACTGACATAGCCTGAAGCGTAGACAAAACACATTACCGGCAAAGAGAGGTTCACCGGAAAGGGCGAGAAGACCTCGAACTGGCCTGTTTTGTTTGTGAAGCCTTTTTCCATGAAAGTTTCATCGGTGTAAACCACGACTGTCGCGTTGAATATGGGTGCTGTTCCGTTGTCCAAGATTATACCTCGAGACACAATCCATTGTTCGCGCACCGCAGGAACGGAGGAAACCATAAAATACAGCATAATTGGAATCCCAAAAATAGAAGACAGTACGACCAAGAGAGCAGCAGTATAAACCTTCTTCATTATCATCACCATGAGTAGCAGTAAATCACACCGTCATATCCAAACATGACAGCATCATAGCTCATGAACACTGTCGTCACATTCCATTGAAACAAAAGATTCACGAAGTCATTATCATTGCTAAGGAATATTACGCCTGCGTGATCTGAAATCGAGCCGCCAACTACTCGAAAACCCATTATGCGAAGGCTTGTTGCAGTAATTGGTTGTTTCCCCGCCGGGTATAAGAACGCAAGGTTTCCAGTGAAGTAGAGCGAGGCCAGAATTAGAACGGCGGCAAGGACGACGATGATGATTGCGGCTGTCTTTCGCTCCATCAGTTCACTTCCTTTTTGACCCTCACAGCGTCTCACTATCCTTTTGCATATCTGCAGCGAGCATTTCCGCAACTTTTACTGCAACTGCAGGCCCATCCGACCATAGTGTGACCGTGCACAGTTTCCACCCTAATCGGCGCAAGAGCAACAACTACTTTCAGAGGATCCACAGCGTCTTCTCGAGGCGGAACAAAGTTGTCACACTGCCAGATTGATGCAGTTATCACTACTTGTGAAGTTTCTGGAGGATTTTTAGACATTGTGTCAGCTCACAGTTTCTTGATAATTAGACATGTGCCGTTGAATTCAACGGTCACCGGAAGAGACTTCTCTGTCGGGGGTATCTTGATGGGAAACGCAGTGTCTTGCGCGACATCAAGAGGGATGTAGACGAAATATTTTCCGTCGGTTCGACGGTAAATCCTTCCTTGGCCAGAGTTCGGCAACGATAAACCTCGACAGTTCTATGGTTAGAATCCACATTTAAAACTTGCGGTTAGAAGCCGCAAGGCGTCGTCTTCTCAAGGTCATCATCAGCAAAGTCAAGTTGAATACTGCATAGGCAATCAAGAAGACGAGTGCTGGAGGACTCAGCATCAGCCAACCCATACCAGCTGCAGTCACCACGATGACATTGTAGCTTCCGTGAACCGTGATAGCTGCCAAGAGACTATGGGTTTTCCAGAGAACAGCAAAGATTATCAAGCCTGCGACCCATGCTGCACCTACAAGTTGCCAGACTAATGGTCCAATATAAGCGACATATGCGTGAAGGAGAGACCAAAAGGTTATGGGAGCAAGAACACTCACGTACGTGGCCATTTTAAGACTTTCAGGATACTTACTTATCAGGTAGAGATAGATTGTGTTGTGTCCAACGAGTTTTGTTGTCTCTTCACTGTTTGCCACTAAAGCAAAATTGGTGAGAATCGCCATTATGAAGACTCCAAAGTCAAAGTTGGCAAAGCTGAGATTCATCTGTGCAAACGATGGCACGTAGATAGCCGTTGTTTTCCAAGGTCGAGAAATCATTGCGGCGAACATAAAGACACCGATAATGGCAAGGATTATGTAGAGAAAATCAGTGTGCTCCAAGTTTTCCATATAGTTGACGAGATTACGCGTGTCTGTATACATGATGTAGACGAGGATGAGGGCTATCCAGTTGAGAGCAAGCAGAATCGTGTAGAAAATCACTTGTGTCTGCGCGGCTGTGTCTCCACTGCTGGCAGCAGTAAGCCATGTGTGAGCCGTTATGTACCCCGCGAGGGCTTCGAACAGAATGAATGCAGCGACGTCTGCTGTGACTCTTTTCTCGCTCATCAAGTTGCCTCTGACAAAGAAATATCTAAAGGTAAGTTAGAAAAAGTTGAGGGTTAGCGCCTTTTTTTCGAGGAGGGCTAAGCCCTCAAGGGGGGAACTAAGCGTACGTCATTTGGTTGGCTGCTGTCGCGGTGACGACTGTTTGGGCATAGTTCAACTGGTAGACCTTGAGCGTCCACACGATCACATCGCCAGATGCCAGTGTCGTTTGAACTCCGAAAGTGAGGTCTTGCTTGTCGAAGGTGTTAGCTCCATACTCCCACAACACCGCCAGTGAGAGGTCGGTTCCGATGACGTAGTCCCAGATTTGGTAGCTGTCAGTCATTTGGTAGTCACATGCGCTCGCCAGAATCAAGCCCTTTCCGGGAACGTTAACTGAAACAAGTGCGGCGGTGGCCGTAGATGTGGTATTGCATTTCAGTTCGACTTTGGTGACTGCAACGCCTCGTTTCACTGTGCCTATGACCATGTAGGAAGCGAAGTATGAGATTTTTGCTGCTGTAGTGACGCCTGTCAGGTTCGTTCCAGCTGTGATTGCTGAAGAAGCAGAGTTTTCATATAGGTAATAGCCTGTGAAGGTTGTAGAGGGATAGCCGCTGGCTGCAGCAGGAACGTTAGCCATGCTCCATTTCACCATGAACTCTTTGAGGTTGTCCTGGTTAGCGTCGGCGAATTGTGCCTGGAGTGCCCTGGAGTTCATTGCCATCGTTTTGGCAACGTCGGCGATGTAGGTGCTTGTGGTGTGCGGCACCATCATGATATAGATGTATCCTTGGTCCGCTTGCGTGAGTTCAATGTTTGTGCCTGAAGCACCGTGACCTCCGAGCAGAATCCATCCGTTTCTGTATGCCCAGAAGCTTTGGTCAACATTTGTACCGAGGGTGAGAGCAGATGAGATGTCAAGCGTGTTGTAGGCGACGTCAATCACTGTGTAGGTTCCCGCGGTTCCCGCTACTGGAGGGGCTCCGCCGGAAACTTGCCATCCTATGCCAGCTGCGTATGTGTACCATGTGTTCAGGTCTGTTCTAAAGAATTGCTGACCGGGGTACGGATTCACTGGAAAGGCCGTGCCAGTTGTTCCTCCTGGTTGCTGTGCACCCGGCGGAGGATAACCGATGGTTGTGAAGGCTCCGTTGTAGTACGCTAAAATGATGAGGAGTATTACGCCCAGTACGAGTCCAACCTTATGTTCAGCTTTCATGCTTTTCAAGTCTCCATATTATAAATATGCATGTGTTATGCGAAGCTCAGCCTTAGTCCAAGGTTTGTCATGAGTAACATGCCAATGACAGCCAGAAGCAGCAGATAAAACGTCCATTTCTGTGTTTTTTCGTTCTCAGAGACTGCGCCGACAAATCTGAAGATGGAAAAGCCTGCGAACAATAGAATGCCGAAGTAGAAGAAGCCGCTTTGCCATGCTAAGCCCATTGTTCCAGTGATGTGTTGGTAGAGATAGACGAACGCCCAGAAAGTCCATACACCCATCGGTATGAGCACAAAAGCGGTTGTGTTTTTGTCTCGTTCACCAAAATCTTTTTGACTGTTCAGTATCCAAACTATGAAGATTCCTGCTCCTGAAAGCCACATTGCTGTTGTTGCATCAAAAAGCGAGGCTGCCGCGACGACTGGAAAACATGCAAGGATAGAACCGACAAGCATCGCGTAGACATTTGGCGGTCCCTGTTCGCCGAGGTAGAGTAACATGCCGACTATTATTGCAGAGAGAGCGAACACCATTGTGTTGCTGAAGCCGGGATTACCGTTTTTGATGATGAGTAGTCCGATAGCTCCGAAAATCAGTCCCAGTAGAAGCCATAGTGCATATAGACTGCGCCATGAAACATTGCTCCATGGATATTTTTCTTTAGACATTTTGGTCTCCGAGAAAGAAATACGGGGAGCTTATTTGCTGCTGAGATGTTCGTTTATCACGTATAGTATGCCAATTGTCAGCAGGAACAAGGCTATCGCATTCACAGTGCCCTGTTGAGGAGTGGCCATTGCCAAGGGCGCAACGGTAAATTTGATGCTTTGGGTGAGGTCTGCCAAGTAGCCGAAAAGAAACGCTCCTGGAATCAGGAGAGGTATCCATGGAAAACGTTTCAAAGTTTTTTCGTTGATGACTCCGGATCGCGTACCGATGTAGAACATGAATAAGGCGATTACGCTGAAGACTATGGCAGTTATCAAGTGCATTGCTTGCAGGGTTATGTAGACCCAGATGAAGACTCCGAGCATCACTAAGATTAGAACTCCGGCTATGATGAGCAAAATTATGCCTACGCCAGGTATCATGAACAGCATTAAAATGCTGCCAAGGATTCCGCTAAGACCGCTAAGAGATTTTGACATGCTATCACTCAACTAATAAATATCTACTCGTGACCAGATTCTCGAACCACCACGGTTGTTTTATCTGAAAAAGCTGTGAGGATGCAGACGATTCCAAGTAGTCCAATGTAGATTGCGATGGGAACATGGTTGAGTAGAGGCAGAGGCAGCGTCAGTTGACCGAGAGAGTAGAGTGGATTTGGAATTGGCGCATTTATGTTGATGTATGGTATTTGAATGTTGAAACTGGGAATGAACATTATGTAAGCTATGATGAGAAGGCCAATCCCATAAAAGAGGTTTGAGCCCTTCAAGCGGTTGACACGCTCTTGTACTGCCTTGTTGGTTTTGTCAAAGGCGTTTGCGGAATCGGAAGGCGTTTCTTGCGCTGAAGGACCACGACGGCTCCAACTAACCCAATCATCGTCAACACAACTATGACGATTATCAGAGGAAACTGTCCTGGTTCACCTTTCTTCGTCAACGTGATTGTGTCCGTGTTGCTTCCAGCTTGGACTGCGAGTGTCGCATTCGTACTCCAGTACACATCGGTTTCTGCAGTTGTCACGGTCACGGGTCCAACGTAGAGTCCCAAGTTGAATGTGACTGCACCGTTTGAAGTTGAACCTGCCACAGAACTGATTCCGAATTGGACAGTAACCGGTATCCCTGAAATGTACAGATTGTCCCTGTTTTGAGTGACCACGGTTAGGAATGTGTCCGCGCCTCCTGACGGAGATAGAATGCACTCAAGAGTGATGTCAGTTCCTTGATGTTCATTGTTGGCGTTCCATAGCGATATGGTGATGTGAACGTCTACCTCCGTTGTTGTTCCCAGATTGCTGACGGATACTGGCAAAACCTGTGTTATTCCAGGCCCCAAAGAAACAGTGAAATCATTGACTGCAAGGGGTGCGGAGGTTGGATTCTTTGCAAATTTTAGTGTTAAACCTCCAGTGTAGGTTCCTGTGTTCTTCACAGCGATGTTCATTGTGTCGCTGCCTCCGACGGGTATGTGAGGTATTGATTGTCCGCTCATCCATACTGCGCTTTGAATTAGTCCAGTTGTGTACGATGGCTTCCACACATATGTGTCCGCGAGTTGAGTGCTAATATCGATAGTGTAGAGCCAGAGATAGGAGTTCCAATCTAAAGGCAGCCTCATGATCCTGTTGGTTGTGTCGACTGTGAATTGTGAAGTGTACGGGTTGATTTGGGCCGCTGTCAGAGGAGCCCCCCTCTGGGCAGCCAAATATTTTGCGAGGCTGTTTGGTCTTCCACTGGCAACAGTGTAAGGCGTACCAGAGAACATGAGTTGGTCATAGGTAACTTTGATCGGGTACTTCCATACATCAGCAATGTTAGTCTCATACTCTCCAAGCCCAGGATACCCATTCGGTTGATTCCATTGGTCTGCAGTTCCGTCATAGTTTACGTAGATTGACCCATCGGTGTGTGTGTGCCACCAAGTTCCAAACCAATCGTTAACGAATGCACGTCGGTCTGTTGTGCTGGTGCCGAATTTGATATAGTTTTCCATGTCTTGAGAATCGCGGAAGACGTAGTCGGGACTTCGAAGAATAAAGAAGGAACCGGGGTTCGGGGATATGCCTGAACTCAATTGTCCCTGAAGTTGGAAGCCGACCGTTTCGGATTGGTCGTCAGGATTAGTGAAACTGAAAGGCAGTAAGGCACCGCTTCCAGTCGCTTCAGTGTGGTAGACTGTTGATCCGCCAGGTCCGAGCAATGCAATTAAAGAGCCATCAGCGGCCTTTTTCCAAGCGCTAATGTCTAATGGCACGACTGTTGTCCAGTCATTTGTTGTACGCCAGTATGTGATGTCTTGTTCGGGAATTGGCCCGTCACTGCGCTTGTTCCACACGCCATTGTCGTAGGTCTTGTATTCTTTGAAGTATGTGTCTGTGGTCAGCCCAAAACTGCCGCTATGCCAACCATAAGTATCTGGCAAAACCTTCATGTTATCGTATGAAATCAAATGAGATTGGAGATATGGTTGTCCAACTGTGACGTCTATTTCAATACTCGCATTGGGCAGAAGTATCTGTCCAGCCGGACCCTGATTTGTTGTGTTGCCTTGAGAATACTTGTCTACTTCAGGTTTGCCAAAGTAATAGAAAACGTGCTGTCCATACGCGGTGTAAGTATTGGCAAGAACTACCCAGTGTCCGCCTACCCATATGCCGTCCTGTTCTGAGCCCGGACGCAGGGGGTCGATGTAGATGTTGGAGACTGCCAGAACTCCGCCAGTGCTGAACGGCAAGTACCCTCTGAAGTAATAGACAGTGCCTACGAGCAGCAGTATAAGACCGACAGCAATCCATTTGTTCTGGGATGCTTTTGTTTCGGGACGCGCACTTCGACGGACCACCTCAATACCTCATTAAAAGAATACACATGAGCGCGTCCGCTTCGACTACGAAAGGAAAAAAACGGGGGGAAGGGTTACTTCGGTTTTTCCCTTTTCTTAGCAACGTAGTAGACTGCAGCTACAGCGACCACGATGCAAATTATGATTATCAACAGCGTAGTGGAAGGTGGAGCGGCTCCCGAAGACACTTGGCCAACTATACTGAGCGTGTTTGTGTATGTACCGTCTGTTGCTGTCAGCGTCATCTGCCACACTCCGTCGGCGAAGGTTCCTATACCGGTCCAAACTCCACCGACTCGTGTCATGGTTATTGAAACAGGGTTGCTTCCAGTCTTTGTCGCTGTTACCGTAACCGATGTAGCAGTTATTCCAGATGCCTGAGTGAACTTAAACGTAAGCACGTTTACGCCGAACCATATTGTCTGTGTGGCGTGTGAAATTGGCTGTCCGTTTATGCTCCATTCGCCAACGAGCTGCGTTGTAACGTAGAATCCTATACTGAGCCATGCCGTGTTGTTTGCTTGGTTGGGCATGCCTATTGTAATTTGATGGTAGCCGACTGAGTTTGCAGTCCAAGGTATCGGCGTGAATTCTGGCGGAATAACGCCGGGCGGTGTGTAGGAGATAGAAACGTTTCCGTCGTATGCCCAAACGCCATCGTATATGGTTCCACTTACGAGTTTAAGGAAATACCACATGCTTGTGTTAAAGTCAACAAAGCAGGGCATGGACGCGGGGTCCCACGTTTTGATTCCAGAAATTGATGTCACACGACATGAAACATTGTTGATTGGATTGAAGTCTCCGCCGACGATCAGGCCAGTTTGCGGTGTGTCTGCGTGCACAGGATATAGGGGAGTGATTTGTGCAAGAGTTGTATCTATGCCAACCGTTGCAAGTCGCTGTTGCTGTTGCTGAGCAAAGAGTACGCCCACTATAAGGAGCGCGACTATCGCGCCGCCTACGAGTAGATAATCACCTGTCTTCTTCTTCTCTTCTGACTTCTTCTTCAAATTGTTCCCTCTGACAAATAAATATCACGTTAGCTGGTCAGACTCTTCGACGCATAGGTTTTTAATAAAAAGGGTTCCGGTTCCGAACACCGTTATCTGGAAATGCGTGAAAGGCGTAGGTATCGCGCCGATTGGCTCAACATTCAAATAAACCCTGAACACGTGTCCCGCCCAATTGATGTGCATTATCTCAGCTTTATAGTCGGCGTCGATGATAACTCTAAACTCATTTGGCAGAGTGAATGTTCCTAAAGTCACTGGAGTGCCTCCTACGGCGTTGCCCGCTCCATTGCCATAACTGTAGTACAACGTGCCTCCTTGATACCAGACCATCGCGGTGTAAGAGTCATACGAATGATATGCAATCCAGTTTTCCACGACTAAAGTAGCAGGAAATGAAGATATAACAAAGGTCGTGTCAGAATGATATTTCCAGTAGACTGGAAGCCAAGGTATCCAGTCGCCCTTCAAGTATGTTGGGGAAGGCCAGTATGCACCGAAACCAACTTGGAACCGATTGTTTGTAGTTAACTGTAGCATCCCATTTATCAAAGTGGCGCTTCCCGAAAAAAGTTCAGGATTATTAACCCAGTATGACACGCCCAGAACACCCATGAGACCTTGGTCAAACTGTGATTGGTAGATGTAGGATGGTCCTTGTGACGATGGTGACGATTGATATACAACATAGCCAAGAGAAGCAACAATTACCGTTATAGCAAGCAACGCTACTTTTGTTTTTTTAGTTACTTCCATAAGCTTCACCAAGTTGTTTGACCAGAAACCCACGCTGTAGGCTGAGCTGGTCCTCCGGGAACTTTGCCCCAGAATTTTATGTCAACGTTTCTGACAAGCAGTTCTCCAGGCTGCGTGATCGTTACTTCTGTGTTGAAGAAAAACGGCCAAGTATCTCTGTAGCCGACTCGTTCCCTGACCGACTCTACCGTCGCTTTTAGGCTTCCCCAACTTATAGTCGCCGTCCCAAGCGTATGGTCTCCATAAGAATAGTCGTAAAGCACGTCAATCAGCATGTAAGTGTCGGTGTTTGCGTAGTAACCGTCCGCAACCTTCTTGAAGTACGGTTGGTTCGGGAAATTGCCCCAGTTGTAATAGAGTCCAGACATGTTTTGATATAACAGGATTCCCATCGAATTGCCATAATCATCGACCTCGGATTTGCCGAAGAAAGTCCATTGGTCAACGGCGAACGGCAGATTTTGTTGAACAGGTTTGAGAGACAATGTTACCTCAAACTTGTAATATGCAGGTACGAATGGTCTTCCATCCATCGTGGGCGGACCGCCAAACACGTAACCAAAATAGTAGGGCGGTTGACCGTAAACCCTGTCACTTATGTCTTCACCGGTTGGTTGATGAGCACTTGGAGGACCGTAACCCCAGACATGATCTCCAAATCCGACCTGATATTGTCTGTCACTGTGAAGAATAAGAACATCCGAACCGACAGTACTATCGCCGATTAAAGCGTGCCATCCCTGAATTTCATTTGCAGCTATGGTTCCGCCCGCAGACGTGGC